>ERZ808252.281-NODE-281-length-51875-cov-9.219973_pt1 | contig 51875 bp, 35 predicted proteins | sample MGYA00521242_ERZ808252 | MGnify/ENA primary metagenome ERZ808252 (study PRJEB31516, sample SAMN03275581) | gut metagenome | biome: mammalia-associated habitat; material: feces | host: Papio cynocephalus | place: Kenya | collected 2012-08-07 ... | reverse complement strand
AATATGCAGAATCTAATTTTTCTGAAAATTGTAGGTCGAATACTTGCTTTTTACATCAAAAAACTTGAAAACACCGAAATATGGGAGTTTCGCACTCTCTATAATGGCATCTGCTACAGACTTTTTTCCTTTTGGGATACCGAGGAAGACACGTTGGTTATTGCTACGCATGGCATAATCAAGAAAACACAAAAGACACCATTAAAAGAGATTGCCAAAGCAGAGGAGATAAGGAAAGAGTACTTTAATAATAAAAAGAAATAGTTATGGCACAGATGAAATTGATACCTGCAGACAACATGAAAGACACACTTTGGGGTAAAAGAGGAACACCAGAGCGCGAAACAATGGAAGCCAAGCTCAAAGAGGATGTAAATGCCTACATTGTAGGTGAAGCCATACGCAAGGCACGATTGGCTCAAAATCTCACTCAGGAAGAACTTGGTGAGCGCATTGGAGTGCAACGTTCTCAGATTTCCAAATTAGAGAAAGGTACAAGTGTTATAACATTGCCCACAATGAGCCGTGTATTCCAAGCATTGGGTATAACGACCGCAACTCTTGATTTAGGTATGGCCGGGAAAATAGCATTGTGGTAAGATGCCTTTAAGAAATATCTTTACAAACAAAAAGCGAGTTGGCTGAATTAATTTTCAGTCAGCTCGCTTCACTTTATTCGCAACGAAATCACCGATTACTCTGCGCTATCGCCAGAACCAGGATCGGCATCCACATCCGTACGATATATTCTCGCAACAGGGCCGGCCGGCAGCTTCGGATATAAAGCCATATAGTACGCGTAGCCAGGAGTGCACAATCCAATTCCAACTTGTTCTATCATCAATCCAAGAGTAACGCCATCGATAGTCCGCTTCACTCTCTGGCTGACCTCGTACCCACCCGTATTACCGGTTATGGCATATCCGGCGAGAAGAGAATACTCATCTACCTCTCCGTAGATTTCAGGATCCAGACCGTATTTTGCCACGATTCCATTGATGACGGTCTGGTCGTTGATGACAACAGCCCCCTCACCAGAAGGCCAGATTTCGCAGGAGCTGGGGCGGCTACCCAAAATAAAACCGTTCTGCCCCAGTAATGCGGGAACAGTTTCCTTACAAGCTTCCCATGAGAACAGGTCCACGCCGGTCTCGGAATCAAAAGAAACCGGCATTATGTCACCTGTCTCCATCTTCGAGCAGCCTGCCACTCCCAAAGCAAGGGCCACGATAATAAATAACTTATTTCTCATACATTACCAAAAGCATTGAGAAAATAGAAATCAGGGGACGTAAAGACAAACAGACCAGACTCGTAAAATATGCAAGCAAGTTGCAGGACACTCAATTCCGATGACTTGTCAACTTCCAAGAAAAATATATCATCGTCAAAAAGCTCTCTCTGAAAAATCTTACAACCGTACTCTGTCGCCATATTTTCAAGTTCGCTTACCGAAATCCCCTTCTTCAACTTAACGGAAAACTCATTGGAAACCGCAATAAAACTTCCCTCGTATACAAGTATTTTTGATACAGAAAGCACTGACGGATCATTTTTGAATACCTCAATCTGCTTATTTATCTCTATTGGAGACCCCTGCAACAGGAACATGTCACTTGATGAATCCGCCAACTGCTCTCCCTTGCCGCTCGGATCAAAAAGTCTGAGCGGAGATGTTCCGCTGTTTATTTTCGCAACAAAAGATTCTTTTGATTGGTCGCCACAGAAACTGACAAACATCAGATCTTGACGCTCCTCAAGAAAAATTTTCTGACTGGCATAGTAGTAAGACAAATCCTCTCCTCTTCTGATTAATGCAGAATCATCATACTTTGAGGAACACCCGACAAGTGCACCTATAATAAGAACACTGGTTAATAGTTTTGCTCGTTTCATAATAACACGTTTTTGCGCAAGATAGGCATAATTTTGAAAAAACAAGGCGGACTCTTTTGAGTCCGCCTTGGTCAATTATGTCAACAGATTACTACTTTGTACGAGACTTGAAGCCGTAACCATTGTTGATACCGGTGGTGACGCACACCGTCTCCTCCATAGGGATGAGATAAATAGGAGCCTTACGGGCAGCATAGTCTGCATCTGAGTATCCTCCCATGAACTTGGTGCTCCACTCGGCCTCCTGATTAGGATCGTTTTTCCCCTTGAGAGTATACATCCCGACAGCCCAAGCGGTCTGCTTATAGCCACGGGCCTCAAGAGCCTTCGCCTCATCGCTGCCAGGAGCAATGTACTTGAAGAGGCCCTGAATAGCAAGGTTGGTGTAGTCTTCAACCACATTGACCTTGACATTATTGCCACGGGATTTGATCTGATAATCCTTGGCTTTCTGCCAGTCATCATGCTGACCACGCCAACCCGGATAGAGAACCGCATACTCATCTGAAGTCTCATCAAGACCGGCTGGAGTCGTCATGGTCAGACGGAAGCCATAGTCCTTCTTGGCATCAACAGATTTGGTCCACACATAAGCAGGAAGCTGGTTGCCATTCTTGAACTGAGCATAGCCCTGGGATTTGAGTTCAGCCATATGATCAACCATATTCTTGCGGAACTCTACAGCCACTTTAGGCAGATTTCCACTGCGGACAAGATCCCAACGGCGGAGATTCTCTCCCTGGAACTCAAGCTGACGCTCCTTGAGGATAGCCTCCACAAGGGCGGATTGAGTCTCTGAAGCAGGAGTCTGAAGAAGTTCAGCGAACTTGGCTTCACGAACCGACTCAGGGAAAGCACGATCGTGAACTTTCTTGAGTTCAATCTTGGCGGCACCTTCGTTGCCGGTCTGGGCATAAGCCTCGGCAAGCATTAGGATGATGTCAGCCTGACGCATGTGGATATATGAAATACCACTGTAGAGCTGACGGAGGTCAGGAGTCTCGACACGGTTAGGATCATACTTGTTGAGACCTATACCGATGGTCAGACGGTTACCGAGAGTGTAGGTGTAGAGAGACTCAACACCAGTACCTGTAGAACCGGTAACACTCATGGAAACATCACGGCGCTTGTCCTGAGGATCAAACTCCCCGTAGTAAACTTCCGGATAAGAGCAGATCTGGGCGTTGGCCTTAGGAGGCATAGCCGGAGACGCACCTGCAGATCCGCGGCCGAAGTTGTAGGCGATACGTGAGCCGCCACCATTCTCTTTCATGGTCACCTCGTAAATGGTCTCGGTTGCTTTCTGCTGCTCGTTCACCTGCTGGAAATAGTACTGGAAAGGATTGTCATAGACACGGCCCTTGGTATCAGTACGTGGATCAACAGTAGTGAGTGCAGCTTCTCCCGGCTGCTCCACAGCCTTCTTAAGATAAGGGAGTGCAGCCTCATAGAATTTCTTTCTATCGCTGGCGTTGCGGCGAGCATACTGGGCATTCTTGTCAGCATCAGTTCCCCAGACTTCAAATTCAATAACCTTACCGTCCTTGTCAGTGTAGAAATCGGCACCGAGATCAGTACGCCGGGTCTGATAGCCGGCCTCCATGAAACACATACGACCGATAAGACCGTCAACGTAGTTGCGGGTCATCTGATCGGAATAATGCCCGTTCTGGCCAAGGGTGTAGAGAAGAGGCTCGATACGATAGAGGTTCTCAAGTTCGCTCTCTATTATGAAGTCACGGTTGGTGAGTTTCTCCCCGCCATCCTCTCTGGCTTTTGTGACATAGAAAACATCGCCATAATAGCGAGTAATATCGTAGTAGACAGTAGCACGGAGCGCATAAGCCTGTCCAAGAAGATCTGACTTCTCGTTAGGGGCATCCTTGGTGATATTGTCCCAATCTTTCTCAAGATATTCGATGATGCTGTTGCACTTCAAGATAATGGAATAGAAACGATCCCAATTGCCTTTCTGGAAGTTGATGTTGAAATCCTTCTCAGCATACGGATCATTATAGAGCTGGGCACCGCCGACAAGGTCAGTGATATTACCTACAGAGCAACGCTCGATGTCCGATCCTATGTTGGTGAAGTTAGGGACATAACCGTTGTTGTAATCATTGATAAGCTGATTGTAAGCACCGAGCAATACTGTTTTGGCAGTCTCTACACCTGTGAAGACAAATTCGCCGTCAACATAAGACGGGGAGGTAGGCTCCAGGCTGCAAGACATCACTGCAGTACCGCAAAGGGCAGCAAACAGATATTTGATATTCTTTTTCATTGTTGCAGTATTCTTTACAGTGTGATATTAAGACCGATGGTATAGGTGCGTGCCATAGGATAGGCATTGTTATCCACGCCAGGTGAAGGGAAATTGATGCCCTGGATTTGACGGCTGCTGTTGGTATTGACTTCAGGATCAAGACCGGTGTACTTGGTCAAGGTAAAGACATTTGAAGCCGTGAAGTATGCACGGATATTCTTCAGACCGACCTTGCTTGAAAGGCTCTTCGGAAGTGTATAGCCGATAGTCACATTCTTTAGACGCAGGTAAGAGGCATCCTCAAGCCAGCGGTCAAAGAGAAGACCCTTCATAGAAGTCGGAGTGTGCATAGTAGCATTGGCGTTCATCGCGTCAAGTTCAGCCGGATCAGTCACAAGCTCAAGATCGCCATTGTTCCAACGATATGGAGAGTAAGCCTCTGATACGAAAGAGAGACGGTTGCCTCCGAAATAGTTGTCCTTTCCACCATAGGTTGACATCAATGACCAATAGTTCATAAGATGTCCCCCTATCACATAGTTGAAGTTAGCAGAGAAATCTATGCTCTTCCAGCGGCCGCTAAGATTGAATGAGCCCGTAGAGCGTGGAGACATCTCCCCAAGCTCATAAGTGTCAGCCTCAGTAATCTTGCCGTCTCCATCAAGATCTTTCGCCTTTGCAGCACCAGGGAAAGCGCTCTGGCCGGATGCACGCTTCAGGGAAGTTGAGTATGAGTCCATTGCCCAGTCAGGAATACCTTTTTTCAAAGTGTATATACCCGTCTTCGGATCGTAATCAAAATCATCTGTAGTATACCAACCGTCATAAGCATATCCGGAGATGGAACCGATGGCTACACCCTCACGGAGGAAATACTCACCCGCACTTGGGCTGTGCTCCGAGTTGGTCCACTGGCCATAAGTGTTGGCAGTCACAGTATCAGAGAGTTTCTCTATACGGTTGACATTGTAGTTGTAGATGAAGTTGGCACTGAGGGTGAAGTCCTGATTGCGAACAATATCTCCACCAAGAGAAAGTTCAAGTCCCTTGTTTGATACAGTTCCCATGTTCTGGAACTGGTAGGTGTAACCAGATGTAGACTTGATGTTGACCGGCATGAGCAGATCATAAGTTGAGCTCCAGTAGCCTTCTACGGTTCCATAGATGCGCTCGTCAAGAAAACCGAAATCAACACCGATATTACGGGAAACTGTTGACTCCCATTTCAGGTCAAGATTGGACAACATGTTACCTGGCTGATATGGATAACCATATCCATTATTGGTATCAGTCCTGTTGTTTGAAATGGTATAGTTAGTAGCACTGGTGCTGAGAGACCAATACTCTTTCCAGAGGTTGGAGCTGATGGCATCAGAGCCGGTCACACCATAAGAGAGACGGAGTTTGAGATTGGAGAGCCAGTCCTTGGTATTCGCCATGAAAGGTTCGTCAATCACACGCCATGCGAAAGCACCTGCCGGGAAGTATCCCCAGTGGTTGTTCGGAGCGAAGCGTGAAGAACCGTCAGCACGCATCGTGAAGGTGAACATATACTTGTCAAGTAGAGTATAGTTCGCACGGGTAAAGAATGAAAGGGAACGTCCTGGAAGATCAACTTTCTGGGTAAAGGCATTGCCCTTCGTTCCCTGGGAAAGCATGGCAAGAGTCCTCTCCCTGTCAAAGTACGAAGGGAAACGCTCAGCATAGTACTGCATCCACTCATTTGAATCCTGTATCCATTCGCTGCCGACCATGACATCTGCCCTATGGAACTCGGTATTAAGAGGAAGCTCGTATGAAATGGTGTTGGTCCAGTGAAGATCCCCCTTCTCTGTCCTGCGGAGAGAAGCGGAATTGGTGGTGGTGCCGTAGCCGGCCACATAGCCTTCAGCCTTGCTGAATGTCTTGCTGAGACCGATCTCGCTGCGGAGTTTGAGGCCCTTGAGCGGAGTCCAGTTGGCTGCAGCGATACCGCGGAAGTCGTGGGCATAATTGGTGTTCTGCTCATTCCAGGTGAGTTCTACCGGATTTGAAGCATCACTTATATAAGCATCATAACCGGCACCGAAACCGCTTACTACACTCTCATCACCGAATACAGTATCAAGAGGCTTGTAGCGGAACGCCGAAGCCAGACGAGGATTGGAACGGTTCTGCCTGTAAGAGTAAGAGACATTGAGTTCGACATCGAAAGTGTCGCTGAGTTTCTCTATGGTCTTGAGGGAAGCGTTGATCCTGCGGAAGTAAGAGTTGATGACGGTACCGTCGTCGTTGAGGAAGTTGAGGGAGAACATGGTCCTGTTCTTCTTCGTACCGTTGCTGATGGTGAGGTTGTGGCTGTGGGCGATACCCGTCTTGTAGAGATCCTCCTGCCAGTTGTGAGTCTTCACGTTGGCATAGTCAGCATAGTGATTGCCGTTCTCTGCACCGATACCGAAGTACTTTCTCATGGACGAGTACATATCAGCATTGTAATCATTGGCATATCCGAGGGAAAACTTCAAGTAGTCATAGGTATCCATCACGTCACGTACGCTTGAGGATGAATCCTTGATCTGCACGAAGCCGTTGTAGGTAACCTGGGTCTGACCCTCTGAAGCGCTCTTGGTCGTCACAATCACAACGCCGGCTGCACCGCGGGAACCATAGATGGCTGTAGCGGCCGCATCCTTGAGGACGTTGATGGACTTGATCTGGTCTGAAGGGACATTGACAAGGCTGCTTACCGGGAAACCGTCCACAATGTAGAGAGGGTTGTTGGTCTGGGTGATGGACTTGGCGCCACGCACGCGGATCTGCGGCTCGGCACCAGGGGTTGCATCGTTGAGGGAGACTACAACACCGGCCATCTTGCCTTGAAGGGCCTCTCCGACACTGGCTACCGGAACCTCGAGATCCTTGGAGCTCACAGCTGCCACAGATCCGGTGAGATCACGCACCTTGACGGTACCGTAACCGATGACCACTGTCTCATCGAGCATGGTGCTGCTCTCCTGGAGGACTACGTCATACTTGTCCTTGCCGGCCTGTACGGTGAACTTCTGGTCCACGTAGCCGATGCAGGATACAACAAGATTCGATCCCGTAGGGACAGTGAGTGCCCAATTTCCGTCTAAGTCGACAACAACGCCATTGGTGGTGCCTTCAACGACAACACCGGCGCCGATCACGGCCTGTCCGGATGCATCCAACACTGTTCCTGAGATTTTCTGCTGCGCAAACGCCGTTGTGCAGACTCCGAGCAGGAGAGCGCCCGCAAGCACCACCCTACCCATAAAAGAAATCAATGACTGATTCTTCATCTGTAGAAAACAAAATTGGTTAATAATTAAAAGTATATGTTATTATATTTATACTTGTAAGTATTCGTAGTCCGCAAATGTACGAATTATTTCGGAGATAATGGTTCAAAACCGTCGAAAAATGTTACAATCGGTCAGTAAAAGTGCCGTTAAAGACAAAAAAGACCGACCCGCATTTTCGGCGGACCGGTCTTTAATGTTATGCAGGACGACTATTTCAGCTCACGGAATTTCGCTGAAGTGATCTTTGTCGGCTTCAGAGTCATGCTCTCCTTGAGCTTCTCGATCACTTTGCGGTCCTCAACCTGCTCGGCAAGGTGCTCAACCTGCTTACGGTCGTGGAGCACATTGACAACCGCCTCGTCAACCATCTCCTTCGGCACATTGCCGATACCGTACATGGCATACTGATAAGTGACATAAGCCTCGGCTGCCTCACGGATATCAGCCTCCTCGACCTTCAGCTCAAACTTCTTCATGAGGAAGCCGCGGACAAGCTGCCACTTGAAGTCCTCGGCAAATCCCGGGAACTCCTTCTCGACATCCTCCTGAGTGACTTTGCCGCCATTGGCAGCCACAAGCCAGCGCTTGAGGAAAGCCTCAGGGAGAGTCAAACCAGCCTTCTGCACGTAATAGTCGCGGATGTCCTTGTTGAGCCTCCACTCGGCCTCGTTCTTGAACTGGTTCTCAAGGCGTTCGCTGACTTCTTTCTCGATGTCCTCATCGCTCTTCTCTTCCTTTTTCTCCTCATAGTATTTCTTGAGGCTCTCCTCCATGGAAGTCTTGTCCTTGGCAGCTATCGAAACGGTGTACGAAGGCACGGTATCGGACTTCTCAACTTCGAAGTCAACCTTCGGAGAGAGGGCCGCATCAAAGATGAAGGTGAAGTCGTTGCCGGCCTTCCACTCGAGCTCCGGCTGCTTCTCCGAGTTGAGAGGCTCGCCGAGGAGGTTGAGATCATTCTCCTTTATATGCTCGTCAAGAGCCTTGGAAATCACCTGATTGACAGCCTCCACGAGGCACTGCTCCCCATACACGCGCTGTATCATGGAGGCGGGCACCATGCCCTTGCGGAAGCCTTTGAAATCAGCCTTGCGCCTGCACTCGGCAAGCTTCTTCCTTAAAATTTCAGCATAATCGGAAGCCTCTATCTCGACTGTGAGCTCAAGATTGAGGTCATCAATGTTGTTCTGTAATACTTTCATATCTATTTTTTGTTCGATTTATTCTTTGGATATGCTATACGCTCGTGGTTAAGCTGGGCGAGATACTGCTTAAGGGTCTCTTTGACAGTGTTGAGCTCGCTGATCGTGATGTCGGCATTGTCAAACTGCCCCTCATCCATCTTGCCAGCCACTATACTCTCCACAAAATCCGAATATGCCTTCGGCGTGTTCTCCTTGACCGTCCGGGAAGCCGCCTCTATGCTGTCGCAGAGCATGAGGACTATCTGGGCCTTGGTCACAGGCTTGTGCCCGGTGTAGCGGAACTCGCCGACAAGGACCGGATCTCCGCCTTCTTTGAGGAACTTGTTGTAGAAGTAGCGTACTATGGTGGTGCCGTGATGGGTGGCTATGAAGTCGATGATGACCTGCGGCATGTGGTGCTTCTGGGCTATCTCGATGCCGTCATCGACATGGCGTTTGATGTCATGTGCACTCTGGAGCGGGGTGAGTCCGCTGTGGTACTTGTGCTCCTCATCTTTGTTGAGCAGGGACTCGTTCTCCACAAAACAGAGAGGGTTGTTGACCTTGCCGATGTCATGGTACAGGGCACCGGCACGGATGAGATCAGGGTTGATGTTCACTGCCCTGGCCACTGCATCCGCCATGTTCATCACCTGCAGAGAGTGCTGGAATGTGCCCGGAGCTTTCTGCTCAAGGGTACGGATCAGAGGGTTGGATGTATCGCAAAGCTCTGTAAGCCTGGAGTTTGAGACAAGATTGAATATGCGTTCAAAAAGGTAGACGAGCGGATACCCCGCCACAGTGAGAAGCGATCCGGCAAAAAGGGCGATGAGCACACCCCACACACTGCCTGAAACGACATCCGCAGCACGGAAGCCAAGGTAAACGCAGGCGAGGATGGCAAAGGTGATCACAGCAGCGACAAACTGCTTCCATCCCCTCTGGAAACGCCTGAATATCAATATCATCACAAGTCCGGCAAGGACATACATCACAAACATCACCGCCCCGCGCGAAGATGCGAACAGCAGCGGCATCATCGATGCGACATACACCGGAGCTATCTCCCTCGGCTCCATGAACGCCTGAAGCATCAGGGCTGCAAGAGTGAACGGCACGAAATACAGCACGGAAGCCCCAGCTCTTCCAAGCAGAAGCGCCGAGAGAGCGGCTATCAGATACACCACCACGATGTACGGATAGCGGCTGTCCGCAAAGACCACCGGGCAGCTGAAGAAGATGGCAAGGTACAGCATCAGCGTCAAAGCAGCCGCGATGATGAAATTACCCGAGAACATAAGCGCCGGAGATCCAGCATAGCCCACATTGGACTCAAACTCTTTCTTGTAGGAATCGAGCATCTGCTCTATCTCCTGCGTGACTATCTCCCCTTTTGAGACAATCACCTGACCGGCAGAGACATACCCTGAAGTCGGAGATATGATTCGGTCCGCGTCTTCATTGACAAGGCTCGTGGTCTGAGCATCGTACAGCACATTCGGCACGATAATGTCATAGACACCGCTTACCCGGAAGAGAGAGTCGAGGTTGACGTCGGAAGCGGCCCCCAAATCGGCAAGGAGCTTGGCCTTCGCGTCCGACTTGAGATAGACCTCGGTGGACGGGACCTTATAGGCACGCTTGTCCCGCTGCAGATATATCACATCCGACAGCGGAGCACCGTCATTGCCGCGTTCATCAGTGTCGGCTATGACACCCTTTTCGTATATCAGGCGGATTTCCGAAGCCACAGCGCCACGCAAAGAGCCCAAATCAAGAGCCTCGGCAGCGCTGATGTTCTTGTTGGCTATCTCCTCGGAATACTTATAATAAGGTATGACTTCCACAGCTGCGGTCTCGCGCTCGGCGCGCATCTGATCCGCAGTCTTATATATGGGAAATTCAAACTCCGCAAAAAGCGTCTCATACTTCCACTCCTGCCCCCGCCGGTAGTCATAGGGGAACTTGGAACTCCGCGGCAGCGAGACGAACACTGCAGCGAAGACCAGAAGAAGAGGCAGGATGAGCTTAAGACGCGGGAGACTTTTCATCAGACAGGCTATGCGTCGATATTGGCGTAGTGGGCGTTCTCCTCTATGAACTGGCGGCGCGGCGGGACATCATCACCCATGAGCATGGAGAAAGTACGCTCAGCAGCAGCGGCATTGTCGATGGTGATCTTGCGCAGGCGGCGGCGAGCCGGATCCATAGTGGTATCCCAAAGCTGCTGCTCCGACATCTCACCGAGACCCTTGTAGCGCTGCACCGTATAACCCTTGTCCGAGCCTTTGCCGAGAGCCATGGCGGCCTCTTCCCGCTGTGCCTCGGTCCAGCAGTAGATCTCCTCTTTGCCTTTCTTCACAAGATAAAGCGGCGGAGTGGCAAGATATACGTATCCGTTCTTGATGAGATCGAACATATAGCGGAAGAAGAAAGTGAGGATGAGGCAGGCGATGTGCGAACCGTCAACATCGGCATCGGTCATGATCACTATCTTGTGGTAGCGGAGTTTGCTCAGGTCCATGTGCTTCTCCCCGTTCTCGTCTTCCTGTGCCACAGTCACTCCAAGAGCCGTATATATGTTGCGGATCTCTTCGGAGTCGAAAGCCCTGTCTCCGGAAGCCTTCTCGACATTGAGGATCTTGCCTCGCAGCGGAAGTATGGCCTGTGTGTCACGATTGCGTCCCTGCTTGGCTGTTCCGCCCGCGGAGTCTCCCTCGACCAGGAAGAGCTCGCACTTCTCCGGATCACGGTTGGCGCAGTCCGCCAGCTTGCCAGGCATGCCGCCACCGGTCATGAAGCTCTTGCGCTGCACCATCTCACGGGCCTTGCGGGCCGCTGCACGGGCCGTGGCGGCGAGCACGATCTTCTCGATGATGAGCTTGGCCTCCTTCGGATGCTCCTCAAGATATGCCTCCATGGCTGCGGAGGTCGCCTGTGAGACCGCCGAAGTGACCTCCGGGTTGCCAAGTTTGGTCTTGGTCTGGCCCTCGAACTGAGGTTCGGCCACCTTTACAGAGATGACGGCCGTCAGCCCTTCACGGAAATCCTCCGGGGAGAGCTCGCCCTTGAACTTGTCGAGAAGCTTGTTCTTCTCAGCATACTGCTTGAGCGAGCGGCTGAGGCCCATCTTGAACCCCTGGAGGTGGGTACCGCCCTCTATAGTATTGATGTTGTTGACATAAGAATATATCTTCTCCGAGAAACCGTTGTTGTACTGGAGAGCTATGTCGATAGGGATGATCTTGTCGGAATTGACGCAGATCGGATCAGGGATGAGGGTCTGAGCACCAGCATCAAGATACTCGATGAACTCACTCAAGCCTTTGGTGGAATAGAAAACTTCGGAACGGAAAACCTTGCGTCCCGTCGCCTTGGACTCCCCCGTGACAGGATCCATCACGAACTCGTCCACCTCCTCTCGCTTGTCGGTAAGGGTGATGCGGATACCCTTGTTGAGGAATGAAAGCTCGCGCAGGCGGGCAGCCAGAGTCTCATATTTGTAGACGGTAGTCTGGGTGAAGATCTCCGGATCCGGATGGAAGGTGATGATGGTACCGGTGTCCTCGCACTCGCCCACCACCTCGACAGGTCCGAGCGGCTTGCCTTTGGAGTAGTTCTGCTTGAAGATCTTCCCCTCGCGGTGAACCTCAGCTATAAGGCTGTCCGACAGCGCATTGACGCAGGACACGCCCACACCATGAAGACCTCCGGAGACTTTGTAACTTGACTTGTTGAACTTGCCTCCGGCATGCAGAACCGTCAGGACGACCTCAAGCGCGGAGCGGTGTTCCTTCTCGTGCATGCCGGTAGGTATGCCTCGCCCGTTGTCAGCCACGCGGATGGAGTTGTCCGTAAGGATCTGTACATCCACCGTGTCGCAGAAGCCGGCCATGGCTTCATCGATACAGTTGTCAACCACCTCATATACAAGATGATGCAGTCCCCTCTCGGAGACATCTCCTATATACATGGAAGGACGCTTGCGGACTGCCTCCAGTCCCTCAAGCACCTGTATGCTGTTGGCGGAGTACTGCTCTTCCGCCTGCTTCATATCTTCTTTATCTACCATCTCAGTATTGTCAAATAATCTCGCAAAGATACTAATTTTTTACTACAAACTCAGGCTCAGGCCGACCGTGAAATACGGCCCTTTCTCCACATACCCCGGATGCCTTTCAATCTTCATGCATGCAAGATTGCCGGCATGTGCCCAGACACCCCACATCCTGTCGATCTTATACTCTCCGAAAAGGCCGACATCGACATATCCGCGCAAGTCCTGAAGCGACGGGGACGCCGCACTGCGTGACGATGCACCCTGTGCGGCAAGACCGGCATAGACCCTGCCCATCCAATTGTACGTCAGACGCATATCACCGCTGAACATCGCAGGCGCATATACTTCTGCCTGATTGTCGAACTGTACATCAGAAAAATGCAGATCAGCATCAGCATTGAAACGCTCTGAGAGCCATACCATCTTCAGATCGACATAACTCTGACGATAGTCGGCAAATCCAAGCCCGCAGGACGGAGCATCAAGCGGGGAACCGGCACGTAAGACATAGCCCCCCTTGAGATCATACTGGAACGACTGGCCTATCCGCCCCTGAGCACCCCCGTAGAAGTCGATTTTGTCGCGGGAGGCATCAGGCCCTGTCTGCCTGAGATAGAAATGGTTGAGATGCTTCATGCTGTAGAGCGAGTTGAGTTTGCGGCCCCCTCCGATACCGGCAAGGAATTTCATGTCGAGAGACCGCACCTCCAGCGAAGCCCGCACTGCAGGAGCCAATGTCAATGAGCCGGAACTTGCCGAAAGATAGTCCATCTGCACTCCGGCGTCCACATCGGCAGGGCCAAGGACAAATCTTATGTGCGGAGTAAGGGCTGCAAAGTTGGCAGGCCTGTCACTGAAACCAGTCCGGCTGTCCTTAATCATGGCAGAGGTGAAATCGAAATCAAGGAGCACGCTGTAGCGCCCGTTGATGATAGGCCCGAAAGATCCGTCCACGCCAAGCAGATGCTCACCGACTCTACCCGCTGACACCCTGTCGCCCCCATAGCGGTAACTTGCACCTATTCTATATAGGAACGCCGTACCCTCTCTGTCAGGAGAAGTCAATCCGACCGAAACACCGGCTGAATTGTAGGAAGAGTTCGCAATCCCGTCTCCAGCGAAAATCCCGCTGTATCCGCCTCCGAAAGAGAGTCTGCCGATACTGCTATGATAATGCCCGCTGACCCCTGCCTCATCGCTCAAGTCGTGGAAAGTATCACCCGCATAGCCGGCACCATGATTGTACAGGCTCACTCCTACATTCTTCTCCGAGAGAGGTGTGTAGGCCAGATCCAAAACCGGATGCAGAGAATATCCCGCACCGGCCCGTGCATACAGGGCGCGACCATCATAGGGAACAGGCTCCGGGGTAAGTTTTATCTGATATGGAGTAAAGTCATAGGACCCCTTGTACGGCGAGTCAAAGACTGAATAATCGAAATTATAGTCAAAGCGGTAGAGAGAGTCCGGCACACTCTCCGCGACTGTTTTTTTATGGAAATCCGAGAAACGGGTTTCGTATTCGTTGGTCACCTCGACACTCTGGTCAATGCCCTGCGAAAAGGCAGGCACGGCCGAAAGGATCGCGACAGATACAAATATGAGTTTTGTCTTCATAATCACTTGTTCATAAGATCCGAAAGCCTGGAGAGACGTTTGCTGACATTGTCCGCAACATCATCGTGTCCGTCTGACGGCTCGTAGCCGTCACGTATGCTCTCATAAGTGGCCTTGGCCTGCTCATAGCGGCCTCGCTCCACAAAAGAGTCACCAAGTACCAGATAAGCCTTGGCAAGCCAGTAAGACTGACTTCCGGCAGTCTGGGAGAAACTGTACACTTCAGCCTCCACCTTGTCGAAATCACCGGTGTCGTATAGATTCTGGATCGTCATGTACCGGCCCTCGGCGCCTTCCGGAGTAGAAGGATCAGAGCCAAGCGAGGCGAAAAGCTTCATGGCCTCATCCCTGCGGGACATGGCGAGACATGACTTTGCCTTGACATACTCGGCCTCACGCCTGAGAGCCGTGGAGGCGGGAGCATTCGCAATCACAGCGTCAGAGGCACTTATCGCCGAATCATAATCCTTGTTCCGGTAAGCGGAACGCATCATGCCCTGACGGGCCACATCCCTGTTGTCATCCATCTTAGTGGATGCCAGAAGCGATGAATAGCCCTTGTATGCATCCTGATAGCGCTCAAGCTCATACGAAAGCTGCGCGTAGTGGAGCATGGACATCTCCGCAAAAGAATAACCTGAGGCGGACACCATTGACTTGGAATAATAGTCGCAGGCTTTCTCCTTGTCTCCGGTGGAGCGATAGCACTCCGCCATATAGAATTCAGCCTTGAGCATGTCCGTGCTCTGGGGATAGGACTGCATGAACTTGCCGAGGGAGTTGATGGCTTCGGCATAGTTGCCTGAAAGGTACATCTGTTCGGCGGTATTGAAGTACATCTTCTCTTTCTCGGCATCGGACTTGGCGGCGTTCAGGGAATTGGCCTCGACATATTCAAGGAACTTGTCCGGCCTCTTCATCTTGCGGTAGATGGACTCTATCGCAAGCATGGACTCCTCGGCGTACTCGCTCTGAGGAAGATCCGCGACGACCTGCTTGTAACATTCCAAGGATTTTTCATACTGGGCCATGTTGCGGTAGACCATGCCCATCCCGATCAAGGCCTTGGCGGAACTGATCTTGTCCGGAACGGTATTCTTGAGACGGGTGAATGTCCGGATGGCGTCGTTGTTGTTCTTGAGATCCATCTGCGCCTTGCCAAGCTCATATACAGCATCGGCATACATCGGAGCGGACGGCGAAGCATCCTCCACATGGAGAAGCGTCGAAACCTTGCGCTTCCTGTCTCCGGACAGGCCGTAGGAGATGGCCTGCTGATAGTAAGGATAGATGTTGTCCGGGGTGAAATACTCGGATATCACGCGCTGATAAGATGTTATAGCGGCCTTGTAGTCGCGCCGGCCGAAGTCACAGTCCGCACGCCTGACCATTGCATCTTCGCGGTAGAGAGGGTCTCCATCGGCAATGCAGATGTCAAACCACCGTGCGGCTCCGGCATAGTCACGCTGCTTGAAACAACTGTAGGCTACATTATAGGCAAGGGACGCCCCTTCCTTGCTGCCGTCCAGAGCGTCGGCATTATAAAGCTCCGTGAAAGTGCGCTCCGCAGTGGCATAATCGCCGGAGCGATAACTTGCTTCGGCAAGCCAGTAACGGGAGAACTGGTTGAGCCTGTCGGTCTTAGGCAGATAATAGGCCGTGGCACGGAAATACGGGACCGCATCCCGGTAGGAGCCCCCGGAAAAGAGCTGCTCGCCGCGCAGGAAGTTGGCCTTGGTGTAGTTGTTCTGCATGTCCGGGGTCAGATCGTCGATATTGTCATACGCCGCCACCGCCCCGGCATAATCCCTGTCGTACAGGGCCGCGAGAGCCATGTAGCTGTAGATGGCGTTGCCCCGCTTGCGGGTGGACCAGCGCTTGATGTACCGCGAGAATCCACGGGTGTCCTTATTGAGGTCAAGGGCCAGTTTGGCATAGTTGAAAGCGGCGTCCTCGGTGATCTCGGGATCGAAATCCACAGTGGAAGCATCGTAGAACGCAGCCATCGCCGCCACCTGGTTGCGGGTGTGCACATAGGCGTTGCCCAAATGATAGTTGGCAATCTGTCCGAGCGAATCGCTCCGGTCCGTCATGTTGCTGTAGTTCTCTATCGCGCCCTTGTAGTCATGCACTGAATATAGGACAGAGCCGGCATAGAAATAATCCTTGCGGTTCATCTCCTTGTGGGAGAAGGCCTCGTAGTATTCCCTGGCCTTGTCGTTGTCCCCGAGGATCAGGCTGGACTCCGAGATGATCCTGGCAAGCCTCTCTTTGCGCTCAGCAGGCGCGTCCTGATAGATCCTCTCCCCCTCGCGCACCGCAAAGGCATAGTTCTTTTGATTAAACTCACAATCAACTATATAGAACTCGCACAATTGAGTGAATCTCGGGTCAGGAGACGCCTTCCAGAATGAGGCTTCCGCCTCCGCAAAACGGCTGTCATCGTAGTATATTACACCTGTCAGATAGCGTCCCGGAGCGGTATATTCGGAGAAGTCCAGAGCCTCCAGTATCATGAAGAACTGGAGTGCTTCGCTCTGCCTGCCAAGCGAGAACTCGCAGTAGCCGCACTTGAATATGTACTCGGCCGTCTGCTGCGCATCAAGGACGGAGGAATTGACTTTTGAAAACTCCAGCGCGGCCTCTCCATAGTTGGCGGCATCGAAAAGCAGACGCGCGTTTTCGAAGCGGATATGCGGAGTAAGCACCGACGAAGGGTACTTCCTGTCATACTCCGAGATCAACTGAGGATAGCCCTCGGTACGCATCTTGACGGCACACAGGACAGAATATCCGTCAGTCATAGGGTCGGAAGGCAATGACTCGAATATGGCCAGAGCCCTGTCGTACAACCCGTTGCCATATAGCTCAACCGCCCGTCTGTAGTCAGGGGAAACGGATTCAGAAGCCCGGAGCGCACACGGAAGCGTGAGCGCTGCGGCCAAGGAAACAGCAAGTATAGTTTTAAGTTTCATACCTATGATATAAAGCCCAAGTCTACAAATTTACTCAATTTTTTCGACTATATTTGCGCCCATGGCGAAAACTCCAGTCATATCGTTCTCGGGCGCCGACATTCTGGGCGGCGACAGCACAGTCATCTACGGCCTCGATCTCGAAGTCTTCCCGGGAGACCTCGTCTATATAGTCGGGAAAGTCGGGAGCGGCAAGACATCCATAATACGCACAATCACAGTAGAGAATCCGCTCGGCGCGGGAAGCGGGACGGTCTGCGGATACGATCTGGAGCGCATCCGCAAAAAGGACATCCCCTACCTGCGGCGCAGATTAGGGGTCGTATTTCAGGATTTTCAGCTCCTGATGGACCGCAGCGTGGAGGACAACCTGTCTTTCGTCTTGAAAGCGACAGGATGGAAGGACAGCAAAGACATCAGCCGCCGCATCGGAGAGGTATTGGAATCAGTGGGGATGGAGACCAAAGCCCACAAGATGCCCCACCAGCTCTCCGGCGGCGAGCAGCAGCGCATAGCGATAGCCCGCGCCCTGCTCAACGAGCCGGAAGTCATCGTAGCCGATGAACCTACAGGCAACCTCGATGACGACACGGCCGAAGGAATCCTCCAGCTGCTCAAAAAGATAAACGAGGAAAAGAACACCGCCATAGTCATGGTCACACACAACAGAGGCATCTGCGCGCGCTACCCCGGGAGAGTGTTCGAGACGGTGGACGAGAGTTGCAAAGAGATCGCATGACCCTTAAAGAAAGATACTCCGGGATTCTTGACTACTTCAGCAGGCATAACCCCGATGCCCGTTCAGAACTGCATTTCAACTCGACATTCCAGCTGCTCGTGGCGGTGATGCTCTCCGCCCAATGCACGGACAAGAGGGTCAACATCACCACCCCGGCCCTGTTCGAGGCCTATCCCGATCCGGAAAGTCTCTCCAAAGCAGGATTCGAGGACGTTCTCACCCTGATAAAGTCCATCTCCTACCCAAACAGCAAGGCCCGGCATCTCATAGCGATGGCGGACAAAATCGTAAAAGACTTCGGCGGAGAAGTCCCGTCGGACATAGACAAGCTCATGACTCTGCCCGGCGTGGGAAGGAAGACTGCGAATGTGGTGGCTTCGGTGACATGGGGAGAACCCGTGATCGCAGTGGACACGCACGTGTTCAGGGTCGCACGCAGGCTCGGCCTGTCATCAGGCAAGACACCTCTGGAAGTGGAAAAAGATCTCGAACGCCACATTCCTCCCGAGCTGCGCCCGGTTGCCCACCATTGGCTGATCCTGCACGGACGCTACACCTGCACGGCCATAAAACCAAAGTGCGAAGGCTGTCCCCTCGCACTCTGGTGTAAAGACCGGTCTGACGCTATGCGCAGAACTGGCGCTTGAGAGCCTCTATCTTGGCGTCTGCATCATCACCTTTCGCGCCGAAATAGAATTTGATCTTAGGTTCTGTGCCCGAAGGTCGCACCGATACCACATCCCCCGCCTCATCAAAGAACTGGAGGACATTGGATGAAGGCTGCCCCGTCTTCTCCGGCTCAAGATAGTCGATAACCTTGCAGACAGGAGAACCGCAGAGCTCCTTCGGCGGATTGCTGCGCAGATCCGACATCATCTTCTGGATCTCCTGTGCTCCGCTGATGCCCTTGCGCACCACTGAGACAAGCCCCTCCTTGCGATAGCCATATTCCTTGTATATTTTCTGCATGAGCTGGTAGAGGGTAAGTCCCTGCTCTGCAGCCCAAGCTGCACATTCACATACCATCATGGCCGTCACCACGGCATCCTTGTCGCGCACGAACTGTCCGACATTGAAACCATAACTCTCCTCGCCGCCGCAGATGAACTCACCGCCGGCAGCCTCGTGGCGCTTGACCACCTCAGCTATGTATTTGAAACCTGTAAGCACATTGTATACAGGGACATCGAAACTCTTGCAGATGTCAGAGATCAGCTCCGTCGTGACAATGGTCTTGACCACGTACTTGCCCTCTCCGAGAGTTCCAAGAGCCTTGCGGCGGGTCAGGATATAGTATGTAAGCATGGATGCCGTCTGGTTGCCGTTGAAAAGGACCATCTTGCCGTCATTGTCACGCACCGCGATGCCGAGCCGGTCAGAATCCGGGTCTGAACCCATGACTATGTCGGCTCCTGTCTGCTCCGCCTTGTCCAGAGCCATCTTGAGGGCGGCAGGCTCCTCCGGATTAGGAGAGACCACGGTCGGGAAATTTCCGTCGGAAATGTCCTGCTCCGGGACGTGTATTATATTCTTGAAGCCCTTGCGGGAAAGTATCTCCGGGATGAGACGGACTCCGCAGCCGTGCAGCGGCGTATAGACCACCTTGAGGTCAGAGTGTTTGCGGCAAAGTTCAGGACTGAGGCTCAGGGAGAGGAGATCCCTCAGATAGCACTCGTCCACATCGGAGCCCATGAGCTCCACCTCGCCGCATTGCAGCCCGGACTTGAACTTCACCATCGAAGGATCGGTTATCTTGGCCACCTCTGCCACTATCTCCTTGTCCACCGGAGAGGTGACCTGCCCACCGTCGGACCAGCTCACCTTGTATCCGTTATACTCCTTCGGATTGTGGGAAGCGGTGATCATCACTCCAGCCACCGCCCCTTTCAGGCGTACCGCATAGCTCATCTCCGGCGTAGGCCGGATGTTGTCAAAGATATAGACATGTATGCAGTTGGCGGAGAGGACATCCGCCGTGATGCGCGCAAACTCCTTGCTGTTGTTGCGCGAGTCGTAGGATATGCAGACTTTCGGGTCGGGATCACTGCAGTGCGCGAGTATGTAGTTGGCAAGCCCCTGGGTAGCCATCCCGACCGTGTATTTGTTCATCCGGTTGGTACCCACGCCCATCAGGCCCCGCAAACCGCCTGTACCGAACTCGAGGTTTTTGTAAAATGCGTCCTCAAACCCGGCCGGGTCGCTGTTGCGAAGCTGCATAACTTTAATTTTTGTCTCCTGGTCGAAATCTCCGTCCAACCAGGCCTGTGCTCTAATTTCGAATTCTTTCATCGGTCGAAGTCAGTTCTTTAAGTGTTACATCAGTCTTCAAAATTAAAGAAAATAATCAATTATTCCTACATTTGCGCCGATGAAAAAGAGCTTTGCCGAAATACTCACCGGCCTGGACGAAGGGACGGGGAAGAAAGTCAAGAAGAAGATTCCGGCCTGGGAAGGGGCCGTGATACCTTCCGCACTCAGTCTTGAACAATGCTCATCCCAAGCGGCCGCCGAATACAAATGTCGGCTGCTGAAGGGGTTTTTCCCAAAAGGCCCTAACTCCGTGTGCGACCTCACCTGCGGACTCGGGGTGGACAGCCTGGCTTTCTCAAAGATTGCCGGTAAAGTGACAAGTTTCGAGCGCTCCGAGACCCTTGCCTATGCCGCACGCGGCAATTTCCTCAACTTCGGGGCCGGCAACATCGAGGTCCGCCGCGATGAAGTCGGTCCGGCAACAGATTTCCCGGCCTGCGACGTATTCTACGCCGACCCCGCCCGCCGCGATGTCTCAGGGCACAAGGTGTTCAGGCTGGAAGACTGTTCCCCGGACATCAGGCCGCTTGTTCCAACCCTGCTTGAAAAATCTTCCATGGTGCTTCTGAAACTCTCCCCAATGGCCGACATAAGCCTGCTGGCCGGGACTTTCGGACAAAAGCTTAGAGAAATCCACATCGTAAGCCTGCACTCCGAAGTCAAAGAACTGCTTTGCGTCCTAAGTCCGGAAAGCACAGACACGTATACTGTAAATGCCGTAGAACTCGACGCACCGGAAGAGGTATTCTGTTTCCGCCCGGAAGAAGAGAAGCACGCGCGGGCGGAATACGCAGAAGAAGCTACGGCAGGCCAATATCTGCACGAACCTTGTCCGGGACTTCTCAAGTCCGGAGCTTTCCACCTCATGGGAGAACGCTTCGGGCTCAAAGAGGCAGACAGATCCACAAGGCTCTATCTGGCGGATCACCCCGTCCGCTCACATCTTATGAAGACATTTCTGATCGAACATGTCCTTCCGCTCAGCAACGCGGGAATAAAAGAGGCCCGCGGCCTGTACCCGGAAGCAAGTGTGAGCGCGCGCAACATCCCGGCCGGAAGCGAAGCCCTTCGCCGCAAACTGGGTGCCAGGGAAAGCCGGGAACGCCACATCTTCGGATGCAGCATCGCAGGATGCAGGATGCTACTTCTCTGCCACAGATTTCCCGAGCAGATGCCGAGACCAGAAAATATGGTCTGAAGCCTGATCGTGCAGGTGCTGCTTGCCCCTATAGCCGTGCATGCCGTCGGGATAGATCATCAATTCAAACTGGTAGCCCTCCTTCTGAAGGGCATCGACGAGCAGCAGGGTGTTCTGGAAGTGTACATTGTCATCCCCCGTACCATGAGTGAGTTTCAGCGCCCCCGGGGCCGGGAAGATCGAGTTGATCGGAGAGAACACTTTCGGCACCCATGTGAGCACTCCTGCCTCGGCATAACCCTCCGGGTTGGCCTGGGGAGTATCCATGAAGCGCTCGGTGTAATGGGAATCATACAGGTTCCAGTCATACACACCGCCTCCGGCGACACCGCAGCAGAAATATTGAGGATAACGCAGAACCAGCATCGCCGTGGTGGTTCCGCCGAACGAGAATCCCTCAACCCCGATCTTGTCACCCTGCACATAAGGCAGGGATTTGAGCCAGCAAGCCCAGGCTATGTAGTCCTCCAGCTCTATCACTGTCATCCGCCGGAAAGCCTGATCCATGCCGCGGCGTCCGTTCTCCCCGGATGAACGCGGGTCCGTCACTATATATATTATCCCGTTTTCAAAACACCACTTGTCAGAAGCGTCACGGTCAGCCCAACGGTCCCTCACGTAAGGAGTGCCCGGGCCACCATAGAGCTGCATGAGCACCGGATATTTGCGGGAAGGGTCGAAATCCTTCGGGAGCGACATCAGGGCATACAGGTCGAAGCCGTCATTGGAGATCTTCACCACTTGAGGAGACGGCAATGCCGACAGGTCCACAGTCGAGGTGTCCGTCACAACCTTGCAGCTGTAGCGGTCGCTGCGGCCTTCAATGCCGCGCCAAGGCTCACGGGCGTTGGAAATGTCCGCCCGGAAAGTCTTGCCGTCTTCGGAGAACTTCACGCCGCGCACGTAGTAGTCAGGATCGGTGAGCGCGGTGATGCGCCCCTTGCGGTCAAGCCGGTAGAGAGCCGGATGCAGACGGGAGTCCCTCTTGGCCGTAAACCACAGATCCCCCTTCTTCTCATCGGCCCGCAGCAGGGATATGTCCCAGTTCTCACCGTCGGTCAGGCGCTTGAGCGTCCCGTCGTAGGAAAGGAAGTAGATCTGCTGCCAGCCGGTCTCGAAAGCCCTTGCCATGTACAGACCCTTGCCGGTGAATATCATGCCGTCTATCCATTCAACCCAAGTAGGATATTCCTCGTGATAGACTTCCCTTCGGCTGCCGTCCGCCACGCTGACGGCATAGAGGTCAAGCACATTCTGCCGGCGCGGCTCGCGGGATATATAGATTTCCCTCGAATCAGCCCCCCAGAAAGGAGTACCGAAATACTGGTCTTCATCCACATCGAAATCAGCCCACACCGTCTTTCCATCCTGAAGGTTCACTATGCCTATCCGCACTTGAGGGTTGGTCTGCCCGGCCTTGGGGTAGCGCGTCTGCGACAGCGAGCCGTTCTGTCCGAAAGGCGAGAATATCGGGAACATCGGGACCTGGCTGTTGTCGAAACGGTAAAATCCTATCTTCCGCGAATCCGGACTCCACCAGAATGCACGGTAGTTGGAGGCCCGACCGAGGATCTCCTCATAATATACCCACGACGCATAACCGTTGAGTATCAGCGGAGAGCCGTCAAATGTAAGCCGCGTTTCCACCGAGTCTGCCACACTGCGCACCCAGAGGTCGTTGTCCCTTGTAAATGCCAGCATGCTGCCGTCCGGGGACGGCGTCGGGTTGTAGTCCTTGGCTGCCGCTGCGGCGCAGAGTGCCATACAGACGGCCAGAGATGCGATAATCCTCTTCATATCTCAAAAAAACTGTCTTTAAAATTCACCAGATACACTTTCTTGACCGCCCTCGTGACGGCAGTATACAGCCACTTGAGGTCGTCCACACTCTGCTCGGGCAACCAGAACGGGCAGTCGATGAAGACGCAGTCCCATTGTCCGCCCTGCGATTTATGGCAGGTTATGGCCTCGGCGTACTTAAGCTGGAGAGCGTTGAAGTACTTGTCCTCACGCACAGCCTGCCATATGCGTTTCTTGGTTCCACGGTCCGCATAGTCCGCAGAAACACCCTGATAAAGAGCATTCTGCTGCTCATAGGTCAGAGTGGCAGACTCGGACTGGAGCGTGTCCAGACATACCTTGGCCCTGACCGTGGCGTCATCGTAGTCCGGAAAATCCAGCACCGCATCCGCAAAATGCAGGCCGTAGCGTTCCTCGTGCCCGGAGATGCCCACAAGTTTGGCTATGTCGCCGTTGGCTATATAATCCAGGCCGGGGATGTTTTCCACGAACTGGTAACAGTTCTTGACTATCATCAGCCTGTCACCCTTCACCAGAGAATCTTCCTTGAACTGCACCATTCCCCGGATTCCGGCATTGTAACGGTTGGCCCTCTTATTCGAGCGGCACAGCACTACGGTCCCGTCCTCCCCGTATCTGGAATATGCATCCGACAGGGTGTCGATGAGCTCGCCGCCCCCTATCCTCTCAACATCGTCAATGCCGCGCAGGTCCAGTTTGACATCATCAAAAGTCTCGTCCGGCGAGCAGGCCGAAATCCTCTCACGGAGCATGGTGGCATTGCGCAGAATGCCGGATTCGCGCTCCTGCCGCACTACGGATGTGAGCGTGGAAAACCTCACTCCGCCGAAACCGTCCATATATTCACGGCTAAGCGCAGGAGAAGCCTCCATCCCGACAGGGGGCAACTGTGCCGCATCCCCCACCAGCACGAGCCGGCAGTCGTCACCGGAACGGACAAAGGCCACCAGATCTTCAAGAAGATTCCCCGTACCGAAAAGAGAAGTGGAGTTCACCTGCTGGGCGGAATCTATACCTATAAGAGAGGCCTCATCAACGATGAAGAGGGTTTTCACAGCCTTGTTCGGAGCAAGGGAAAAACTGCCGTATCCGTCCGCCCCGACAGACTTCTGACGATATATATGCTTGTGTATCGTATATGCCGGCCTGCCGCTCAATGACGAGAACACCTTGGCAGCGCGTCCGGTAGGCGCGAGGAGCACTGACTTGACCCCGAAATCCCTCAACGCGAGCGTGACAGCGGACATTGCGCTGGTCTTGCCTGTGCCGGCATAGCCGTTCACAACCAGGACATCGGCATCATCGCAGACGGCGAAAGACGCCACATCTCTGAACAGCGAGTCCTGACAGGCTGTAGGCTCCAGTCTGAAACGCTCTCTGAAGCGCCTGTACAATATTTCCGCACGATCTCCCGTCATCCCTTCCTCCTGTCAAAAACCATCGCCACGACCGCAAGTACGGGGTAGATTTCCACACGCCCGAGGAACATGTCAAGCGAGAATATGAGTTTGCCGAGCAGCGGGAATGAGTTGAACGAACCCATGGTGCCGGCCACACCGCAACCGGGCCCCACATTGCTCAAACTCATCACTGTAGCCACGAACGAGTTCTCCGTATCCACCCCTACGCACAGGCACAGGAATACCGAGACAAGGGCGAGGATGGCGTATACGCACAGATACAGAAGGTGCGGCGAGACCTCGGAGTCACGAAGGATCCTCTTGCCCATCCTGACCTCGTTGACCGAAGAGGGGTGAAGGATATTGTTGACATAACGGCCTATAGCCTTGAAAAGCAAGAGGACACGATCAACCTTGACACCTCCAGCAGTCGAACCGGCACTGCCGCACATCACCCCGGTGAGCATCATCAGAGCCAGCATCCACATCGGCCAGGAAGCATTGTCAACAATGGCAAAGCCCGTCGTGGAAGAGATGCACAGCGTGCTGAAAAGTCCCTGCCACAGTGCCGGGCCCCAACCTCCGGCGGGCTTGTACAGTCCAACGGAAAGTATGAGCGCCGTCACGAGAACCGACAGCGTGTAGAACTTGATCACAGGATTCTTGAGCGGCTTCAGCGAGCGCGTGACAAATGCTATGTAGACCAGCCCGAAGTGAATGGAGGCAAGGTACATGAACACCATGGTGAGCGCCTCCACCGCCCTGGAGTCGAAAGCGGCGATTGATTTGCCTCTGGTGCTGAACCCTCCGGTGGAAACCACACTCATCGCATGGCAGACAGCATCAAAAAGACTCATCCCGGCAATGGAATAGCAGACCGTGGCCGCAGCGAAAAGCGCAAGATAGACATAGGCGAATATGTAGACTATCTTATTGGGACTGGTGGAATAACCGGTGCGGCTGAGAGTCGTCAACTCCATATTGGTGAGCCGCATACGCATGGGACTGGACTCGGGGATAATCAGGAGCAGGAAGACCACGACTCCGAGACCGCCGATGAAATGCGTAGAGGAGCGCCAGAAAAGAAGGCTCTTCGGCAGCGCCTCCACATTGTCAAGGATGGTGGCCCCGCAGGTGGTGAACCCGCTAACAGACTCGAACCAGGCGTTCTGCAGCGTGAACGGGCCGCCCCAAAGGGCATACGGCAGCATTCCGAACACGAAAGACAGCAGCCACGACAGGGTGATGATCACATACCCTTCCTTGAGGCTGATCACGGCTGCCCGGCGGACAAATATGAACGGAAAGATCCCGACTATGAACGTGATCAGGAACGATATCGAAAGCGCAGCAAGGGCGGAATCGTTGCCGTTGCCTATCGAGACAAAGACAGACAGGAGCATGAACAGGGCACTGACAAGCAGGGCAAAACCTATGTTTCGGCTGATTACTTTCCAGTTCATTTCCTGAGTTCCTTGATCCTGCGCCGCAGCTGCTGATTCTCCCCGGCAATCTCTGATATTCCGTCATTGAGTTCGGCAAGTTGGTCGTCCCCCTCGAAGCGCACCGTATACTTTTTGTCCGTGAGCCGGTAGGCATTGAGACCGTCCAGCATCTTGTACAGCGGCTTGACATAATATGCAAGCATAAAGAAGAGCAGCATGAGCACGAGCATCAGGCCGACCCCCACCGCCACTATCCCGGGGATTATGCTGCGGTAGAAGCCGCGGTCAAATGTGGCGGAATTCTTGGCGAGATCCTGATAGATGCTTGAAGTCAGTTTGTCCAGATCCGAGCACAGGCGCTCATAGCGCGGCTGCAGGCGCTCGAAATACCACGAACGCGAGTCTATGAAATCCGACTGCATCACGTCCTCAAGCTCCAGCGAAGTCAGCATGTATGCGGCGTAACTGTACATCACCGAATCCGCCAGCGGAGCCGCCTGGTTGACCGCAGCCTTCATCCTCAGAGAATCACAATGCGCCTTGAAATACCCGTCGTCGAAAGACGGCAGGGCGCTTGAAGACGAATTGTCCCCTATCACCTCAAGTATGTCGAGATTGTAGGCGTTGCCCATGTCGGCAAGCCTGTTCGCGACATTGATGCTGCTTATGTCGTCCGCAATCAGACTCGACACATAATTGCTCATGCTCGAATACTCCATCACGGATATGGTGGATGATACAAGAAGTATCGCGGCTATTGACAGAAGGCTCAGTATAAGCTTTGACTTCAAGGTCAGGCGCAAAGACCTGATTGACTTCCAGACTGTCATTCTTTAATTTTTTTCGGCAATATTTTTACAAATATATAATATTTTTTATATTTTTGCACAACAACTAAAACAGAACACGATGACATCGTCCTTTCTTAACGATCCGGCAGGCAAAAACTCCTTGACAAAAAGGGAGATATTGAGACTTTGCATTGCGCACAAGAATTCGAGCATTGCCGACTTCAGCAGGTCACTTGGGATAAGTGTACCTACAATCACAAAACTGATAGCCGAACTGATTGCGGAGAATTTCCTTCAGGATGAAGGAAAAGTAGGCACCAGCGGCGGCCGGCGGCCAAGCGTCTACGGCCTCAACCCCGATGCCGGATACTTCGTGGGCGTGGATATCGCAAGGCACCACTTCCACATCGGCATCAGCAACTTCAAGGGTGAAATCATCAATTTCATCCAGGACATAGAGTTCGTGCTCGAAGCCAACGAGCTGTCGTTCCGCACTATCTGCCGCATGGTCAAGGACGAAGTCACAAAGAGCGGCATCCCATGGATCAAGGTGCTCGGAGTGGGTGTAAGCCTCTCCGGCCGTGTAAACCCCGAGAAAGGATACAGCCTCACATACTTCGTAAGTGACGACATCCCTCTGAAGAGCATCTTCCAAAAAGAATTCAGTGTCCCTGTCACCATAGAGAACGACTCCCGTGCCATGGCATACGGAGAGTACATGACCCTCGGAGACAAGGCCGACAAGAACATGATCTTCATCAACCTCAGCTGGGGACTCGGCATGGGAATCATCACCGACGGGCGTCTCTACTACGGCAAGTCCGGATATTCCGGAGAGATCGGACACTTCCCTGCCCTCAACAATGATGTCATCTGCCGCTGCGGCAAAGTCGGCTGCCTCGAGACCGGGGCGTCAGGCTCCGCCCTGCACAGGATGATGGTCGAAGAGTTGGAAAAAGGCCATTCCTCATCGCTGCTCAAGCCGTTCTCCGAGAAGGGGGACATCGAACTTGACGAAATTCTCAAAGCCGTAGAGATGGGAGACGTGCTGGCAATCGACGGCATAGGCAAGGTCGGCGACACTTTGGGACGGGGCATAGCCGGCGTACTCAACGTGTTCAACCCTGGCCTCGTAGTGATCGGAGGCCGCCTCATCGTCGGCAAGGACTACCTCCTCCTTCCTATCAAGACGGCTGTCAACAGGCTCTGTCTGGCTAGAGTGTCTTCGGACACCTCCATAGTGCTTTCTCAGCTTGACAGGCGGGCAGCCGCAGTGGGCGACTGCATGCTCTCACGCGGCAAGGTGCTCGGCCTGTTGTAGACGATGGCGAGTTATCTTCAGATTGAGAACATCTCCAAGTCCTATGGACAGAAGGTGCTCTTTGAGCATATAGGTTTCAATGTCAATGAGGGCGACAAGATTGCGCTGGTCGCTCCGAACGGCACAGGAAAGTCAACCCTGCTGCGGATCATCGCAGGCAGGGATTCCTCCGACTCAGGAGGCAAGGTAATTTTCCTCAAAGACATCCGGATAGCCTTTTTGGAACAGGATTACGATTACGACCCGCAGCTCAGCATCAGAGAACAGATAATGCGCCACAGCAAGAAGATGCTCGAGGATTTCCATCAGGAGAACCTCGAGCTTTTTGAGCGCAAAGCCGTAGAATTCCTGACAGCATTCCGTCTCCCGGATCCGTCAAGAAAGATGGGAGAACTCTCCGGGGGCGAGGTTAAGAGGGTGGCGCTCAGCGAAATGCTGGCATCAGAAGCGGATTTCCTGATAATGGACGAGCCCACCAACCACCTGGACATCGAAGCCGTGGAGTTTCTCGAAGGATACCTCAAGAAAAGCCGCTGCACACTGCTGATGGTGACCCACGACAGGTATTTTCTGGACAGGGTCTGCAATATCGTGATGGAGCTTGACCACGGGGCCGTATATAGTTACAGAGGTGACTATCAGAACTATCTGGAGAAGAGGGAGAGCCGCATAGCCTCATACAACGCGGAGACTGACAAGGTTCGTAACCTGCTCCGCAGAGAACTGGAATGGATACATGCCACTCCCTGCGCACGCTCCGGCAAAGCCAAATACAGGATCAACGCGTTCCATGAACTCTCCGACAGGGCATCGCAGACATACAGCACCAAGAGCATAAGCCTCGAAGGCGTAGGCGAGGCCTCCAGACTCGGAAGCAAGATCATCAACTGCAAGGGGGTCGATTACATCTGGGAGGGAAAATATCTTCTTAAGGACTTCAGCTACAACTTCCAACGTTTCGACAAAGTCGGCATCGTGGGGCGCAACGGCATAGGAAAATCCACATTCCTGGGCCTGCTCACCGGCGAAATCGAACCCACGGCAGGTATCATAGACCGGGGAGAGTCGCTTGTAACAGGTTATTACAGACAGAGCGGCATACAGTTCAACGATGACGACACGGTGCTGGACATAGTGGGCGACACCAGACTGCTCGGGCGCTTCCTTTTCCCGCACGACATGCTGACCACCAAGGTCTCCAGACTGTCCGGCGGCGAAAAGCGGAGACTCTACCTGCTGACCATCCTGATGCGCAACCCTAACCTGCTCATCCTCGACGAGCCGACCAATGATCTGGACATTGTCACCCTGAACCTGCTTGAGGAATACCTCACTGAATACAACGGCAGTCTGATAGTCGTCAGCCACGACAGACACTTCCTCGACAGGGTCGTGAGCCATCTGCTCGTATTCTGCGGTGAGGGACAGGTCAAGGACTTCATCGGAAGTTTCAGCGAATACCGCGCCTATATAAAAGACTACGAGGCAGCACGCAAAAGCGCAGAAGCACCCAAGAAGAAAGAGGTCAGGCCTGAAGTTCCCAATACGAACGCCCAAGACAAGCCGAAAAAGCTCAGTTTCAAGGAAAAACGAGAACTTGAGGAGATAGAGAGGAGACTTCCGCAACTGGAAGAGGAGAAAGCCTCACTTGAGACACGTATGAGTTCCGGACAGATGCCTTATGAGGAACTGCAAAGAAGCTCCTCCAGAATGGAAGAGCTTCTCGCTGAAATCGACTCTCTGGAGACCCGCTGGCTGGAACTCCAGGGATAAAGGCCTTATTCAGGCTTATATGAATCCTTGAGTGAGACCGTCTTGTTGAAGACAGGGGCCTCAGCCGTGGAATCCTTGTCCTTGATATAGTATCCGGTGCGTTCAAACTGAACGGCGATTCCGGAAGCATCGTCAAGCAGGGCCGGTTCCGCAAGCCCGCTTCCCACAACGAGAGACTCTGGATTGAGGAAGTCCTTATAATCCTTATCCTCAGGCACTTGACTCATGTCGGCAAGGGTAAACAGGCGATCGTAGTTGCGGAGCACTATAGGCTTGGCGTAATCGCATGACACCCAATGGATGGTTCCCTTGACGCTTCTCCACTCTCCGCCACCGGGACGGGTTGACGGGTCATAGCTGCATTCCAGCTCCACAACATTGCCGTCCGGGTCCTTTATCACCTTGTCGCACTTGATGATATAGGTATACTTGAGGCGGACTTCGCCGTCAGGCTTCAGACGGAAGAACTTGTGCGGAGCATCCTCCATGAAGTCCGCCCTGTCTATCCAGAGTTCTCCGGTGAACGGTACCTTGCGTGAGGCCCCTTCCGGCTCGGCAGGATTGAGCGGACAGTCAAACCACTCGACCTTGCCAGCAGGCCAGTTGGTCAAAGTGACCTTCACAGGATCCTGCACAACCATATAGCGGTTGGCCCTGGCATTGAGGTCCTGGCGGACACACCACTCCAAGAGCTGGATGTCCATCAGTTGGTCGCGCTTCGACACGCCTATCTTCTCGCAGAACATCTTCAGCGCCTCCGGAGTGTAGCCCCTGCGGCGCACGCCGCAGAGCGTCGGCATCCGAGGGTCGTCCCAACCGGACACAAGACCCTTCTGGACAAGTTCCAGAAGCTTGCGCTTCGACATGAGGGTATAGGTGAGGTTGAGGCGGGCGAACTCGTACTGGTGTGACGGCCATATTCCCAAAGTCTTTATGAACCAGTCATACAGAGGCCTGTGCACGTCAAATTCAAGAGTGCAGATTGAATGGGTGATATGCTCTATGGAGTCGCACTGCCCGTGGGTGTAGTCATACATAGGATAGATGCACCATTTGTCGCCGGTACGGTGATGGGATGCATGCTTGATGCGGTACATCAGAGGGTCGCGCATCATCATGTTGGGATGGGCCATGTCTATCTTGGCCCGGAGCACCTTCTCCCCGTCAGCGTACTTGCCGTCGCGCATCTCCCTGAACAGACGCAGATTCTCCTCCACGGAACGGTTGCGCCACGGGCTGTCCTTGCCCGGAGTGTCCACTGTACCGCGACCCTTGGAGATCTCCTCCTGGGTCTGGTCGTCCACATAAGCAAGTCCTCTTTTTATCATCTCCTCGGCCCACTCGTAGAGCTGGTCGAAATAGTCGGAAGCATAGCACTCCTTCTCCCATTTGAAGCCGAGCCACTTGATGTCCTCCTTGATGGAATCCACGTACTCGACATCTTCCTTGACAGGATTGGTGTCGTCATAGCGGAGATTGGTCTTCCCGCCGTATTTCTGGGCAAGTCCGAAGTTGATGCACAAGGACTTCGCATGTCCGAGATGCAGATAACCGTTCGGCTCCGGAGGGAAACGGGTGAGTATGCTGTCCACCTTCCCGGTACGGAGGTCATCCTCTATGATTTCCTCAAGGAAATTCAGCTTCTTTTCTTCTTCCATAGATGCAAAATGTTTGAACTCGCAAATTTAGAAATTAATTTTGTACATTTGAACTATCTATAAAAAAGTTACAACAGATGAAAATAAGTCTCGAAAAGACACAGACAAACCTTTTCTGCTCAAGCAAGTGGTGGGGCAATCCGGATCTCCCGCCGGATGCAGAATACCCCATGATGAAAGTGACCATGGACGGGGAGGAATGCGAATACCCGCTGACTTTCATCTGCCAGGTGGACTGCGAGGACATAGGCCCGCTTGACAAAGAAGGCCTGCTTCCACGCGAAGGAATGCTCTATTTCTTCGCCGCGATAGACGACTTCAACGGATATGAGTCCCCCGAGCATTTCCCTCAGGGGCGCTGGCCGGCAAAAGCGGTCAGGGTGAAGTACGCGAAAAGCATCAACATGGAGACATTCAACAGCTGCATGCTGGTGGACGAAGAGGATAACGACCTCGCAGAGGAGGCGCTCAAGATGACATTCGCTGAGGGGAAAGGTGCACTGAGCCTGCTGGGCGGAGACTGCCCCGAGGAAGGCTGCATCAGCCTGCTGCACCTCGATACCGATGATGTGGCCGGACTGCGTTTCCCGGACGGGACAGGCTTCGACATCTTGATCAAGGAGAGCGACCTGCGCTTCGGCAACTGGAAAAAGGCTTTCGGCTACTTGGAATAAAATGAGCTTCAATCTGTTCCTTCTGGCGATGAGCCTGACTGCGGTCGTGGTTTTCTTTGCACTGTACCATGTAGATGCCGGGTACGGCAAATTCTACTCGCGCAGCTGGGGCCCGGCGGTGGACAACCGTCTCGGATGGGTACTGATGGAGTCCCCCGTATTCGTGGCAATGCTCCTGCTCTGGCTGTTCTCGGAAAGACGGACAGATCCGGTGAGGCTGGCGTTCCTGCTCATTTTCGAGCTGCACTACTTCCAGCGGTCGTTCATCTTCCCCCTGCTCATCAAAGGCCGTAGCAAGATGCCTCTCAGCATCATCGCGATGGGGGTTCTGTTCAACACCCTGAATGCGCTGATGCAGGGAGGATGGATTTTCTACATCTCTCCTGTCGAGATGTACCCGCTGTCCTGGTTCGCCGATCCGAGGTTCATCTGCGGGACTCTGCTGTTTGCCTCTGGAATGTTTGTCAACATCCAGTCTGACAGCATCATACGCCATCTGCGCAAGCCCGGGGACAACAGGCACTATCTCCCCAAAGGCGGCATGTTCCGCTATGTGACTTCGGCCAATTATCTCGGTGAGCTGATGGAGTGGACAGGCTTCGCCATCCTCACCTGGTCATGGTCCGGAGCGGTGTTCGCCCTGTGGACATTCGCCAATCTCTGCCCGCGGGCCGCAAGAATCTACGGACGCTACAGGGCAGAGTTCGGAGACGAGCTCGACACAAGAAAAGTAAAACGCCTCATACCTTTTATATACTGATGGAATCAAAGATCTTCACACCCTGCAAGATAGGCCCCGTGACCCTGCGAAACAGGGTCATACGTTCCGCCGCTTTCGAGAACATGGCCTACGGCAACCGCCCCTCACAGGACCTGTACGACTATCATGTGGCCGTAGCGCGCGGCGGAGTCGGGATGACGACTGTAGCCTACGCCGCAGTTGCACGATCCGGCCTGTCTTTCGACGGACAGCTCTGGATGAGGGAGGAGATAGTCCCGGAGCTGCGGCGGCTCACGGATGCCGTCCATGCGCAGGGGGCAAAGGCCTCGATACAGCTCGGGCACTGTGGCAACATGACGCATTTCTATACCTGCGGATGTCTGCCTGTGGGAGCATCGGGAGGCTTCAATCTCTACTCCCCCACTTTCGTGAGAGCCCTTAAACGCGATGAGATACTTGCTCTTGTGGAGGACTTCGGCAAGGCCGTAAACCTCGCCAGAGAAGCGGGGTTCGACTGTGTGGAAATCCACGCCGGACACGGATACCTCATCAGCCAGTTCCTCTCCCCTTACACCAACCGCCGCCACGATGAATTCGGAGGGAGCCTGGAAAACAGGATGAGATTCATGCGTCTCGTGATAAAAAAGGTGATGGAAGCGGCAGGAGACGACCTCGGAGTAATAGTGAAGGTGAACATGCACGACGGCTTCAAGGCCGGGATGCAGACGGAAGAATGCCTGGAGGTGGCACGCGAACTTGAAAGGCTCGGAGTGCACGCCCTGGTGCTCTCGGCAGGCTTTGTCAGCAAAGCCCCGATGGAAGTGATGCGCGGGGCGATGCCGCTCAAGACCCTCGCCCACTATATGGACCCTTGGAAATTCTGGTGGCTCAAGGCCGGTCTCGCGCTGGCCGGCAGGAAGATGATCCCTACTGTACCATACAAAGAAGCATATTTCCTCGATGACGCCAAAGTGTTCCGTGCCGCGCTGAAAATGCCGCTCATCTATGTGGGAGGCATCAACAGCCGCAGTTCCATGGAGACGGTGCTTGGAGAAGGGTTCCTCGCAGTGCAGGTGGCGCGCGCCCTTGTGCATGACACGGACTTTGTCAACAAGCTGAAGAGCGGAGAGATAGAGTGCAGCGGTTGCGGCCACTCCAACTACTGCATAGGCCGCATGTACACTCTGGAGATGAGGTGCCACTGCAAAACTCCGGATCTCCCCGCCAAACTTGAGAAAGAAGTCGAGAAAGCGGAGGGAATGTGGAGATGAGCGGAAGAATCATCATAACAGGTGCCAGCGGATGCATGGGCTCAGCGGCCACAAGAGCCTTGGCGGCCAAGGGTATACCGGTCGTGATGGCCTGCCGCAACCTCTCAAAAGCGCGGAAAGTCCGGGAAGACATCTTGGAGGAGATTCCGTCTGCCGATCTTGAAATCAGAGAGTTGCACCTTAACTCGTTCAAGTCCGTCAGGGCTTTTGCGGATTCGTTCGGAGACGAGAAAGTCTCGGGGCTGTTCAACAACGCCGGCACGATGCCGCGACGCTTCTCCCTCTCTGAAGACGGCTACGAACTCACTCTTGCGGTCAATTATCTGGGCCCTTGGCTGCTGACACATCTCATGATGCCCCACATGATGGAAGATGCCTCGATCGTGAACATGGTATCAATATCGACTTATTCTGCGCATATAAGCAAGAGTTTCCCTCATGAGGGGGCAAATGGATTCCATCAGCTGAGCGCATACTCCGAATCCAAACTGGCTCTGACGTATTTTACCATCATGCTGGTCACACGCTGCACCCAGAGAGTCAACGCAGCCGATCCGGGCATCGTGGACACGGACATAATACGGCTCGACAGGTGGTTCGATCCGCTTACAGACTTGATATTCAGGCCTTTTTGTAAAAGTCCCAAGCAAGGGGCCGCGCCGGCCGTATCGGCACTGCTCTCCTCGGAGAGAGGAAAACTGTTCTCCGGACACAGTTTCAAGGACTTTCCGGACAGGTTCACCCGCGATTCTGCCGCCATACAGAGGATATGGGACAGGACCGAAGAAGAATTGAAAGATTGGCTATGAGAAGAATCCTTACCATAATTTTGGCCTGCGCCCTTTGTCAGACCACGCTGCAGTCCCAAGAAGTCATAGGGACATACCGGCTTTCACGCGATGAAGACGGTTGGTATTGCCACAATGTGGTGGCCACGGAATTCAAAGGCATGCTCTATGCGCAGTGGCAATGCTCAGACAAGGACGAGGATGCGCCTGACACACGGATTTACTATTCCTGTTCAGAAGACGGCAGACATTGGAGCGTACCGGAGAAATTGGATATAAGTCTGGACAGCGTGAGGTTCATCTCCAACGGAGGCTGGTGGAGCGGCAGGGACTCTCTTCTGTGCTTTATCAATGTGGCGAAACTTGACGGGAGCAGAGCATGCCTGTATGTCAAATCGGGAGACGGCAAGAAATGGACTTCCCCGCGTCCAGTGACAGACAGCGCCGGACTTCCTGTCCAGGGAATCATAGAGCAGGACACAAGAAGTCTGCCTGACGGGAGGATACTTACAGCATTCCACATAGGTGCGGGGATGATATGCACCCCATATTTCACCGATGACCCTACTGCCGAAAGCGGATGGCGGGCAGGGACAATGCCACATCTGCCTTACGAGGGCAAAAGTACAAGCCGGGAGATAGAGCCTTCGTGGTATCTTGATGGAAACGGAGAAATCGTGATGATCTTCCGGGATCAGGCCGGAAGTTTCCGCAAGCTCCGCTCTATAAGCAGAGACCGGGGCGAAACTTGGACACTTCCGGAACTCACTGAGATAGAGGACTCACGTTCAAAACAGTCAGCCGGAAATCTTCCTGACGGACGGCCATTCATGGTCTGGAACCCTTCGGAATCAAAAGACAGGCTGCCTCTGGCTCTCGCCATAAAGAACGGCGGACTTTGGGAGCGCTACGAATTGCGTGGAGAAGAAGATCTCGCACCGATGAGACACGAAGGCCTATATAAGCGCAGAGGTTACAGCTACCCCAAGACCTTTGTATGGAACAACATCCTGGTGATAGGCTATGCGGAAAACAAAGAAGACGCCTGCGTGACACTTGTCCGTATACGCAATAAATGATTAACTTTGCACCGGCACAAAAAACAGAAAACAATGATCAGATCCATGACCGGCTACGGCAAGGCTGAGGCCTTGTTGGAAAGTGGTAAAATCACAATCGAGATAAGAACCCTCAATGGCAAGACAGCCGACATAGGGCTCAAGACGCAACTCCTTCCTAAGGACAAGGAACTTGAACTTCGTTCCCGAATCGCAGCAAGACTGGTCAGGGGCACTATAGACGTGTTCCTGACTTATGAGCCTAATTCTTCGGAAAGCATGAGGCAAATAGATATGGAGGCAGCTCGCGCTTACATAGCACAGACCTCCATCCTCGCAAGGGAGATGGGTGTCCAATACAGCCCCACCAATACGGCCGTCCTGCTCAATGCGGTGCTTGGCCTGCCGAATCTTACCGATACAAAGAAGGCGGATGTCATAACGGAAGAGAACTGGCCGGCGGTAAGCGATGCGTTTGACCGCTGCCTTGAAATCGTGGACGAGTACCGTGTCCACGAAGGGGAGGCCCTCTACAAAGATGTAACTTCGAGAGTCTCAAAGATTCTGGATCTTTATGGAGAGGTGGAGTCTCATGAGAAGGAGAGGCTCGATGCCGTGAGGAACCGCATACTCAAGGCGGCAGAAGATCTGAAAGTCAAACTTGACAGCGAACGCTTCGAGCAGGAGATGATATTTTACCTTGAGAAGCTGGACATAAATGAAGAGAAAGTCCGCCTGCGTCAGCACTGCAAGTACTTCATGGATACTATAGACTCCGAGACTTTTCCAGGAAAGAAACTCGGATTCATCATCCAGGAAATGGGCAGGGAGATCAACACCACAGGCTCAAAGGCGAACCATGCTGAGATACAAAAGCTCGTCGTTCAGATGAAAGACGAGCTTGAAAAGATACGGGAGCAGTCGATGAATATACTCTGAGACTTCCCTATTCGGTTTTTGAAGCTGCGGCAACTTTCGGTGCCGCGGCTTTTTCGTTCTTGCCGGATTTCTTCTTGACGATGTCTGCCACTGACTTCTCGAACTCCTGCTCGCTTATCATGCTGCATGTCCCGTTGAATTGGGCGCCCATCTCAACTTGAAGTTTGTTGATGTGGATGCTGCCGGATACGGAGGCAAGGCTTTTGACAGAGAGAGTGTCCTTGACATAGACTTCCCCCTCGATCTTTCCCCAGAGGTCAAGGTTTGAACAGAGGATATTGCCGGATATGACCGCCGTTTCCCCGATTACGATCTTGCCTTCGGAGAACACGGTGCCTGATACCTCTCCGTCTACCCGTATGTCGGTCGATGATACGATATCGCCTGTTATGGCGGCGCCTCTGGATATTCGGGTCACGTCATTGACATTGACGGACATGTCTGAAGATTTCTGCATAATATCTGTGTTTTTAAACAAGCCCTTTCCCATGGCAGTTCTTGTATTTCTTGCCGCTGCCGCACGGGCAAGGGTCATTGCGTCCTATTGTCTTGTCGACTTTGATCGGGGTGCGTGCCTTCTGCTCCGCGTTGGTGGCCAGATCGCTTCTGCCCGCCTGCATCTTGCTCATGTCCGGGCTCTGCTGCACCGCACGTTGAGGACGTTGCGGCTGGTCCGGAGTCTCCCTCAGCGGGACATACGCCTTGAAGAGGAATGACAGCACATCCTTGTTGAGGGTCTCAAGCATTGAGGCGAAGAGGTTGTAGCTCTCAAGCTTATATACCACAACCGGGTCTTTCTGCTCGTATGAGGCGTTCTGCACGCTCTGTTTGAGGTCGTCCATCTCGCGCAGGTGCTCTTTCCAATGCTCGTCTATCTGGTAGAGTATGATGTTCTTGCTGAGAGTCTTGGCAATCTCGCGTCCGTCGGAGTTGTAGGCTTTCTCGAGGTTGACACTGAGCCCGATCTGCTTGATGCCGTCGGAGACAGGGATGGCTATGTTCTGGTAGAGTTTGCCCTGTTTCTCATAGACTTCCTTGACGATAGGGTAGAGTTTTTCAACGAGGGTGTCCATGCGGCGCTTGTAGACTTCCATCATGTGCTCTGTAAGTCTGTCCTCGAGTTCCTCGCGTTTGGCTTTCTCATAGAATGCGGCATCGAAACCGGTGTCTATTGAATACATGGCCATGAGGGCCACCTCGAAGTCCTCGAACGGGAGGTGGCGGTTCTTCTCCACGAAAAGGGTGGCTGCATCGAGCATCATGTTGCGCAGGTCGATCTCTATCTTGTCTCCGCTGATGGCATTGCGGCGGCGTGCGTAGATGGCCTCCCTCTGGTAGTTCATGACGTCATCGTATTCGAGGAGGCGCTTGCGGATGCCGAAGTTATTCTCTTCGACCTTGCGCTGCGCGTTCTCGACAGCCTTGGAGAGCATGTTGTTCTCGAGGGCCTCGTCATCGGCCATGCCTAGCCTGTCCACCATGCCGGCTATCCTCTCTGAGCCGAACAGACGCATGAGCTTGTCCTCAAGGGAGAGGTAGAATGTTGATGAGCCCGGATCTCCCTGTCGCCCCGCACGTCCACGGAGCTGGCGGTCAACACGGCGGGAATCGTGCCTCTCCGTGCCGATGATGGCGAGTCCGCCGGCCGCTTTGACCTCGGGAGAGAGCTTGATGTCGGTACCGCGTCCCGCCATGTTGGTGGCGATGGTGACGGTGGAACTCTGGCCTGCCTGGGCCACGATCTCGGCCTCGCGGGCATGCTCCTTGGCATTGAGCACATTGTGACGTATCCCCCTCATCCGGAGCATACGGCTCAGGAGTTCTGAAGTCTCCACGTCCGTGGTACCTACAAGCACCGGACGTCCCTCGGAGGTGAGTTTTACGATGCGCTCGATCACGGCGTTGTACTTGGCCTTCTTGGTCTTGTATATCAGGTCGTTCTGGTCGTCGCGGATGACAGGACGGTTGGTCGGGATGACCATCACGTCCAGCTTGTATATGCTCCAGAACTCGCCCGCCTCGGTCTCGGCCGTACCGGTCATGCCGGCGAGCTTGTGGTACATGCGGAAGTAGTTCTGGAGGGTGATGGTGGCGAATGTCTGAGTGGCGCCCTCGACTTTGACGTTCTCCTTGGCCTCCACGGCCTGATGCAGTCCGTCGCTCCAGCGACGCCCTTCCATGATACGGCCGGTGGACTCGTCCACAATCTTGACCTGTCCGTCCATTATCACATAGTCCACATCCTTCTCGAACATCGTGTAGGCCTTCAGCAACTGAATCACCGTGTGCACGCGCTCGCTCTTGAGGGAGAACTCGGACATCAGGGCGTCCTTTTTCTGCTGTTTCTCCTGGAGCGGGAGGTCTGAATGCTCGATTTCGGCTGTCTGTGAACCTACGTCAGGGAGCACGAAGAAGTCATCGTTGCCGACGGCGCTGGCAAGCACCTCATGCCCCTTGTCGGTCATGTCCACGGAGTGGAGCTGCTCGTTGATGACAAAATACAGTGGATCCGTCACGACAGGCATCTCCCTCTCGTTGTCCTGCATATAGTAGTTCTCCGCTTTCTGGAGGAGGACTTTCATGCCCGGCTCGGAAAGGAACTTGATAAGAGGGGCGTACTTCGGCAGTCCCTTGTGGGCGCGCAGCAGGAGTTTGCCTCCCTCGTTCTCATCGCCCTCCGCTATTTTCTTTCGGGCTTCGTTGAGCACCTGGTTGACAAGGGTGCGCTGCGCCTGATAGAGTTTCTCGACAAATGGCTTGAACTCCATGAACTGCGCCTCGTCGGCATCATTGCGCTGGATCGGGCCGGAGATGATAAGAGGAGTACGTGCGTCGTCGATGAGCACTGAGTCCACCTCATCGACGATGGCATAGTGGTGCTTGCGCTGCACCAGATCCTCCTGGACCACAGCCATGTTGTCACGCAGATAGTCGAAACCGAATTCGTTGTTGGTTCCGAAAGTGATGTCGCAGTTGTAGGCCTTGCGCCTTGCATCCGAGTTAGGCTGGTGCTTGTCGATGCAGTCTACTGACAGGCCGTGGAACATGTACAGAGGTCCCATCCATTCGGAGTCACGCTTGGAAAGGTAGTCGTTGACTGTGACCATGTGTACGCCCTTGCCCGCGAGGGCGTTGAGGAACACCGGAAGCGTCGCTACGAGGGTCTTGCCCTCACCGGTGGCCATCTCGGCGATTTTCCCCTGATGCAGGGCGATGCCTCCTATGAGCTGCACGTCGTAATGCACCATGTCCCAGGTGATCTCGTTGCCGCCGGCTACCCAGTGATTGTGGTAGATTGCGTTGTCGCCGTCTATGGTGACGAAGTCGTGGCTCACGGAGAGGTCTTTGTCGAACTGCGTGGCAGTTACCACCACGGACTCGTTTTCCTTGAAGCGACGGGCTGTGGACTTCATTATGGCGAAAGCCTCGGGGAGCATCTCGTTGAGGCTCTTCTCGATGGCTTCGTCCTCATCTTTGACGAGCTTGTCCGATTCGTCGGCGAGTTTCTCCTTTTCCGAGACGGGTATGTCCTTGTTGAGTTCTTCTTTGATCTGTGCTATGCGGTTCTCGAACGGGGCCTCCACTTCTGACAGCTTGTGGCGAAGGGCCGCCGAACGTGCGCGGAGTTCATCGTTGGACAGGGCGTCAATCTCCGGATAGACCGCAAGGATCTTCTGCAGGATCGGCTTGACCGCCTTGTAGTCGCGGTCGGCCTTGGAGCCGAACACTTTTCCTATTACTGAAGCAAATGACATTCTTCTAAAAATTATTAAATCTCACAAATATAACTATATTTGTCCTTTCAACAAAATCGATAACCAATGAATCATCACGTTATGTCCATCGTGGCTGCGGCGCTTCTCCTTGCGGGATGCGGCGGCAACACCTCCCCGCGTTCGGAGGAGGACTTCAATTTCGGATGGAAATTCTCCCTTGGGGATGACCCGTCCTGGTCTGAGACTGCATACGACGATGCGGCATGGAGACAGCTCCACCTGCCGCACGACTGGTCAGTGGAAGGTGAATTTTCCAAGGACAACCCGTCCACCCCGAGCGGCGGTGCCCTCCCGGGCGGAACCGGATGGTACCGCAAGACTTTCGTCCTTCCGGAACTTTCAGGAGATGAACGTTACAGCATCGAGTTCGACGGCGTCTTCATGAACAGCACAGTCTACATCAACGGGCACGCCCTCGGGACACGCCCGTACGGCTACAGTTCTTTCTGTTATGACCTCACGCCGTATCTGCAGGCAGGTGAAAACCTCATCGCGGTGCGCTGCGACAATGCCGAGCAGCCGAACTCAAGGTGGTATGCCGGATGCGGCATCTACCGCAATGTGAGGCTCGTGCGCACTTCGGATACCCATGTGGCATACAACGGTGACTTCGTGACGACCCCTGTCGCGGGTGACAGGAGTCTCGTACGGGTGCAGACAGACATCGAAAGTCCGGAGACATCGGGGCTGAAAGTCAGATACCGGATCCTCGACCACAGCGGGCGAGGGATAGCATCGGCATGGGGAACCTGTGCTGACGGCACTGCCGGCGGCGAGCTCGAGCTCCGCGGAACGAGGCTCTGGAGTCCGGACAGCCCTTATCTTTATACGCTCAGGACCGAGCTGTATAGTGGAGATGTTCTCAAGGACATCCATGATACCCGTTTCGGAGTGCGGAGCATCAGTTGGGACAAGGACAAGGGGTTCTTCATCAACGGGGAGAATGTCAAGATGCTCGGTGTGTGCATGCATCATGACATGGGCTGCATCGGCACGGCCGTACATCGCCGTGCGCTTGAACGCCAGCTCGAAAAACTCAAGAGCATGGGAGTCAATGCGATCCGTACCTCGCACAACCCTCCTGCCCCTGAACTGCTGGATCTGTGCGACGAGATGGGATTCCTTGTGATGGACGAGGCGATGGACATGTGGCGCAAGCGCAAGACCCGCTACGACTATGCACGCTTTTTCGACGAGTGGCACAAGGCCGATGTCCAGGATTTCATAAGGCGCGACCGCAACCACCCGAGCGTGGTCATGTGGAGCATAGGCAACGAGATCCTTGAGCAGAGCGATTCCAAGAGCGACCTTATCGAGAATCTCAGTGCCGAGGAGGCCAACACCCTGCTCAATTTCATTCACTCCCTCGGACAGAGCGACTCCAGTGAAAACAACCCCAACATCCTGCTGACAAGGCATCTGGCCGGTTTGGTACGGGAACTCGACACCACGAGAGCCATCACCGCCGGATGCAACGGGGTCTGGCCGGGCAACAATCTTCTGCGCAGCGGGGCGCTTGACGTGTATGGCTTCAACTACCATCCGCATCTTTATGACTCCTGCCGCGTATGGTTCCCGGACAAGCCTCTGATCGGCTCGGAGACAGCATCGGCCCTCAACAGCCGCGGAGTATATTATCAGCCTTCCACCCGTGTGCAGAAACTGCCGGGCAAGGACTGGGCCCCGGGACAGGAGGAAGATCACCAGTGCACGGCATACGATGTGAGCAGCGCCCCTTGGGCCAACACTGCCACGGAAGCGTGGGTTGCGGTGCGTGACAGGGACTATGTGGCGGGGACATTCCTCTGGACGGGTTTCGACTATCTCGGAGAGCCTACCCCTTACGGATGGCCGTCGAGGAGTTCATATTTCGGGGTGTTCGATCTGGCAGGATTCCCTAAGGACAGCTACTGGCTGTACAAGTCCGAGTGGACGGACGAGACCACACTGCACCTCTTCCCTCATTGGAATTGGTCAGAGGGTGACAAGGTGGACATCTGGGCCTATTACAACAATGCGGATGAGGTAGAACTCCTCGTCAACGGCAAGTCGCTGGGCAGACGCTCAAAGACAAAGGATGTCCTCCACGCGGAATGGCTTTCCGTACCTTTCGAGGCGGGCAAGATCGAGGCTGTATCCTACAAAGACGGCAAGGAGGTCGCACGTGACGCACGTTACACCACCGGGCCGGCGGTGTCGCTCAAGCTCACAGCCGACCGGGATGTGATTTCTGCGGACGGGTACGATCTCTCTTTCGTTACGGTGGAAGCGCTTGATGCCAACGGACGGGAGGTCCCGACGGCTGACGACATGCTGACATTCAGCGTAGACGGGGCCGGGGAACTCTTCGGAGTGGACAACGGCAATGCGGCTGACACACTCTCGCTCAAAGGCTCACGCAAGGCCCTGTTCTCGGGCAAGGCTCTTGCCGTGATACGCTCCAAGAAGGGGGAAAAGGGCAGCGCAACCCTTACTGTCAGCGCCCCTTACGGGACGGTGAAGCTCAACATAAAGGCCGAGTAATCCGGTCACGGAATTTTTGTACCTTTGCGGCGGATATGGGTACTATACGTCAGTGGTTCAAAAATGCGCGTTCGCTCTCCCTTGTGCAGAGCCTTACGCCGGCCATTCTGGCCGTGGTGATGGCTGCCGGATATGGCGGATTCAGCATATTTCCGGCGCTATGTGCCGTAGCGGGGGTGGCCTGCGCCCATCTTGCCATGAATCTTGCCGATGACTGGTTTGACTACAAGTCGGACATGATGGGAGACAGGCAGAGGGTGATACGCAAGGGATTCCGGGCCATGACAGTCAAGTACCCCTATCTGACAGATGGTAGCGAGTCATTGCGGAGCCTGGGGACAGCCATAGCCTCGTTCAGTGGGGCGGCCTGCGCCTTTGGAGCTGTCGTGTTCGCTGTCCGCACCAGTCAAAACGGTTTTTGCAGCCCCCAGGGCAGCTGGTGGATCGTGGCCATAGTCTGCGTCACGGCGTTTCTGGGGGCATTCTATTCCGCTCCTCCGCTCAAACTCGGTTTTCATGGTCTCGGGGAGATTGTAATAGGAGTGATTTTCGGCCCCCTGCTGATGATGGGTGTTTTCTATTCCGCTGCCGGGCAGATGGCGGCGGAGATCGTGTGGATATCCGTTCCTGTAGGACTGCTTGTCCTGAATATCTTGTATACGCACAGTCTGATAGAGAAAGCCGGAGATGCGGAGAGCGGCAAGATGACTCTAGCGCTTCTGCTCGGCTCTGACCGGGCCGGACTTGTCATGGCCTATATCGTGAATCTTCTGCCGTTCGTGATGATCGCCGTTGCCGTATGTCTCGGTGCTCTTCACCCGCTCTACCTGTTGTCTCTGGCGGTGCTTCCGCGGGCGCTCTGGCTTTGCAGCTCGCTCAGGGGCTTCGTCTCCGGCCATCAGGAGGTGCCGGGCAGTCCGCCATTCTGGCTTGGCCCGATGATGAAATGGGGGCCGGTGAGGGAAGCTGGGGTTGACTGGTTTCTGATGCGGTGGCTGACGGCGCGCAATACGCTGAGCGGATTCTGCATCATGGTCTCTGTCGCTAAAGTGATACTTCTAATCATATCATAATGAATCCATTCGGTCAATTTATATATCTGGGATGCTGGTGGGCGCGAGCAGTCCTCGGACGCCGCAAGCCGCTTCAGAGCGTCATTTTCATCTCCGACAGGTGCAACCTCAGCTGCAAGCACTGCAGCGTCTACAACCACACGGCTCCTGTGGACAAGAGTTATGCCCGGATCAAAGAAGAACTTGAATACTGTCACTCGCTCGGTTCCCGCTTCATTGATTTTGAGGGAGGGGAGCCTTTCCTTTGGCGTGACGGGGACAGGACTGTCAACGATCTGTGCCGTCTTGCCCGCTCCATCGGATTCTTCTCATGCACCATCACCACTAATGCGCAGATGCCTTTCGACGGGAGTGTCGCGGACAGCATCTGGGTGTCGATGGACGGGATAGGAGAATATCACGACAGAGTCCGGGGCAATGGAGCTTTTGAGCGTCTGGAGAAAAACGTGGCTGTCTGCGGCTGCAAGGCCCTCAGTGCCAACATGGCCATAAACACCCTGAACTGTGATTCTGTAGCTGCGGCGATAGAATATGTGGCGGCAAGCCCGTATTTCAAATGCATATCACTTAACTTCCACACTCCATTCCCCGGCACAGAGTACCTGGAGGTTCCGCACGAAAAAAGAGTCGAGATCATAGACATGATACTCGACTACAAAAAACGCGGTTACCCGATCATGAACTCCCACAGCGGCCTGTCCAAGATGAAAGACAACAACTTCCGCAAGTGCTGCTGGATGACCAACTTCATCTTCTCCGACGGCACCCGCAAGCCTCAGTGCATCGGCGCTGAACAGGGCATCTGTCCGAAATGCGGATTCTGTATGGCCGGAGAGGAATCAGCCGTGATGCAGCTCCGCCCGGACACTATCCTTGCCGGCCTGAAGCTGAGAGTATGAAAAGAACGGTCCTGACTTGAAGTCAGGACCGTTTTTAAATTTTGTCACTTCGCTCCGCCGCGCCAGAGAGCGGACATCTCTTCTAGAGTTTTGCCCTTTGTCTCGGGAACCATCTTCCAGACGAAGACAGCGGCAAGGAGGCAGATCACACAATACATTCCGTAGGTGAACGCGGGACTCCAACTGTAGAGCGGCACGAAAGTGGAGCTGACGATAAAGTTGGACACCCACTGGAAAGCCACGGCGATAGCCACTGCGGCCCCACGGATTGTATTAGGGAATATTTCAGAAATGAGCACCCAGCATATAGGGCCCCAGCTGAACATGAACGATGCCGAGTATATCATTATGCTTATCACGCCGATCACTCCCGGGAGCGATGGGGAGACAGCCGACAGCGTGACACCCAAAGCCCCGAGAGCCATACCGAGGGAGCCGATTATAAGAAGCGGCTTGCGCCCGATCTTCTCCACCGTGAATATGGCCACAAGCGTGAACGTGATGTTGACGATACCCATGAGGACGGTCTGCGTCATCGGATTACCCATGCCCATGGATTCAAAAATACGCGGAGCATAGTAAAGGACGGCATTGATGCCCACAAATTGCTGGAACACGCTCAGCATTATGCCGACGAATATGACAACCCAGCCATATGAGAGCAGTTTTTCCCTCTTGACAGATACGGTATTCTTGATGTCCGCGAGGATTTCCCCTGCCTTCTGCGCACCATTGACCTTGGTCAGCACCTCCAGAGCTTTGTCATCCTGTCCGCTCATCGCCAGATAGCGCGGAGTCTCCGGCACAAGGAGTATGAGCAGGGTGAAAAGTCCGGCAGGGACACATTCAGAGCCGAACATCAGCCTCCATCCAGTCGTGACGCTCCAGTTGGCATCAGCCTGCAGGGCATCGGCGTTTATTATGCGGTTGAGTCCCTCCGCAAGAGATTCCATCTTCGGAGCGATGTGATCCCCGAGTATGACCAGATTGACGAAATAGACCAGAAGCTGTCCGAATATTATGGCGAACTGGTTCCATGAAACCAGAGCCCCACGTTTGTCGGCAGGTGCAATCTCCGCTATATACATCGGGCAGATGGCCGATGCCATGCCGACACCGATACCTCCAAGCACGCGGTAGAGGTTGAAAGCCACAAGCAGCTGGAATGACGGCTGTCCTTTAGGAAAGAACAGGAACTCCGGACAGTACGAGCCTGCCGCGCTCAGGAAAAAGCATACTCCCGCTATGAAGAGGCTCTTCTTTCGCCCGAAACGTCCTGCCATAAAGCCGGAAACCGCGCTGCCTATCACACAGCCGATCAAGGCGCTGGAAGCTGTGAATCCATGCAGGAAGTTGGTATATGTAAAGTCTGTCGCCCCCATGAAAAAAGCCTGAAGGCCACGGTCGGCGCCGGAAATCACTGCAGTATCATATCCGAAAAGCAGCCCGCCGAGAACGGCTACAAGGACTATGAAAAAGAGATAGGCTTTGGAGCCGGTATTGTCATTTGACATCTTTCAGGACATTTTCAAGTTCAGATTTCCAATTTTCATAGGCAGCCTCAAGCGGTGCCTTCCATGTGCTCTCCGGCTCTATGACTTCAAGTTTCTCAAGCGTAGAGAAAGCCTCCTGCGGAGACTTGTAGAGACCCGCACCAAGCGCAGCGCCTCTGGCTGCTCCGAGAGAGCCGTCGGTATCGAACAGTTCTATGCGCGCATCGCACAGAGTTGACAGGGTGGAACGGAACAGCGGACTGAGGAACATGTTGGCCTTTCCCGCACGGATTACGTCAGGTTTGAGCCCGAGTCCCTTCATGATGTCTATTCCATAACGGAAAGAGAAGGCGATGCCCTCCTGCACCGCACGCAGGACATGCGCCTTGGAATGGCGCACAAGATCAAGTCCGCAGATTCTCGCCCCGACATTGCGGTTGACGAGCATACGCTCGGCCCCGTTGCCGAACGGAAGGACAATCAGCCCGTCGGCTCCAGCCGGAGCGGTCGATGCCAGTTCATTCATCTGTGGATATGACAATTCAGGGGAAATGTTTTTGTGGGTCCAGGAGTTCATGATCCCGGTACCGTTGATGCATAGCAGAACCCCCATTCTCGGTTCATCAGAGCCCGTGACATGCAGGAATGTGTTCACACGGGACTGCGGGTCGGCCTTCGGGAGATCCGTGACACCATAGACCACACCGCTCGTACCTCCGGTAGCGGCGATCTCTCCAGGGTTCAGCACATTGAGGGAGAACGCATTATTCGGCTGGTCACCGGCACGGTAGGAAACCGGAGTACCCACAGGAATGCCGAGCTCGGCCTGAATCCGGGCGGTAGTTCTGGCCTGTATCCCCACTGCCGGAACTATCCTCGAGAACAAGTCTCCGGAAATCCCATACCAGTCCGCCACGAAGTCCGCCCTGCTTTCTTTCTTGAAATCCCACAGAATGCCTTCGGAAAGGCCCGTCGCCGTGGTGGTCTCCTCACCTGTCAGAAGGTAGGCTATATAATCGCCAGGAAGCATGAACTTGTCTATCCTGGAGTATACTTCCGGCTCATTACGCTTTACCCACGCCAACTTGGACGCGGTGAAATTTCCCGGCGAATTGAGAAGATGCGACATGCATTTGTCATAGCCTATCCCCTCAAGAGCCTCACTGCCGACTCCCACAGCACGGGAATCGCACCATATTATGGAGTTGCGCACAGGCTTTCCGTCCTTGTCCAGCGCCACAAGTCCGTGCATCTGGTAAGAAATGCCGATTGAGGCGATCTTTGAAAGGTCATGAGACTTCGACATCTCCTTGAGACCGTCGCACATATAGCCCCACCAAGAGTCAGGGTCCTGCTCAGCCCAGCCTTTATGCTCGGCGATGATAGGGGCTTCGGATTTGGGATTGGTTGATGAGCACACGCATTTGCCGCTCGCAATGTCGAGCAGCGCGACCTTCACGGAGGAAGAGCCGACGTCTATTCCTAAAGAATACATAAGGTGTTATTACTGCAGGTTATTATTATGTGGATCCCGGTTTTTTCCGGAAAACTTTCAAATTTAACATTTTTTTTGTAATTTTGCAGCAATTCAGCGCAGAATAGAGTATGCGCGCATGCAGGATTAGCACATCGGTAGTGCATTGGCTTCCCAAGCCAAGGAGGAGGGTTCGACTCCCTTATCCTGCTCAGAATCAAAGAGAGACCGGAAGTTCATTGACTTCCGGTCTCTCTTTTTTAACTTTTACTGTTTCTCAAATGCCAGCGGGAGGGATGCCTTGCCAGCTCAAAACAAAATATCGCTGGCAAGGCATCCCTCCCCTGGCAAATTCTACACTGATAATCCTAGTATCCGAAGATATCCTCAAGGCTCACTGTCTTGACAGGGCCGAGAGTGGAAAGATACTTCGTGTCAAGATCCTTTATGTCTCCAAGGATGGCGTAGGTGTAGTTCCGTCCCTTCACCCATTTCTGCTGAGTGGCCACCACATCATCAAGAGTCATCTTCTGCACCTTCTCAAACACGATCCTGTCCAAAGGCTCGGCGATGCCGAGACGGCGGCAGTCACGATACGCCTCAAGCACTGACGCCCCTGTGATACGCTGCGTACGCATCCTGCTGAGCAATGCATCTTTGACCACAGAGAATGCGGCCTCCGACTTAGGCATGTCATTGATTATCTCCTCAAAAGCCTCGATCGCACTGCGCATCTTGTCATTCTGGGTGGCTATGAAAGCCACATAAGGATACGTATCGGACGCATAAGATGGAGAGTAGAGACGGGCCCAGGCAGAATAGGCAAGTCCTCTTGCCTCACGCATCTCCTGGAAGACGACAGTATTCATTCCGCCGCCGAAATACTCGTTGTACAGGTCAATGGCAGCAGCCTGCGACGGATCAAACTTCTCTCCCCTGTCGGAGTACTGGAAATAGTAGATCTGCGCCGCATCGTACTGGGCCATCACGACTTCATTGCCACCGGTAATCTGCTTAGGAGTGAAAACCTCCGGAAGAGCGACCGCACCCTTGCCGACTTTGTGGCTCTCAGCAAGTGACTTTCTCAAATCCTGCTGAGACATAGGCCCATAATAAAGGATTTCGTGACCATAGCCGAACACCTCACGCACTTTGGCGAGAAGTTCATCGGAAGTCAAGTCCCGAAGAGCCTCATTGGAGAGACTGTTGCGTTTGACAAAGTCGGCTCCATAATAGACATATCTGGACAGGGCGGAGTAGCAGCTGCGCTGGGACTTCTTGCTGTTGGCTCTCATGCTGAGAAGGTCGGATTTGACATTTTCAAGCACTTTCTCGTCCGGCTTGGCATTGAGGATGAGATCCTCCACAATTTCAAGAGCCTGCCCCATGTTCTCGCTGAGTCCGCTCAAGGTAACTACGCTCTGATGGGATCCGGCAGAGAAGTTGAAATCACAGGCAAGGGCATACATGCTGGAGGCGATGTCCTCGGCACTGCGGGTCGGAGTACCAAGATATTCAAGGTAGTTGAATGCCGTTCCAATGAAAGGGCAGTTCTCCGTACCGAAATTGAACACGAGCTCCAGATTGAATATATCATTCTGTCCGTTACGTTTGTAAAGCATGTTCACGCCATCGGTGAGGGCGGCGGTGGACATATCCTTGGAGAAGTCCACGAACACAGGGGCGATCGGCTTCACCTTGGTGGCCTGGATCTCCTTGAGGAAGGCGCTCTGGCTGTCGCGGTTCGTCACGATAGGGGTGATCTTCGGAGCTGCGATTTTCTGGACATTTTTGTCTTCGCCCTGACGCTTGTAGACCACGGCATAAGAACTGTCGGAGAGATATTCATTCGCAAATGCCACCACATCTTCCTTTGTCACAGCCTCATAACGCTCAAGATCACGAGCCGCGTCTTTCCAGTCGACACCATTGATAAACGCATCCACATACATCTGGGCACGTGAAGCGTTGTGCTCAAGCTCATGCATCTTGGAAAGCTTTATGTTGTTGATTGTGGCCGGGATAAGGGAGTCGTCGAAGTCCCCTGCACGGAGCTTTGCAATCTCCTCAAGAGATATGTCTTTGAGCTGTTCAAGGCTCTGGCCCTGTTTAGGGCGTCCCATGACCATGAACATTCCATAATCAGGACGCATGCTGGTACCGGCACTCAGATAGAGGGCTTTCTGCTGCTGGTTTACATCAATGTCAATGATGCCCGCACGTCCGTTGCTCAAGATCGAACCTGCAATGTCAGCCACTGCCGCCGTCTTGAGATCCGGAGCGCCAGGGAGTCTCCAGCCAAGCGCAAGCATTTCAGCCTCAAGTCCATAAACGTCAGTAACTATTGGAGAGGTGAGGGCCGGTTCTTTCTCGAACTTGAGCTGCGGGACTGAAGGGGCCGGCTTCCAGTCGCCGAAGTACTTCTCGATTGCAGAGACCATCTCATCAGGGTTGAAGTCTCCGGAGACACAGATGGCTATGTTGTTCGGAACATAATAGACATCGTGATACTTCTTCACATTGGTGATCGAAGGGTTCTTGAGATGCTCCTGGCTGCCGAGAGTCGTCTGCTGGCCATACGGATGATGAGGGAAGAGGGCCTTGTCGAGAGCCTCCCAAAGTTTGCGGTTGTCCTGCGTGAGGGACATGTTCTTCTCCTCGTATATCGTCTCCAGCTCCGTATGGAATCCGCGGATCACCACATTGCGGAAACGATCAGCCTGGATACGGGCCCAATTGTCAATCTGGTTGGACGGGATGTCCTCCGTATATACGGTCTCGTCAGAAGAAGTCCATGCATTGGTGCCGTCAGCGCCTATGATGGCCATGAGCTTGTCATACTCGTTGGGAATGGAGAGTTTGGAGGCCTCGTAGCTGACGGAATCTATCTGATGATAGATTGCCGCACGTGCGGCCTCGTCCTCAGTGCTGCGATATGTCTCGAAAAGAGACTCTATCTGATCGAGCATAGGCTTCTCGGCTGCGTAGTCGGTCGTACCGAACTGCTGCGTGCCCTTGAACATCAGGTGTTCAAAATAATGGGCCAGACCGGTGGTCTCCGACGGGTCGTTCTTGCTCCCGACCTTGACCGCTATGTAGGTCTGTATACGGGGCTGTTCTTTGTTGACGGACATGAAGACTTTCAGTCCATTGTCCAATGTGTAGATTTTGGTCTCCAGCGGATCCCCCTGGACAGTTTCATACTTCTGTCCGCAGGAGTGAAGAGACAACGACAGCACCAACGCCGCCGCCATGAATAAGACTTTCCTCATATAAATAATCGTTAATACAACTTCCCAACTGGCTTTATAGGCAACAAAATTTCGATAAATGTAAGAATTTTTTGCTAAAACAAATAAATTTCCCTACATTTCCATCTTTGACACTTACTTTTGGAGAGAATAGGCCCCCAGACCGCTGAGGA
>ERZ808252.280-NODE-280-length-51952-cov-9.160125_pt1 | contig 51952 bp, 48 predicted proteins | sample MGYA00521242_ERZ808252 | MGnify/ENA primary metagenome ERZ808252 (study PRJEB31516, sample SAMN03275581) | gut metagenome | biome: mammalia-associated habitat; material: feces | host: Papio cynocephalus | place: Kenya | collected 2012-08-07 ... | reverse complement strand
AAGCCCCTGTTCGACCATCTTGGCATTTAGGGTGACGCAATGATGAAGTCAGGAGCAAGAATGGCAACCTTTCCAAGTCCGGCTGCAGGAAATTTCGCCCGCGTAACAAAATCTTAACCTTGTTCTAACAAATCCTTATCGGTCAAAAAGTCCAAGAGCCCAACAGTCAACACTCCGAGTTCATCTTCCTTACGATGAATGTCGTCACCGACAATTACCATTTTACGAAAATGGTCGTTGATAGATAACAAAGGGCGGCGCTCTTGTGCTTCTTTTTCTGGTGTTGGCATGTGGAAAGCAGATTGAATGTAAACGCGATATGGTGGACGATTCACTACAAAATCCACTTCCAACTGTCTTCTGATGAACTTTCCATTCTTATCTTTGCCTCCAAGTTCTACCAAACCGACATCAACATTATACCCACGGCTACGAAGTTCGTTGTAGATAATGTTTTCCATGATATGCGTCTCTTCCTGTTGGCGATAGTTGAGTATGGCAGCACGGATACCAATATCTGTAAAATAATACTTAGTTTCAGTACCAATGTACTTTCTGCCTTTTACATCATAACGCAGTGCCTCCTCTATGAGGAAAGAATATTCCAAATAATCAATATACTGCTTTATCGTGTCCCTTTTTATGGCTACTCCTCGTGTTGATTGGAAAGTATTGGCTATTCTGGTTGGGTTGGTGGAAGAACCTATGCCCGAAGCAAGTACACGCACCAATTCTTTCAGTCCTTCGGGGTTGCGTAGATGATTGCGCTCTATCACGTCACGCAAGTAAGTAGTTTCGTACAGCCCACGCAAGTAGTCCGTCTTCTTTTCTTCCGTTTCCAACAGAGCCACTTGTGGCAGTCCTCCGAAGGTGTAGTAATCTTGCCAAGCCTTACGTATATCTCCCCCCCCCCTGACCTTCCCTGAGAATGGTTGACACTTTTGAGGTTGTTTAACTGATATACTTTACAGCATACAGCATCTCTGAACAGGTTTACAGCTATCCTGCAGGCATGGCAATTATTTGTATCTTTGCCGGCGAGAGTATCATGACACTAAAACGAATACAATGAAAAGGATTTTAATTGCGCTGACCTCGGTTCTGCTCTGCCTGCCGGTCAGCCTCGATGCGCAGCCGGGCAGAGAAAAATACGGGACATACACCCTTGACCAGCTCCACTGGCGGGACAACTGCGTGCTTGCCGACCCCGTTTCCCGTGAGTATATCATGGTCGGCCCCGCCGGGCGCAGCGTCAAAAGCTACAAGAGCAAGGATCTCATCCATTGGGAAGGTCCGACAATCATCTACACGGCTCCTGACGATGTCTGGGGAGACATCAAGATCAACAGCATCTGGGCCCCGGAACTCCATTATTATAAGGGCAAGTACTACCTCTTCCAGACATTCGACACCAGTGAGAAACTCTCCGAGCAGTGGCGCAACTGGTACCACACGGGCCGTGTCATGCGCGGAAGTCAGGTGCTCGTCTCAGACTCTCCTTATGGGCCGTTCCGCACGTTCGCGCCGCACGCCACCCTGCCGTCCGACATGATGACTATCGACGGGACTCTGTGGGTTGAGGACGGCGTGCCGTATATGGTGTATTGCCATGAATGGGTGCAGGTCACGGACGGAGCTGTGGGCTATGTACGTCTCAAGGACGACCTCTCCGACATGGACGGGGAGCCGAAGAACCTCTTCCGCGCGAGCTATGTCAACCACACCTGGGGCAAGCCGATCCCGCCTGACGGCAGCGGATACGTCACGGACGGGCCTTATCTGTGCAAGGGCAAGACAGGCAAACTCTACATGATCTGGACAACCAACAACAGTTGCGGAATCGCAATCTCCGACTCCGGCAAGATCGCCGGCCCGTGGCGTCAGCAGGACGAGGCCCTTCTGGTCAACGCCGGACACGGGATGATTTTCCGGACTTTCGACGGACGTCTGATGCTTGCCCTGCACGCCCCGTACTGGGGAGAGACCCACCCGAAAATCTACGAACTTGAGGATACGGGCGAGACCTTGCGAATCTTCAAGGAAATAAAGTGACCCGTCCCGGCGCCGTAATTAGCGCCGCGTACAGTTGCCCTGTATCTGCTTGTCAGTTTACCCGGATCTTCTGCCCAGGGCGGATCTTGTCGATGTTCAGTCCCGGGTTGAGCTTCTTGATGGCGGACTGGCTCTTGCCGTATTTGTGGGCTATGCCCGAGATCGTCTCTCCGGAGCGGACGGTGTGCCATTTCTCGGCAGCCTTTTCCGCCGCGATGCGCTTCTCCTCCTCTATGATCTTCTCATCGGTAGAGTATATTTCTTCTTCCTCATCGATGGATTCCGGTACATAGCGGGATGACGGGTCAAGATAGCTGCGGCGCAGCACAAACACGTTCTTGCGCAGTTCACCTTTCTCGAAATCCACTATCCATTGTGGGTCGAAGGCGTAGCCCTTGTACCGTGTCTCGAAATGGAGGTGCGGTCCTGAAGAACGACCGGTGGAGCCGCCCAGTCCTATGATCTCGCCGGCCCTGACCCACTGTCCAGGCTCCGCGAGACGCTTGGAAAGGTGTCCGTAGAAAGTCTCAAGACCGTTCTCGTGCCTGACTATCACGAGATTGCCATAGCCGCGGACATAGCTTGAGTACCGTACCCGTCCGTCGAATGCGACTGCCACGGGAGTTCCTGTTGGCAGCGGGAGATCCACTCCCTGGTGGCGGCGTCTGCGCCTGTAGCCGAACTTGGAATATACCTGGCCTGTCCGGGGGCATACGAAGTTGCTCACCGAGTCCACAAGACAGATGGTGCTGCGGTAGGGGAGATCGGAAAGATTGACACCCATGTACGGGTTGATGGTGTTTTCCGTCCAGGAGTCAAGGAAGATGTCTGACTGGGCTATCTTCTTGTGGTTCTTGACATATCTCCATGTGTAGTCATCGTTGAGAATGATCTGGAGATACCCGTCGCCGATGTCGAGGGTGTCCACCGGGGCGCCGTTTCCTTTCTTGAAAGAACCGGGTTCGGTGATGTAGTCCTCCGGAATCATCGACACGGCCGGCGGTTCTACCTGATGCTTTATTCCCGCTTGCGGGCTTGGAAGTGCTGCCCGCCCGGCAGAGCCTGTCTGCTGGGCATATAGTAAAGAGGGCAGTATGAGGGCGATTAGAGAGAGCTGTATTTTCATTACGACCTTACAGCTCCGAATTCTTTTTCAAGCAGGCTGACCGTCTCATCGATCTTGCTCCGGAGCATTTCTTCCGTACGGGCCTCGCAGATGAAACGCAGGTACGGCTCCGTGTTGGAAGGGCGTATGTTGAACCACCAGTCCGGATATTCGAGGCGGTAGCCGTCGAAATCCATGACCTTGGCAGGTTTCTCTTGAGCGGTGAAGTGCTCGCATACGGCTTTCATGGCTCCGGCCTTGTCTTCGAGTTTGAAGTTGATCTCCCCGGAGTTGAAATACTTGGTCATGGAGTCAATCTGCTCGCTGAGCCTGATGCCTTTCTTTTTGAGGGAGGACACTATGCGCAGGACGATCATCGAAGAGAGCAGGCCGCTGTCGGAGTAGAAGAAATCCTTGAAATAGTAGTGTCCGGCGAGTTCTCCACCCCAGAGGCCATCAATCTCGCGCAGTTTCGGAGCGGCGAATGCGCGTCCCACCTTCCATGTGTGCAGGTCGGCCCCGTACTTCTCCAGAAATTCGCCGACAGCCTTGGAACTGCGTATCTCCTGCAGGACACGCGGATTCTTGAAGCCGCGCTCGTCGCAGAAATACAGGGCCATGAGGGCTATTATCAGGTCCGGGGCCACGAATCTGGCCTTGTCGTCCACGAACATCACCCTGTCAGCGTCTCCGTCGTAGATGATGCCCACATCGGCTCCGCTACGGCGTACAAGCTCCTTGAGCGGCTCCACGTTCTTGGCCACGAGCGGATTCGGCTCGTGGTTCGGGAAGCGGCCGTCTATGGTGTCGAAGATGTATTCCGGGCCGTCGCCATAGATCTCTTTGGCAAAGAGGTTGGCCATCCCGTTGGACAGGTCAAAGGCGAGCTTGAGATTGCTGTAGTCACCCTTGAACTTCTTCATGAAGTTGATATAGTCATCATGGATGTCCATTTCGTGCATGGTGCCGCGCTTTGCCGCCACCGGGGTCGGCCTTGAGGAATCTATCCATTCTTTGATCTGTCCAAGACCGCTGTCAAGGCCCACCGGGAGGGCGTTCTCCCGGCTTACTTTCATTCCGTTATATTCGGCCGGGTTGTGGCTTGCGGTGATCTGGACCGAGGCTTTGAATCCGTAGTTGGCTGTACCGAAATACACCATCGGCGTGCTGCTCAGCCCAATGTCGTACACGTCGGCTCCGGCGTCAAGGATGCCTTCTGTGAGCGCGTCGTGGATCTCGGGGGATGAGACGCGGCAGTCGCGTCCCACCAGCACCTTGTCCGCCTTGAGAAGTTCAGGGAGGAAATAGCCCACCTTGTAGGCTGTCGTGCGGTCGAAGTCCTTGCCGTAGATTCCCCTTATGTCGTATGCGTGAAATGCTCCCATTTTCTTATTTGATTTTTGATTTGTACGATGTGCCCACTTTTCCGCGGGCGATGTTCTGCAGCTTGCGTGATATCATTTTCCTGCGCACAGGTGCCACGAGGTCCGTGAAGAGCACCCCGTCGAGGTGAGAGAACTCGTGTTGGATCATCCTGGCTGCGAACTTGTCGAAGCTCTCGACCTTCTTCTCGAGGTTCTCGTCATAGTATTCTACTTCAATGGTTTCCGGACGGCGTACGTCGGCGTAGATTCCCGGCACGCTCAGACACCCTTCGTTGTATTCGCACGAGGTCTCGCTCTCGGAGAGTATCACCGGATTGATGAATGTGCGTTTGAATCCCTTGAGGTAGGGGTAGACATCCGACATGATGTCCCCGTCCACGACGGCGACTCTCCTGCTGTCCCCGATCTGGGGAGCGGCCAGTCCGCAGCCTTCCGAGGCCGCGAGGGTCTCCCAAAGGTCTGTGACGAGGGTGGAGATGCCTTCTTTGTCGTTGAGGTCTGCGGGGGCGGCCACTTCACGAAGCACCCCGGAACCGTAGAGGTATATTGGCTTTATCATTGTTGATTTTTTTGCTTGTCGAGGTAGCTCTGCAAAATTATTGCCGCGCTGATCTTGTCCACCGAGCTCTTGTCCCTCCTGTCGCTTTTCTTCATGCCCCCGTCGATCATCGCCCTGTGGGCGAGCACCGAGGTGAACCTCTCGTCCTCCAGGGCTATCGGGATGTCCGGAAATGCTTTCTGGAGCTGAGACAGGAACTTGTCCACATCCGGGGCGCACTGCGCGGGGGCACCGTTGAGGTTGAGCGGATATCCTACCACGAAGACTCCGATGCTCTCGGATCGGGAGTAATTTTGGAGATATTCTATTATCTTTGCAGAAGGAACGGTCTCAGAAGGAGATGCGAAGATTCCGAGCGGATCGCTGACAGCGACTCCCACTCTGGCTTTGCCGTAGTCTATCCCGATTGACCTTTTCATCACCGCGAAATTAGTTAAAAAGTATGGGACGACAAAATCCGGACGGCAGACATAAGATCTACAGGCTTCAGCTTGTGGATAATGACACTCATAGGAGCATACGCACCGTGCTGTTTACCAAGCTGCGCTTCGTGTATTTTGCAGTGACTGCGATTGTGGTGATTATATTGCTGATATACTGCATTATAGCCTTTACTCCGCTCAGGCTGACCATCCCTGGATATCCTGACGCCAACTTCAAGCGCACGGCTCTTGCCAACGCCATCAAAATAGACTCTCTCCAGAGTGCGGTGACGCGCTGGCATCTGTATTCGGAGAACCTCTCCCGCGTGCTGTCCGGCGAGAGTACGCTCAGCCTCGACAGCCTTCTCGGCGGAAATTCCTTGAGGTATCTCTCCGACAAGTCCGCGGAGGAACTTGCAAAGAGGGATTCCGTGCTGAGGGAGACTGTCCAGAAGGAGGAGAAGTTCGGGGTCAGTGCAGGCGGGCCGTCCGCCAAGAGCTTGCCTGTAGAGGGATTGCATTTCTTCACGCCGGTTAAAGGCGTCGTCTCCGAGGGATTTGACAGCGTGACCCATCCCGGGGTGGATATTGTCACCCCTCCAGGGACGATTGTCGGAGCCGTGCTTGACGGGGTAGTGATATACAGCGGGTGGAACGATGAACTTGGGTATGTCGTGATGGTGCAGCACAAAGACAATCTCATCAGCATGTACGGCAGTAATCTCAAGGCTCTCCGCCGTCCCGGGGATGATGTGAAGTCAGGTACCCCTATCGCCCTTTCCGGCGGGGAGGATGCCGGCACAGGCAAGGGACACCTGCATTTCGAGTTGTGGCACAACGGCCACCCTCTCAATCCGACACAATTCATAAGTTTCTAAAAGACATTGTTTTGAAAAGAAAGATAGCGATTCTCGGCTCTACCGGTTCCATCGGCACCCAGACACTTGATGTCATAAGGCAGCATCCAGACCTTTTCGAGGTGGAGCTCATATCGGCCCGGCGCAGTACAGGCCTGCTTATCAGCCAGGCTCTTGAGTTCAACGCCGCGAATGTCGTGATCTGTGATGATTCAAGGTATCGCGAGGTCGCGGATGCCTTGCAGCCCAAGGATATAAAGGTCTGGTCGGGGATTGACAGCCTGTGCGATCTCGTGCGCATGCCCTCCGTTGACATCGTCGTCGGGGCCATGGTCGGATTCAGTGGGCTGAGGCCGACTCTGGCGGCGCTTGAGGCCGGGAAGATCGTGGCTCTGGCCAACAAGGAGACGCTTGTGGCCGCAGGGGAACTGGTTACAGCCACGATGCGCCGGCATGGCGGAGTGATCCTGCCGGTGGATTCAGAGCATTCGGCTATATTCCAGTGCCTGCTTGCCGCACAGGGCAATGAGGTCGAGAAGATACACCTGACCGCTTCAGGTGGGCCGTTCCGCACTTGGGAAAGGGCAAGGATAGCTTCGGCTACGGCTGCGGATGCCCTCAAGCATCCCAACTGGAACATGGGCTCCAAGGTGACGATTGATTCCGCCACGATGATGAACAAGGGCTTCGAGGTGATCGAGGCCAAGTGGCTGTTCGATGTTTCTCCGGAACGCATCAATGTCGTGGTTCATCCGGAATCGGTCGTGCACTCAATGGTGGAGTTTGTGGACGGGGCTGTGATAGCCCAGCTCGGATGTCCCGACATGCGTGAGCCTATAGGCTTCGCGCTCGGCTTCCCGTTGAGGTTGACTGTGGGCAACCGTAAACTTGATTTTGCCTCTCTAGGCAGTCTGACATTCGAGTCTCCGGACATCAAGAGGTTTCCGTGTCTGGGACTTGCTTACGAGGCTATACGCCGTGGGGGCAATGCGCCATGCGCCCTCAATGCCGCCAACGAGGTCGCGGTGGCGGCCTATCTCAAGGGGATGATCGGGTTCTACGACATAGCCAAAATCAATGAGCGCTGTCTGGCTGGCCTGAATTTTGTCCAAAGTCCGGCGCTTGATGATATTTTTCAGACAAACAAGGAGATAGCATCCATAGCTGATGGTTATATTAATTAAAACGCTTCAGGTCATACTGGCCCTGTCCCTGCTCATACTCATCCATGAACTGGGGCATTTCACGTGGGCGAAGCTGTTCGGTATCAGGGTTGAGAAGTTCTACCTATTCTTTGATGTCGGAGGCAAGGCCATTGCCCGTTGGAAATGGGGGGACACGGAGTTCGGGATAGGCTGGCTGCCGTTCGGGGGATATTGCAAGATTTCAGGGATGGTTGACGAGTCGATGGATCTGGAACAGATGCGCGGGGAACCGCAACCTTGGGAGTTCCGTACCCATCCGGCTTGGCAGAGGCTTCTTGTGATGGCCGGGGGAGTGCTCAACAATTTCATATTCGCCGTCCTGGCCTACATTTTCATAATGGCGGCGTGGGGGCAGTCGTATGTGTCCAACAGCGACAGCCGCATCTATGTGAATGACTTGGCATACGAGATGGGCTTCCGTACCGGGGACCGGATCCTGAGATACGATGACTACACTCCGGAGAATTTCGCCATGCTGCAGGCTGACTTGGTTCGCCGTGATGTAGGCAAGGTGACTGTCCTGCGGGGAACTGATACCCTTGATATATATATGGACCAGTCCAAGACGGGGCAGGTCCTCAATTCTCCGATGATGTTTGATCTGGCCGTGCCGTTTGTGGTGGATTCTGTGGCCGCTGGGCCGAACAAGGCTTCGGGGCTCAGGCATGGTGACAGGGTCATAGCTTTCGGCGGCACGCCTGTCGAGTACTTGCAGGATTCCCGTCCGGTGCTCGCCTCGATGAGGGACAGTCTCATATCTGCCACCGTTGTCAGGGGAGGGGATACGCTCTCGCTGCCGGTGCGAGTGGATACTTCGGGGCGCATCGGTGTATATATGGAGATGCCTTCGGTGAAGGTGAAACACTACAGCCTGCTGAGTGCGATACCGGCCGGCATCAAATTGACCGGCAGCACGATCGGAGGCTACGTGAAGGATCTCGGACTGCTTGTGCGTCCTTCGACAGGGGCCTACAAGTCCGTCGGGAGTTTCATCGCGATAGGGCAGGTTTTCCCGTCGAGCTGGGACTGGTATCAATTTATTAATATCCTTGCCTTGCTGTCCATCATGCTTGCGGTGATGAACCTCATCCCGATTCCGGCCCTTGACGGCGGGCACATGCTCTTCACTTTATATGAGATGATCACAGGCCGGAAGCCGGGAGAGAAATTCCTCGTGGTTGCGCAGCTGGTGGGGATGGTCCTGCTCTTTGCGCTTATGTTCCTTGCATTCGGAAATGATTTGGCTAGAATACTTTAACTCGATGATACTATGAGACGATTTTTGAACTTTTTTCTTCTTTCTGTGCTTCTGGTCACTTGTCTGAGCGGCTGCAAGGGTGGATCAAAGGCTCTGCTTCCGAGCGTCAGCGGCAAGGCCGGGGAAGTGCTTGTCGTGATTGACAGGGCGGACTGGGAAGGGGCCGTCGGCAACGCCGCGCGTGAACTCCTTGCTGATGAGTGTCCGTATCTGGCTCAGCGTGAGCCGCTTTATACTCTTGTCAATGTGACTCCAGCCGGGTTTGACTCCGACATGTTCAAGATTCACCGCAATGTGCTCCTGTTCAAGATAGACCCTCAGATAGATTCAGCGGGGGTGTTCTTCCGCAAGGATGTCTGGTCGCAGCCGCAGTGCGTGATACAGGTTGCGGCTTATGATGCTGACGGGGCCGTAGAGCTTCTCCAGAAGAAAGGTAGCCTGATCGTGCGTTCTATAGAGCAGGCGGAGCGTGACAGGGTGATCCGCAACACCATGCTTTATGAGGAGAAGAGCATATATGAGAGCGTCGCGTCCGAGTTCGGCGGTTCTCCTCATTTCCCGATGGGCTACAAGATCAAGAAGGCGAGTCCGGACTTCTATTGGATAGCTGACGACAAGCAGTATGTGTATCAGGATGTTTTCGTGTATCGCTATCCTGCCGAGAAAGACCATCCTTTCTCCTCTGCGAATATTATCCGGCACCGCAACGAGATCCTTAAGGAGAATGTCCCGGGGATGTTTGACAATACCTACATGACTACGAGCGTTTTCTTCACGCCGATGATCGAGTATCTTAAATTCCGCGGTCGCGATATCGTGCAGACCCGCGGAATGTGGGAAGTGGAGGGCGACTATATGGGTGGCCCGTTCGTTTCGCATTCATTCTACAGCCCGGACGGCAAAGACATCATAGTTGCCGAGGCCTTCGTCTATGCTCCGCGCTACGACAAGAGACAGTATCTGCGGCAGGTGGAATCGTTGCTCTATTCTTGGGAATGGAGCCAAAAGGATCAAAAGGAAGAAAAATAGTTTGTCAAGTCTAAAATAATTTCTATATTTGCACTCCCTATCCGGGTTTTGCCGGATGGGAGCCGGATGGTGGGTTCGTATAACGGCTAGTACTCAAGATTTTCATTCTTGCAATAGGAGTTCGATTCTCCTACCCACTACAAAATATTAAAAAATAAAATAATGGCAAACACAGCTTCAGCAAAGAAGGCCGATCGTCAGAACGAGAGGCACAGAATGCACAACAGGTATTATGCAAGGACCACGAGGAACGCAATCCGTGACATCCGCAACACCACGGACAAGGCTACAGCTGAGAAGAACGCTCCGAAGGTCTATTCTATGATTGACAAGCTCGCCAAGATCGGACTTATCCACAAGAACAAGGCTTCCAATCTCAAGAGCGGTATCGCTGTCTATATCAACAAGCTTGCATAAGTGGTTTCCCGAAATCTGTCTTGGGCCGGTCTGGCGGACTACCGCCGGTCGATTCTCCGAGGCGGTTTCTTTTTAGTAAGCGGCGAAAAGTAAGTTGCCGCAGATTTGGCAACTTATTTTTTAGCGGTTACTTATTGCGGGATGTAGCGCAGTTGGCTAGCGCACCACGTTCGGGACGTGGGGGTCGTCCGTTCGAGTCGGATCATCCCGACAAGGAGTCAGGTCTTCGGGCCCGACTCCTTTTTTGTGTGGCATATCTTTCTATTACGGGGCATATCCCCGAACCCCTGCGCTTGCTGCTCAAGCGCGGCTTTCCGACTTTGCAGGCGCAAAGTCCCGCGACCGCGCCGGTGTGTTAGGCGCAGTTTGTCCGGAGAAACGCCCTTTGGCCGGACAAAAGGCCGATTCTTCCGACACGCTCATCTGAACTTTTCGAGCGGTGGCGGATAAGTGCCTGATACTGAGGCGTAAAGCGATATGGCCTATGCCCATATTTGTGGGGGCTAAACGTTTAAAGTGCTGATTGATAATGATTTGTCCGCCATCGCTTCATCTGTCGCAGGTTCCGCATCTCTCTCTGATGCATTTACCTGAAGGACATTGCTCTGCGCTCATCCCATAACACCTGCCCGGCTGTCTTCGCCCCGGCTGCCTTCGCCCCGTGCGCACGAAGTCGATTCCGTGCGTGAAAAGCCGTCTGGTGCGCACGGGACAAAGTTTTGCGAGACCGCGTGCGCACGAGAGGCCCTGGTGCGCACCGAACTGCCCCCGTGCGCACGGGGATGATTCGCGTTACGGGGCGCGGGTAGCTGGAGTGAGGGGATGTCAGCTTTTGCGGTATTCCGACGGAGTCATCCCCGTCTGGGCCTTGAAGAAGCGGTAGAAGGTTGTCTGGTTCGGGAAGTTGAGTTCCCAGACTATCGATTTGATGCTCATCCCGGAGTACTTCAGCATATTCTTGGCTTCGAGGATCACGAAGGAGTCAATCCACTCGTGTGCAGATTTGCCGCTCGTGGATTTCACAAGTTTGGAAAGATATTTCGGGGTGAGGTACAGCTTGTCGGCGTAGAAGGAGAGACTTCTCTCGCGGTTGTGGTTGTCTCGGACGAGTGTGAGAAAGTCTTCCAGTATCGCCTTTGATCTGACGGAGCGGTTTTCTTCCGATTTCTGTTTCGCCTCTGACAGTTTGTCAGCCCAAAGCGCCCCCATGAGGTAAAAGATTGATGAAATCAGCGAGGAGACGGCATCCCTCTTGTTTGGGAGGTTCATGGCGCAGATTTCCATTATCAGGTCAAGGTACTTCTTGCAGATGCTTCGGGCTTCGTCACCGATGACGACGCACGGGTTCTCCAGAAGCCTCAGGCTTTCGTCATACAGTTTGTTGAAGTCGAAGTGCGTCATCCTCATGAGCCCGTTGGAGACAGCTATGATGAGAAATTTCACGTTTTTTTTCTCCTTGGGTGAAATGTCGGACACGCGCACGATGTTGCCCGGAGTATAGAGGAAAAGCGAACCCTCCCGGACCTGGAATGTTCTCAGGTTGACCTCTATGTCGAAGTGCCCTTCGTAACAGAAAAAGGCGAGATAGCCATCAAAGCGGCAGGGATGCTTTATGATTTCCATTTCGGACGCATAGCGGAGTTCGGCTATGAAGATGTCGTCTGACAATTCGTCAGTGACTGGGGTCACGGGGAACTTGTGTCTCAGTTCCCGGAGTGTGAGTTCGCGATATTTCTGCATGTCCTGTTTTTTACAAAAGTACGCAAAAATTATTAAAAAGTCGCTTATTTAGACTTTTTGTATAATTACACACCCGTTTTGTTATTCAATTTTACTCACAAACGGTAAACAATTTGAATCTTGTCCTTGCGTCCCGCTTGCGGACGGCAGCCTGTGGAAGGTGATGCCGGAGGAAAACGGAGCGGATGGATGGAGAGGTTCCGGAAGCCGCCGACGGAAACGGAAGGCGAGAAGAGAGAAATGAATCTCGGTGGCCGGGAGGGGGGACGCAAAACGCAAAACGCAAAACGCAAAACGCAAAACGCAAAACGCAAAAACGCAAAACGAAAACGCAAAAACGCAAAACGAAAACAGATAAAACAAAACGATAAAATGAAACGAATCATCATCATTCTTGCAGGCACGCTTGCGGTGCTTCCTTTGAGCGGACAGGCGCAGCAGCCTCAGCCGGCACAGCAGTTCCAGTCAGCTCAACCGGTGCAGCAGGAAAAACCGGCACCGCAGGTGCTGACACTTGACGACTGCAGGCAGATGGCGTTGGCCAGCAGCAACGCCCTCAAGACCGCGCAGCAGAAAGTAGAGATCGCAGGTTATGACCGCAAGATCGCTGCGGCCAACTATTTCCCTAAGATCACAGCGTCCGGTACTTATATGTATGCGAATAAGGACCTCCAGCTGATCAGTGACGAGGCCACAAACGAACTCACCAACGCCGGCACCATCCTCCAGAAGGATCTCTCCGACAAACTCAGCGCGATCCTTTCCGATCCGGTCATTTTGCAGAAAGTGATGACCGACCCGGCCCTGCAGAAGTTGCTCGGCTACGTCAAGAGCGCCGACATCGCCACTCCGATCAACGCCATCGGCGGACAGATCAGCCAGGCCCTCACCCTTGACACCCGCAACACCACGGCTGCCGTGATTTCCCTCCAGCAGCCTGTATATATGGGCGGCAAGATTGCAGCGGCCAACAAGATGGCCGGTTACGCCGAGCAGCTCGCCAAAGAGCAGTACAGTCAGGAACATGCACAAGTCCTCGTGGACATCGAGCAGGCCTACTGGCAGATAGTCTCCATAGCCGGCAAGAAGCGTCTGGCTGAGGGCTACGCAAGCCTTCTTCATCAGATGGAAAAAGATACCGATGCCCTCATCGCTGAAGGCTTTGCGACGCCATCCGATGCTTTGACTATCAAGGTAAAAGCCAACGAGGCGGACATGATGCTCACCAAGGCCAACAACGGTCTGGCACTAGCCAAGATGCTTCTCTGCAAGGAGTGCGGCCTGCCTCTGGACAGCGAGATTACCCTTGCGGACGAGTCCCTGGACATGATTCCTCAGCCGCAGATGACAGAGGAACTCACTGATGAGCAGATCTATGAGGCCCGTCCCGAGATCCGCAGCCTTGAGCTCGCACAGGGCATATACAAGAGCAAGGTTGACATCGCCCGCTCCGATATGCTTCCTACAATCGCCGTGACAGCCAATTATATAGTCACCAATCCTAACCTCTTCAACGGTTTCCAGAAGAAATACGGTGACTTCCTGACAGCCGGGGTAGTGGTCTCAATCCCTATTTTCCACGGAGGCGAGGCCCTCAACAAGACCCGCAAGGCCAAGGCCGAGGCTGCCATGACGGCCCTCAAACTTGACGACGCCAAGCAGATGATCTCCTTGCAGGTCGCCCAGCTCCGCCAGCAGGAGGAGGAGGCCCTTGAGAAACTCACCACAGCCGAGAGCAACCTTGCCAACGCCGAAGAGAACCTCCGCGTGGCCACGGCAGGCTGGAACGAGGGCATGATAGCATCCAACGTGGTGCTCCAGGCGCAGACCGCCTGGCTCCAGGCCCATTCTGAAGTCATCGAGTCCGGTGTGGAACTCCAGATGTGCAGCGTCAACCTCGCAAAAGCCGAGGGCAGACTATGACCGGCAAGCTATAATCGGCAGACAATCAACAGATAATCAAAAAAACACAATACAATGGAAAAGACTCAGAAAAAAGGCAACCTCCTTTTGGGGATAATAGTTCTGGTTGCTCTCATCGCAGCAGTCGCTGTGCTTGGAATCATCTTCTCTCAGCCGAAGCCGGCCCTCATCCAGGGCGAAGCCGAAGCCACGGAGTACCGCGTGTCAGGCAAGGTGCCGGGACGCATCGAGGCCTTCTATGCCAAGGAAGGCGACATGGTCAAGAAGGGTGACACCCTCGTGGACATAGACTCCCCGGAAGTCAGGGCAAAGCTCGCCCAGGCCCAGGCCGTCTACGCAGCCGCTTCAGCCCAGCGCAACAAAGCCAACAAGGGAGCACGTCAGGAGGAGATAGCCGGTGCTTATGAAATCTGGCAGAAAGCCCTCGTGGGCGAGGACATCGCACGCAAGACTCTGGACCGCGCCACACGTCTGCACGAGCAGAAGGTCATCAGTGACCAGAAGTTTGACGAGGCCACAGCCCAGTACAACGCCGCACAGGCCACAGCCCAGGCGGCCAAATCCCAGTACGACATGGCCGTGAAAGGTGCCCGCGAGGAAGACAAGGCCGCAGCCATAGCCCTTGTCAACCAGGCCAACGGAGCCGTGATGGAGGTCGAGTCATACCTCTCCGAACTCAAGCTCACTTCCCCTGTGGACGGTATCATCAGCGCGCGCTACCCTCATGTCGGGGAACTCGTGGGCACCGGTTCACCTATCATGACAGTGACCGACTTGAGCGACATGTGGTTCACGTTCAACATCCGCGAGGACAAACTCAACAGCATCAAGAACGGGACGGTGCTTACACTCAAGATCCCGGCTCTGAACGATGCCACCGTGCAGGCCACCGTCAACTACATCGCCGCACGCGAGTCCTACGCCACCTGGAGGGCAACCAACGAGACAGGACAGTACGATGCCAAGACATTCGAGGTGAGGGCAGTGCCTTCAACAGCAGTGGACGGACTCCGTCCTGGAATGACAGCCATTGTCGTAAACAAGTAAACGATGAACAGCATCTTGAAAGTAATGCGGCGGGAGTTCGGGATAATACGCCGCAAACCAGTCTTCCTTCTTGGATCAGTCGGGATGATGGCAGTTTGCTGCCTGTTCTACCTGACATTCTTCAAGGCGGGACTTCCGGAGAACCTCCCTATCGGGGTGCTGGATCTGGACAACTCCTCTCTATCCCGTAACTTCTGCCGTCAGCTTGACGCCACCCAGCTGGGCAAGGTCATCAAGTACGAAGACTTCACCACCGCGAGGGACGCGATGCAGACAGGTGAGATCACCTCGCTGTGCGTGATCCCCCAGGGGATGAACGAAGATGTCAACGCCAACCGCAGGCCGGTGTTCACCTACTACGTCAACTCCCTCTACCTCATCGGCGGTGCGCTGAGCTACAAGGACATACTTACCATGGTCACCCTCACCGGCGGTGCCGTGCAGCGCGAGGTGCTGAGGGCCAAGGGATATTCCGAGGGCGCGATAATGGGCTTGATCCAGCCTATAGTGGTCGATGAGCACAAGATAGGCAACGCCACCACCAACTACGGTGTCTACCTCAACAACATCATCCTTCCGGGGCTTCTGGCGATGAGCATCATCTTTGTGCTTATCTACGCCCTCGGTTCGGAGTTGCGCTACGGTACTTCCAAGGAACTGATGGACACCGCCGGCGGTTCGTTCACCGCCGCGCTGGTCGGGAAACTGTTGCCCTACACGCTTATCTACCTGTTTCTCGGGCTGGGACTGGACCTGCTTCTCTTCGGGGTCTGCGGGTATCCGCTCAACGGTAACGTTCTCAACATGATGCTCTGCATGGTGGTGTTCATCCTCGCCAACGAGGCTGTGGCCGTGACACTTGTGGGCCTGCTTCCTACTCTGCGCTATGCGCTCAGCATCGCGGCCCTGTTCACGATACTCGCGTTCTCGTTCTCCGGATTCACATTCCCGGTCGAGGCCATGCCGGTGGCGCTGCAGGGTGTGTCCGTGCTCTTCCCGCTCAGGTTCTACTATCTTTTTTATGTGCAGGAGGCCATTTTCGGGACTGGGTTTGCCGGATGGTGGCTGTACATGGTATGCATGCTTCTCTTCCTCGTCGGCCCGCTCTGCGTGAGCGGCAGGCTCAAGAGGGCTTGGCTTAATCAGAATTACGCGATATGATCAAGGAACTCAAAAGAATATTCGCCGACTCCTATGTGGCGATCATCTTCCTGCTCGGCGGACTGATATACCCTCTGGTGTACGGGTTCGTCTACAGCAAGGGCACGGTGGATGACATGCCGGTGGCCGTGGTTGATCTCAGCCGGAGTCAGGACAGCAGGCGTTTCATCCGCAAGATGGATGCGACACGCGAAGTGGAAGTCGCATACCGATGTGCCACGATGCAGGAAGCCGAGCAGCTGATGCAGGAGCGGAAGGTGCACGGGGTGGTCCTCTTCCCGGAGGATTACGGCGACCGTCTGGCTGGCATGGAACAGGCCACAGTCTCTACCTACGCCGACATGTCCAGCTTCCTCTACTACAAGGACTTGACCATGGCTGTGAACCATGTCATGATCGATGAGATGGGGCAGATCGAGGCTTCCAGATATGCTGCGACCGGGATGACCGACGAGAGCATCAAGCAGATGATCAACGCCATCCCTGTCGAGGAGGAGATACCGTTCAACACCAACATGTCATTCCTGATATTCTTCCTCTCGGCGGCTCTCATCCTCGTCGTGCAGCAGACCATGTTCTACGGCGTCAGCGTGATGAACGGCTCCATGAGGGAAGGCGGTGCCACGCATGACGGTTCGCTTATCGGAAGGGCAAGTGCTTATGCCTTGATATATATAGGGATAGCCGTATATGGACTCATGCTGGTGCCGATGATGTTCGGGATGCCGCAGCGGGGTATGCTCGTGGATCTGCTTGTGCTGATATTGCTTTTCGTCATCACCTGTGTATCTTTCAGCTTCACTTTCAGCCGCTTCATTCATCACAGGGAGACTGTGTTCGTGGTGCTGCTGTTCATGTCTTCGCTCTGCCTGTTCCTCAGCGGATGCTCATGGCCTGTAAGCTCTTTCCCTCCGTTCTGGAAGGCGGTGTCTTACATATTCCCGTCCACCTTCATGATCCAGGGTTTCAACAACATCAACAACGCCGCATGTACATTGGACATGATACGCCCGCAGATCATCGGGCTCGTCGCCCAGTTCGCATTCTACAGCGTGACTGCGTTCATCATGGATATCAGCGAGCGCAACCACTACAGGCTCCTTATCGACAAGATAGAATCAAGAATAGAATCAAAACTCGAATCAATTTAATTTACACACAATCAATTATGAAAAAGACAATCATTACTCTCGCTGCTATTGCAGCAATGACATTCACCGCTAATGCCCAGATTTTCGTGGGAGGCAGCGCCGGACTCAACTTCAACGGCGGCAACACCACTACCAACGGAACCAAGACTGACAAAGAGTCCAAAGTCGGATTCACCGTCGCTCCTAATGTCGGCTGGTACTTCGCCGACAACTTCCTTGCGGGTGCAAGGCTCGGGCTCGGTTACGACAAGGACACGACTCCTGGGGCTCTCGCCGACACCAAGAAGTCAAGCTTTACATGGGCTCTCCAGCCTTATGCCCGCTACCGCTTCGCCGAGTGGAACAGTTTCGGCCTCTGGAGCGAGGTCAATCTCGGGCTCGGACGCACCACCGGCAAGACTGAAGTCGGCAACATCTCCACTGACAACAATCCTGTGCTTGCATGGGGTCTGCATGTGCTGCCTGTGCTGACATATTCTGTCAACGAGCACCTCAGCCTTGAGACTTCGCTGAACTTCCTGACCCTCGGCTATGAGGGCTCATACACTAAAAACGACGACAAGACCTACGAGGAGAACGCCTCTTCATTTACCTTCGGTGCCAGCGCCAACGATGTCATCGGTGCCATCGGACAGGTGAAGGTAGGGTTTACCTACAGGTTCTAAGCGAGCTTCTGACTATGAATTGCTTGAGGCCGTCCCTTCGGGGGCGGCTTTTTGCGTGCCGCGTTGTCGCTCGTTTCGTTGTTCGTTTCGTCGCTCGTTTTGTCTCCAGTACAGATCCGCTCCACTACGCTGCCGTACAGAAAGAGGGGTGTTTTCTGTACCGCGGGGGTCTTTGGGGGCATTTCGTACAGAAAAGGGGGTGTTTTCTGTACGGGACGGCTTCGTGGGGGGCTCCCGTACAGCAGAAGGCTGTTTTTTGTACGGAATGTGGCAGTTGAGGTGATTCGCGTCATGGCGGTCATGCGGTCAATGGGAAAAGTGAATCGATTTCGTATTGGCTGAGGGCCAGGATCCTGCGGATCTGCGCGTTGGAGGAACGGAAGTCGCGCCGTAGTCTGATGGCAAGATCAAACTTCTGTTGTCGGCTGAGGTCTTTGAGGGGAGCTGCCCCGTATTCTTTTTTGAGGATCGCTGCCAGTTGATTGTAAAGCTCGGGATCAGTGAGGAACTCTCCGTCACCGAGCTCGGCTGCGATCTCGGTGTATGCCTCCACATTTTTACTGACCAGAGAGAAGTAGTGGTGCGCGTCTCGGAACAACGCCATACCTGTTTTTATTGAGCAGAATGATGATGGGCAGATGTGGCCGTCTATGATTTCCCAATTTCCAGGAAGCTCCGGCTCTCGTCCGCGGAACATGAGTCTGCGCTGGCCTGAATGGATTTCAGCATAACGATGGTTTGTCGGGAAATCCTGAAAATAGTAGCGCCCTGTGCCCCAAGGGTAGCTGAATGGTGTGTGCAAAGGGTCGGCAACGTAGCCGTTGCGGTTGGTGTAGACGATGTTGTTTCTCAGAGATTGCAAGTTATCGATGGGCTTCAGTGACGGGGTTACGTTTTTTATCAAGGGAAACGGTTTTATCATCCTCTTGCGTATGAGATTCCAGAAGTTGAGGATTTGTTCTTTGTCTGCCGAAATTACGAAATGGAAGTGGTTACCCATGATTTCAAATGCGAGTAACGTGACACTGGTGTTGGCCTGGGCTTGCGCCACCATATTCATGGCAAGGGTAAATTCTTCTCTGGTGCTGAAAATCAGCGGTGTTTCTTTGCCGGAAGTGTAGACGTGCCAATACGGTCCGCCGGAGAGAAAAGTCGCGTTGCAGAACCTTTCTCGTTCTTTGAAGTTTTTCATCATTTTCTGAAAGTTTTAATGGTGCAGCCTGCTCCGCTGAGGCTGCTCAGCGGTACAAATATGGGACAGAAGAATCAGATTTGCAAATCTTGGCCTCGCGGTTCGCGGTTGCCGTACAGCAGAGGGCCGTTTTCTGTACGGCGTGCCCATGGAGGTCGGGGCGGCCTCTGCCGGAAGTAGCAGGAGTCAGGGATAATTCGTATCTTTCAAAAAATCAGTTAGTATGAGGGTAACAATTGTCTTTTTGATTTGCCTGATGGTGGCATCAGGCCTCAAGGCCCAGGAAATGGAGGGAGTTTGGGTGCAGGTCGATTCTGCTTCCGAGAAAGGAACTGAGATGACTGTATCGGACACGCTTAAACTCTCAGAGGATGGTGCTTTCCGCAATGCGACTGTAATGGAAATGTCGATGGATGACGGCAGCGGGCAGAAGTTCACAGTCAAAATGCTGGTCTCATGCAGCGGAAAATGGTCTTGCGAAGGCGGTGTGCTGACACAGACTTACGATGCGAAATCCATTCGCTCTGAAGTTCTGGAACAGCCGAAGGGCTTTCCGAAGATGTTCGGGAATATGCTGACCAAAAAGACAGTCTCCGAATTTAAAAAGCATGCGAAGAAACCACAGCGATCGGAAGTGCTCACATTGACATCCGACAAGCTCACACTCCGGGACATTGGGGTAAAAGACCCTAAGACCGACACTTATATGCGCGTGGAGTAGCGGAAAAATTGGCTCGCCTTCACTTGTTGTGAGGGCATAAAGACATTGATATTCCGCAACAGCATGGCAGTCATACACGACAGGACATTTTCCGGATGCAAGAACCTCGAAAGGATAGAGTTTCCAGATGGTCTGGAGGAGATTGGTGACTTCGCGTTCGCGCGCTGCACAAAGCTCACCGAACTTCATCTTCCAGCCTCAGTGGAAAAGATTGGCTACCGGTCGTTTGCTAACTGCTTCTCTTTGGAGAAGGTGGACTTGCTGTCCTTTCCGGCAATTGATGACACGGCTTTTGAAAATTGCGACAAACTTCATTAACTTTCGCGGCGTTTCTGCGACTTACAGATGAAACGGTTTTTACTGGAACATGACAGAACAGGAGTTCGGACATATCGCACAGGACTGCAGCGGCAGGCTCAAGGTGCTGGCAAGGCGTTTTTGCCGGGCTGCTGATCTGGCCATCGATGAGGATGATGTGGTTCAGGAGGCGCTGCTCGCTTTCTGGAACCTCTCCGAAAAAGGCTACCCGGTGCGCAATGCCGAGGCGCTGCTTGTCAAGATAACGAAAAACATCTGCATCTCGCATTACCGCAGACGGCACATTGTGACCGAGCCGATTGCCGGAGATGTCCTCCCTGGCGGTTTGTCTGCGACGGAAAGTGTCGATGCCCGGGATGCCGCAGCGCTCCGGAAAGAGATGTACGGGAGCCTGACCCCCTCGGAACTTGAATATACGCAGCTGCGCGAGGAGACCGGCTGGTCGCTGGATGAAATGTCGGCAAATACCGGCAAGGACAAATCCGTGATAAAGTCTCTGCTCTCAAAGGCAAGGCGCAAGATGAAAGAGATTTTAAAGGAACAATGATATGATACAGGATAACAGGACATTGCCAGAACTCGAGAAGGCTTATCTTTCCGATGCGGCCGCAGATGAGTTTGACAGGCTCGTGCAAGGGGCGGAATCCCGCAGGCGCAGACCCGTAGTCTGGGGGCTGATGCTCGCCGCGGCGGCATCGCTGGCGCTGATCGTGACACTCAGGCCCCGTCAATGTGATTTCAACGGGCTTGAAATCGCCGAGGGAATCCAGCAGATCATGAGCCTTGACACTGACAACGTAAAGTCAGTCACGGCAACTCCTGACGGAGAGCGCATCATCCTTACAGCCGAGATGAATGACGGGAGCCGGTGCTCCTATGTGATGAACCGGGAGGGTGGAGCCGTGTCCATCACTGCAATGAAATAAGACTTTATGCTGGCGCGGCGGCATGATAAGAAGCGCGCTTTATCATGTGCCAAGACAGAAACAACTTAAAAATCAAATGACTATGCTAACAATGTTTTTGAGCGCAGTATGCGCATTGGGCCTCAATGCCGCAATGGTGGCGGCACCGGCCGATACAATTGACAGGTACATCATCAACGGACAGCTGATAGAGAAGTTCGACGGCAGCCAGCTTGTCGGCAAGACGGTAAGCGACTACAAGATCACTCTCGCCAAGGGAAATTCCGGTGAAGCAGTCGTGCGGATGCATGTTATCGGCACTGACGGAAAGAAGGTGAAGGAAATCAAATCCGCCACCGTGGTCGAGGGAGTGCATCCTGAAGATGTAGAGGTTAATGTCAACGGAAAAACGTACAACAGTTCCAATTCTACGGTGCTCCTCACATCAGCGGTCTACATCATCAACGGGAAGAAGTGTGACAAGGATGCTTTGACGAAGATCAAGCCTGAATCAATCGCTTCCATGACAGTCTACAAACCAGGCTCCAAGGAGGCTGTCAAACTCTCCGGAAAGAGCGACGTCACCGTCATCGAGGTAGTCACCAAATAGTTTTGTTCGGCACCCGCTTCTTCTGCCTGAGGCCCCGCGGCTTCAGGCAGTTTTTTGTATCGGGTGAGATAGTTATTTTTGACATTTGCCAAGATCCGGCAGCCACAGGGCGATGATGCCGATGAGTGGGAGCAGGCTGCTGATGCGGAAGATGAACTCGATGCTGGTATGGTCCGCGAGCCAGCCGAAAAACGCCGAGCCGAGCCCGCCGATGCCGAACATCAGCCCGAAGAACACCCCGGAGATCATACCGACCCTGTCCGGCAGGAGTTCAGTGGCGTAGACGATTATTGACGGGAATGCCGAGGCGATGATGAATCCCGTTATGGCCGCCATGATGACGGTCCATCCGATGCTGAGATGCGGCATTGCCAGGGCGAAAGGAGCGGCCCCGAGTATGGAGATGAGTATGATGCGCTTGCGTCCGAACCTGTCGCCTAGCGCCCCGCCTATTACTGTCCCTGCGGCGAAGGCGGCCAGATAGGCGAAGAGGCAGAGCTGCGATGACTTGACATCCAGGGCGAATTTGTCCATAAGGAAAAATGTGAAGTAACTGGTCATCGAAGCTGTGAAGAAGTACTTGGAGAACAGCAGGATGACAAGTATCACAAGGGCTCTTCGGACTAGCCGGGCGGAGAGCGGGCGTCCCGGGCTGGCGTTCTTTTCGGAACTGCGCGTGGCGGTGAGGCTGCGGCTGTACCATTTCCCGACCACAAGAAGCAGGAGGGCTGCGGCAATTGCCGCCAGAGCGAACCAGCTGATCGCACCTTGCCCGTGTGGGAGCACTATCGCTGCGGCCAGGAGCGGGCCTATGGCATTGCCGCCGTTGCCCCCGACCTGAAATATGGATTGGGCCAGGCTCTTGCGCCCGCCAGATGCCAGCTGGGCCGCGCGCGAGGCTTCCGGATGAAACACCGATGAACCGAGTCCTACAAGGCCCACCGACAGGAGGATCAGCGCAAGGGTGTTGCTTGTGGAGAGCAGCAGGAGACCGCATAGGGTGAAGCACATCCCTATCGAGAGGGAGTACGGTTTGGGATTGCGGTCGGCATACAGACCCGTGAAAGGCTGCAGGATGGAGGATGTCATCTGGAAGACCAGGGTTATCAGACCTATCTGCGTGAACGTGAACCCGAACTTCTCCTTGAGTATCGGATAGACAGCCGGGATGACCGACTGGATCATGTCGTTGAGCAGATGTGATACGCTGATTATCAGCAGGATTCCGAAAGCTGTGCGGCTGGCGCTGCCTGAGGTGGCTGCGCTGGTGGTGGCGGTGTGGCAGTCTGTTTTGCTTGCGGCGGTAGCTGCTTTGTTGTCTGTCTTCATCTTTGTGTGCTCCTGCCTTAAGAAATATCTGCCCCGGTGTTACTTTCTGGGACGAGACCCCTGGCCGGCGCGCAAAGATACACCTTTCCTGTCGGATTGCAATGCGGCCGCTGTTCGTTCCTATCCCTGCCCCTGATTTCCTTTGTCCTTGCCCCGACTGCCTATGCCTCTGCCCAAAGTGCCCTTCGGGCCAGATCTTCAAAAGGTTGGGGTAAAAATCGAGAAAAATACCCCAACCTTCAGAACAGGTATGGTTTAGAGGCACGTCGGGGCGAGGTGGAGTTCAAAGGTTGGGGATAAAATCACAAAAAACACCCCTACCTTTGCCGCAAGGTAGCCTTGGAGTGCCGTGCATGGAGGGTGCCGTGTAAAAGGTAGGGGAAGAAAACGCCGAAAATACCCCAACCTTCGGCGAACTACCTTCGGCGAACTGTATGGAGGTGCCTTCCCTATACACCCAAGGGCCGTTTTCTGAACAGAGCATCCCCATTCTGACCTCGCGTGCAGAGTGGCCACTGTTTTCTGTACGGGATTGACTATGGTCACACGTGACCGGTTCCGCTGTCTATCTTATGTTTCAGCGGTTAAAGAAGAGAGGCAGGTATTTGATAATTTCAGAGAAAACAAGTATCTTTAGAGCGAAAGTGTTTTCGTTAGTCCTTTTACGGAAATGTAGAAGTTTCTTGATGTTGGAAGGGCTGCCGATAGGCTTTACGCTCGTGCGTGATGATGATATGCCGAGTGTGGGGTTATCGGCATTTTATTTCCAGCTTGGTTCTTCCATGACCTCCGCAAGGATGAGCGAAAGGGGCTTCACTCTTTTGTTTTGTATACAATTCCTAAAGAAGCCGAGGATTTATTATAATAACTTATGAAACAAGAACTTATTCAAGCATTCCTTATGAAAAACGGGGAATGTTTTGAGACTTGTGTGATTCCTGACATTCAGAAACGGCTGTCATCGGTGGATGACTCGAAATCAGGAGTCGTGTTAGGTGTAAGCTTGCAGAAACCGACGGTCATATTGATCATTGCTATCCTTCTTGGATGGGATAGGTTTTTTCTTAACGATATAGGACTTGGGATCTTAAAGATCATCACCTGTTACGGTTGTGGAATCTGGTGGTTGGTAGACATTTTTACCGCGAGGAAACGGACATACAACTATAATTACATGAAGTTAAACGAAGCATTGATACTATCCGAATAATCATGGAGGAACTTACATCAAATTCCACAGTACCTGAAGTTCAGGTTTCAAAAAATTCATCGGGGATTATTATCCCGAGTCATAGCAATATGATGGCGATGTCCATTATTTGCACGATTTTTTGTTGTCTTATCGGCGGAATTATAGCGATCGTTAACTCGTCAAGTTCTAACTCGCTATATAACAGTGCGATACTTACGGAAAATGATAGCCTTAAACAAAGCCTGTTGTTGCAGTCAGAGGCAAAAAACCGCACAGCTAAAATTTGGATTATAATCAGTCTTGTGTCAGGAATTTTGACATGGGTAATCATGTTTTTCGGCGTAATAATTGCCGGAGTTTAGGTGGAAAATGAAATTGTCGAAGATGCTGATAGTGATAGCTGCAATAGCAGTTGTACTTGGCCTCTTTGTCTATTATTGTTTTGACCCTTCGGAAAGTGTTCTTTTCCCGAAGTGTCCTTTTTTATTGCTTACCGGCTACAAGTGCCCTGGATGCGGAACACAAAGGGCACTACATTGTTTGTTGCATTTTAATTTTAGGGAAGCTGTTGACCATAATGCATTTATGGTGTTCTCGCTGCCTTTGCTCCTGATCTTGATTATCGCAGACATTCAAAGGAACAGATGGCCTCGCCTATATCTTTATAGCAGAAATCCGATCCTGTCCTGGGCTGTACTTGCTGCGGTGCTGCTTTGGTGGTGCCTCCGCAATGTGTTTTCTGTATGAATAAGGATCAAGGGTGGGTCTGGTTGGAAGGGTCTTCGTCAGAGATTATTGGGACGAGTCTGACTCGACTCCCGTACAGCAGAAGGCCGTTTTCTGAACAGAGCATCTCCATTCGGACCTCGCGTGCAGAGCGGCTGCCGTTTTCTGTACGGCGTGGGCCTGTGGTAAGGTAGAGGCTTGCCGGGGCGCGCATATCCATGAACTGTGCGGCCATGCAGTGGAGGTATTGGCGTGGCATGCATAGAGCATTGGCGTGGCATGCAGAACGGGTTATAGCAAAAATACGGCAGAATACTATAACCTGATCCATGAGTCGCCTTCCAGTGGCGTTTTCGGCTCTGGGTTATAGCAGAATCAACGAGAAACGCTATAACGTGGGCGCTGGATACATAGAGGCGTCTGTACGTTTGGGTTCCATGACGTAGATGCGGGCCACAAAAATCAAGCAATTGTCAAAACTTGTCAATGTCAAAGCATAACTTTGCGAAACTTTATGTGTCGGCGTAGAAGCAAGTGATATCTGAACGCGCGTTTGGTGAAATTTTTCTTCATGAAGAAGGAGTGTTCAAGATGTACGAGTGGCTGATGGGTAAAGGTGAAAGCACAGAATGTAAAATAAAATATATCAACATGTTCAAGAGAACTTTCTACAATTTGGAGAGGAATGAGAACGGTGAGTGGGTTGACCTTCTTGGGAGCTATGACAGAGTGGATACAGAGGCATGGATGGAAAAATGCAGGGTCGAGGAGCCGGGCATTTACCGCATCAGGGAGGTCAAAAAGGAATATGCCATGCTGCTGACAAAGATCAGTGAAATCAAGATGTCAGACTTGCCTCAAGATAAAGAGATTGTCATTCTCAACCCGGAGGCATTCTTGGACTACACTTCCCGATTGGAATCGTTTCGTGTCCAGTATGCCACTGTCGGAGAAAACGGAGAGGTCGGTGGGCGAGAGTGTGCCTACATCTTGACCCTTGAAGAAGATCCGATGGAGGATGGTGTGGAACGCCGATGGGACTATCTTGATATTTGTGCTACCGAAGATGATGCCGAGGCTCTTATTGCTGAACTCAAAAGAGAGGAAGAAGAGTGCTGGGCGGATAAAGGGGGCAGATATTACGATGAGAAGACGGCAGAGCGCTGTCTGAACAGGCGTTACTATAAACGAGAAATCAAGATATTGCACTGATGTATATTGACAGCATATACATTGATTGGGACAAGGTCCATGTCGGTTCGTATCTTGAAAAGATCCCGGCCATTTGTCTGTTGCAGAAATTGATCTTCCGTAAATCTGTCACATTCTTTGTTGGGGAAAACGGAAGCGGCAAATCCACGTTGCTGGAAGCCATCGCAATAGCCTACGGTTTTAATCCGGAGGGAGGTTCGCTCAACTACAAATTTTCCACCCATGATGATTACTCTGAACTCTGTGATGCCATTACGGTCGCCCGTGGTATTCGTGACAAGAACTTCGGATTCTTTTTGCGTGCTGAAAGCTTTTATAATGTCTCTACGAAAGCAATTGAGTATGAGAAATATGGAGGGAAGCCTATGTATGGCGACCGAACTCTTCATGAGCAGTCCCACGGTGAGAGCTTCTTGAATTTTATCAATGCTTTTACAAAGACTGGCATATTCCTGATGGATGAACCAGAGGCGGCGCTGTCTCCCAAGCGGCAGCTATCGTTATTCTCACGCATATCTGAAATGGCACGTGAGGGTTCTCAGTACATCATCGTGACGCACTCTCCGATATTGATGGCCATTCCCGATGCCGATATCATCCAGTTTGATTCTTATGGAATCCGCTATGTAGATTACGAAGAGACGGAAAGTTACAGAATCACTGAGATGTTCATCAATCATCGAGAGATGATGGTTGAAGGATTGGTGGAATAAACATCGAGTCATATCGTCCCTGCTGTTTATGTAGGTAGGAGCATGTTTTGCCAAACAGGCTCACACCTGGAAGGGGAGAGTGCTTCAGAATGTCGTGTGGAGCAGGTGGGGCGTCCAGGTGTGAGCGGAAACCCCGGAATCGGCTCCTACCTGGCGGAGACTGCGCTGGCGGTCGGCCAGTCGTCCGCTCTTTTGTAGTTCGCGGAACTCCGTATAAGCAAAGGAACAAGTGTGAGACTGGCCGGAGTGGATCTTCGTCAGAGACTGCAAGGACGCGTCTGTCTCGGTTCGCGTACAGATAGACCCCCGTTTTCTGTACGGCGCGGGTCTGGGGTACAAGGCGCGTGTCTGCGCCACAGGGAAAGGCTGGCCTGGGCACACATATCCATGAGCTGCGCACCCATGCCTCCGTAAGGTAGGGGTAAAAAACGCGAGAAATACCCCTACCTTTAGAGGGAGTAGGGCTCAGAGGCACGTCGGGGCGAGGTGGCCCACAAAGGTAGGGGAGGAAACTGCCAAAAATACCCCAACCTTTGCCGCAGGGCATCCTTGGAGTGCCGTGCATGGAGGGTGCCGTGTAAAGGTAGGGGAGGAAATGGCAAAAAACACCCCAACCTGCAAGGAAAGAACAGAGGTAGAACACGGATGAACAAGGCAGAACGTGGATGGATAAAGGCCGGACAGTCCGGCGCGGCGCGTACCTGCCGGAAAATTCATTACCTTTACGCCCAGTTCCGCCCAGCAATGAACATCGAGTCACATCCTTTTCCGCCGTTCCTGCCGCAGGACGCTAGAATCCTAATGCTCGGCAGTTTCCCCCCCCAGCCCCGCCGCTGGAGCATGGAGTTCTACTACCCCAATTTCAACAACGACTTCTGGAGAATCCTCGGCCTCATCTTTTTCGCTGACAAAGAGCATTTCATCCTCCTGGGAGAGAAGAAATTCGACCGGCAGGAAATCGAGGCCTTCTGCGCCGGAAAGGGGATAGCCATGTATGACACCGCCTGCAAGGTGGTGAGACTCAAAGACAACGCCTCCGACAAATTCCTTCAGGTCGAGCAGGCTACGGACATCGGCGCTCTGCTTGAACAGATCCCGCAGTGCAGTGCTCTTGTCGCGACAGGGCAGAAGGCAGCCGAACAGCTCTCGGAATACTTCCGTTGTCAGCAACCGCCGCTTGGAAATTCCGTCCCGGTGCAATACGGAAAGCGTCAGCTCAACTTCTACCGCATGCCGTCCACCTCGCGCGCATACCCGCTTGCACTTGACAAGAAGGCCGAGGCCTACCGCCGGATGTTCACTTCTGAACAAATCCTGCAGTAGGCCCGCCCCGAAGATTTACAGGAGTTTCTTGTACTCCGAGAACGCCTGCCCGACCTTGTCGCCGAGCTGCACGTAACCGTGGTGAACCGGGTCGAAGACTATGAGCTGCATCTTCTCCATATCCGGTAGCCCGTCCTCCGAGAGGAACTTCTCGTTCACGCGGACTGCGAGGATGTCTCCTACGAGAAAGAACCCCGTGTTGCTCGGGTCGATCTTCCTTGCCACCCGGCATTCGAGGGTCATCGGGAAATCGGTGAACACCGGCGCGTTCACTTTCTCGCCCTTGACGGCTGTCCATCCGGTCCGGCTGACCTTGTCGGCCACCTTCCGGCCGCTGACGTTGCCCACATAGTCGGCCGCCGTCATGGTTCCGGCGGTTGCGAAAGCCACCGTGAACTCATCGTCCCTCTCAAGGTTGTCTGTCGTGGCATGTACGCCCATCGAAATGAATATCTGCCCCGCGTCCCACTGGCCGCCCCAGGCTGCGTTCATCGCATTCGGTGTCCCGTCTTTGTCGTAGGTGCCGATGATAAGCACCGGCTGCGGGAGCACCCAAGGTTTTGGATCAAAAGTTTTCATGCTCTTCTCGTTTTAAAGCTATGGCAAATATACATAAACTGGACATAAGAAACATTGTCGCCTCTTTAATATTTGTTATATTTGCGGTAATAATTACCGCTATGGCAACAAAAATTAAAAAAATATTAAGTTTGGTCCCACAAGATTCGCTGCTGTTCTCCTCATGGCTTGCAGAACAAGGCATAGACAGAAAGGAGCAGACTCTTTATGTCAGGAGTGGATGGCTTGAGAGGGTTGCAAATGGCGTATATAAATTTGAAGGCAGTGCATCGTCTCTTTATGTTGCAGTCGCATCATATAATGCACAGCTTGGAAAGAGGTGCCATGTAGGGGCATCATCAGCGTTGGATCTGCGTGGCTACTCTCATTTTGTTGCTATGGGCAAACCTCTTGCGTACCTGTTTACATCATCAGGACAAAGGCTTCCCGGGTGGATTCTGAAAGCAGAATGGGATAGGGTCATAAGATATTTCACTACATCCGTATTCAGCCACGGAACAGGACTTGAAGAATATGATTACCGCAGTCATAAACTTCTTATTTCCAGCCCAGAACGGGCGTTTATGGAATGTCTGCATCTGGCACCGTCAAGCTACTCTTTGATGGATGCCTATTACATTATGGAGATGCTGACTACATTAAGGCCAAAACTCGTTCAACAACTATTGGAGGAATGTTCCTCAGTTAAGGTCAAACGTCTGTTCCTGTATATGGCGGAGAAATCCGGGCATCAATGGTTCAATGCTCTCAATGTCTCAAAAATAGATTTGGGCAAGGGAGATCGGCTGATAGCCCCGGCTGGGAAATATATAGGAAAATACGGGATAATAATTCCATCAGAGTTGGCAGAATATGAATCGCCGATTCAAGTGAATGGTGCAACACTCGAGTGGTAGATGGCAAGGAAGTGTGACAGGGCAGACGCACAAAAAACGGCCGGAGGTGCAATACCCCCGGCCGCTACGAAGTTGAAAACTACTCCTTCGGAGTGGTGAACTGATCTGAATAGAAGGCGCCTTCGGGTTTGCCGTCGGCATCCACTGCGACGGCCCATGCGATGTAGCCCGCGCCGGCGGTGAGGCCGTAGATGTTCTCCTCGTCATAGCCCTCAGCGTCGGAGGTCGTGTAGCCGCTCCACCTGCCGAGGCTTTCCACAGCCTGCTGGCGCTTGATGCCCTGGTTCTCCATCTCTGTGCTGATGTTGTCCTCGAGCAGAGCCTCGAAAGCCGCCTGCTCCGAACCCTTGTTGTCCTTGAGGGTGTTGAAAGTCGGGATGTCGGCCACGTTCCAGATGTAGACGACTTTCTTGTCGGACGGAGTGACCCTGATCTTCACCCTCTCTGGGGTCTGCTCCGGGTATGTGAACTTGAAGCTGCACTTGGCAGGGTCGCCGCCCACTGTCTTGAACTCTTTCTTGTAGAGTTTCGTGGTAGGCTCGCCGTCAGAGCAGCCGAAGGCGATCACGTAGTACTCGCGTCCCGGTTGGCAGACCTGCTCGTTCTGGAGAGTGAAGTCTCCCGTGCATGTGAGCATAGGCAGCATGAAGCTGTTGTATTCTATAAAATAATCCATCGTGCCCCTGTCCCCGAGTTCGTCCACAAGGGACTTGCTCCAGATGTCCACGACATAAGGGTCGTTCTGGTTGCTGGCCTTGACGCTGTAGTCGGCCCCGTTGGCCTCGATGTTGCTGACGCTGATGTCAAGCACGTTGTCGGAAGGGCTGACGGCCGGGGTCGAGAAGTCCTCGTGGAAGAGTTCCGTGGTGACCTCGCCCTCGGCTGATACGCCGAAAGCCACTGCATGATAGTCGCTCAGGGACACGAGCTTGGTGAAGCTGTAGCTGACTTCGCCCTTTGAAAGGAGCTTGGCAAGCACTTCCTCGCGGGTGAGGGAATAGGCCTCCATGCGGCCCTCGACTTCACCGTCGAAGTAGGTCTGAAGCCCCGCTTCGAGCACGAACTCCATGGCCTCCTCGCTGAGGACATCATAATAGTATGTGGCATCGTCCAAGGTCGGTACCACTTTGAGATCCACGCCGGTAGGCTGAAGATTGCTCAGATCGATTTCAAAAGAGAGCTCCGGCGCCTCCGGGCTCTTCTTGTCGCAGGACGGCAGGAGCGCAACTACGAGCGCGGCGCAGGAAAGCGTCGCGAAAAATCTTTTCATTTTCATCTTGATTGTAACTATTTAACCTGTTTCGCTGTATTTACAGTGTCTTTCTGGGCCTTGTAGCCCAGTTTCTCGATCGCCTTGGCGAGGGTTTCCGGATTTGTCTTGGCAGGGTCGTAGGTCACCGTGATGGTCTGCTTGTCCAGAGAGACCGTCAGGTCCTTGACGCCTTTCTCGAAAGCGATGTTCTCGTTGACTTTCCTGACGCAGTTGTTGCACCTGAGGTTGGTCAGGAAAGTGACCTTCTCCGGCTTCGCCGTTGCGGCGATAGCTGAGACCGCCATGAGGGCGGCGAGCATGATTGTGATAATCCTTTTCATATTCAAAATCAATATGTTTTCCAAATTGTGAAACGTACTCCGGCATAGATCTTAGCGCCCATTATCGGGCCCCATACCTGGCTGGCGTCAAACGACTGCTCGCCAGGAGAGGAGATGATTACATCATTCTGCCTGAACCCTCCGAGGTTTTCCCCTCCTATATATATGTCCCAGCCTTTCATTCTGCGTGTGACCTGGAAGTAGAGCAGGGGATAGACAGGCGTCCTGCCGGAGGCGTACAGCAACTCACCGTCCCGGGAGTAAAGCCCGCGCATGAAATCATACACCTCGCATGGCCCGTTGAGGGAAACTGTCCCGTCGAAAATCCAGCGGCTGAGCCTTGTGGAGTACTGGAGATTGAGGACGGCCTTGTAGCGGCTGATCATCGGCCTGTCAATGAGGCCCTTACCCTCGTAGCTGGCCTTGGCGAGAGTGTAGCGGAAAGTGGTGTTGACGGTAAACCGCTCCAGCGGCTCCAGCGCGAGGTCGGCCTGAATGTTGTCCGTATAAGAACGCCCTCCGGCTATGGACGAGAGCTTGTAGAGATGCACTTCGCTGTCCGTGAAGTCGATTATCTGCTGCTCGGAGAACTCGCTGTGGAAGAAGTCCAGGCTCAGATAGTCGGAAGAACTTCCGCCGAAGTACCATGTGGCGTTGCCGCCCGCTGTCCAGGCATCTTCGAGGGTGTGTTCGGAAAGGTCTCCGATGAAGGCCTTGCCTGTAGAGAGTATGCCGATATTGTCGCTGACGGGAGTGGAGAACCGAAGCCCGCGTCCGCCGTTTGCCCTGAATGTGAAGTGTCCGCTCGGGCTGTATTTCAGCGTCAGGCGCGGGGTCATCCTGATCCCGGCTCCCGTGTAGGCATCGGCCCTTAGGCCGAGAATGGCGGAGAAGATCTCCCCGTTGTGGAAAGTGTACTCCGCATACGGGCCCGCGCTCGCGAGGAAACTCTTCCCCGAGAAAGCTCCGCTGAAACGGGAGAGATCCTCATCGTACCAGTCGGCGATGCCGCTCGCCCCGACGGTGAACTTGTTGCGTTCATCTATTTCGTCCTGGTAGAGCAGGCCGAGATAGGCGCTGTGCTGCCTGGCTCCGTAGCGGTCTGCCCCGAAACGGGAGTCCATCTTCTGGAAACTGTAGTCTGAGACCAGGGCCACGCTTCCGGCCCGTCCCGCCGGTGTGCCGGCCTTGAGGTAGGCTCCGAAAGAGCGGTTGGCGATGTCCGAAGTCCATGCTCCCGGCATATCGGAGCCGTGCATGAGCTGCCCTCCCTGACGGGAGTCGTTGACCGCCCGTACCCCGAAACGCACCGCAGTGCCGTCGCCCTTGAAATACAGCCAACGGTTGGCAAGATTGAACTGGAGTTGCCTCGGGTCGTCGGCAAATCCGTCCCCGTTGCCGTCCATGGCCATGAAGTTGCCGGAGACATGTCCCATGAGGGCCGTGCTCCACTTTTCTCCCATCTGGAGAGATGAGACTATATTGAAGTCCGTCTTGGTGTCGTTCATCACGGATGCGTTGACGAAGAGGGGCTTCTCGTCGGTAGGCTTCTTGTGCTCGATGTTGATGGCTCCGGTGATGGATTCGCTCCCGTTGACTACTGACGTTGCTCCCTTGGCTATCTGGATGCTCTCCATCCACGGCCCCGGGATGTATGATAGGCCGAACGGAGCGGATAGACCTCGCATCACCGGTCTCGCCTCGTCAAGCATCTGGGTGTAGATGCCGCTAAGGCCCAGAAGCCTTATCTGCCGGGCCCCCGTGACAGCGTCCGAATACCCCACGGTGACGCTCGCCGAGTTTTCGAAACTGTCGGCAAGGCTGCAGCAGGCAAGTTTCTGAAGCCCCGCAGAAGAGATTACCTCTGTGCGGATGTCCTTGCCCTTGGAGAGATATGTCCCGCTCTGCCGGGCTGTGGATACAGCCACTTCAAGCGAGTCAGTCCAGCCCTTGTACAGCCCGGTGGTGTCCGGCATCTGTGCGTAGGCCTCGATGACGCCGGCCAAAGCAATGACAGTCAGTAAAACACACTTCATATCCGCAAATATAAAAATTTTTATTTACGGTGGGCCGAAGCTGCGCGAAAACTTACAGTCTGATGTCGAAGCCTGCCACCACTGTGGCCCCCGGCATAGGGTAACCTGCGTTGATTTCGTACTTTTGCGCGAGCAGATTCTCTCCTCTTGCCCAGAGCTCCAGCCACTTGTTGACCCTGAACGAGCCGCGCAGGTTCCAGAGCAGGAAGTCCTCCTTCTGCACCGGAGAAGTCGAGGTGTAGAGCCCCGCGACATACAGGAGCCCCGTGGATATGCTCCAGCGGCCTTCCGTCCAGTTCGCGCCCGCGTAGGCCTTGTGCTCCGGAGCTGCGATGACAGGGTTCTCCATGTGGAGGTAGCTGTAGTTGGCATTGACCGACCAGGCTCCGTTTATCCTCCATGCCGCCTGGAGTTCGGCCCCGCTGTTGTGCAGCTCGCCGGAGTTCTGGTTGAGCATCCCGGCCCCGGAAGGGTTCGGGAGGGTCTGGATGATGTTGTCGGCATCGATGTGGAAGAGGTTCAGCCAGTAGGAGAACCTGCCTCCGAGGAGTTTCTGGCTCAAGGCGAGCTCATAGTTCCAGCTGCTCTCCGGCTTGAGATCCGGGTTCTGCGGCGGGAACATGTACATTTCCCTGAGTATCGGGTAGCGGAATCCCTTGGCCACCGATGCCTTCATCTCTATGTGGTGCGGCAGGTGCAATGCGGCTCCGGCCTGCGGCACCCATTCCGTGCCCAGACGTGAGTGGTGGTCGGCACGCAGGCCCGCGTTGAGAGTCACCAGACTTCCGATGTGCTGGCGGATGTCGATGTAGGCGGCGAGTTCCGTCTCATGCTTGTCCACCAGGGACTTGTCGTCCTGCATCTGGTAGTCGTTCCAGGCCTTGCCTCCGTAGCGGAACCAGTCTGCCCCGACGGTGGTGCGGTTGCCCTCGAAGAGCACCGCGCTCTGGTAGAGGGAGACGCCCATCATGTCATCGTACGACTCGAAAGTGTACGGGTCGATGATGATGACATCGGCCGTGTGCCCGTCGCCTATGCTGTGCCTGCCCCAGTTGTAGAAGAAACTCAGCGCTCCGGAGGTCTTGCCGTATTCGTTGCGGGCCGAGAACGATGTCATGCCGCGTGTGATGCTCTGGTCGGCATCGATGAGAGGGGCGCTGACCGTGCCGGGGCAGGAGGCGTTGAAATGCGTAAGGTCAATGTCGGCGAGGAGCTTCCAGTTGCGGCTGAGCTCATAGCCCAGCTTGCCGTAGCCTCCGTATTGGGTGAATCCCATGTTCTCGCGATGCCCGTCCGTGCGGTTGTAGGAGGCGCTGAGGTTGGCGCTGAACCTTCCGCTCTTGAGCATGGCCCCGGCTTCGGTCTCCAGAGTGTTGTATGAGCCGTATCCGCTGTGCAGTCCGGCTTTGAACCCGTCGCCCTCCGGCTGGCGCGTCACTATGTTGACGACCCCGCCCATCGCGTTGGAGCCGTACAGCACCGAGGCCGGGCCGCGCAGCACTTCGACTTTCTCCGCGAGCAGGCTCTGGTAGGAGTCGGCGATCGGATGTCCGAATATGCCGGCGTACTGCGGATGTCCGTCTATCAGCACCATCATCCTGGCGCTTCCCCCACTCAGACCGCGAAGAGACATCCCGCCGGCTGCACCTCCGGACACTCCATAGCCCATGATTCCCCGGGCTGTGGTGAAAAGTCCCGGGATCTGTTCTGTGAGCACCGGCAGCAGCGACGGCTGCATGGACTGTTCTATCTCCGTCCTGTCCACTACCGATACCGTCTGGGACAAGTGTCTGACATCCACTTTATTGCGTGTACCGGTGACCACGGCTTCATCTATCTTCGCAGTCCTCAGGCTGTCGGCCTCCTGAGCCGCTGCGCCCGCTGGGGTGAGCAGGCACAGTGCCGCCCCCACGGAAATGATCAATTTTGTACTCATGGCGCAAAGATAGGCATTTCCGCAGAATTGGCTTATATTTGCTCCCCGTTATGAAATCTCTCAAGGAACTCTACAAGATCGGGCGCGGCCCTTCGAGCAGCCATACCATGGGCCCGCAGAAGGCGGCGATGCTCTTCGCCGCGCGCCACCCGGAAGCCGCCTCATTTGAGGTCACCCTCTACGGAAGCCTTGCCGCTACAGGCAAGGGGCATCTCACTGACGTGGCCATTACCGACGTGCTCAAGGCGGCTGGGGCATCGTCATCCCCGGACGGGCAGACCCCGGTGGCGATAGTGTGGAAGCCTGAGGTCTTTCTGCCGTACCACCCCAACGGGATGAAGTTCGTCTCGCGTGACCCGTCCGGCGAACCCACCGACGAGTGGACGGTCTACAGCATCGGTGGCGGCACCATCTCCGAGGGGGAGGGTTCGCTGATAGGGGAGGGCCCCGACATCTACCCTCTCACCACTATCTCCGACATTATGCAGTGGTGCAAAGACACCGGACGCAGTTACTGGGAATACGTGGAGCAGTGCGAGGGCCCGGAGATCTGGGACTACCTCTCCACAGTCTGGGCTGCCATGAAGTCCTCGGTCGAGGCCGGGCTGAGCAACGAGGGAGTGCTCCCGGGGCCGCTTCACCTCTCCCGCAAGGCAGCCACCTATTATATAAAGGTGTCGGGATACAAGTCCAACCTCCAAACCAGGGGGCTGGTGTTTTCTTATGCCCTTGCCGTGAGCGAGGAGAACGCCTCCGGCGGCACAGTGGTCACAGCCCCCACCTGCGGGGCGAGCGGGGTGATGCCAGGAGTCCTGTACCATATATGGAAAGGACACACATTCAGCGAGAAACGCATCCTGCATGCCCTTGCTACGGGCGGGCTTTTCGGTGACGTGGTAAAATGCAACGCCTCCATCTCCGGGGCGGAGGTGGGTTGCCAGGGCGAGGTGGGCGTGGCCTGTGCCATGGCTTCAGCCGCCACCTGCCAGCTTTTCGGGGGCACCCCGCGCCAGGTTGAGTATGCTGCCGAGATGGGGCTTGAGCACCACCTCGGGATGACCTGTGACCCGGTATGCGGTCTGGTGCAGATTCCCTGCATCGAGCGCAATGCCATGGCCGCAGCCCGTGCACTTGACTGCAACCTCTATTCAGCCTTCTCCGACGGTTTCCACAGGGTATCCTTCGATGAAGTGGTGAGCGTCATGAAGCAGACAGGCCACGACATCCCGTCCCTCTACAAGGAGACAAGCGCCGGTGGCCTGGCTACCAAGATGCACGTCTAGTCGTCCAGCCCGTCAATGGTCTGGATGGTCCCGTCAGCGTTATAGCGGAGTTCGCATACCTTGAGGCTTCGCAGGCAGTTGACCCCTCCCGAAGGGACGCTGTCGTGATGGAAGAGCCACCACTTTCCTCCGTATTCAACTATGCTGTGGTGAGTGGTCCATCCCACTACCGGGGTCATTATCACACCCTTATACGTAAACGGCCCCAGCGGGCTGTCGCCGATGGCATAGCACAGCAGGTGAGTGTCGCCGGTGGAGTAGCTGAAATAATATTTCCCGTTGTACTTGTGGAGCCAGGCGGCTTCGAAGAATCGGCGTGAATTGTCGCCGGCCAGCAGAGGCTGTCCGTTTTCGTCAAGTATCTGCACGTCCTGCGGCTCTCCGGCAAACTGGAGCATGTCCCCGCTCAGACGCACCACCTTCGGGCAGAGGGCGGGTTCAGCATCGGCAGGGAGGGTCGAGCCGGTGTCCAGGGCCTTGTTGTCCCGGTATCTCTGGAGCTGGCCGCCCCAGATGCCGCCGAAATACATATAATATTCACCATCTTCCTCATATACGCAGATGTCTATCGAGTAGCTGCCCCTCATCGGGTCGCTCTGCGGTGTGAACGGGCCGCACGGGTTGTCCGCGACTGCCACCCCGATGCGGAAGATGTCATTTTTGTCTTTCATCGGGAAATACATGTAGTACTTGCCGTCTTTGCGCGCCACATCGCAGTCCCAGAGCTGTCTGCCTGCCCAAGGAATCTCTTCGCGGCGCAGCACGGCCCCGCTGTCCTTGACTGGGGAACTCATCGGGTCCGGGCCGTCGAGGCTGAGGACGTGGTAGTCCTTCATGTCGTATTCGCTGCCGAAGTCATCATCCGGGATGCCGGACTCCCAGTCATGTGAAGGGTAGATGTAGAGCTTGCCGTCGAAGACGTGGACGGATGGGTCGGCCATGTAGTCCGATGGCCAGAGGTATCTTTTTTTAGCCATTGTTTTTGTGTTTTGCTTCTATTGCCTTGTTGATTTCATCCATTCTCTCGTCGCTGAGCTCGTATTTGCTGATGATGAACATAGCCAGGATGAGCAGCAGGGCAGGTATCACGCACACCAGCCAGAGGATTCCCTGCTCCGCGAGCGGGGTCTGGGCCGAATTGGCGGCGTTGAAACCCACGGCCGAGAGCACCAGGCCAGGCACCACTCCGCCAAGAGCCATCCCGGCCTTGAAGAATATGCCTGTGAGGGCATTGACGATGCCGGCGATGCGGCGTCCGGTGGTGTATTCCCCGAAAGCTACAACTTCAGGCACGAGAGCCCACATGTATCCGGTGGCCACTATGATGCCGGTGGACTTGATGAACTGTGCCAGGTACACTATCCACATCTGCGAGCGCAGCGCGGGCACCATGGACACCAGATAGAGCATTGCCATGCCCACCATGGCTACGGAGAGGAAAATGAAGAACATCCCCTTCTTGCCGGCCTTTTTCTTGATGGCGGGCACCATGGGCATGAATATGAATGCCGGGATGGAGCCGAGCCCCATGAACAGGGACATCTGGGCGGTGGTCGAGTGGATGTTGTACTGCATATAATACGAACCGGCAGCGTTGCTCACCGACATCATCGCGAAAGCGGTGATGAAAAAACAGGCCAGCACCCTGAGCGGGCGGTTGCGTCCGAACTCCGCCCACAGATCCGAAACCTTGACGTTGGCCGTCTCCTTCGCGTCCATCACCACCCTCTCGCGGGTCTGTGTGAAACAGAAGAACAGGAACGCAAGTCCCACGAGCGAATACACCAGCATCGTCATGAACCAGGCGTGTCCGTCAGCCGGCATGGCCTGTTCACCGACCATCTGCGAGCCTTTGGCGAAACTCTTCACCAGGGCCGGGATGCCCATGGATACGGCGAGGCCTCCGAGATTGGCCATGAACATGCGCGTGGAGGTGAGCACCGTGATCTCATCGGTGTCGCGGGTGAGCGAGGAGTTCAGTGCGCCGTACGGCACGTTGACGAGCGTGTAGCACATCGACATCCCCACGTATGTGATGTATGCGTAGAGCAGGGATCCGGAGAAACCGTTCCAGAAGCAGAGCACGGCGAATGCCGTGAGAGGGATGCCTCCGAAAATCAGGTAGGAGCGGTACTTGCCGAACTTCGGGTTGTGCTTGTCCACAAACGCGCCCACGATAGGGTCCCAGAGCACGTCCACTATCCGGACGATGAGGAACATCACCGCGGCGACTGCCGGATCGAGCCCGAAAACGTTGGTGTAGAAGAAGAGCAGCCACATGCTGATGGTCTGGTAGATGAGGTTCTGGGCCATGTCCCCGGCGCCGAAACCAATCCTCTGAAGCCAGTTCAGCTTGTAGAAGCCGTTTGACTGCTTGTTTGCTTGTGTCATGATTATCTGGTTTTAGTTTTGTTGTTTTCAAATATGGCTTTTGCAGCCCTTTCTCCGAGGGTCTTCTTGTCCTGCGGATGGATGTCGTTCCATTCTCCGAGGTCTGAGTTCGGCACGAGGACGGTTCCGTTCACCTTGGCCGCTGTCCTGCGCTGCTCGGCCTGCACCCTGTTCCAGCCGTAGTCCGGGCCTTTCCTCTCAGAGTGCTGATATGAGGCGAGTTCCACTATGTAGAACGGCAGATCCTCATCTCCCAGCTGGGCCCTCCAGTCCTTTATCATGGATTCGAGAAGTTCGCCGTATTGTGCCGCGTTACCCTCGTTGCTCTCTCCCTGATACCATATCACGCCGTCAAACGAGTACCTGCGCAGCGGGGCGATCATCCCGTTGTAGAGACCTGAAGGCATGTACTGGAGGAATATCTCTTTCTGCCTTGCCGGCATTCTCTTGCCGAAGCTGTGCTCCCATCCGTCAAGAAGAGGAATCTCGCCCTCGGCTGTCTCAAGGCTGTAGCGTTTGTCCGGGATGAACTTCGCTTCCGAGTCCACTCCGAAGGAGTAGAGATGTATCTCGATGAGATTGTCTCCGTCCTTTAGCAACTCCTTGGGGATTCGATAGTTGCGCGGTGGATAGCGGTAGGCTGTGGTGCCTGCGGAGTGGCCGTTGACAAACACCGAATCGGCGTCCACGATCGCTCCGAGGTGCAGTATGGCATCAGAAGAGGCTTGCTTTGCATCGAGCTTGACGTGCCTGCGGAAAAGATGCCCGCCGTACCAGTCTTTGCCCCTGCTGTCTGTGGCCCAGGCCTTTGAGAAAATGCTGGCCTTGGACCAATCCGGCTTCGGTTCGGGCTTCTGTGAATATTCCTTCCACCAGCTGGCGTAGACTTCGGAGGCGGCTTTCCGGAGGCTGTCCCTGTAGTTGTCGTCCTTGAGCGGGGCCAGGGTCTCCAGAGCGTATTCCGGGAGAATCTCTTCCCTCATCCAGGCCTCGATAGGCGAGCCGCCCACGGCAGGCCGCACCATTCCGACCGGTACGCCGGTCTTCTCATGCAGAGCCCTTGCCGTGAAATAACACAGGGCGCTCCAGGCGAGGGCGGTGCTGTCGGAGTCAAGCACTTCCCAGCGGCTGCGAGGGAGTGTGTCCAGCGGGCCATGGAAATCATAACTGTATGGGATGGCCATATAGCGTATCTCATTGTCGGAGAATCCTTTGATATCCTCTGCCACGACATCCAGACAGCGCCTTACGGGAAGCTCCATATTGGACTGCCCAGAGCACAGGTACACATCTCCTACGAGGATGTCCTCCACAGTCTTGTCCCCGGCTTTGAGTGTAAACGGTCCGCCGGCCTCTCCTGACGGAAGCCTTACCTCCCATTTGCCGTCATCTCCGGCTTTCGTGTTGTAGAGATTGCCCCTCCATTCCACCTTGACTGCGGCATGTGGGGAGCTGCTGCCCCAGAGTGTGATCTCCCTGTCCCTCTGGATTACGGCGTGGTCGGAGAAAAGATCGGGGAGCGTGACCTCGGCGGGCTTTGAACAGGCTGCGGCGAGCAGTGCCATCAGAGCCAGTGTTATCTGTGCTGTGGTTTTCATGATGATACAAATATACCCAAAAACCACGTCCTGCCGGGATGCGGATGTTTCTCCCTTTTGGGCTGCGGTTACAAGAGCTGAGCTGATGTTACATTTTATTTTTGAATATGTAACATTTTCCTGTTACGCCTGCCTCCAGTCGCTGCCGAGGAGCTTGTCCAGTGTATCCGGATCCGTACAGCCGCGGTATTTGGAAAGGAACTCTTTCGGGGTCATGCCGAAATACTCATGGAACGAGCTGGTAAAATACGACGGGGAGGTGAATCCTACGCTCCCGGACACATCGGATATGTTGGCATCGTTGTGTATCAGCAGGTAAGCGGCATGTCTCATCTTTATGGTCTTGATCAGGCTGCCCGGCGAGATGTTGAGTGCGTCCTTGAGTTTGCGGTTGAGGTGTACGCGGCTGATCCCCGCTTCGCGGCTCAGGCTGGTCACCGTAAAATCGGGGTTGCTTATGTTACGGTGTATGATGGCCGTCACCTCGTCGATGAAGTTCCCGCCCGCTTTTCCTTCAAGTTTGATCTGCTCGTAGTCGCAGTGGATTTCGTTGGCATATTTGCTGCGGATCGTTTCTCTGGTGGAGATGACGTTGGCAAGGCTTCCTCTCAGCATTTCTATCGACACGGGGAGCTTGAGGTAGAGGTCCGCACCTGTCCTTGTGCTTTCCTCTGCATTCTCATCATCATCGCTGGTGCTCAGGATGATCACCGGGATGTGGTTCGTGCCGGGGTTGTGTTTTACTTTTGAGCAAAGTTCAAGGCTGTTTCCTCCGCTGGAGTCCATCCCGGTGATGACGGCATCCGGGATGGTGGTGGATATTATCCCCCAGGCGTTCCTCGTGTCGGCACATGCCCTTATGTTGTATTGCCGGCGCAGTGCTGATTTGAGGTAATTGCGGATTTCACTATCGAATCCGGCGACCACTATCGTCTTGCGCGATTTGTATTCTTTGCTGTCTTCATCATCGGCGGGCATTGCAGTCCGGTCGTCGTCTGTTGAGTATCTGGTATAGAGCTCTTTGTGGCGCTCGGTCGGACTCATCTCCGCATTGGTCAGGTGCCTGTTCCCGTAAGGGAACTGCAGAGAGAACAGCACTCCTTGCTCCACATTGCTTGCACTGAGCTTTCCGTGCTGGAGAGTGGTGAGGGAACGCGCCAGATACAAGCCCGGCCCGTCACCTTTCCGGGAGAATATCCTGCCCGTGTCACAAGGCTTGTCGCAGCTGTGCATGATGCTGATATCCACCATGCCGCTTTCTGAAGGGGTGCTGATCCGCACACTGATCCGGCCATGGTCGGGGGTGTGCTTGAGCGCATTGGACAGGAGGTTGAATATGATCTTGTCGAAGTGTCCCTGGTCAATCCATAATTGCACTTCCGGCTCTTCAGAAGAGAAGTCGAGAGCGATATGCCTTGATTCGGCACTGGTACTCATGGAGTGGAGGATATCCTTGACGAAATAGACTATGTCGGTCTTTCTGAAGTGAAATTCCAGTTCTCCGCTGTCCAGCCTGCGCAGATCGGACATCTGGTTGAGGGAACGGATGATGCGTTGGCAGTTGCGGCACATCATATTATACAGGTCTTTCCTTTTCGGGTCTTTCTCCTGCTCCCGCATCTCCTGAAGCGGCGACATCACGAGAGTGAGCGGCGTGCGGATTTCCTCTGATATGTCCGATGCCATCTGGATTTTGAAGTCCTTGATTCCGGATTCCTTTTCCCGTCGGCGCAGCGTCCTGCGGTTGGAGAGGTCTAAAGCCACGAACCATAGCGCGGAAATGACTATCAAGAAATCTATCATATATGCCCACCATCTCCTGTACCATGGAGCGGTGATCTTAAGAGACAATATGCATTCGGAGAATCTGGACGGCATGTTGGCGTCGGCGGCCCTTATCTTCAGTGTGTAGCGTCCCGCGGGCAGCCTTTCCCTGTTTATCTCCCTTTTGCCGGCCGGTATGTTGATCCAGTCCCTGTCCCGTCCTTCCAGCTTGTATGAGCAGATGATCTTGTCTGGACTTGTGTACTCGAGCACGGAGAAGCCGGCAGTGAAACTGTTGAGACTTCCCGGTATCTTCATCCCTTCAGACGGGACAAGGTCGATGTTTCCGATTTTGCCGCCTCCGGCCCGCAGCCCTGTTATGATTACGGGCGCGGCATCTCTTCCCGGCTCCACAATGTCTTCGGGGCGGAAGGCGGTCAGGCCTGTCATGCTTCCGAATATCAGTCTTCCGTCTCCAGTCTCACAGGCGGCGCGGTATGCGAACTCGTCGTCCTTGGTTCCGTCCTCCTTTGAGTAGCGGGAGAACTTTGACTCTGATGGCAGGTACCGGCACAGGCCCCTGGTGGTCGAGAGCCAGAGACTGCCGCCGCTGTCTTCCAGTATGCTGCAAATCACATCGGATGGAAGCCCGTCGTCTGTTGAATATCTTATGTTGTTCCCCGAGTTGTGCGGGAAGCGGAAAAGCCCGTCTGAAGTGCCGGCCCACATGTCGCCGTCGGAACTTCCATATATGCAATGTACTGTGGCTGTGGAGCCTGCGGACAGACTATCCCTTGAGAACCGGTCCAACATCGGGTCGTATCGCAGCAGACCTCCGTTGATGCCGGCCCAGACAGTGCCGTCGGCACCGATGTGCAGCGTGGTGATGTGGAGGTTGCTGTCCGTTGCCTTGACTGCTTTACCGGTGGTTGGAGATATGACCATCATGCCGTTGCCCGAAGTGCTTGCATAGATGCGGTCGTGGTCTCTGTCATATTCGAGATCCGTGATCATGCTGCTGCCGGTCCCGCCTTCGGGGGTAAAAGGATTTATGGTGCTGTGCGTGCCTTTTACATAGATGCCCTTTTCCGTGCCTATCCACAGGTTTCCGTGCCGGTCGGTCTCCAGAGCCGTTATGATCCCGTCTGGCAGGACAGAGCCGGAGCTGGAGTATCTTGTCTTTTTTCCGTTTTGGTCTATCCGGATCAGGCCCTGCGAAGATGAACCCGCCCAGATGTTGCCGGCGCGGTCTATGGTGAGGGCGGTGACGCAGTTGGATACACTTGTGCGCTCGAATCTGTAGATGCGCCGCGGGATTACTGACACCCCGGACAGATAAGCCCCGACCCACAGGTTGTCCTGGCTGTCGAACATCAGACTCCGCACTTTCCATTTGCCGGCCCCTCCAGGCAGGATGCTCCTGTCAAATTCTTCCATTGCGTCTTGGCTGAGGTCGTACAGCATGAGTCCGTGCCCGTCCGAGCCGAGTATGAAGTGCTTGCCGTCCTGGCTGAAGATTCTGTCTTCTATGATGGCTGAGATGCTGCCGTTCCGTGCTTGCCGGTCTGAACTGCGCCGTATGGCCCTGTCCGGGGCATCTTGGATCAGCAGGCCTGCGTCTGAACTGCCTATTAGCATGGCTCCGCTTTCCTGATCTTCAAAGAAGCAGTTGACATGGGGTGCGGCCGGGATGGAATTGGACATCGGTATATCTGATACGGCGCCGCTCTTCCCGTCTATCACACAGAATCCGCCCTGCGAAAAAGCTGCCCATATTCTCCCTCTGGAGTCGGGGTAGAGCCCGCTTACCTGCAGTGATGGCAGATGTGCATTGACCATGGCTGTCCTTGCGCTGTCTGGCTCTTGGCTGAGGGCATCGGTTATCAGTATGCCGCGAGTGCCGCCTCCGGACCAGATTTCGCTTCCTTTTTCGCTCAGATATTCTGCCGAGATCCCTGTATAATCATCGGAGACTGTCCTGAAAAATCCTTCCTCCGGGTCGAATGTCTGGAGCCCGGCTGCCGTCCCGACCCACAGTGTGCCGCGGCTGTCGTTCAATATTGACAAGGCCTGGCTGCTTGCTATGGAGCCGCTTCCTTTGACTCCGGGCTGCATGGTCCTGAAAGTGGTGCCGTCGAAGCGGGAAAGTCCGTCCTCGCCGGCGATCCAGATGAACCCCGTCCTGTCCTGTCGTATGTCGGAGATCCGGCTGCCGGGCAGTCCGTCGGCAGTGTTGTATATTCGTGATCTCTGGGCCGATGCGGTCAGGCATGCAGTCAGCAGGAGAGTTGATGTCAGGATTCTGAAGAGGAGATCTTTCATAGTGTAAATATAACCATAATTTTTCTTTCTTCTTTAAATTGAGTATATTGCAGTCGGAAATCCCTATTTTTTAAAACTTTACGCTTATGAAAAGAACGATTGCTGCCATTCTTGTCGCCGCGTTGGCGATGACGGCCAATGTCCGTACATCCTCTGCCTGCACCGGCATCACCCTCAAGTCAGCAGACGGCTGCACTGTGGTGGCCCGCTCCATCGAGTGGGCTGCGTCTGACAATCATGGACGCTATGTTGTAGTCCCGAGGGGCTACGAGTGGCGTTCGATGGTCCCTGGTGGAGGGTACGGCCGGAGTTTCGCCGGACGCTACGGCTATGTCGGTCTTGCTGTCGAGCAGGACGAGTTTGTGGTAGAGGGTCTCAATGAGAAGGGCCTCTCCGCAGGACTTTTCTATTTTCCGGATTATGGCCGCTACGAGGACTATAATCCTGCGTTCAAAGAGAGTAATATCTCTGATTTTCAGCTTGTTTCTTATGTGCTTGGGCGCTGTGCCACAGTGGCTGAGGTGAAGGAGGAGATCGGAAGGGTGCATATCCATGGCTTCGACCCGCGTTCCTCCACGGTCCACTGGCGTTTCGCCGACCCGAGCGGGGCGCAGGTGGTGCTTGAGATTATAGGCGGCAAGTGTATATTCTATGACAACACAGTCGGTGTCCTGACCAACTCTCCTTCATTTGACTGGCAACTTACCAATCTCAACAATTACGTGAATCTCCAGCCTGGCAAGGTGGGGGAGAACAGGCTCGGGGCGATGGACCTGCGCTCCTTTGGCGGAGGCAGCGGTTTTCTCGGGCTGCCTGGTGACGTCACACCTCCATCCCGCTTTGTGCGCGCGGCTTTCTATCAGAACACTGCCCCTGTCCGCCCCGATGCCGACGGCGCTTCGCTCGAAGCCTTCCGAATCTTGAGCGCGTTCAACATTCCGGTCGGGATCCAGTTCGCAAAGGGGGAGAGTGTGGCCGATATTCCGAGCGCGACGCAGTTTACGGCGGTGAGCGACATGTCCGGACGCAAGTTGTATTACCGTTCGATGTGGAACAGCGAGATCCGTTGTTTTGAGCTCGGAAAGATAGACTTCTCCAAGGTGAAGCTCGTCTCTGCGCCGCTCGACACGGTAAAATCAGACCCGATCCACTATATCAGACCGTAGCCCCTCTCGGGGCTTTTCGCCCACATGAGTGTCTGCCCGGTCCCGTCGGGTTAGACAAACAAAAAAGCCGGCTATATAAGCCGGCTTTTTTGTGCTCCCTTAGGGGCTCGAACCCTAGACACCCTGATTAAGAGTCAGGTGCTCTACCAACTGAGCTAAGGAAGCAATCTTTTAGTGACCCGTTCGGGGCTCGAACCCGAGACCCCCACATTAAAAGTGTGATGCTCTACCAACTGAGCTAACGAGTCAGTCCCGTTTGGTTTTGGGATTGCAAAGGTATCCTTTATCTTTGAATTCTCCAAATTTTCCGGATAAATTATTTCAATTTTTTACCCGTGATCTTTTCTATGGCCTCGAAACTGCCAAGGTCGCTCCACTTCCAATGCCCCGGAATCATGTAGATGTCAGGCGATTTTTCCATGACGGCGTAGTCGATTGAGATTTTCTCGCAGGTGGGGAACAGTCTGGCCACTTCGGCCCTCTCCTCAGGAGTGTAGAACGACGGGGCGAGTTCTTCCATCACTGCGCTGACTCTCGGAGCGTGGGCGCGCAACTCTGATTCGAGGTTTGCGGCGCTGCTGATGAAAATTCCGGCGTTCCAGAAATACCCTCCGTCAGCGAGGTACCTCTCAGCCACTTCAAGCGATGGTTTCTCCTTGAAGGCTTTTACTTTCACTACACTTCCGGCATCTGCTGTCGCCGACGGGGCGTGGATGTATCCGTAGCCTGTGTGTGGGGAGCGGGGCTCTATGCCTATGCATACGATGGCCTTCTGTTGTCTGGCGAAGTTGAGGGCCGTGCTCGTTGTCTTGGCGAAAGCCTTGTGGTCAGGCACAAAGGCATCTGACGGCGTGACCACTAAATTGGCATGGGGATACTTCTTGAGTATCTTGCGGCATGCGTATGCGATGCACGGTGCCGTATTGCGCGGCTCAGGCTCAGGGAGTATCTGCTCGTCCGGAATCTCAGGAATCTGTTCGTGGATGAAATGTATGTACTGCTCGGATGTGACAACCCAGAACTTCGCATCCGGGTCCATGTCAAGAAACCTCTCGTATGTCAGGCGGATCAGTGATTTGCCGCAGTCGAGCAGGTCGAGGAACTGCTTCGGGTGCTCCGGAGTGCTTACAGGATAGAGCCTGCTGCCCACTCCGCCTGCCATTATTACTATATGGTTGTCGTTCATAAGCGACAAAGATGAATATAATTCGCCAAAATTCCTACCTTTGCCCCGCTTAACGGAAATCAACTCATATCATGCAGGGAGTCTGGACAGTGTTGCTGCTTATCGTGTCCAACATCTTTATGACATTCGCCTGGTACGGGCATCTGAAACTCCAGGAGATGAAAATCTCCGAGGGGTGGCCGCTCATTCTGGTGATCCTTTTCTCCTGGGGGCTGGCCTTTTTTGAGTATTGCGCGCAGGTGCCGGCCAACCGTATCGGCTCGAACATCAATGGAGGGCCCTTCAGCCTCGTCCAGCTCAAGGTGATACAGGAGGTGGTGTCGCTGACGGTTTTCACCGTGATCATCAATTTCCTTTTTAAGGGGGAGGGAATACAGTGGAACCACATAGCCGCTTTCGGATGCCTCATCCTCGCGGTCTTCTTTGTTTTCTTGAAATAGCGCTCAAGCCTGCGTCAGGGCCGCGCTGCACAGGGTCTGCTCTCCGGAGCGGGCTATGAAGAGGTACTCGTCCCCGGCTTCTTTTTTCAGGCCGAGGGTCACATTTTCGCCCCGTCTCACTTCGTGGCGGTAGTTCAGATCAAGCCTCAGCGGGGCCGGACTGCCAAGGATTTCTTCGGGGAGCATGTCGTAGAGGAGCTCCACATAGCGGGTGTTGTTGAGATGCCCGTTGAAATCACAGTCGCTGTAACAGACTTTCCTGTCGTCCTTCACTTCAGGGTCGAAATCGCGTATCCGGCGAGGGCTGCGGCACGGGATGGCACTCTCGCTGCTGTCGAGTCCGAGATCCGGAAATACAGGCCGCCTGCTTGTGCGGTCGATTATGCACCACTCTGTCGTGCCGCGTCCTATCTCGCGGCCTTCCTTGTCCGTCACCCGGACGCAACGGTTGTAGGTGAGGCCGCTGCCCCTGACCGGCCAGACACTTATGTATAGTGGCGCGTACAGGTCGGGGCGGGTATCAATCTCGAATGCGGAACGCATCAGCACCCAGCTTCTGTTGCTTTGGGCCATCACATCGATTCCGTATCCTTCCTTGCGTATGTTCTGTCCTATCGCATTGATGAGGTGTCCGCAGAGCGCCGGCACCGTGATCCTGCCCAGAGAGTCTATGTTCTCGGGCACCACTGAATATTCGTATGTGTTCATCTCTTTCATTTTTTTTGCCGAGGCAAAGGTACGTCTCGGGAGCTTTGGGATGAAAAAACTGTGTCCGATACACCTGTTTATGTGATAAACTGCTTGTTTTGCGGAGAAAATGCCTTATTTTTGGGACGAAAAACATGGTATTTTATTTTAGTCCCTTCGTGTCAAGGGACAAAAATTGATAGAATATGGACTCTTCTCTGCGGCTTCCGAGGTCTTATGCGGCGCATCTTGTGTATGTGCTGCTGATTCCGTCTTTCTTCATCTCATTCTGCTTCCTGTACAACCCTTTCGATGTCCAGGATTTCTACACGGTGGGGGGAAAGAGCTTCGCCTTCCACTTTCTGATGCTTACCTGCATCATCCTGGGGGTGATTGCCTTGACCCGGCTCATCTTTGTGGCCTTGTATAAATACATCCCTTTCCGCAGGTGGCACTACGGCATCTGGTGTTTCGGGGAACTGCTGGTCTGTGCGTTTTTCATGGCTCTCTATACGGCTCTCTTCTATGGTCCGGAGATGCCGTACTTCCTCGCCCTCTCCCATTGCCTCAAGTTCTCATATCTCATAATGGTGTACCCTTATGTGTTCCTGATAATGGTCAGGCTCATAATCAACCTCGGACAGGAACAGGCCGCGCGTGCGCAGGATGAGACGCTGGTGAAGTTCTACGATGAGCACAAGAGGCTTAAGCTCACCATCGATCCGGCCGCCATCCTTTATATAGGTGCGGAGGCCAATTATGTCAAGATACATTATCTGGAGGGTGAAAGGTCGAGGGAGTTCATGCTGCGCAACTCCATGCGCAGTCTGGAGCAGACGGCTTCGAGGCACGGTCTTGTCCGCTGCCATCGTTCCTATTACGTCAATCCTCGGCATATCAAGGTGCTGAGCCGGGCGAAAGAGGGCCAGATCCAGGCCGAGTTCCTGCAGGAAGGCTTGAAGTCAATCCCGGTCAGCCGCCAGTACTACGACTCCCTCTCCAACTTGCTGTAAACTTCCTTTACAAGGGGTGTAAATTTTCTTTACAGCACCGCTGTCTGTGGTTGGGCTGTATTGTTTTGAAAATCAGTGATTTGAGAATCTTGGCACGCTTGCTGATTGAAGAGTGGTGAAGATTAAACAAATGCTACGACCCCGTCTTCGGGCCTGTCTCGACAGGCGGGGTTTTTTAAAAAAAAGATGATGAGAAAAGCAAGTAATTTTTTGATCAAGGTCCTCTCGCTGGGTGTCGGGATGTCGATTGCTTTGGTGCTGATCGCCAAGGTCTGTTTCGAGCTGTCCTATGACGGCTTCTACAAGGATGTCGACAACATATATAAGGTGACGTCCGACTTCACGCGGCAGGGAGAGCGCAAGGAGTTCGGGGGTACGAGCGGTGCCGTGGCTCCAGGCTTCAAGGCTGAGGTGCCGGGTGTCATTGCCGCGACAAGGTACACCGGAGTATTCAATTCTGACGTTTTCTTCGATGAGTCAGGCAACAGTCTGGAATGCAATGTGCGTGTGGCGGACAGCTGCTTTTTCGACATCTTCGACCGGGAATTCCTTGCCGGCACGCCAGTCAAGGCCCTCAAGTCTTGGGACGGTAGTGTGGCAGTGTGCCGCAGCGTGGCCGAGCGTCTCGGAGGTGTGGCCGAGGCTGTGGGAAAAACCATATACAACGAGGACATGCCGGATCTGAAGCTCACCGTGGCAGGGGTGTATGAGGATTTTCCGGTCAACGGCACATTGCGTTTCGATGCCCTTATAGGCATTGAGGCCATGGGGGAGTGGAGCATCAGCAACTGGATGGGCAATGACCGCTATTCCAGCTATGTCAAACTCGCTCCCGGCATCGACCCGTCCTCTTTGACGGAAGCGATACGCAAGATGCAGGAGGCCCACCAGGATCTGGAGAGCCTCGAAAAGAACGGCACGACCCTGCGTTACACGCTCAAACCCTTCAAGACCCTGCACATGGACAACCCGGATGTGCGCAGCATGGTACTCATCCTCTCAGTGGTCGCCCTGCTTTTGCTGCTCGTATCTGTGATGAACTATACCCTTGTGGCGATAGGTGATGTGATACGCCGCTCGCGCGAGGTCGGGGTTCGCAAATGTTTCGGGGCCGGAGACGGTACCATCTACGCCCTGCTTTTCAGGGAGACGGCGGTCAACATTCTCTCCTCCATGCTTGTATGCGTGCTGCTCATATTCGCGTTCCGCTCTTCGATAGAGTCGCTCATCGGGGTGGCGGTGGCGGATCTGATGATCCCGCAGACGTTTATTGTCCTGATTGTCACTCTCGTGCTGGTTTTCCTGTTCTCCGCCCTGATCCCGGCACGGATGTTCATCAAGATTCCGGTGTCCACGGCGTTCAGGGGGTACAAGGACAGCAAACGGCGTTGGAAACTCTCACTGCTGGCTGTGCAGTTCGCCGTCAACGCGCTGCTCGTCTCGCTGATGCTTGTCGTCGGCACTCAATACAGCCGCAGCATTGATGCCGATCCGGGCTATGACTACGACAATGTGGCCTATTCATATATTCCGGCCCTGAGCCAGGAGAGGATGCTTCAGGTTGCCAGTGACTTGCGTGCGCTGCCTGAGGTGGAGTCCGCCGAACTCACATATTGTCTGCCGTTTGAACGTGCTTCCGGCAACAACATCTATCTCCCGGGGGATGACCGCGAACTTTTCAACATTGCTGACGAGGACTATGCGACCGCAGGCTTTTTTGACCTTATGGGCTTCAGGCTCATAGAGGGCCGCAGGCCGCAGGGGCCGGAAGACATGGCCGTGAGCCGCAGTTTCGTGGAGAAGATGAGCCTCTATGCCGACTGGTCTGACGGGGCAGTGGGCAAGACTGTCCGGATCACCGGGCATAATAGGGACAATTACACGATATGCGGTGTCTACGAGGACTATCTTATCGGCTCCTTCGAGAGTGCAGATGCGCGTCCGAGCGTCCGCTTCTGCTGGGTGGAAGGTGACAAGGGCACATTGAAGACGCTCGTCATCAAATTCCGTGACAAGTCAGAGGAGGCAGTGAAGTCAGCCGAGGAGGTCATCAACAGGATTGTGCATGATACCGAGGGAGGACGCGATGTGGAACTGACCTCATACTCAGACACTTTCCGAGACATGTACAAAGAGACTGACTCCATGCGCCGTACCTTCACGCTCGGCTCTGTCTTCGCTGTGCTGATCGCTGTCATCGGGCTTATAGGATACGTGCGCGACGAGAATTACCGACGCAGCGGCGAGATAGCTGTCCGCAAGGTCAACGGAGCCCAGACTTCGCAGATAGTGCAGATGCTTGTCCTGGACATCCTCAAGCTTGCCGGGGTGGCAGTGCTTGTCGGAGACATCGGCGCCTGGTTCATAGCCGATTCCTGGCTCAAGAGATTCTCCGATGCCATTGTGCTCGGGCCGCAGTATTTCCTTGTGGCAGATGTCTTTGTGCTGGCAGTGGTTGTGCTGACCGTGGTGGCAGGTTCGCTTAAGATTGCCCGGGCCAATCCGGTGGATTCGTTCAAGCAGGAGTAGGTGGCCAGCAGGGCAAGCCACTTTTTGCCCCGTATGCTGTCGCTGCCGCGTCCGTGCCTGCGGCCGGTGCCCTGTCTGCACCCTGCGGCCGTTGCCCTGTCTGCACCCTGCGGCCGCCTCCCCGTCCAGGTATGAGCCTTTTTCGGCATTTCCGCTCCTATCTGGCACCGCCGCCTGCCCTGCAGCCCGGTCTGCGGCCTGCGCCCTGTCCACGTATGAGCCTTTTCCGGCATTTTCGCTCCTACTTGGCACCGCCGCCTGCCCTGCAGCCCCGTCCGCTGCCGTTGCCCTGTTCAGGTAGGAGCCTTTTCCGGCA
>ERZ808252.279-NODE-279-length-52002-cov-20.835178_pt1 | contig 52002 bp, 44 predicted proteins | sample MGYA00521242_ERZ808252 | MGnify/ENA primary metagenome ERZ808252 (study PRJEB31516, sample SAMN03275581) | gut metagenome | biome: mammalia-associated habitat; material: feces | host: Papio cynocephalus | place: Kenya | collected 2012-08-07 ... | reverse complement strand
ACGTTCGGCCGGGCGCGCGAATGAGGCATAGTGCATTGACGTAGCAATGCGCGACGCAGATACGGCAATGCGCGACAGCCAAGGAGGGCGAATCATGAATGTCGAGAACATTGGGGCGGCCATGGACGACGTTGCGGTCATGCCGGCCACGAACGAGGATATGGAACGGATCCGCGACGGCATCGAACGGGATTGCGCGCGGCGGGGCACGTCCGCGGCGATGCGGGATCTCATCGAGGGGCCGTTCATGCGGTGGATGGACGCCATGGGCGATGCGCGGACGGAACACGGCGCGCTCGACCGCGCGGATATGATGACGATCGCCGCGGCCATGGACCGGACGTTGGCCGTCCGCGACGCGCTGATCGTCTCCATCATCCTCGGCGAGGAGGATGCGCCGCGCGAGTTCCTGCTGGATTTCATCGCCAGGCCGATGCTGCCGCGCAACGCCCGACGATTGGAGGACCTGCTCGGCAAATCCTTCCGCGACGCCGCGCGGCGGCCCGGCAAGGCGCGGTGCGACCAGGGCATCGACATGCTGTTCGACATCATCGGCGTCGTTCCTGAACGGTATCAGGTGCAGCCGTTGGCGGTGATCGCATACGTTCTCTGGTGGATGGGCGACGAGCGCGCCATGCTGTGCGCATTGCGCGCGCTCGCATTGGATGAGGACTGTTCGCTGGCCGCAATCGTGTGTTCGGCGCTACACCGGCATGTCGGACCGGCGTGGACCGTTGAAACATAAGGCGACACGCCGTATGACTCCGGAACCGGGCGGATGGTGGCCGCTATTCCTTGGGAATAATCGTCCTTGCGGGGTGGTTTACTCACATAGTTGACGATTTGCCCTTGCCAGAAGTGGGTCCATATGATATACGCTTCCGGCGGGATCACTAGGAGGGATAAGTTTGGCCACCAAGGAAACGACGGCAAGCACGGAACAGACTGGTCTGACTGAAAAGGCCGCCTCCTCGAAAAAAGCCGCCGCACGCAAGTCCTCGACCAGGAAAAGCGCGGTGAGGAAGACCACCGCCACGAAGACCCCTCGCAAGGCGACCGCGAAGAAGGGTTCCGCGACCAAGAAGCGCAAGGAGGAACCGCTTGAGGAGGGAACCCTCGACGATGAGGACGCCGAAGTCGACGACGCTGATTTCGACGACAGCCTCGACGACCTCGGTGATGTCGACTCCCACGATGGCGACGACATCGATGACGAGGAGGAATCCGAGCCCGAAGAGGACGATGACGACGAGGAAGAGCGCAAGAAGCCGGAAGTGCCCAAGGAGAAGGGCGCTTTCGTGGTGCGCGACGACGATGACGACGACAATCTGACGCCATCGGGCAATCCGAAGCGCCGTGTGATCGCGGCCGGCGCCACCGCCGATCCGGTCAAGGACTACCTCAAGCAGATCGGCCGCGTGAGCCTGTTGAACGCGGAGCAGGAAGTCGACCTTTCCGAACGCATCGAAGCCGGACTGTACGCCCAGCATCTGCTGGACACCGAATCCGACAAGATGGACTTCAAGCGCAAGCGCGAACTCAAATGGGCCGCGAACGACGGACGCCGCGCCAAGGACCACCTGCTGGAGGCCAACTTGCGACTCGTGGTGTCGCTGGCCAAGCGCTACACCGGCCGCGGCATGCTGTTCCTCGATTTGATCCAGGAAGGCAATCTCGGTCTGATCCGCGCCGTCGAGAAATTCGATTGGAAGAAAGGCTTCAAGTTCTCCACCTACGCGACGTGGTGGATTCGCCAGGCCATCACTCGAGCCATGGCCGATCAGGCACGCACCATCCGCGTGCCCGTGCACATGGTCGAAGTGATCAACAAACTTTCGCGTGTGCAGCGCCAGATGCTGCAGGACCTCGGCCGTGAACCCACGCCGGACGAGCTTGCGCGCGAGCTCGACATGCCGGTCGAAAAGGTGCAGGAAGTGCAGAAGTACGGCCGTGAGCCGATTTCGCTGCACACTCCGCTGGGCGAGGACGGCGATTCCGAGTTCGGTGATCTGATCGAAGACACCGACGCCATCGCGCCGTCCGACGCGGTCGCCTTCTCCCTGCTGCAGGAACAGTTCAAGCAGGTGTTGGAGACCCTGTCGCCACGAGAGGCCGGCGTCATCAAGATGCGCTACGGCCTGGAGGATGGCCAGCCCAAGACCTTGGACGACATCGGCCGTGTTTACGGCGTCACCCGTGAGCGCATCCGCCAGATCGAGTCCAAGACCATGTCGAAGTTGCGCCATCCGTCCCGTTCGCAGACGTTGCGCGACTTCCTGGACCAGTGATTGGGAACCAGAGGAACGCATGAAGTCGAGAAATTCAAGAAACGTTGAATTTCTCGACTTCTTCCATCTCACCGACGGTATCTACAGATAGACGGCATTTACAGAATGGGAACAATGGCGAAAGACAATTACGGCGCGCGCAACCTCACCGTGCTGGACGGGCTTGATGCGGTGCGCAAGCGTCCGGGCATGTACATCGGCACCACCGATAGCCAAGGTTTGATGCACTGCCTGTGGGAGATCATCGACAATTCGGTCGACGAGGCGTTGGCCGGCGTCTGCGACCATATCATCGTGACCTTGCATGACGACGGCTCCGTCGAGGTGGCGGACAACGGGCGAGGCATTCCTGTCGATATCGAGCCGAAGACGAAGCTCACCGGCGTCGAAGTGGTGTTGACCAAATTGCATGCCGGCGCGAAATTCGGCGATTCCTCCTACGCGGCTTCCGGCGGTCTGCACGGTGTGGGCTCATCCGTGGTGAACGCGTTGAGCTCCCGCCTCGACGTCGAGGTGGACCGCGACGGCAAAACCCACCATATGTCGTTCCACCAAGGTCATCCCGGCGTGTACACCGACGTGGATCCGGAGCATCCGTCACCGGACTCACCATTCAAGAAGACGAGGAAGAACCGTCCGACCGAACTGGAGATCATCGGCAAGGTCGGCCCGAAAACCACCGGTACGCGCATCCGCTATTGGGCCGATCCGGAGATTTTCAACGACACCGCGAAATTCAGCTACGAGCAGCTGATCGACCGTGTGCGACAGACCAGCTTCCTGGTTCCGGGGCTGAAAATCACCGTTGTCGACGAGAACATCCCCGAAACCGGCATCGAATCGGTTGACGAGCGTTTGGAGGTCGACGGTCCCGACGGGCAGACCGGTGCAGACGTGCAGCGGCATGAGGATGAAACCGCCGATGTGGTTTCCGACGCGGACGAACAGCCTACCGTCCAGTCCGACGAACGGCCGTCCGAGGCAACCGACGCGGCGAGTATCGACGCTGTTATCACGGCGGACGTGCAATCCACCGAACCGAAATACGCGCATGCGCGCGTCGAGGAGTTCTGCCACACCGGCGGTGTGAAGGACTTCGTGGACTTCCTGTCCAAGGGTGAGGCCATCTCCGGCATCTGGCGCGTCACCGGCGAGAACACGTATGTGGAGGAGACGCAGGCGGTCGGGGACAACGGCGAGCTGCACGCGCAGAAAGTCACCAGAAACTGCGCGGTGGACATCGCCATGCGTTGGACCAACGGCTACGACACCACCTTGCGCAGCTTCGTCAACGTGGTGGAGACGCCGGGCGGCGGCATGCACGTGGACGGTTTCCTGCAGGGCATCACCAAGCAGATCCGCAAGGCCGTCGAGGACAACGCGCGCAAACTCAAAGTGAATCTCAAAGACCCGCACATGAAAGTCGAACGCGACGACATCCTCGCCGGGCTCGTCGCCGTCGTCACCGTGCGCATCGCGGAACCGCAGTTCCAAGGCCAGACCAAGGACGTGCTCGGCACCGCGCAGGTCAGGCCAATCGTCTCCAAAATGACCGACCAGCAGTTCGGCGAGATGATCACCGGCTCCAAACGCGGGTACAAGGAACAGTCCTTCCGCGTGCTGGAGAAGATCTCCGGCGAGATGCACGCCCGCATCCAGGCCCGCAAGACCAAAGAGGTGACCCGCCGCAAGAACGCGTTGGAATCCGCGTCCATGCCATCGAAGCTGTCCGACTGCCAGCCGGGTAACGACGATGTGGCCGAACTGTTCATCGTCGAGGGAGATTCCGCATTGGGTACCGCCAAGGCGGCCCGCAACTCCGGGTTCCAGGCGTTGCTGCCGATTCGAGGCAAGATCCTCAACGTGCAGAAGGCCTCGTTGGCCCAGATGCTGTCGAACAAGGAATGCGCGGCCATCATCCAGGTGGTCGGCGCCGGATCCGGAGCCAGCTTCGACATCAGCCAGGCGCGGTACAACAAGGTCATCATGATGACCGATGCGGATGTCGACGGCGCGCACATCCGCATCCTGCTGCTGACGTTGTTCTACCGGTACATGCGCCCGCTGATCGAGCACGGCCATGTGTATGCCGCGGTGCCGCCGTTGCACCGTATCGCGCTGACGGGTTCGCACAAGGGCGAGTTCATCTACACGTATTCCGATGACGAACTCGCTGGAAAGCTCGCGGAACTCGACAGCAAGCACATCGGCTACAACGAGGACATCCAGCGGTACAAGGGTCTGGGCGAAATGGACGCCGACCAGCTGGCGGACACCACCATGGATCCGCGCACGCGCATGCTGCGCCGCATCCGCATGGAGGACGCCGAGCACGCCAGTCAGATCTTCAGCCTGCTGATGGGTGACGACGTACCGCCGCGCAAGGCGTTCATCGTGGAGAACGCCGATGATTTCGACCGTTCCAAAATCGATACCTGATTGTCGTCCGTCCCCATGCGGAAGGTGGGTTTCCGATGCGTCGGGAACCCGCCTTCCGCGTATTCGGACATACAGGGTCGCGTGGAACGGGCCCGCGCACCGCCATGGTTCCGCGCGTTCGCCGCATCCGCTAAATTACCGATTGGTAGACAGTTGCGGATAGAATATCCCCGAACATCGCGTCGCCGCGTCTGCTGACGGAACCATCAAAGGAGCTGATCCATGGTCAATCTATTGCTCGCCGTGATTTATGTGGCTTTCATCAGCCTCGGATTGCCCGACGCCGTGCTGGGCGCCGCATGGCCCACCATGAGCGGCGACCTGAACGCGCCGATTTCCTGGGCCGGCGGCATCTCCATGATGATCTCCGCGGGCACCATCGTGTCCGCGCTGCTTTCCGACCGCATGACCCTGCGCTTCGGCGCAGGCAAGGTCACTGCGGTGTCCGTGGCGCTGACGGCGTTCGCATTGCTGGGATTTTCCTTCGCGCCGAACTATTGGACGCTGCTGGCGCTCGCCATTCCCTATGGCTTGGGTGCGGGCGGCGTCGATGCGGCGCTCAACAACTATGTCGCCATCCATTACGAAAGCCGCCACATGAGCTGGCTGCACGCCATGTGGGGATTAGGTACGCTGACCGGTCCGTACATCATGAGCTTCGCGTTGGGAGCGGGGCAGGGATGGTCGTGGGGCTATCGATACATCTCCATCCTGCAGTTCGCATTGACCGCGGTGTTGGTCGCCAGCCTGCCCTTGTGGAAGGCCCGTGGCGGCACGTCCGTGGACGCCGTCGCGGATGGCGATGCCGCTGCCGGGCGCAGGCCGCTCGGCATCCGCGGAGTGCTGGCGATTCGCGGAGCCCGCGAGATTCTGGTGATGTTCTTCTGCTATTGCGCGCTTGAGGCCACGGCCATGTTGTGGGGCAGCAGCTACATGGTGCTCGGCAAGGGAGTCGACAAGACCACCGCGGCCATGTGGGCCAGCCTGTTCTGCATCGGCATCACCGTCGGACGTTTGGCCAGTGGCTTCCTGACCATGCGGCTCGACGACCCTTCGATGATTCGCCTTGGCCAGGCATTCGTGCTGGCCGGCATCGTCGTCATGCTGCTGCCGCTGCCGCACAATATCGGAACCATCGTGGGACTGATGGTCATTGGTCTGGGCTGCGCGCCGATCTATCCATGCATCATCCATTCCACGCCCGCGTATTTTGGCGAGGACAAATCACAGGCGATCGTCGGCATGCAGATGGCATGCGCCTACGTTGGCTCGATGTGCATGCCGCCATTGTTCGGGGTGGTCGCGCAGCATGTCTCCGTTAGCCTGTTCCCCTTCTACCTCGTGGCGTTCCTGACGCTCATGGTGATTATGCACGAGATACTGCGCAGGAAGTGCGGCGGTCGCAAACGGTGATATGGTGGTAGATCGCCGACGGGGGATTTGGCGGCTCGCCGATGAGATGCGGGAAAGATTCGGCAAGCGGCGGAATGGTGGGCTTGAATGATACGTGGCGTCTGACGGTGATGACATAATCGAACATATGTGCGAATGCATGCGGTTGTTCTCCAAGCCCACCGTGGCGTGGCTCGACCATGCGTTCGACCGTCCCACCGACGTGCAACGGCAGGCATGGCCGGCCATACGTTCCGGAGAAAATGTGCTGGTCGTGGCACCCACAGGTTCCGGCAAGACCCTGTGCGCGTTCCTTTCCGCCATCGATCATCTGATGACGAGCCGTGGCGGCTCCTCCGACGGGAAGGACGACACGGAACGGACCACCGGAGCGGACGATGCCGCGAACCGTTCCAAAGAGCATTCCCCTGCATCGGCGGCACGAAACGCGGCTACGACGGAGCAAGCGCGGCGTGGCGTCACGATCCTGTACATCTCCCCGTTGAAGGCGCTTGGCGTGGACGTGGCGAAAAATCTCGAAGCGCCATTGGCCGGCATCGCCGAACAATGCGCGGCCATGGGACTTCCCGCGCCGAAAATCAGCGTGGCCATGCGCAGCGGCGACACCACGCCGCAGGAAAGACGCAGGATCGTCAGCCATCCGCCGGACATCCTCGTCACCACGCCGGAATCGTTGTTCCTGCTGCTCACCTCCAAGGCCAGGCGAATACTGAAAACCGTCGAAACGGTCATCGTGGATGAGGTGCACGCCATCGCGGGCACCAAGCGAGGCGCGCACCTGGCCGTGAGCCTCGAACGTCTCGACGCGCTGACGGGGCGCCGCGCGCAGCGCATCGGCCTGTCGGCCACGGTCAATCCGATTGACGAGGCGGCGCGGTTCCTCGGCGGCGCGGAGCCGGTGACCATCGTGAATCCCGGAACGCGCCCCACCATGGATCTGCGCGTCGCGGACCCCTTGCCGAACATGCTCGACACCGGCGCCACCGGAGGGTCGGTATGGCCAGCCATCGAGCAGGCCATCCTCGATGAGGTGCTGAGCCACCACACCACATTGGTGTTCGTCAATTCGCGGGGACTAGCGGAAAAACTCACCGCGCGACTGAACGACCGATACACGGAATCCTGCGAATTCGACGGCACGGAACACCGTGATCTGGGGTCGCCCGAAGGACGTGAGCATTTTGCCGGACACTACGATTCGGTGGTGGGCGCCACGACGACGCTGGTCTCCTCGCACAATGACGGCGAGGTGATCGCCATGGCCCACCACGGCTCCGTCTCGAAGGACCGGCGCAAACAAATCGAGGAACAGCTCAAACGCGGCGAACTACGCTGCGTGGTGGCTACATCCAGCCTTGAGCTCGGCATCGACATGGGTTCGGTGGACCTGGTCATCCAAGTGGCGGTGCCATTATCGGTATCATCCGGACTGCAGCGCGTGGGCCGTGCCGACCACAAGGTCGGAGGCGTCTCCCATGCCGTGTTCTACCCGGTCACGCGCCAGCAGATCATCGGCATGGCGGCCAGTCTGGAAAGCATGCGCGCAGGTGCCATCGAACCTTTGACGATCCCCAACAACCCATTGGACGTGCTCGCCCAGCAGACCGTGGCCGCCGCGGCCATGGAAGACCTCAAACCCGACGCATGGTACGCCGAAGTACGCGGATCGGCGCCATTCGCGAAGCTCGACCGAACCATGTTCGACGCCGTCGTCGGTATGATGACGGGCGCATACAACAGCGAGGACTTCTCGGCGTTCCGCCCGCCGCTGCAGATGAACGAGGAGGCCGGGCTGATCTCCGCGCGTCCGGGAGCGCAACGTCTGGCGGTCACCAGTGGTGGCACGATTCCCGACCGCGGCATGTACACGGTGGTGCTGCCCGAGGAAAACGCCGGAAGCGGGCCGCGCAAAGTCGGCGAGCTGGACGAGGAGATGGTCTACGAATCACGCGTCGGAGACGTCATCACCCTGGGCACATCCACCTGGCAGATACAGGAGATCACCAGAGACCGCGTGATCGTGGTGCCCGCGCCTGGCCGCACCGCGCGGCTGCCGTTCTGGCACGGCGACGAAAGCGGACGCGACTACCGGTTCGGCCTCATCCAAGGACGCCTTGCCGGTGAGCTCGGTCAGGCATTGACATCCGCCGTGGATTCCACGGATGACGTTCCCGCGCCCCATCTGCATGCCGCCATGGTGGACCGGCTCAAACAAGACGGGCTCGACGACAACGCCATCGGCAACCTCACACGGCTGCTCGAGGAGCAACGCGCGGCGACCGGGACGATACCCAACGACCGAACACTCGTGTTGGAACGTTGCCGTGATGAAGGCGGCGATTGGCGCATCATCCTGCATTCGCCGTACGGGCGGCGCGTGCACGAACCATGGGCGTTGGCCATCACCGCACGCATCAGGCGACGGTACGGATTCGACGCCCAGGCGTACGCCACTGACGACGGCATCGTGTTGCGGCTGCCAGACGGATATGAGAATCTGCGTGCCGCCGACATACTGCTGTTTGACGTCGACGACATGCAACGCGTCATCGAGACGCAGATCGGCGGAAGCGTGCTGTATATGGCACGGTTCCGGGAATGCGCGGCGCGTTCGCTGTTCCTTCCCAGAACCAGTCCCGGCCGCCGTGTGCCGCTATGGCAGCAGCGGCTGCGTGCCTCGCAGCTGCTCAGTGCGGCGCGCACCTGCAGGAACTTCCCCCTGCTGCTGGAAACCGCGCGCGAATGCCTGCAGGACGTATACGACCTTCCCGCGTTGCGTACCGTCATGTCGGGGCTCAATGCCGGAACGATCGCCGTGCACGAGGCAACGACCGGAGCGCCTTCGCCGTTCGCAGAGAACATGCTGTTCGGATTCGTCGGATCGGTGATGTACCAATACGACGTGCCGCAGGCCGAACGCAGCACGCAACTGCTGTCCATGGACCCGGAGGTGCTGGAACGGCTGCTCGGCACCACGGACATGGCATCGCTGCTTGACCAGTCCGCCATTGCCCAGGTCGCGGACGAACTTCGTGGAAGAACCTTCTGGAATACCCTGCCGGAAGACGATGTCACCGGCAGAATCACCCGATACGCCAAAACCCACGGTCCGTTCACCGCCGACGAGATGATCGACGAATTAAGACTCGACGCGGTTCGGGCGGTGCATGTGCTGGATGAGCTCGACGCCAAGGGCAAGCTGCTCAAAGGGCATTTCCTCGCGGAGAAGCCGGGGCAGCAGTGGCTGTACATCGATGTGTTCCGACGCATCCGCACACTGTCCCTCGCCAAAGCGCGCAAGGCCATCAAACCGGTTTCGCAGCAGTCATACCAGGCGTTTCTGCTCGACAGACAGGGCGTCGGTCCAGTCGGCGCGGAACGGTATGAGGGCGTCGACGGCCTCATGCGCGTCATCGAGCAATTGGAAGGCGTGTTCCTCAACGCGTTCGTCTGGGAGTCCGCGGTGTTTCCAATTCGGGTGCGGGACTACCATCCGAGCATGCTTGACGAGCTTATCGCATCGGGCGACGTGGTATGGGTCGGACGCAAGAACAACGGCACCACGTCCAAGGAGGCGGGCGACATCGCGTTCCATCCGGCAGATTCCCCGCTGCTCGCCGCATATGGCGGTCCCGCATCGTCCGAACCGTCCGATTCGGAAAGCCTCACCGTTCCGGAGGCGGTGCTGTCGGCCTTCCGCAATGGGGGAGCGTTCCATGCGCGGCGGCTTTCCGCGCTCGCCCAAGAGGCATGGCAACAGCATGCCGATGTGCGGGTGAACCCCGATACCGGGGAGATTCTTTTCCCCACATGGGACGAGAACCAATTCGAAGAGGCGTTATGGGCCTTGGTGTGGCGGGGAAAGATCACCAATGGGTCCTTCGCCCCGGTGCGTGCGTTGGCGCGGGGCGACGCGGCTTTCCGCCCGTCGCCGCATGCGGTCGTCCCAAGATGGCGTTCCCTCCACTCCCATGACGGTATGGGGACGCGCACGGGAACCTCCGCCGCGATGGGTGGGCTGTGGTCCGCCGTAACCGCGTCCGGCGAAACCAATGATGTCGGATCCGACGAGCCGCATGGTCGGGAAAGGCCGCAGGGGAATGAGGAACGGGGCATCGCGTCGGTCGAATCATTGCTGGACCGCTACGGCATCGTCGCCGCGCCGCTGATTGACAAGGAAGACGTTCCGGGAGGTTTTTCCGGATTGTACCCCGTGCTCAAACGCATGGAGGAGCATGGGATGCTCGTCCGCGGCATGTTCGTGCAGGGCTTCGGCGCGGCGCAATTCGCGCGGAAGGACACGATCGACGCGTTGCGTGACGACCATCAGGGGCACAGCCGGTCCTGTGTGGCGCTCGACGCGACGGATCCGGCGAATCTCACCGGCGCGGCAATCGCATGGCCGGAGCAACGGTTCATGAAACCGGCGCGCCGGAGCGGCTCGATCATCGTGTTCAGGCAGGGCGCGCCGGCATTGTTCGCCGTGCCGAAAAGCCATAAAATCGTAGGCTTCACCGAGGATGAAACCGTGTTGCGCCAATCATGCGCGGAACTCGGCTACGCGTTGCAACGACGATCCGGCGGCGTTAGCTTCAGCGAGATGAACGGCGAATCATTGAAACGGCGCAATGCGTATATGCGGCTGCTGAAGTCCGCCGGATTCACCGAATCACCCCAAGGCATGAGATTATACCGATGAACCTGCGCCGGTGACGCCGTGCCGGTGGCCATGGCCGTCTCGCCGTCGCCATGAGCAGGCGGGACGGCAACACCGAAATACGCCAAGGCCGGACACGTCGGAAACGGCGCGTCCGGCCTTGGCGTATATTTCTGTTCGTTCGCTTGCCGGTATGCCTTCGCAGGCCGCGGTCAGCCGACGACGGCGATCGGCGACGCCAGATCGGTGCCGGAACCATCACGACGCATGTCGGGTTTCGGCAGCTCGACGGCCGCGCCGCTCTGGGTGGAGGCACGGAGCGGATACGAGCCCACGAACGCGCGGATCAGCGTGTTCTGGCCCTTGAGGAAGCGCTGGGAGCGCACACCGCCGGTGCCGCGGCCCTTGGTCGGGTACATCTCCAGAGGCGTCACCTTGGCCGAACCGTTCTCGGTTCCCGCCAATGCCTCCGAATCGCCCGCGACGGTCAGCACGACCGCACCGGAAGCGGAGAACAGCCCGTTCTCGCCTTCCTCATAATCCCAAGCGACTTCCTTTTCGGGAACCACGGCGAACGCGGCCACATGGCATTGCTCGGCCAGACGAATGCCGGCCATGCCGCCGGCGGTGCGTCCCTGCGGACGCACGTTCCTCGCCTCGAACGTCAGCAGTGAGGAATCGGTCGACACGAACACCAGCCGGTCATGGTCCGTGGCCTCGCCCGCGGCCAGCACCTCGTCACCGTCCTTCAGATCGATGACGCTCCACGAATCCATCGTGGTAGGCGATTCACGGTTCCAACGCTTGACCACGCCGTTGCGCGTGCCCAACGCCAACGGAGCCGCGGACGCGTCGCTTCCGTCCTCATTCGCGTTCGGCATCGCGATGGCCGCGACCACACGCTCCGATGCGACGGGATCCGTGCTCTCCGTCATGCCGATGAACTCTTCGGCCCTCACACCGCCTTCGACGTTCAAGGGGCCATCCGCCGGAACCGCCGGCAATTCCACGACATGCGCCAGCACCAGACGCCCCGCGGAGGTGACCAGACCATACGAGGAACGCGTGGTGGTGCGGAAGATCGAGATGATCTGGTCATCCCTCACGCGCCTGTCGGAAGCGGAACGATTCCTCCAACGCTCCAAGGCGTTTTCCGGAGCGCGCGCGATCAGACCCGTGGCGGAAAGCATCACCACACAGGGCTCGTCGTCGATCTGCAGGGCGGTGGCGGCCACATTGTCCTCGCCCGCCTTCTTCGCGGCCTTCTTGGCCGCCGCCACATCCGCGGCCGCGGAAGACACGGTCGCGGCCGCGCGCGCCGCCGCAAGCGCGGAGGAGGACGCCTCGTCATCGCCATGCGCGACGACCGGGGTCAGCGCGCCGTCCGCGTCCTTGTCCAGCAACACGGTGCGACGCGGCGAGCCGTACTTGGCGACGGCCTCGTCCATCTCGTCGATCACCACATCGTCCAGCACCTTGTCGGAAGCCAGAATACGGTCGAGCTCCTCGATGCGGCGACGCAGGTCGTCGCGCTCGGATTCCAATTCGATGCGGCTCATCTTCGTCAGTCGGCGCAGACGAAGATCGAGGATGTACTGCGCCTGGATCTCGTCCAGATCGAACACGGCCATGAGCTTCGTCTTGGCGGCATCGGCATCCTCGGACGAGCGGATCACCTGGATCACCTCGTCGATGTCCACCAAGGCCAGCAGCAGGCCCTCCACCAAATGCAGACGCTCCAAGGCCTTCTTCTTGCGGAATCCGCTACGGCGCCGGATCACCGTGCGACGGTGGTCCACCCACACCTCGAGCATCTCCTTCAGGCCCATGGTGTGCGGACGCCCGTTGACCAGCGCCACGTTGTTCATCGTGAAGTTGTCCTGCAGTGGCGTGTGCTTGAACAGCTGCGCCAGAACCGCGTTCGGGTCGAAGCCCGTCTTGAGCTCGATGACCAGACGCGTGCCGTTATGGCGATCGGTCAGGTCGATGGCGCCGGAGATGCCCTCCAGCTTGTGGTTCTTCACGCCTTCGGAGATGCGCTCCAGCACGCGTTCCGGCCCCACCATGAACGGCAGCTCCGTCACGACGATGGCCTTCTTGCGGGCGGTCACGTTCTCGACATGCGTCACCGATCGTGTGGTGAGCGCGCCCCGGCCCGTCTCGTACGCCTCGCGAATGCCGTCGCGGCCCACGATCACGCCGCCGCCGGGCCAGTCGGGGCCGGGCACATAACGCATCAGCTCCTCCAACGTGGCGTCCGGATGGCGCATGAGGTACTTCGCCGCGGCCACCACCTCGCCGACATTGTGCGTCGCCATGTTCGTCGCCATGCCGACCGCGATGCCGGAGCCGCCATTGACCAGCAGGTTCGGAATCGCCGCGGGCAGCACCGTCGGCTCCTGAAGCTTGTTGTCGTAATTCGGCGTGAAATCGACGGTGTCCTCGTCGATGTCGGCGTTCATGCCGAGCGCGGCCGAAGCCATGCGCGCCTCGGTGTAACGCGACGCCGCGGGACCATCGTCCAACGAGCCGAAATTACCATGGCCGTCGACCAACGGCAGTCGCATGGCGAACGGCTGGGCCAAACGCACCATGGCCTCGTAAATGGCGGAATCGCCATGCGGATGGAGCTTGCCCATCACCTCGCCGACCACACGGGCCGATTTCATATACGGGCGGTCCGGATTCAGATTCATCTGGCCCATCTGATAGATGATGCGCCGCTGCACCGGCTTCAGACCATCCCTGGCATCGGGCAGAGCGCGGGCGTAAATCACCGAATACGCGTATTCGAGGAACGATTTGCTCATCTCCTCGTTCAACGGCGTTTCGACGATATGCTCCTTGACCGTATGCGGGTCATAGGCGGGTTTTGCCGGTCTGCGGTGCGACACCATGCGGTGATTCTCCTTACGGAAAGGTAATGGTAATCAACCAAGCAATGGTACCAGCCGGTACCGCCGCGGTGCTTGAATGGAAACCATGAGTGTTGAAGTACCCGGAGTTGAAGAGCTGCTGACCATGACCACACCGGCGAGGTACGGCGATACCGCGCCCGCGCACGCCAGAGGCGGCGCGTTGCATCTCTCCTCCGTGCTTCCGGCCGTATCCAGCGCCATCGGGCATCCCATGCCGACCGCGGTGCATGCCGATCCGAAACACCTGCAGACGGCGCTCGGCATCCCCGACGCATCCTCCGCGGTCGTCGTATTGGCTGACGGCCTCGGATACTGGAACCTCAACATGAGGCTGGGGCACGCGCCATACCTGCGCTCGCTGATGAACGATTCGGTCAACCAGCGTCCGATCGCCACATGCATGCCCAGCACCACCGTCGCGGCCATGGCCACATTCGGCACCGGAACATGCCCCGGGCTCACAGGCATGACCGGCTACACGCAGCGCAACCCTCGCAACGGCGAAATCTGCCAGCTCATCGCGTTCAGAAACGCCATGCCACCGCAGGAACTGCAACGGCAGCCCACGATCTTCGAACGGCTCGCCGCGCAAAACGTGCGCGTCACCAGTTCGGGCCTGCCCAAATTCGCCTACTCCGCGCTGACCCAATCGGCGCTGCGCGGCAGCGACTACATCTCCAACGAAGACCCGCGCCGCCGCATCATGGCAGCGGCCAAGGCCGCACGCAAACCGGGACTCACCTACGTGTACCTGCGCGACACCGACAAAGTCGGGCACAATTACGGATGGGACTCCGACAAATGGATCGGCACCTACGAGCGCATCGACGCCCAGCTCGCCCTGCTCCGCCGCAGCCTACCCAAAGGCACGCTGATCGTCATCGTCGCGGATCACGGCATGATCACCGCCGACCCGGAAAACTGCATCGATATCGCCTCGGAACCACGCCTGACGCAAGGCGTCGCACAGGTCGGCGGCGAACCACGCTGCGTCATGCTCTACGCGCAGGACGGTGAGAACCCCGACGACATCGCGGCACGCTGGCGCGACGTGCTGGGGGAGCGGGCGCAGGTGCGCACGCGCTCGCAGGCGATCGCCGAAGGCGTGTACGGCCCTGTGGAGCCATATGTGGAGCCGATGATTGGCGATGTAATCGTTTCGGCGGCGAAGGCGGTGACCATCGTCGATTCGCGCACGCAGACGGAGAAGGCGATGCACCTGCCGAGCGTGCACGGTTCGTTGACGATGCTGGAGTCGGATATTCCGTGTCTGATCGACGTGGCTTGACGCCCATGGTCTGAACGGTCCAGTCGAACAGGAACCGCCGTGGCGCCTGCGTCAGTGTTCAGTCGCCGAACAGGATTTCGTCCCAGCTCGGCACCGCGGAACGTCCCGCGCGGCGTTTTGATTTGGTCGAATTCTGGCTGTGCGCGTTGCCGGGAACGGAGCTTCGGTCGCCGGTCTTCTCCTGACCGGAATCAACGACGGACCCTTGCGAATCACCGGATGCGGCATTTGCGGAAGCTGCCGATGCCGCCGAATCGGCATTGATGACCTGCGTCCGATCGAGGCCGGCGGAGTCGGCGGAACGTTCTGCCGATACTGGCTCACTGGATGTCGTGCCGGCGTCCGTTTCCGGCGTGGTGCGCGGCACAATCGCATCGGTCGGCGAGGGAACGGTTTCGGATGTCGCGCCGGACGGACGCACCGCCGGCATCGTCGGTTCCGGAGCGTTCCATGCGGAGACGGTCTGTTCGATGCGGGCCGACCGCGCGGAATTGCCCGGTAGATTCAACGAGGTGAGATAGGCTTCGTCGACGCGCTGCTCGGCATTTCCCGATTTGGGTGTTTCCCGTTCGCCCACGAGCTTGCGCGCGGCGGCGTTGAGACAGGTCACGGCGTTGTCGTGCATGTTCCAGGACCATTCCGCACTGACCTTATGGCCTTCGGACACGAACCGCGCGGTGATCTTCCATGGTTCCAGGCCACGTCTGGTGGCCTTCCACGTCACGTCCTCCAAACGGATGCGCGCCGCGGCGAATGTGCGTTCGATGAGTTCGGACAAAGTGCGCACGCGGCTTTCCTTCGGCGCCGGCACCGCGAGGAACTGCTCGATCGCGTACTGCTTCTCCGTCTCCACGGCCGCCGAGAAACGCCGAACGAGGGCCTCGCTCAACGCATATCGTTCCGCCACGCGGGCCGGTTCGGCCCCGGCACGGATCAATGCCTGGATCTGCGAAATCGGCAAGGACGCCGAAGGATTCGGCTGACGGTCCTTCCGCGTTTCCGACTGAATCTGCTTCGCCTCCAAAATGGCTCTTTCAAGCGCCTCATCGACGTTGATGACGAATTTTTGCGCGCCCAGAACGAAGACGAGTTCACCGGCGTCGCTCACATGATCGAATCGGGCTTCCTCGAATGTATGCTCAGGCACGACACACCACTTTCCTCAAAAAATCCGTTTATTCCATTGTGCCCCACGTGTCGGATTTTACGAGTATTTCGATTCATGTATCCTATCCGGGGTAAAAGTCATGTATCCTATGGCGCATAAGCACCATAGATGACGAAAGGAATCTCGATGGCACAGGATTATGATTCCCCGCGCAACAAGGACGAGGACGAGGAGTCGCTCCAGGCTCTGGGCAAGAACTCCCAGAACAATTCCAACGACATGGACGACGATGAGAACGCCATTGCCGAGGATTACGAGCTGCCAGGCGCCGATCTGAGCAATGAGGACTCTTCGGTGACGGTCATTCCGATGCAGGGCGACGAGTTCATCTGCTCCGAATGCTTCCTGGTGAAGCACCGCAGCCAGCTCGCCTACACCACCGCCGACGGGCAGCCGGTCTGCCAGGAGTGCGCTGCCTGATGGCGTTCGACGAGACATACAACGAACCGGAAAACACCGAGGTTCTGGTGAAGTCGCTTGACCCCGGGCATCCGGCCGCGTTGCATTACGCGCATGCTGGCGACGCCGGGGCCGATCTGCGCACCACCGAAGAGGTGACGCTCAAGCCGTTCCAGAGGGCCTTGGTCCCCACGGGTCTGGCGATCGCGCTGCCGGCCGGATACGTCGCTTTGATCCATCCGCGTTCGGGACTCGCGGTGAAGCAGGGCGTGACCGTGCTGAACGCGCCGGGCACCGTCGATGCGGGATACCGTGGCGAGATCAAGGTGCCTCTGATCAATCTCGATCCGGAGCATACCGTGACGTTCAAGCCCGGCGACCGCATCGCGCAGATGGTGATCCAGCGCTATGTCGAAGCCAGATTCGTCCCGGCCGAGGTCCTTCCGGGATCTGATCGCGCCGAGCGCGGCTTCGGTTCCACCGGCATCGCCTCCTGAAACGGGGCGCGTCCCAATCGATGCATGCGCGATTCCGTTCCGCGACTGCGTTCGCTTGGGGAATGGCCGGCGTATGGCGCATCGCGTGATGATCGGGCTGTGCCTTGCGGTGGCATGCGGTGATGTGGAGCGTGGTCGGTTGCGTGGCGCGCGTCGCGCAACCGGCCACGGAAATCGTCGAAGGCAACATAAAGCGCGGGTAATATGGGGTACACCGTGAGCGAGGAGGTTGAAGATGGGCGAACATGAGCAGGAGGTTCACTCGGCCCACATGTTGGGTTGCGAGATCAGCACGAATCCTCTCGATCCGCTTGAACCTATCCGGAAGATGTGCGAATACCATCATCCGGGTGAGGATATGAGCATTCTCGCACGTGCCTACCGGCGCGCCGTCACGCAGCATTCGGCGCAGCGGCGCAAGTCAGGCGAGCCGTACATCATCCATCCGTTGGCGGTCGCGCAGACGCTGGCGGATCTCGGCATGGGGCCGTTGGTCGTCGCCGCCGGCCTGCTGCACGATACCGTTGAGGACACCGACTATACGCTGGACGAGTGCCGTGCCGAATTCGGTGACACCGTGACCGGCCTCGTTGATGGCGTCACCAAGCTTTCCAAGATGGAATACGGCGATTCCGCCCAGGCGGAGACCATTCGCAAGATGGTGGTCGCGATGAGCCGCGATGTGCGCGTGCTGGTGGTCAAGTTGGCCGACCGTGTGCACAACGCGCGCACATGGCGCTATGTCAAGACGTCAAGTGCCCAGCGCAAGGCCCGTGAGACCCTCGACGTGTATGCGCCGCTCGCCAACCGTCTGGGCATGAACGCCATCAAGACGGAGCTTGAGGAACTCAGCTTCAAGGTGCTGTACCCGAAGATTTACAACGAGATCGTGGTGTTGGTGTCGCGTCGCGCCGGCCAGCGTGACGTGTATCTGAAGCAGATTCTTGCCGAAATCAACGAGGATCTCGACGACCAGCACATCAAGGCACGCGTGACGGGACGACCGAAGGACTACTTCTCGATCTACCAGAAGATGATCGTCCGCGGCCATGATTTCGCCAACATCTACGATTTGGTCGGTGTGCGCATCATCGTCGACACTATTCAGGACTGCTATGCGGCGTTGGGCGCCGTGCACGCGCGGTGGAGCCCGGTTCCGGGACGCTTCAAGGATTACATCGCCATGCCGAAGCTCAACATGTACCAGAGCCTGCACACCACGGTGGTGGGTCCCGGCGGCAAACCGGTGGAGATCCAGATTCGTACGTGGGACATGCACCGCCGTGCCGAATTTGGCATCGCCGCCCACTGGAAGTACAAGGAGAACGGTCAGGCCGGCCGCGCGTTGAGCTCGCCGGACAAATCGGACCGCAAGCGCGGCGAAAACCAGGAGCTGAGCGAGGCCGACAACCTCAAGTGGATTCAGCAGCTTGCCGACTGGACGAGCGAGACCCCGGATTCCAACGAATTCCTTGGTTCGCTCAAGGAGGATCTGGGCGCTTCCGAAGTGTATGTGTTCACTCCGAAGGGCAAGATCGTCTCCCTGCCGGCGGAGGCCACGCCGATCGATTTCGCCTACGCGGTGCACACCGAAGTCGGCCATCGCACGATGGGCGCGCGCGTGAACGGCCGTCTGGTGCCACTCGACACCAAGCTCGAAAACGGCGACACGGTGGAGATCCTCACTTCGAAATCCGAATCCGCAGGGCCATCGCGTGACTGGCTGAGCTTCGCGAAAAGCCCGAAGGCGCGCAACAAGATTCGCCAGTGGTTCAGCAAGGAGCGTCGCACCGAGGCCATCGAGGAGGGCCGTGACGAGCTGACCCGCGCCATGCGCAAACGCAACCTGCCGGTCACGACCTTGCTCACCCCCGAGGCGTTGGTCGGCATTGCCGACGAATTGAACTTCGCGAACGCCGACGCGGTGTTCGCGGCCATCGGTGACGGCCAGATCTCCACGCAGAACGTCATCTCGCATCTGGTGCGTGACGCCGGCAGCGACGAGGTGGACGAGGAAGTGGAGCAGGAGGCTCTGCCGCTTAAGCAGGTGGAGCGTTCCAAGAAGACCACCAGTTCGTTGGGCATTTCCGTCAAGGGCGTGGGTGACATTTGGGTCAAACTGGCCCGATGCTGCATGCCGGTTCCCGGCGACAAGATCATTGGATTCATCACCCGCAACCAAGGCGTATCGGTGCATCGCGTGGATTGCCAGAACATGCTGGATTTGGAGAAACGTCAGCCGGAACGCGTGGTCGACGTGCAGTGGACCAGCACCAAGGGTGTGTTCATGGTCAAGATCCAGGTCGAGGCGCTTGACCGCCCGCATCTGCTGAGCGACGTGACCCGCGTGCTCTCCGACCATGGCGTGAACATCATCTCCGGTTCGATTTCCACTGGCACCGATCGTGTGGCCACCAGTCAGTTCAGTTTCGAAATGGCTGATCCGCAGCATCTGAACACCTTGCTTGCCGCGGTGCGCAAAATCGAGGGCGTGTTCGACGTGTACCGCATCACCGGCGCCAAGGATTCCGCTGAGCCGCGGTTGCGCAGAATGTGATGCGCGTCGTCTGGTCTTACAGCAGCGGTCTGATACTGCGCAGAATCAGACGGAGCGAGATTCGCATTTGCGGATTGAGACGATGGATGACAATGGAAAAGCCCCTCGATTGAGGGGCTTTTCCATGTTTTTACAATGTGGAAAGTGTTTTACTTGAGCACTTCCACGGACACGATGCCGACCGGCTCGGTCGGGCGGTCCATGCGGTCGGTGGCCACGGCGTCGAGCTTGTCGACCACTGCCTTGGACTCGTCATCGGCAACTTCGCCGAAGATGGTGTGGTGGCCGTTGAGCCATTCGGTCGGCACGGTGGTGATGAAGAACTGGGAGCCGTTGGTGCCGTGGATCTTGCCGTCCATGCCACGACGCAGGCCGGCGTTCGCCATGGCCAGCAGGTACGGGCGGTCGAAGGTGAGGTCCGGAACGATCTCGTCGTCGAAATTGTAGCCCGGGCCGCCGGTGCCGGTGCCCAGCGGACAGCCGCCCTGGATCATGAAGTCCTTGATGATGCGGTGGAAGGTCAGTCCGTTGTAGAACGGTTCGTGGCTCGGCTGGCCCGTGGTTGGGTCGAGCCATTCCTTCTCGCCGGTGGCGAGGCCGAGGAAGTTGGCCACGGTCTTCGGGGTCTTGTCGTCGAACAGGTTGATCTTGATGTCACCTTCAGAGGTGCGCATGATGATGGTAGTCATGGTCCCCAGTGTCTCATGGGCTTGAGACCGGGCCGCGGTCTTCCGCTTCGCCTGCTCGGGCGCGGGCCCATGTCGCAGCTTGCGCTGGTCGGTGAGCTCGTGAAAGCTTACCGCGACGGTTATTGCATTCATGAATATTCCTTTTGGAATACTTGTGGTATAATCATTGTCGTGAAGCAATCGGAGAGGAGCATCATGGGCTCGAAGACAAAGGACATCGAATGACAGCGGCACTTGGCGACAGGATGCGCAAGCTCATGCAGCAGCACGGCATCAACCAGTCCCAGCTCGCCGCACGAGCCGGGACAACCCAACCGAATATCTCGAAATACCTCGCGGGAGAGCGGGAACCCGCATCGAGCACGCTCGCGAACATAGCCACCGCCCTGCACACCACATCGGAATATCTGTTGGGTCTGCCCGAATCAAACACCGATACGCCGTTCGGTACGATCAAGGCGTACTGCGCCAGGCACGGCGGCGATCTCAGCGAGGAGGAGACGCGGGATCTCATCATGACGCTGCTGACCGCCCGAGAACAAGGAGGACATCACGGGATACAGGATTGACGACTCGTCGTTTTATCGGGAGTTGAAACAAAGCGTGGTGGACGCGTTCCGACAACTCGGTTATATCAGGCTGCCTGTCGAGCCTTCGGAATTGCTTGAGGCGCATGGAATCCAGACGCTGGCCTATCAGTCGGCTTACGATTCGTTGTCCTTGGACGGGCTGATGGCATTATGTAAGAGCCCGAGCGGCATCTCGTTCACGCTCACCGCGAACGGGTGTGACCTTCGCTTCGTTGCATGCAATCTGCAGGAGTCCCCGGGGCGGGTTCGTTTTACCAAGCTCCATGAGGCCGGCCATCTTCTGCGCGGTCATCTTCAGGATAGCGAGCTTGCGGAGGTCGAAGCTAATTTCTGGGCGAAGTACGCTATCGCTCCACCGGTGCTTGTCGAGGAGCTGGATCTCACTACCGTCGAAGAGATTGTCCAACAGTTCGGCACTTCCGCACAATGCGCGACGTACATTCTTCAGCAGCACTCGAATTGGCTTCGGCATCGTCAAGATGACAAGGCGATTGATGATAGCATTCTCGAGCTTTACCGTCGGGGTCTGTTGCTGGAGCAACGAGAGGAGGAGACAGCTGGTTTGACGAAGATTGCGCAATAAAAACGGTGCGCGAACCGGCAAGTTCGCGCACCGCGTATCAGACGGTCTCAAATGGATCATCCTGCATATGCCATTGTGCCACCGTCTGGACCACCCACTCATACGAACAGGTGAAGTGCACCGCATTCTCACAACACGGGCGCACTTTCAGACGGCATGCGGTATGACGCCGCAGGAAAGGACATATGGCATATGTCGGACAGCAAGCAACGATATTCGGACAGCTCGCGCAGCTACATCGGCAATGACGTCCCCGGCTCCATGGTGGATCAGGGTCGCTACGACAGAAGCAAAGACCGCGAGGCGAAGTGGAACGAAAGCTGGAAGAGGCAGCCGGTCGATCTCAATGACATCGTCAACCGGTTCACGCCCGGCGTCCAGGGGCGCAGAAAGGGCGTCAAATACGTGTTTGAGAACGCCCGGTGGAGAATCGACGCGGACATGGTGGCAGGCTATCTGCGCATATACGACAAAAGAATGAAGAAAAACGTCAAGCTCAACGGTCTGCCTGGAAGCAACAAAGAAACCCACTTCAAAATTCTCAAGAGAAGGGAAATGTGATCATGGAACTTGTCCTTGTTCTCAGCCTTGAAGGCCTCGACTACTACGGCTATATTCCCGAAACCTTCCAAGCGAAGCCGGGGCAGACGGAATCATTCGAACTAACCGAGGGAGACGAGGATCTCCTCGATAAGGACTTCATCGACCCGATAGACAGGCTGTGCAATTCGCTCATCGACCCTGGAGACGTGGACTACCTCAACGCCGAGCAGTGCAAACTCATGCTCGGCTGGCTCAAGCAACGGCTCACGAAGCCAATCGATCCACGGCTCGAAACGATCTACCGCAAGCTCGTCGAGTTCGCCAACAAGGCCATCGAGCTGAACACCGGCATAGTCTTCGATCTCTAGGCAGGACGGTGAGCGTGAAATCCACCTATGATCTCATCGGCACTTTCTGGGACGGCAGGCCCGTCGACGCCGTCGCGCAGACGGTTCCCTATGATCCCCTGATGCCGGAAGCAGGAACGCCCTACTGTCTGTTCGACATCAGCGGCAAGCGGCGCAGCATCTGGCTCTCGGTGCTATTCGCCGTTCGGGATGAGGCGGACTGGGAACAGGTCAGGGCGTCCCTCGCCGGATGCCGCCAAATCGCCGTGATCGATGATTGCCGTCCCCGGTTCCGAGGTAAGGCTGTGCAGCGGTTTCATCAGCATCGCCTGCGTCAGGTGCTGCGCCTGCTGCGATGCGAAATCCCGGAGGCGCACGTCCTTGTCATGAAGTTTCCCGACGTAGGAAGGGCGGCATGAACCAATCCATCGCAGCATTCGAAGGCCTCATTGACCGCTACGCCGACTATCTCAGCGGCAAGGGCATCCAGTTCAATCCACAGGGTTTCCCGATGCTTCAGCCGCAGATGTATCTGGACGAATGGCCGGAACTCATGGTGCCGTACCGGGATCGCAAAGCGCGATTCGTCCATGACCCGTCCCATACCGTGCTTTGTCTGTTCACCAGCGACGCGCGAATATACCCGCGACTGGAGAGGGTCCTCGACGACATCCCGGAATACTCGCGGTATATGGGTGCCGTTGGCTCGGACCTCACCGTCACATCAGACATGGATTCGGAATGGCAACGGGCAATCATGCTGCTCAACCAGCTCCATATGGCTGTGCTGGCGGTAAACGGGGTCAAAATCGTACAGAACCTCAGATGCGGATCCCCCGATACCATTGCATGCCTGGGCTGCGTTCCTCCCGGGGTGATGTGCGCCACCAGCACACTGGGATGCGCGAACACCGAATCCGAACTGGATCTGTTTTTCGCCGAGAAGCTTTTTACGGTAAGGCCCAGCAAACTGTTGCTGTACGGCAAGCGTGACCCCATCATGGAGCATCAGGCGGATGTCGCCGGAGTGCCCTGCAGGGTTTACCCGGACGCCCACACGCTGTATAAGCGGCAGCCACGAGTCTGAAGAATGGTTTTCCGACACGATGTGCCATGGGTGTGATGCCGCGCAATACGAGGATGGTGGGTGATCCCAGGCTGTCGAAAATATCTGGCTATGGCGGGATGCTTTTCGGATTATTCTTGGGTGCCTGTAGGTGCCTCGTGGAAGACGAGGGTGATCGGCAGGTTTCCCAAAAAATGAAAACCTTGGAATAGAGCCGAAAATGACCGCGGACGATTATCATCAGAGGTGCGCATGATGATGGTAGTCATGGTCCCCAGTGTCTCATGGGCTTGAGACCGGGCGGTGATGTCTGATCGCGGGAATGGCACGGAGAGCCGGACTGGCTGCGGCCAATAGCCGGGACGCCGAGCCGCAGCGTGAGGCGTCATACGAATTGGTTTGCGACGATCAACGCGCCCGACCAACCGTGAACGCTGAAAAACAGTAGGAGGCCCTTTTGTGCGTCTCTTCTTCGAATAATTTCATTTGACCGATAGCGAAGTCGGGTGTTGAATACGAAACCATGAGAGAGTTCTGTATGAAATGGTGGAATCGCATCGCCACCATCGATATGCTGTTCATTGCCGTCGTCACGCTGATTCTGTCGTTCGTTGGATCGTGGCTCAAGCGATTCCCGGGCTTTTCGCTGCTCGGCGCACTGATTCTCGCTTTGATTTTCGGTATGATCGTCCAGTTCCCGATTCGAAGCATATATGTGAAGAACAGCGCTAAACACGCAGCTGGGGTGAAGGACGCCGCCGGACTGATCTCCAACAAGTTGCTGCGCTTGGGTATTATCCTGCTTGGGTTCAAGCTCGACCTGCAGGTGCTGTTCACCCAAGGCGTCAAGTGCCTGCCCATCGCAGCCGTGGTCGTGACCTTGACCATCGTGGTCACCTATCTGTTGGCTCGCGCGTTCAAGGTTAGCCCGATGCTTGCCATCCTGACCGCCGGCGGTACCGGTATCTGCGGTGCGGCCGCCGTCATGGGCCTGTCCGGCGCCATCGCCGTGGATGAAAGCCAACAAGAGGAGAAGGAAGATTATGTGGTGATGGCCGTGGCCACCGTGGCCATCATGGGGACCGTCTTCGCGTTGATCGAAATCGCCGTCTTCCCGCTGTTCGGCATGACCCCCACGCAACAGGGCGTGGCCGCAGGCGCCACCCTGCATGAGATCGCCCACGCGGTCGCAGTCGGCGGCGCATTCGGCGGTGCGGCCCTGAACATGGCCACCATCATGAAGCTCAGCCGTGTGCTTATGCTGGTGTTCGCCGCAATCATCATCGCTATTTGGTGGGATAAGACCAAGGCCACCGTCTCTACCGGTGGCAAACGCAAGGTCGCCTTCCCCTACTTCATGCTCGGCTTCATCGCCGTGTCGATTCTCGGCACTTACGTGCCGTTCCTGAACGGCATCGCCCCGACGCTCGTGGACATCGCTTACATCGTGCTCGGCATGGCCATGGCAGCGCTCGGCATCAGCGTGAACTTCAGGGCCATTGCCGCCAAAGGCATGCCCGCGTTCGCTGCGAGCTTCATCACCTCGGTGCTGCTCATGTTCTTCGGCGTCGGCATCGCCTTCCTGCTCTTCTGAAAGACCGGTTCGATTCGCCCATATTGAAATGGATGGGGTTTCCGTTGCCTGAATGAAAACGCAACACGTGATTTCCATCCAACAAGAACGAGTTCTGTCTGATAAGCGGCTGTGGATATTTTTGGAAACTGAGCATATGAGGATCCTGCCATTCGGTTTCCGGGGAAACATCCGCAGTCGCTTCAGCGTGTTGCCGTTATGGATGTGATGCCCGGAATGCAGGAGAGCGTGACGGTCTTGGTCGGCGAGGGCGTCGGGATTCGGCGAAACGGCAGGATACGTCTTTGGATTATTCTCGGGTGCCTGTGGATGCCTTGTGGGGAACAGGGCATATCATATTTGCGCGGTAACCTTTGTGAACCACCATAGGTGCAATTCCAGCAAGCAAGACTCTCACGGTGCGAGATATGCGTGACAAGCTGTGTTCGGAGACGGTTTGTCCGTTCCTGTGCCGGAGAAAGACGGCAAAGGGAAGAATTATGAAAAGCCTGATTATATATGGCAGCCAATATGGGACAACAAAGGCGTATGCCACGAAGCTTTCAGAAATGGCGGGAATTCCTTGCGTCAGTTATGAAAACGTAGCGGATATCAATGATTATGAGCAGATAATTTATTTGGGTGGTTTGTATGCGGGAGGTGTCAAAGGGCTGAAAAACACATTCAGTCTATTGAAAAAGAGCAATATCAAAACGATTGTGGTTACTGTGGGGATCGCGGATGTAAGTAATAAAGAAAATACCGATAAGATTAAGGTGTCTCTTGAAAAACAACTCGGTGATGATATTTATAAAAACTCTTTGATTTTTCATCTGAGAGGCGGAATTGATTACGGCAAATTGAATTTCATGCACAAGATCATGATGAAAATGGTATATCATTCCCTTAAAAATAAGCCAGTTGAGAGCCTTACAAAAGATGATAAGGATCTGATGGAAACCTATAACAAAACAGTAGATTTTGTTGATTATGCTTCACTCAGGCAAATCGTAAAGGCGATTCAATAACAATACGTTTTATCAAGCTAAGGGAAGCATTGAAAACGAAACGGAAATACCGGACTGCGGAAACGCAGAAGGGGAGCTGCTGGGCGAAAATAATTCCCAAAGGAACCGTTCGAATAGGCGTACTGTTTGATTGCACCTGGTTTTGCTTTAGAATGTGTTTCACCGATCGCCGAAAAGATGATTGGCGATATCGCCGAGACCACCGAGATTCTCGAGTCCTCCAAGCTGTTCGGCCAAGTTGTCCGCGGTGCCGTTGAGTGTCAATCCGGCATCGGACACGAACTGGTCCAATGCCTCACCGGCCTGTGGCATGGCTTCGGATACCTGTCCAAGGGTCTCACCGCCCAAAGTCTCGGCGGATTCGGCCAGACCTTCGAAACCGGACAGTGTATCGGCGGCCTGATCGCCAACCCCTGTGGCTTCGTCCAGCACGTTGGAAACCGAGTCGATGGCCTGTTGCGCGTCAGGCACGATACCCTCCAGATGTTCTTGGGCCAGACTTCCGAAACCGGAAAGCGCATCCCCCAATGAGTTCTTAGCGAAGTCGAACAGTCCCATGGTCATCCCCCTTACCTTCGAAGAGCCGATATGTTCATCATACCGAATGCTCCGAATGCCGACTGCGGCGCCGAGGTTTTGAGACCGCTCTTTTTATCTGGCTCCAACATGTCCTCTTGACCGTCTCCGCATCGTCACGGCATTGGGACGTCCACGAAGTCCATGACAGGTATTGGCGAATACTTTGGCGTTCGGCATGGATGGCAGCGCCGATGCCGTTTTGCGGAAGGGAAGATATGCTGATGCACGCATATGTTTTCGCACGATTTGATTTTTCGGATGCCAAAATCAAATCGTGCGATACGTTAGGTGCCGAAAACTATGGTTGGACCTTCAAATAAAGGTTTTGAGAAGAAAAAGAGAGCGAAAGGCGCTGATTTTCTGAGATGGAATTCGCACGATTTTGTCTTGTGCAGCTGAAAACGGAATTGTGCGAAAAATAAGGTGCTCGTCCGGCTTCATAAGGTTCAAAACACTACTGGTCAGCTATTGTCTTACTTGGTTGCATGGTTTCGTGACTGATTCCATGCCTATGCGCAGACGATTTCGGTTTCCCACATTGCAGCCATATTGCGGTATTCGTAAATTTCGCATAGATGAGCTTATGTCCAGCGGTTTTCGTCACTATCCCCGGCATTGGATAGGATGCCAAAGGCATATGGCATCCAATGGTGGAGACGATGGAGGGAAGCGATGACGGTTCCGCAACGGGTACTGGATTTGATGAATTCGGGATTGGTGTATTCCTGCGACGACGAGGAGATGGAGCACGCTCAACGGGAACAGATGGAGCTGTTGTACGAGTTCAACGCGACGCGTCCCAGCGAACAGAGGAAACGGCGCGAGATCGCAGAACGTCTGCTTGGCTCCTACAGCGAAGGCGCGTACATCGAGCCTCCGTTGCACGCCAATTGGGGTTGCAACGCGTTCTTTGGCGCCCATGCCTACGCGAACTTCAATCTCACATTGGTGGACGACGCCGAAGTGCATATCGGCGAGTATGCAATGATCGGGCCGAACGTCACCATCACCACCACGGGGCATCCTATCCGCCCCGACCTTCGCGAGAAAATGACGCAGTTCTCCCTGCCGGTCACCATCGGTTGCAACGTGTGGCTGGGCGCCAACGTCACTGTGCTGCCGGGCGTGACCATCGGCGAGAATTCGGTGATCGGCGCCTGTTCGCTGGTCACGAAGGACATCCCCGCGAACGTCGTAGCATATGGCCAACCATGCAAGGTGGTCCGCGCCATCAATGCGCACGACGAAACCTATTATTGGCGCGGCCGTGTGATCAATCCGCCGTTCGACAAACGATGACACTTTGTCGATGCAGTGCGGTGCCGATGGACGCATGATGCATGCAGCCCATGATTCTTTTGACAGCACGACCCGATACAGTGGACAAGTTTGCTGAATATCGAAACATGGATTGAAAGGAGAGGCGGATGGATTATCTGGTGCTGTTGGGCATCGTGATCGTGATCGTCGGTTTCGCATTGAAATTGGACTCCATCCTCATCATTTTCGCGGCGGCCATCGTTACCGCGCTTGTCGGCGGAATCGGCGTTGACGGTTTCCTCACCACATTGGGCGAATCGTTCGTCAGCAACCGCAGCATGGCGGTGTTCATCATTATTCTGCTGGTCGTCGGCACGCTGGAACGCAACGGTCTGAAGGACGCTGCGGCGGCATTGATCGGCAAGGCGAAGAACGCCACGCCGGGCATCATCATCGCGCTGTATGGCGTGATGCGCGTGGCGTTCGCCGCGTTCAACGTCAGCTTCGGCGGTGTGGCGGGATTCGTTCGCCCGATCATCATGCCCATGGCCATCGGCGCGATCGAGGCGTCCGGGCACGAACCGAACGACGAATACGTGGAGGAGCTCAAAGGCATGGCCTCCGGCATGGAGAACGTCGCCTGGTTCTTCGGGCAGATGCTGTTCGTCGGCACCGCTGGCGCGCTGCTGGTCCAGTCGACTCTGAAGCCGCTCGGCTATGACGTCGACCTGCTGCGCATGGCGTTGATCGAGATTCCGGTCGCGGTCATCGCTGTCGCGGTCACCGCCGGCTACTACATCATCAAGGACCGTCGCCTGCGCGCCAAGTACTATGGCTCCGCGGCCGTCTCCAATGACGCGAAGGAGGCCTGATATGTCGTTTTTCATGGATTCTTCCGTTACCATCGGCACGAAGATCCTCGAGGTCTTCTACATCATCATGGGCCTCATGGTCATCTACACGGGTGTGCGCAACCTCAAAGACAAGACGAATCCGTCCCGTTACGGCACCTGCATGTTCTGGAGCCTGTTGGGCGTGGTCATCGCATTCGGACGCTGGATCCCCTCCATCGTGGACGGCGTTCTCATCGTGCTCATGGTCATTCCCGCCATCCTCCAGCGTGTGAAGAAAGGCACGTCGAGCGGCCCGTCCAAGGAGGAAAGCGAAAACAACTTCAAGCGCATCGGCATGAAGGTGTTCGTTCCTGCACTGGCCATCGGCGTCTGCGCGATCGTCGGCGCGCTGTTCACCCAGATCGGCGCCCTCGCGGGATGCTCGATCGGCGTCGTCGTGTCCGCGGCGATCCTCATGGCGTTCAACCGCAGCAACAAGCCGCTGGTGTTCCTGAACGATTCGGAACGCCTGCTGAGCGCCATGGGCCCGTTGAGCATGCTGCCCATGCTGTTGGCGAGCCTTGGCGCGATCTTCACCTCCGCGGGCGTCGGCGACGTGATCTCCAAGCTTGTCGGCGGCGTGATCCCGAAGGGCAACGTGGTGGTGGGCATCATCGTATTCGCCATCGGCATGATGCTGTTCACGATGGTGATGGGCAACGCGTTCGCGGCCATCACCGTGCTGACGGTCGGTATTGGCGCGCCGTTCGTGCTGGCGTTCGGCGCCGATCCCGCGGTGGTCGGCGTGCTGTCGCTGACCTGCGGATATTGCGGAACGCTGCTGACGCCCATGGCGGCCAACTTCAACATCGTCCCCGTGGCCATGCTGGACATGAAGGACCGCATGGGCGTGATCAAGAACCAGGTGCCTACCGCGCTGGTCATGATCGTCGTGCAGATCGCGTACATGCTCATCGCCAGCTGAGCGTGGTAGCGTTCTCAAACAATGATTCGTCGGATCGCCGCGGCCGTCCCGCTCATCGGATGCGCGTCTTCGGCGGCGGTCCACAATGCAAGGAGCAATAAATGACTACGGTATTGGTTACGGGCTTCGACCCGTTCGGCGGGGAATCCGTGAATCCGGCCTATGAGGCGGTGAAGCTGCTGCCCGACACGATCGCCGGCGCACGCATCGTCAAATTGGAGATTCCGACCGTGTTCACGCGCAGCGCCGAAGTGGTGGAGAAGGCCATCACCGACGTGAAGCCGGACATCGTGATCAGCGTCGGCCAGGCCGGCGGCCGCAGCGCTTTGACCGTGGAGAAGGTCGCCATCAATCTCGCGGAGGCGAGGATTCCCGACAACGACGGCGAACAGCCGTTGGACCAGCCGCTGCGCGAGGATGGCGACACCGCGTACTTCGCCACGATTCCGGTCAAGGCCATGGTCGCGAACGTGCGCGCTCACGAGCTTCCCGCGTTCGTCTCGTACACCGCGGGCACCTTCGTCTGCAACAGCGTGATGTACAACGTGCTGTATCTGCTGGATCGCAAGTTCCCGGGAGTGCGCGGAGGATTTATCCACGTTCCGTACGCTTCGCAGCAGGTGGTCGGCAAGCCGAACGGCACACCGTTCATGCCGCTGCCGGATATCGCGAAATCGCTGGAATACGCCATCGAAGCCGCCGTAACCGACGACGGCTCGGCGGTGGAGGGCGCGATGGGGGAGACCCACTGAGCGCCGCTGAGCGATAAGACCTGCCGGTGATGGTTCGGGCGGTGCGGAGAGTTCCGCGCCGCCCGTTTTGCGTCCACGGGCTTTCCGCAGGATTTGCGATGGATACGGCGTATGCCTGCCGTCATCATGGAGCGGCGCGGTTGACGCTCGCTACTAGGCTGAATCGCATGAACGAACGACATGCGACCACGGCTCCACCACGGCATCAACCGACATCCCGGCATCTGGAACATGTCGAGCACGGATTCGGACCTGTATGGGACGCTTCATCACGCGTGCTGGTGTTGGGATCCATGCCCAGCCCCAAATCACGCGCCATGCGGTTCTACTACGGACATCCGCGAAACAGGTTCTGGCCGGTGATGGCCGAGATCTTCAAGGACGAATCGTGCATGCCGGCCGGCCCGAATGACATCGATGGCACCGGTGATTCGCGGAACAAGGGCATCTTATCCGGAATGGACAGTGCCGAACGCCGGACGGCGGCGCTTGTCGAGCGACGCAGACGGTTCGCGTTGCGCCACCATATCGCGTTGTGGGACGTCATCGCGTCTTGCGACATCGTCGGAGCCAGCGACGCCAGTATCCGCAACGCGAAACCCAACGACATCGCCTCGATCATCGCGCGCTCACGCATCACCCACGTGTTCGCCACCGGTGCCAAGGCCTCGCAACTCTACCGCAGACTCTGCCAACCGCATCTCGAAACGTTGGGATACGGTCCGGAGGAACTGCCCATGACCCAGCTGCCATCCACCAGTCCGGCCAACGCGAGAACCGGCCTGCCGCAACTGGTGGACGCCTATCGTAGTATTAAGACGACAATCGAACACTCTGGAAAAGAGGAATGAACATGTCAATGAAGGATACGCTGAAGAAGGCCAAAATCGCCGCGATGAAGGCTAAGGACAAGGCCAAGCTGAATCCGATCAACCTGACGTTGGCCGACATTCAGAACATGGAGATCGCCAACGGCCACGAAGCCACCGACGAGGAAGTGCTGAAGGTCATCCAGAAGGGCGTCAAGACCCGCCGCGAAACCGCCAAACTGTACGAAGACAAGGGACTGGCCGACAAGGCGGCTCCCGAAACCGCCGAAGCCGACTTCCTGGAGACCTTCCTGCCCGCCGCCGCAAGCGATGAGGACTACGCCAAGGCCATCGCCGACGCAGTGGCCGAAGTGAACCCGGCAGGCCCCAAGGACATGGGCCGCGTCATCAAGGCCGCCCGCGCTGCGCTCGCGGGCAAGACCGTCGACGGCGGCAAGCTGGCAGGCCTCGTCAAGGCCGAACTCAACAAGTGAGGAAACGGTAGGGAGGCGTGGCGGAAGAACAGGATTCCCGGAGATTCCAGTAGCGAATGCCGATGAAACGCGTTCGCCTGGTTTCATTTGCCGTCGCGCAATGCGCACGCCCCGTGCAATATATAACTAGAAATGGGATGGTCGGACACAAACGATTATGTTTGCGTCCGACCATCCCATTTCTTATGCCGATCGTTATTCGGCGCCGCAGACGTGGTATGCCGTCCACGGCATGGAATCAGCGCTCGTGGTGGTCGATGCCGTTCGACACCGCGTCGCCGACGGTCTGCACGATCTGCACAAGCACCACGCACAGCACAACGGCGACGGTCATCACGTCATACTGGTAACGCTGGTAGCCGTATCGAATGGCGATGTCGCCCAGGCCGCCCGCGCCCACGGTGCCGGCCATCGCGGAGAAGCCGAAGAGGGTGATGAACGTCAACGCGGCGCCTCGGATCAGCGACGGCAGGCTTTCGAACAGCAGCACTTTGAACACGATCTGCAGGTTGCTCGCGCCGAAGCTTTGCGCGGCCTCGACCAGACTGCCGTCCACCTCGGCGAGCGACTGTTCGACCACGCGGGCCACGAACGGCGCCGCGGTGACGACCAGCGGCACGATCGCGCCCGGAACACCGAGCGAAGTGCCGACGATGAGGCGGGTCAGCGGAATCAGGGCGACCAGCAGGATGATGAACGGCACCGAACGCACGATGTTCACGATCCAACCGAGCACCGTGTTGAGCGGCGCGTTCGGGCGGATGCCCTTCTTCGCGGAGGTGATGAGCAGCACGCCGACCGGCAGACCGATCACATACGCCAGGAAAGTGGCCACCGCGGTCATGATGAGCGTGTCGCGCACGCCCTCGACGAGCAGCTCGCCGTAGTCGGCGATGAATTGCGAAATAATCTGTCCCATATCACTTCACCTCTCGCTGGTTGCCGTCCTGGGGCGCGGCGTTGGTCTGGTTCGCGTCATGATCGGCATTGTTGGATTCGGCCGCGCCGGCATGCTGCGCCGTCGCGGCTCCGGCATGTCCATGACGGTGGTCCGACACCTCCGCGTCGGCGATCAGCGTGCGCAGGATGTCGCTCTGCGGATTGGCGAACAGCTCCTCCGTGTCGCCGAGCTCCACAATCTGCCCGCCGTCGATCATGGCCACGCGGTCGCAGATGTTGCGCGCCACCGACAACGAATGCGTGATGATGACCAGCGTGACGTTGAGCTCGCGGTTGATGCGGCGCAGCAGGTCGAGGATCTGCGCGGTGGTCGTCGAATCGAGCGCGCTGGTCGCCTCGTCGCACAGCATGATGGACGGGTTGTTCGCCAGCGCCCGCGCGATTGCCACACGCTGCTGCTGGCCACCGGAAAGCTGGCTGGGGTAGCGGTCGGCGAGGTTCTTGAGGCCGACTAGGTCGAGCAGGTAACGGGCGCGTTCCTCGCGCTTGGCCTTCGGTGTGTGGTTGAGCTCCAGCGGGAAGGTGACGTTGCGCAGCACGGTGCGCTGCTGGAACAGGCTGAAGTTCTGGAAGATCATGCCGATTCCGGAGCGCACCTCGGCGAGTTCCTTGCCTTGCGCGTCGGTGACGTCTCGGCCGTCGATGAGGACCTTGCCGGACGTGGGGCGCTCCAACAGGTTGATGCAGCGCACCAGCGTGGACTTTCCCGCTCCGGAGGAACCGAGAATGCCGAACACCTCGCCCGAATCGATGGTCAGGTTGATGTCGTGCAGCACCTCGTGGGCCTCGGCACCCCTGCCGTAGCTTTTGTGCAGATGTTCGATTTGAATCATATTGTGTCCGCTCCTACTTCCGGTATCGATGGTCGTGGCGAAGAAAAATGCCGCAGGACATGCATGTTATCCTGCGGCATTGAATTCAGGCGTCGCCGTGAATATGAATCAGAAGACCGGCAGCACGGCGCCCTTGTAGGTCTTCTTGATGTAATCGCGCACCTTGTCGGAACGCAGGGCCTTCTTGAGCTCCTTGGTCTTGGCGGTGTTCTCGTTGCCTTCCTTGACCACCAGGATGTTCTGGTAGGTCTTGGCCGCCAGACCGCCGACCTTTTCCGTGGCCAGCGTGTCCTTGGTCGGGTCGAAGCCGGCCTGGATGGCATAGTTGCCGTTCAGGGCCGCGAGGTCGACGTCCTTGATCACGGTCGGCACGACGGCGGCCTCAAGCTCCTTGAACTGCAGGTTCTTCGGGTTGGAGGTGATGTCCTTCGTGGTGGAGTTGATGTCCTTCGGGTCCTTGAGCTTGATCAGTCCGGCGTCCTGCAGCAGCAGCAATGCGCGGGCCTCGTTGGTGGCGTCGTTCGGCACGGCCACGGTCGCGCCGTCGGGCAGCGCGTCGAGGGTCTTGGTCTTGCCCGGGTACAGGCCGAACGGCTCGAAGTGGATGCCTTCGATGGACACCAGGTGGGTGCCCTTCTCCTTGTTGAAGTTGTCGAGGTACGGCTTGTGCTGGAAGTAGTTGGCGTCGACCTCGCCTTCCTCGGTGGCGGTGTTCGGCTGCACATAGTCGGTGAACTCCTTGACGACCAGCTTGTAGCCGTCCTTCTTGAGGATCGGCTTGACGGCCTTGTTCAGAATCTCCGCGTGCGGGGTCGGGGTGGCGGCCACGGTGATGGTCTTGTCGTCCTCCTTGGAGGTGGCGGTGTTAGAGCTGGAGCCGCCGCATCCGGACAGGCCAAGGGATGCGAGCGCGGTGACGGCGAGCAGTGCGCCGAGAATCTTCTTGTTGCGCATGGTTGAGTTCCTCTCTCAGTTTCGCTTTCCGGCCTGTCGGTCGATGCCGCAGGCCAACGATTGACCAATATAGAGGATTTGCCGTGCGCAACACGGCGGTTGATTATCGGAATTATTTATAGGTGGTGCGATGGGGGTTGGTTTTCGTGCTGTTGTGGGAGATGCGGTTTGGGATTTTTTACGGTTGGTGGTGTTTTGTGTGGTCAGATGATGCCGAAATGTCGTAGTGCGTTCGCGATGCCGTTGTCGTCGACGGTGTCGGTGGTGTAGTCGGCGGCGTTTTTGGGTTCTTCGGTGGCGTTGCCCATGGCGATGCCGATTCCGGCGAAGCGCAGCATGTCGACGTCGTTGCCGCCGTCGCCGAATGCGATCGTGTCGTTGCGGTTCCATCCATAGTGGTCGAGCATGACCTGCATGCCGGCCGCCTTGCCGCCGTCGGCGGGGATGAGGTCGGTGAACGCGGGGTGCCAGCGTACGCCGCGCACGTTGGCGCAGAGCTCGACGATTTCCTGTTCCGTTCGTTCGTCGACGTAGGGGCTGATTTGGAAGGTGCGGTGGTCGGCGATGCGTTCGTGTGGTTCGTGGATGTCGATTTTCGGCGCGGTTTTGCCGAGGCTTTTCCATGTGCGTTCCATGGTTTCGTTGGTGCGGTTGAAGTAGCCGTAGGCGCTTTCCGCGTAGTTGGCGATTACGTCCGGATGCTTGTCGAGCCAGTCGGTGATGCGTTCCACGTCGGTCTGGTCGATGGGGTGTTGGTAGTCGAGTCCGTCGTCGGTGGTGCAGTATTGGCCGTTGAGTCCGACTATGCCGTCGAATGCGACGGGGACGGTGTCGAGCACCACGCCCATGTACGAGGGCGCGCGCCCGGAGCAGATGAAGATCTTGATGCCGTTGCGGCGTAGCGCGCGCAGCGCTTCGATGGTCGATTCCGGCACCTCGTGCGTCGTGAAGCTGGTCAGGGTGCCGTCGATGTCGAAGAAGGCGGCTTTGATTGCCGGGGCGTGCGTGACATCCATGTGTTCTCGTCTTTCCGCGTGGTGTCGGTTCGTGGTCTCCATGATTGGAGTGTTGGGATTTCGTTCCCAAGTTTACAGGCGTTTCATGCGCATCGTTGCCGCGCATGCGGGGAAGACGCGGTGAATCTCGGACGTGGGGTGTGTGGAGCGCGTTGATGCGCCTACAATCGTCAGCTATGAGTGAAAACATCGAGATCACGCCGGAAATCATCGGGATCCGGCATTGGCTGCACGCGCACCCCGAGCGCAGTTTCAAGGAGTACGAGACGAGCGCGTACATCGAGAAGCTCCTTCGGGCGCACGGCATCGAGATCCTCAACAATCCTTTGGAGACCGGCGTGGTGGCGTTGATTCGCGGCGAACAGCCCGGCCCCCGCATCGCGTTGCGCGCGGACATCGACGGTCTGCCGATCCAGGAGGACACCGGTCTCGAATTCTCGTCCGTCAACGATGGCGTGATGCATGGCTGCGGGCATGATTTGCATATGTCGTATCTGCTGGGCGCGGCGTTCTGGCTCGCCAAGCACCGCAAGCGCATCAAGGGCTCCATCAAACTGCTGTTCCAGCCCAGCGAGGAGACCGGTCTCGGAGCGAAGTCGATGGTCGACGCCGGTCTTCTGGCCGACGTGTCCGCCGCGATCGGCGCGCACAACAACCCCAACTACGCGCCCGGGCAGATCGCCGTCGGACCGGAACCCATGATGGCGGGCTGCGTGAAATTCCACGTCACCCTGCACGCCACCGGATCGCATGCCGGATATCCCCACAAGGGCACCGGCCCGATCGAGGCGCTCGCCACGATGGTCCTCGCCCTGCAGACCATCGTGAGCCGCAACGTGTCGCCGTTCCATCCGCTGGTGCTGTCCATCACCGAGCTGCACGGCGGGCACGTGTGGAACGTCGTGCCCGACAAGGCCAGCTTCCAAGGCACCGTGCGCTACTTCCACAAGTCGGATGGCGAACTCGTGGGCCGCCGCTTCAAGGACCAGGTCAACTCCATCGCCGCCGGCTACGGCATCACCGCCGACATCGACTGGAACGATTTCCAGGATCCGCTCGTCTCCGACACGGACCTGTCCAAGATCGTCGCGAACAACGTGCGCGAATACGCGCAGCTCGAACCCATCCACCCCTCCATGGCGGGCGAGGACTTCTGCGAATTCATGCCGGTCACCCTGCCCGTGTTCGCCTTCATCGGCTCCAACGGCGAGGAAGGATGCCCGGACTGGCACAGCCCGCATTTCGTCGGACTCGACGAATCGCTGCAGACCGGCGTGGAATTCTACGCGAACGCGGCGTTGACGGTGCTGAACGAACTCGCGTGAGAGCGCGGTTCGCGATTCCGGATCCGCGGTTCCGCGAACCGCGATCGCGGAACCCGGCCACAACCCAACCACAAGGACCACGACCAATACCCGCACTAAGCTGGAGACCATGACAGACATTCGTTTCGCACTCGCCCAAATCGACACCTGCGTAGGCAATCTCGACGACAACGCCGACAAGGTCATGCGCTACACGCACCTCGCCGCGAAACACGGCGCCCAGGTCGTCGTGTTCCCCGAAATGACCCTGACCGGATACCCGATCGAGGACCTCGCCCTGCGCGCCACCTTCCGCAAAGCCGCATGGGACAAGGCCAACTGGCTCGCCACCGAACTGGAGGCCGACGGGCTCGGCGACCTGTACGTGGCGGTCGGCACCGTGGGCACCGACCGGGAGACCTCCAAACCGCGCAACCGCCTCGTCGTATTGCACGACGGCGTGGTATGGGCCGGATACGACAAGCACTTCCTGCCGAACTACGGCGTCTTCGACGAATTCCGCATCTTCAGCCCCGGCGACAAATCCGTCGTCCTCGACGTGGACGGCGCCCGCATCGGCGTGGCCATCTGCGAGGACATCTGGCAGGACGGCGGCCCGGTGGCCGAACTCGCCAAGGAGAACATCGACCTGCTGCTCACCATGAACGGCTCGCCATACGAGGAAGGCAAGACCGACACGCGCCTCGACCTCGCGGTACGCCGCGCGGCCGAAGTGGACGCGCCGCTGGTCTACGTCAACCAGGTGGGCGGCCAGGACGATCTGGTCTTCGACGGTGGCAGCTTCGTCGTCGACGCCGACGGAACGCTGCTGGAACGCTCGCCGATGTTCATGGAGGACCTGAGCTTCTTCGACCTGGACACCGTCTCCGCGCGCCAAAAGGCCTCGACGATCGCGGCCAAGCCCGATCCGGACGAGGAGGTATACACCGCGTGCGTGCTCGGACTGAAGGACTACATGGCCAAGAACCGTTTCCGCGGCGTATGCCTGGGATTGTCGGGCGGCATCGACTCCGCGCTCGTCGCGGCCATGGCCGCCGACGCGGTCGGCGGCGAGAACGTGCATGGCATCTCCATGCCGAGCATGTACTCGTCCGACGGCTCCAAGGACGACGCGGCCGATCTGGCGCGCAACATCGGCGCCCACTACGACATCCAGCCGATCGAACCGCTGTTCAACGCGTTCCAGGGGCAGCTGGAGCTGGAAGGCGTGGCCGCGGAGAACCTGCAGGCGCGCATCCGTGGCGTGATCGTCATGGCGTACTCGAACTCGAAGGGGCTGCTGGCCGTGGCGACCGGCAACAAGTCGGAACTGGCATGCGGCTACTCCACGATCTACGGCGACGCGGTCGGCGGCTACGCGCCGATCAAGGACCTGCTCAAGACCCGCGTATGGGAGATCTCACGCTGGCGCAACAAGGCCGCTGCCGCGGGGATGGGCATCGGCGGACTGCATATCGTCGGCAACGAGCAGGGGAGCGCGGGCGTCCCGCTGCCTGATGGCGTGATGATCCCGGTGAACTCCATCGAGAAGGCGCCGTCCGCCGAATTGCGCCCGGGACAGAAGGATTCGGATTCGCTTCCCGAATACGCCCTGCTCGACCAAGTGCTGGCGATGTACATCGAACACGCGCATGGCAGAGCCGATCTGCTCGCCGACGGTTTCGACGAGAAAACCGTCGACACGGTCATGCGTCTGGTGGACCGTGCCGAATGGAAGCGCCGCCAGTACCCGCTGGGCCCGAAGGTGACGGCGCTGGCGTTCGGCCGCGACCGCCGTCTGCCGGTCACCAACGCGTTCCGCGAGTAGAACGGGATTGATGCCGTGGCCGCGCTTTGATCCCACGTGCGGCCGCGGCGCGGGGCGGGTGAAGGCGTGGCACCGCGGCGGCGCCCCGCCGAACGCCGTCGAATCGGATTTCCACGGGTCCGCGATACGCGTCAGGCGTATCGCGGACCCGTTTTTCACGAAACGGCCTACCATGCACATAGAGCACATAGAGGAGGGCAATCATCATGGGCAAGCAATGGTATTTCAACACGGTCACCCAGGAGCCGGAACTGGGCATGATCTCCCCGGCGAGCCATCGGATGGGACCGTACAAGTCCCGCGAGGACGCGCTCGACGCCTGGAAAATCGTCCAGGAACGCAACCTCAAATGGGAGGAACAGGACCGCGAATGGAAACGCTGGTCGAACGACGATTCCGGAAAACTTTCCAAGCGGTGAGCGCGCCGGCGGAATCCTTTCCCCGAAGTACGGGGGCGAATGTGATTTATGTCACTATTTTCCTGAACAAAATTCAGGTTTCACACAGCTTGCGAACGCTATCATGGTGAACTAGCGACGACGTAACGATGCGTCGCCAACCAACCATCCAGAAGGAGTTGAAATGGCAGCAGTTGAAGCGACGGCGGTCTCCCCGGAGGAACTTCAGGCCAAGGCTTGGGAAGGCTTCGCCGAGGGCAACTGGCAGAAGGACATTGACGTCCGCGATTTCATCCAGAAGAACTACACGCCTTACGAGGGCGACGAATCGTTCCTGGCTGACGCAACCGACAAGACCAAGCACCTGTGGAAGTACCTGGACGACAACTACCTGTCCGTGGAACGCAAGCAGCGCGTCTACGACGTCGACACCCACACCCCGGCCGGCATCGACGCGTTCCCGGCCGGCTACATCGATTCCCCGGACGTCGACAACGTGGTCGTCGGCCTGCAGACCGACGTCCCCTGCAAGCGCGCCATGATGCCGAACGGCGGCTGGCGCATGGTCGAGCAGGCCATCAAGGAGGCCGGCAAGGAGCCGGATCCGGAGATCAAGAAGATCTTCACCAAGTACCGCAAGACCCACAACGACGGCGTCTTCGGCGTCTACACCAAGCAGATCAAGGTGGCGCGCCACAACAAGATCCTCACCGGCCTGCCGGACGCCTACGGCCGTGGCCGCATCATCGGCGACTACCGCCGCGTCGCCCTGTACGGCGTGAACGCGCTGATCAAGTTCAAGCAGCGCGACAAGGACTCCGTGCCGTACCGCAACGACTTCACCGAACCGGAGATCGAGCACTGGATCCGCTTCCGCGAGGAGCATGACGAGCAGATCAAGGCCCTCAAGCAGCTGATCAACCTCGGCAACGAGTACGGCCTCGACCTGACCCGTCCGGCGCAGACCGCCCAGGAGGCCGTGCAGTGGACCTACATGGGCTACCTCGCCTCCGTCAAGAGCCAGGACGGCGCCGCGATGTCGTTCGGCCGTGTGTCCACCTTCTTCGACGTGTACTTCGAGCGCGACCTCAAGGCCGGCAAGATCACCGAGACCGACGCCCAGGAGATCATCGACAACCTGGTCATGAAGCTGCGCATCGTGCGCTTCCTGCGCACCAAGGACTACGACGCGATCTTCTCCGGCGACCCGTACTGGGCGACCTGGTCCGACGCGGGCTTCGGCGACGACGGCCGCACCCTGGTCACCAAGACCTCGTACCGTCTGCTCAACACCCTGACCCTCGAGCACCTCGGACCCGGCCCCGAGCCGAACATCACCATCTTCTGGGATCCGAAGCTGCCGGAGGCATACAAGCGCTTCTGCGCCCGCATCTCCATCGACACCTCGGCCATCCAGTACGAGTCCGACAAGGAGATCCGCTCCCACTGGGGCGACGACGCCGCCATCGCATGCTGCGTCTCCCCGATGCGCGTGGGCAAGCAGATGCAGTTCTTCGCGGCCCGCGTGAACTCCGCCAAGGCCCTGCTGTACGCCATCAACGGCGGCCGCGACGAGATGACCGGCATGCAGGTCATCGACAAGGGCGTCATCGAGCCGATCACCCCGGAGGCAGACGGCTCCCTCGACTACGAGAAGGTCAAGGCCAACTACGAGAAGGCCCTCGAATGGCTGTCCGAGACCTATGTGATGGCGCTGAACATCATCCATTACATGCACGATAAGTACGCATACGAGTCCATCGAGATGGCCCTGCACGACAAGGAGGTGTACCGCACCCTCGGCTGCGGCATGTCCGGCCTGTCGATCGCGGCCGACTCCCTGTCCGCATGCAAGTACGCCAAGGTCTACCCGATCTACAACAAGGACGCCAAGAACACCCCGGGCCACGAGCACGAGTACGTCGAAGGCGCGGACGACGACCTGATCGTCGGCTACCGCACCGAAGGCGAGTTCCCGCTGTACGGCAACGACGACGACCGCGCCGACGACATCGCCAAGTGGGTCGTCTCCACCGTCATGGGCCAGGTCAAGCGTCTGCCGGTTTACCGCGGCGCGGTTCCGACCCAGTCCATCCTGACCATCACCTCCAACGTGGAATACGGCAAGGCCACCGGCTCCTTCCCGTCCGGTCACAAGAAGGGCACCCCGTACGCTCCGGGCGCCAACCCGGAGAACGGCATGGACTCCCACGGCATGCTGCCGTCCATGTTCTCCGTCGGCAAGATCGACTACAACGACGCCCTCGACGGCATCTCGCTGACCAACACCATCACCCCTGACGGCCTCGGCCGCGACGAGGACGAGCGCATCGGCAACCTCGTGGGCATTCTGGACGCCGGCAACGGCCACGGCCTGTACCACGCCAACATCAACGTGCTGCGCAAGGAACAGCTCGAGGACGCCGTCGAACACCCGGAGAAGTACCCGCACCTGACCGTGCGCGTCTCCGGCTACGCGGTGAACTTCGTCAAGCTCACCAAGGAGCAGCAGCTCGACGTGATTTCCCGTACGTTCCACCAGGGCTCCGTCGTCGACTGAGACGGCATGACGCCGTTGAAACGGTAAACGGATGACAAGGGGCGGGCTTCGACTCGCCCCTTTGTCGTATCCCCGGTTCGTGAACGCGATGCCGGGACAGCAAGGATGAAAGGACACCGATGTCTGATAACGGACGCTTCCGCACCACGACCCGGCATATGCTCCGGGAATCGCAGACATACGTCAGCCAGACGCTGATGGGAGGACTTTCCGGATTCGAATCACCGATCGGCCTGGACCGCCGCGACCGCATCTCCGCGCTGAAAAGCGGCGACATCGGATTCGTGCACTCCTGGGACATCAACACCTCCGTCGACGGTCCCGGAACCAGAATGACCGTGTTCCTCAGCGGATGCCCGTTGCGCTGCCAGTTCTGCCAGAACCCCGACACGTGGAAGATGCGCGACGGCAAGCCCGTGTACTACGAGGCCATGATCGAGAAGATCGAGCGTTACGCCGACCTGTTCAAAGCCACCAAAGGCGGCATCACCTTCTCCGGCGGCGAATCGATGATGCAGCCGGCGTTCGTCTCCCGCGTGTTCCACGCGGCCAAGGAGATGGGCGTGCACACCTGCCTCGACACATCGGGCTTCCTGGGCGCGAGCTTCACCGACGAGATGGTCGACGACATCGACCTGTGCCTGCTCGACGTGAAATCCGGCGACGAGGAGACCTACCGCAAGGTGACCGGCGGCGTGCTGCAGCCGACCATCGACTTCGGTCAGCGCCTGGCCAAGGCCGGCAAGAAGATCTGGGTGCGTTTCGTGCTCGTTCCCGGACTCACCTCCTCGGAGGAGAACGTCGAGAACGTCGCGAGGATCTGCGAGACCTTCGGCGACGCGGTGGAACATATCGACGTGCTCGGCTTCCACCAGCTCGGCCGTCCGAAGTGGCACATGCTGGACATCCCATATCCGCTTGAGGACCAGAAAGGCCCGTCCGCGGCGATGAAGCGGCGCGTGACGGACCAGTTCAAGGCGCACGGCTTCACCGTGTACTGACGGGCCTTCCCGCATCCACCCGTCGACGGGTTCCGCCGTGGACGCGGATCCGCGGCACGGCGGAAACAGACTGGCACGGATGATGGCCGGCCGAATTCGGATAGCCGCCGAACCCGGCGGGCCGGGGCGTTCCTCGCTCCGGCCCGCCCCCGTTCCCTACGCACGTCCTGTCGGCTTCTCGCGTTCCAAACCCGTTTCCCGAATTCGTCCATAAGCCACCGTGCGCCTCAACGGAATTCCGAGCCATCCGGTTTAAACTTGAGCCATGGCGGATATTTATGCTTTTCCATTGGGCGCGTCCACCGATGTGCGCGCCGCCGGCGGAAACGATGGGGGAACGCGCGCCGCTGCCGGCGCCTCCCGCCACCGCTCCGAACGGCCCATGGCCAGACCGTACGATGTTCCCGACGTGGTATGGGACGCAGTGCTCTCCGTGGAACGCATGCCGCGCGTCAGCGGTGTCGCATACCGCGAGATTCCCGTGCCCGCGGACATGGCCAGCTTCGGCATCGGCGTCGAGCTGATGCGCGTCGACGACGCCGGAGACGCCCTGGCCGCCTTCGGATGGATCATGGTGCTGTACTCGCGCGAATATCGTGAGGACTGGCGTTCGCGTTGGCGCTGCGTGGCGTTCGCCTCGATGCCGGCGCCCGATGCCGATGGCACGCGCCCGGCTCCCGCGGAATATTGGACGGCAATGGTTGAACGGCTTGATGCCAAGGTCTCCGAGGATATCTCCGGCACGGTCACCATCGCGCAGAACACGGCGTTCGGCGGCGAATCCGACGTTCCTCGGGCAAGTTGCGAATTGCGCGTGTCTTGGACGCCATTAGACTATGCCGATGGAGGTCTTGACGCCGGCTCCCAAGTGGACGCATGGGCGCGGTTCCTCCGGCATATGACATGATCCGAGGAGGAAATTCCCGTTGACTGACGAGCCGAAACTGCAGGCCGAGCCGCGTGAGGGCGTGCCCGACGTGATCGACACTTTGCCGGCTTTTCGTGATTATTGCAGCGCATTGGCGGCCGCGCACGGCTCGTTGGCCGCCGACGCCGAGCGGGCGTCCGGCTTCCGATACGGCCATGAGGATTGGCTGGTGCAGTTCAAACGCGACGGCGCTGGCATCGGTCTGCTGGATCCGCAGGCGCTGGCCGCCGCGGGCGCGGATTGGAACGATTTCAACCGTGCCGTGGGCGACGCGGTCTGGATATTGCACGATTCGCTGCAGGATCTGCCGGGATTCGCGGATCTCGGCATGAAGCCGCAGCGCCTGTTCGACACGGAGATCGCGGCCCGGCTGCTGGGACTGCGCCGCTTCGGGCTCGCCGCCGTCACCGAGCATTTTCTGGGATTGACCCTCGCCAAGGAACATTCCGCGGCGGATTGGTCGTACCGTCCGCTGCCCCGGGACTGGCGCAACTATGCCGCCTTGGACGTCGAATTGCTGATCGAGCTGGAAGACAGGATGCGCGCGGAGCTCAAACGCCAGGGCAAGATCGAGTGGGCCGAAGAGGAATTCCGGCACGCCCTGCACGAGGGGCTTGGCCCCCGCAAGGGGCATCCGGTCCCATGGCTGCACATCTCGCATATCACCGAGATCATGAAGGACGGCCAGGCACTGGCGATCGCCAAGGCGCTGTGGGCCAAACGCGACGAACTGGCCCGCGAATACGACATCGCGCCGTCGCTGCTGCTCGCCGACAGCACCATCATCGAAGTCGCCAAGCGCAAGCCGCACAACGCGGCGCAGTTCCGCGCGGTGCGCTCCATCAACCAGCGCGTGCGCGTGCACTCCGACGCGGCCCAGGAGAAGATGTTCGAACGATACGCGCCGATCCAGCGCAAGATCAAGCCGAGCATGTGGAAGCGGATCATCCAGGGCGCCCTCGCCCTGCCGAAGAGCGAATGGCCGGACCTGGAGGCCGTCAGCTCGCATCACGAGGCGCAGCGGAACGGCGCGCCGCGGTCCATCCGCATCTGGAAGGAACGCTATCCCAACCGTTTCCGCACGCTCAGCAAGGCCCGCAAGGTCGTCACGCAGATCGCGGAGGACACGCGCACCCCGGTCGAAATCATCCTCAAACCGCAGTATCTGCGCAACCTGTGCTGGACGGACGAACCGCAGAAGCGCGACGTCGCGCAATTCCTCAAAGACCAGGGGGCGCGCGACTGGCAGGTGGCGCTGGTTGCAGAGTCCGTGAGTCGCGCTATTATATAGAGGTTGCCTTTAATGGCAGAACTATGAAGAACCGTATTGTTTCAGGAGCGCAAGCGTGAAAATCAGCGTCAGGAATCTTGAGCCTACCAAGGTGAAGCTCACCATCACCGTCGATCCGGAGGAGTTCAACCCGTATCTCGACGAAGCCCGCAAGGAAATCGCCAAGCAGGTCAACGTGCCCGGCTTCCGCAAGGGCCACGTGCCCGGCAAGATCATCGACCAGCGCATCGGCTTCGGCGCCGTCGCCGGCGAGGCCGTGAACAAGGGCGTGCCGGAGCTGTACTCCCAGGCTCTTGAGACCAAGAAGATCCACCCGATGGCCCAGCCGGAGTTCGACGTGCAGGCCGTTCCGGAGTCCGCCAAGGACGACACCAAGCTGAAGTTCACGGCGACCGTCGAGCGTCGCCCCGACATCGAGCTGCCGGAGCTTGACGGCATGGAGCTCGAGGTCGCCAAGGCCGAGGTCACCGATGAGGACGTCAACAAGCGTCTGGAAGCCCTGCGTCAGCGTTTCGGCACCCTCGTGAGCGTCGACCGTCCGGCCGCCAAGGGCGACTACGCCAACATCGACCTGTCCGCCGAGATCGACGGCGAAGTGGTCGACTCCCAGGAAGGCGTGAGCTACGAACTCGGCTCCGCGACCATGCTCGACGGTCTGGACGAGGCCCTTGACGGTCTGTCCGCCGGCGAGGAAACCACGTTCGAAGGCACTCTGGAGGCCGGCGACCACGAAGGCGAAAAGGCCCAGGTCAAGGTCAAGGTCAACTCCGTCAAGGCCGAGGAACTGCCGGAACTCGATGACGACTTCGCTTCCGAAGCCTCCGAGTTCGACACCCTCGACGAACTGAAGGAGGACCTGAAGAAGGCCGCCTCCCAGGACGCCGAAGGCCGTCAGGCCACCGCCGCCCGCGACGCGTTCATCGCCAAGCTCGAAGAGGGCCTGGAGATTCCGGTGCCGAAGGGCGTCAAGGCCGAAATGGTCGAGCAGCAGCTCAAGAACGTGACCGCCGACCCGGCCAAGGCCACCAAGGAGCAGAAGGCCGAAGCCGAAGAGACCGTCGAAAAGGAACTGCGCGACCAGATGGTCCTCGACCAGCTCGCCGAGAAGATGGACGTGAAGGTCTCCCAGGCCGACGTGTTCAACTTCCTCGCCTCCATCGCCCAGCAGTACGGCATGGACCCGAACGCCTTCATCCAGGCCATCATGCGCAACGGCCAGCTCGGCTCCGCCGTGCAGGAAGTCGGCCGTTCCAAGGGCCTGCTTGCCGGCATGCGCGCCGTGACCTTCAAGGCCGACGGCGAGACCCTCGACCTCAGCTCCTTCCTCGGTGAAGCCGCTGAAGACGAAGAGTCCGAGAGCGTCGAAGCCGCTTCCGCGGCCGCCGCTGTGGCCGACGAGATCGCTTCCGACAAGAAGTGAGCCGTCTCCGATTCGTTGAACGAACGAATCGATAACGCGTAAGCGGTTGGGGTTGGAATCCAATAGGGTTCCAACCCCAACCGCTTTTCATATGCTCGGATTTGTGCCTTATACCGCCTTATACTGGAATCTGTGGTGAACAGCGCAATGCAACAAGGATATGCCGTCGTCGATTTCGAGACCACCGGATTGAGCCCGGCCCGCGGCGACCGCGCCATCGAAATAGGACTGGTGCATGTGGCGCCGGACGGCACGTTGGAGGACGAGCATGAGACCCTGATCCATGTGAACCGCGACATCGGCGCCTCATGGGTGCATCGCATCACCGCGCGTGAACTGCTGCACGCGCCCGATTTCGAAGGCATCGCGCATGAATTGCGCGACCTGCTCGCAGGACGCGTGTTCGTCGCGCACAATGTCGCGTTCGATTCGAAATTCCTGCTGGCCGAATACGCCCGCTTGGGCGCGCGGATACCGGTGGACCAACGCACCATGCTGTGCACGATGAAGCTTTCCCGCGCATTGCTTGGCAGGGGCAAGCTCGCCGACTGCTGCGAATACTTCGGCATCGCCAACAACGACGCGCATAGCGCGTTGAGCGATGCGCACGCCACGGCGATCCTGCTGGGACGGCTCATGCAGGCCGATCCGAAATGGAGCGGATGGAACCATCGCCTGACGGCGGCCGCCGAAGCAGTGGAACGGTGGCCCACGTTCGCGGCGTTGCCCGAAGCGGAATGGATGCCGCGCGGCACGCATACGGACGGTTCCTGGAAACAAGCCGCTCCCGGCGCTTCTGACGTCCGGCGCGGAGATGCCGGGAATGCGGCCGATGCCTCCCATGACGAACGTGGCGGTCATGGTGCGGCCCACGGTGTTTCCATCCACGATGGCAGACATGCCGTCACCCGCGCAACCGCGGCACGCAATACCGTTCGCAATGGCATGTCCGGCAACGGTGCGGCCCTCGGCGATCCTGATGGTGGTGAGGATGCCTTCAATCCGCCGTTGCCCGCAGGCTTCCGGCTGCGTGCCGGGGATGCGATCGTGCTTACGGGGTCGATGCGGGAGCGCCGATCCGAGGTCGAGGCACGATTGACGTCACTCGGATTGGATGTGCGCCCTTCCGTCACCAAGCGCGTGCGGCTGGTAGTGGCCGCCGACCCGTATTCGCAATCCACAAAAGCACGTAAGGCCCGCGACTACGGCATTCCCATCGTCTCCGAACGGCGGTTCCGCGTAATCCTCGAAAAAGGCATCGAGCATTGATGTTCTCCCCGCCTATGCTCGCTGCCGTTCAGAGGTGGGGACTTTCTGGGAAGGAACCGGTTGGATATGCGAATGGGACCTCGCGCCTTGACGACGTTGCGGTTCAGCGCGCCAGGAACTTGATCTCGGCGAAGAACTCACGCACCATGTTGTTGAGGAACATGTCGGGCGGCGACCCGGCCGCGATGCCCTGCGCGTCATCCAAACCATACTTGTCCGCGATTTGCAGGGCACGGAACATATGAAAGTTGCTGGTGATGATGCCGACGGAAGCGTTGTCGCCGTCGATGAGTTTCCTGCTGTTGACGATGTTCTCCTCGGTGGTCGTCGAATTGCGTTCCTCGACGATGCGGCTTGAGGCGATGCCGTGCCCTTTCAGATATTCCGCCATGCCCTGCGCCTCCGAGAACGGTTCGTTCGCACCGCGTCCACCGGAAACGATGCAGATGGTCTTCGGATTCGCGTCCAGATATTCGACGGCTTTGTCAAGACGGTACCGCAATACGCGGCTCGGGCCCGATTCACGTACCTGCGCGCCCAGCACCACCACATAATCAAGCCCGGGTCGGCCCTGTTCGTGCAATTTGCTCGCCACGCAACATTCCACCGTGCCGAACACCACCAGGCCAATGCATACGACGGCGACCAGCATATTCTTCACCAGACGCGGCAACAGCGACCACCAGTGGAACAATATTCCGATGGCAAGCAGCAGAAAGCACGCGGCGAACGCCATCCAGACCATCCAGAATCCCGTGCCGGAATGCGTATTGCGCACGGCGAACGCATAATAGACGCACAGTATGGCGAGCAGCGCGAGAAAAACCGACGCCAACCGTCGCAGCAATACCGTCATCGCACCTCTCAATTCACCAATTCAATGCACAGCTACAACCAAGACTAGAAGTCACCATGGGACCATCGCTCGGCAAAACGGCAATGCAGACAAACCTTACGCATTTCCCGGCTTGAGCGTCCGATCCATTACCTCTGTAAGACGGTGGTATATGCTAAGCGCGTGCACGGCTGCTGGCCGGTTTGAGCGTATGACAGCGGTTCTTTTTCAGGCGGCTTCTTTGGGAATGATTGCGCATCACGCGGCACGGTTCGCGCATGGACTACGACCAAGAAGATTCCGTCCGAGACGGCTCCATGGGATAGGATGGGAAACCATGACTTCCGCAATTACCATCCGACCGCTCCGGCGCACCGATTTTCCCGCAGTAGAAGAGCTCATCCGCCAAGCCTGGTATGACGACGGCTGCCAGGGATGCGCCGCGGCCACCGATGCGTGGAACGACTCATCGAAGGAACCTTCGGACGTGGGCTCGGCGTCGCGGCAAACCCCGCGTGAGCGTAAGGCGCGTCTTCGCCGGGGAATCCATGTGCGCAACATGCACCGTCTCGCCGCCATCGATCTGCAGGACGCGCTGGCCCGCACCACGACCGCTTTCGTGGCGGAACGTGATGGGCGGGTGCTCGGCATGATCCTCGGATCGGTACGCTCGCACATCACGGACAAGCAGAGGACACGCCATTCGATACGGCGCAATTGCCTGGCATTGCCGTTGATGTTCAGCGCCGAAGGACGGCACGGTGTGTCCGACCAGCTCGCGATCCTGCGCGCCGACAGGGAACTGGAACATGACGCGGGCAAGAAGTACGCCGCCGAAGTGGTGCTGTTCGTGGTGTCGGCATCCGCCCGCGGCATGGGCGTCGGCCGTCGGCTGTTCGCGCATATGCTCCACGAATTCCGCCATGCCGGCATCCGCGAATACTTCCTGTTCACCGATACGACCTGCGACTACGGGTTCTACGACCACCGCGGACTGGAACGCCGCGCGGCGCGGACCATGCGTTTCCCGTCCTTCACGCAGAGCGACGGCGGCAAGGGCGGCGCGGTCTCCTTCTTCCTGTACGACGGGTCGTGCTGACGACACCGTCCGGCTGCGGAGCGCATTCCGGAAAGCCATGACCTCTGCGCGTCACCGATGGATCTGACCGTTTGACGTATCAGCCGGTTTCAGCATTGCCTGAAGCCGGCGGCCCGTATGCTCAACACAATCTACGATTCACAAGGACGGGAAGGATGCGTCGCACCTCATCCAATCGGGCACGGTCCAGATCGGCATAGACCAGGCCGTCGCGCTCGCCGGCTTCAGTGAGGATCCGCGCGGACGGATCGACCGCCATGCTATGGCCGATATCATGCTTGCCATGCTCGCTGCATGCCAGAAGATAGCAGGTGTTCTCCAACGCGCGCGCCTTGCACAACGTCATCCAATGATCCACCTTGTCCGTGCCGCGCGCCCATGCCGCGCACACCACCAGCGCGTCGGCGCCGGCGACCGCATGCCGACGGGCCAACTCCGGAAAACGAATGTCGTAGCAGGTCATCACACCGAACTTCCAACCGTCGATGTCGACCAGCGGCGGAACCTCATCACCGGGCGCGATCACATCGGATTCGCGCTCGCCGAACGCGTCATACAGGTGGATTTTGCGGTATTCGAGCAGAATCTCGCCATGATCGATGACCAGAAGACAGTTATACGGCAGGGGAGCGGAAGCCTCGCGAAGATGCGCGGTCGCCATGACCGCGATGCCATGTGTTTTGCTGATGCCGCGCAGCGCGGTGACGAACGGACCGTTGATGGCCTGCGCGTGGTCGGCCGCATAATGCGGATCGTCATCGCTGCGCGCGATCACGCCTTCCGGCAGCACCAACAACCGCGCGTGATTCCGCGCGGCCTCACGCGCATACCCGTCAATGACCGCGATATTGCGCTCCGGCTCTTTTGCCACCGTGAACTGTCCGATTGCCACTCTCATGGTTCGCATTATCGCACGATTTTGAAAAAGGCGGGTGAAATGAGAATCATGCGAAACGAACGGCCTCACAAAAGCCATGTATGCCCTTATTCTGGCTGAAAAACCGTGGGATTCGGGATTGCAAGGCGTGTTTTGACCGGCCGCCTTCGCACGATTTGGAATCAAACCGCAAAATTCCAAATCGTGCGAAAAGTCGTATACACTTACCCGCGGGAGGAAGATTGATGTCACCAAACGCTACGTCTCATAACATAACTCAAGGCAAATCTGGAATGAAACACTACGCCGGTTGGGCGGTATTTTCTGCGGCAATAGGCCATGCACTCGACGGCCTTGACCTGATGATTCTCAGTTTTGCGCTTTCAGGCATTATGGCTTCATTCGGCATCGACAACACGACTGCCGGCACGCTCACCTCGATCACACTTGCCGGCGCGTTCGTCGGCGGACTGATTTTCGGAACGTTGTCGGATAAATTCGGCCGAATTACCATGCTGACCTATTCGGTTATCTTTTTCGGCCTGTTCACACTGTGCTCGGCATTCGCTCCGAACTTTTGGCTGATGGCCTTTTTCCGTTTCATGGCAGGTTTGGGAATCGGTGCCGAATTCGGTTTGGGTATGGCCATCGCCTCGGAAGTCTCTAGTCCACAGAACCGTGCGAAGGCGTCCTCGGCAGTGGGGCTGGGATTCCAGATCGGCGTGCTCGTCGCGGCACTCGCATCAGCTCCTATCATCAGCACATTCGGTTGGCGTGGACTGTTCACAATCGGTGTCATTCCCGCAATCGTTGCCGTCGTCATCCGCAAGTCGGTGCCCGAGCCGCCTATTTTCAAGCAGCACAAGGAATCCGGTAGAAAGCATGGCAACCTTGCCGATTTGTTCCGTACTCCGAAACGTGCGAAATATTCCGTCATCATCATTGTTCTGTCGACCGTGCAGAACGCTGGCTATTTCGGCATCATGACCTGGCTGCCGAAATATCTGAATTCCGAATTGGGACTGTCTCTGACTTCCACCGGCATGTGGACGGCAATAACCGTCATCGGCATGATGATCGGTATCTCCGTATTCGGCTGGTTGGCGGACAAGGCCGGCCGCCGACCGGCTTTCTGGATATTCCAAGCCGGCGCGGCCGCATCGGTGCTCATCTACAGCAGGTTGCAGGATCCGACCGCCTTGTTGATTGGCGGTTTCTTCATGGGCATGTTCGCCAACGGTATGATTGGCGGTTATGGCACGCTTATCGCAGAATTGTTCCCCACCGAGATGCGCGGCACCGCGCAGACCGCCTTGTACAACGCGGGTCGATTCATCGGTGGCGCCTCTGCGCCGGTGTATATCCCAATCATCGCCGCTGCCCACGGTTTCGGCTTTGCCATTGGCTGTGTCGCGTTCATTTACATGATCGCATTCATCGCCATGTTCTTCCTGCCGGAGAAAAAGGGCGCGATGTTGGAGTAGACGTTGGCATATGTGATTGCGTATGTCGTTGAAGTGTTGGCTTTTGCGCTTAAAAGCCAACACTTTTTCGTTTGATGTGCTGGACGTTCAGAATACGCTGATATTGGCTGGGAGTATTCTGCGCTGTAGCGGACTTTGGCCTGTTGATCGGGAACAAAAGCCTTCATGCGAGATGACGAATTCGGCGCGC
>ERZ808252.278-NODE-278-length-52081-cov-25.057798_pt1 | contig 52081 bp, 49 predicted proteins | sample MGYA00521242_ERZ808252 | MGnify/ENA primary metagenome ERZ808252 (study PRJEB31516, sample SAMN03275581) | gut metagenome | biome: mammalia-associated habitat; material: feces | host: Papio cynocephalus | place: Kenya | collected 2012-08-07 ... | reverse complement strand
AAACCCGCGCCCAAGAAACGCGGCCGCAAGAAAAAATCCGAGATAGCAGCCGCACAAGCCGCCGAGGCCGAAACTACGGCCGAAACTACGGAACAACCCGTCGTACAAGCCACGGAGCAGCCCGCCGCCGAGGTCAAACCCGAAGCGACACAACCCGCTGCCGAAGTCGCAGCCGAAGCTCGGCCCGCCGAGGATGCTCCCAAAGCAGCAAAGCAAAACGATGCAGGCAATACACAGCCGGAAAATAAAGACGCTTCATTCGCCGCCTTCTTCCCCCAATCCGGCGGAGGCCGCACCTTCACTCCGCGCTCTCAACGCGAACGCGAAGCCGATGAACAACGCCGCCGGCAAATGCAGGCACAGCAGCAAATGCAACAACAGGCACAGCAGCCCTACACCCACCCCATATTGACGCCCGAGCAAAGCGCCGCCAATCCCATCACCATCGGCGACCCGCAGCCCAACACCCAGGTGCAACCCGCACTTCCCGGACAAGGCAAGAAAAACAAGAAAAACCGCAACAAAAACAACGCCAATATGGGGTTTGTCGACAGCCGCTTCGACTTCACCGACATCATCGAAACATGCGGCGTACTCGAAATAGAAAGCCAGGGCTACGGATACCTCCGCTCGGCGGATTACAACTATATGCCCTCGCCCGATGACATCTACCTCACTCAGCAGCAAATCAAACAATATGCGCTCAAGACCGGAGATGTGGTCGAATGTACCATACGCCCGCCGCGCGAAAACGAGAAATACTTTGCCCTGAGCCAAGTGCTGCGCGTCAACGGCCGCACACCGCGCTTCATCCGCGACCGCATAGCCTTCGAGCACCTCACGCCGCTGTTCCCGAACGAGAAATTCGACCTCACCTCCGGCAAGACCTGCAACCTGTCGACACGTGTCGTCGATATGTTCGCTCCCATAGGCAAAGGCCAACGCGGCCTTATCGTAGCACCGCCCAAGACCGGTAAGACCATACTGCTCAAGGATATAGCCAACGCCATAGCCGAAAACCACCCGGAGACATACATTATGATTCTCCTCATCGACGAACGCCCCGAGGAAGTCACCGATATGCGCCGTACAGTGCGCGCCGAAGTCATCGCCTCAACTTTTGACGAACCCGCCGACCGCCACGTACGCATCGCCGGCATCGTCCTCGAAAAGGCCAAGCGTATGGTCGAATGCGGCCACGATGTAGTCATCTTGCTGGACTCCATTACCCGCCTGGCACGCGCATACAACACCTGCGCCCCCGGCTCGGGCAAAATCCTCAGCGGCGGTGTTGACGCCAACGCCCTGCAGAAGCCCAAGCGCTTCTTCGGCGCCGCCCGCAACATCGAAAACGGCGGATCGCTCACCATCATCGCCACAGCCCTCACCGAGACATCTTCCAAGATGGACGAAGTCATCTTCGAGGAATTCAAGGGTACCGGCAATATGGAACTCCAACTGGACCGCAAGCTCTCCAACAAGCGCATATTCCCGGCCGTAGACATCATAGCCTCGTCCACACGTCGCGATGACCTGCTCATACGCGCCGAGAACCTCAATCGAATGTGGATTTTGCGCAACTTTCTCAGCGACCGCAACAGCATCGAAGCCATGGAGTTCATCAAAGAACGTATGGAACGCACACGCGACAATGACGAGTTGCTGCGCATCATGAACCAGTAACCACTGCCGCCGTATAAGCAAATCCCTGTAAGAGGTGCAATATTGCGCCCGCGCAGCAAAGTAGCGACACGCTAAATAATATCACGCACAATGAAATACGCAATCTTCCCCCCCGAAGAAATCCTGCAGGCCACCGTCACCCTGCCGCTGAGCAAGAGCGAGAGCGCACGTCGAATAGTCATCGATGCCGTTGGCGGATACACCACGGCGGCCGAAGACGTTGCCGACTGCGATGACACTCGGGCGCTGATGCAAGCGATATCGGCACGCACGGGACGCGTCGATATAGGCGCCGCCGGCACAGCTATGCGCTTTGCCGCAGCATTTTTTGCCGCCACCGAAGGCGCGGACATCATTCTTGACGGCATCGAACGCATGCGCCACCGCCCCATAGCGCCGCTTGTCGAAGCCCTACGCCGCCTCGGCGCCGACATCGAATACACCGATGCAGACGGTGAGAAGGCCAAAGGCACGGAAGGATATGCACCGCTACACATACGCGGGCGTCGGCTCGAAGGCGGCACGGTGAACATTGATGCCACTGTCAGTTCGCAGTTCATCAGCGCCTTGGCACTGGTAGCTCCGCTGATGCGCAATGGGCTGCGCATCGTCCTCGAAGGCGATGTTACCTCGGCTCCATACCTGCGCATGACCCTGGAGATGCTGCGCCTGCGCGGCATAGATGCCGCCCTCGAAGGCAACGATGTGTGCATACACGGCACCGCCGCCGACATCAAGGCGGCCGAGACGCCGGTAGGCCGCGACTGGAGCGCCGCATCCTATTGGTACGCCATTGCCGCCCTCTCGTCGGGATGGGTCACCCTCCCCGGGCTACAACTCGGATACCGACTGCAAGGCGACAGCGTTGCCGCCGAAATTTTCGAGCGCTTAGGCGTCATTTCGGAGCAGAACCCCGAAGACGAGGACACGGGCAAGCGCATTGACGGCGTGGGCCTGTCGGCTTCGCCCGAAGTTTACAGCCGCCTGGACCTTGATATGTCGGCCACTCCCGACCTCGTCCCGGCTTTGGCCGTGGCCGCCACCATGCTCGGCGTCCCCTTCCAATTCCACGGCGTCCATACACTACGCGACAAGGAAACCGACCGACTGGAAGCACTGTCCACCGAGGCACTGAAAATCGGAGCTGTCTACGAAATAGACGGAGACGACTCAATCGGATGGGAAGGACGCCGCGTGCCCATACGCACACTGCCCATCATTGACACCTACGGCGACCACCGCATGGCCATGGCCTTTGCTCCGGCGGCGCTGTACCTCCCCGGGCTGGTGATAGACTCCCCGGAAGTAGTGTCCAAATCCTATCCCGGATTTTGGGATGACCTGCGCAACGCCGGATTTACACTCAAGGAAGTGGACGAAGCAGCCCTCAATGACGCCACCGCGCCTCCCGAAGGCCAAAATCCCCTCGGCGAGCAAATGTCCGAGAAGCAAGATCCCGGACTGGACTCCAACGTATTCCCCACCTAAAACCCCGCATCCGGCATGACCGCCATACTCATCCTGGTCGGCATATTAATCGTCTTAGGCCTTGTCGCTTACGCTCTCCAGCGTCACGTTCAAGGGAGTTCGGCGAGCTCGGAAAAATCCGACAGTTCGACAAACTCCGAAAATTCCGACAGCTCCAATAGCTCGGAATGTTGCGGTCTGCACGCCGTATGCGAAAAGCTTGCCGACACGGACGGCGACATCGAATATTTCGATGACGAGGAACTGGACGCCCTGGCCGGCATAGAAGCCACGGCTTATACACCCGAACAGGTCGAGCAATTTCGCGAAGTGCTCACTACCCTGGCCGATGGTGAAGCCCCGGAATGGCTACGCAGCCTACGCCGACGCAACATCGCCCTGCCGGAAGACCTGCGCGACGAAGCTATGATGCTCGTCGAAGATGCGGCACACAACAACGCGCGGACACCGTCTCGCGACAAATCAACGACTTAGACTTATGATTTCCGAATTGCTGACATATCCGTTTTTCAAGCTGGCACTCATAGGTGTAGCCATCATCTCCGTGGCCGCCGCCATCATCGGGTCATATATTATCACCCGACGAATGGTGGCCATCTGCGGCGGCGTCACCCACGCCTGCTTCGGCGGTTTGGGCTTAGGATACTATCTGGGTATCAGCCCAGTACTTATGGCCGGGGTCTTTGCCGTAGGATCGTCGCTGTGCGTCGACTGGCTGTCGGCACGACTGCGCGTACGCCAAGACAGCGCCATCGCCGTCATCTGGGCTCTGGGTATGGCCATAGGTGTACTCTTCGTATTCCTATCTCCGGGATATGTACCCGAGCTTAACAGCTTCCTGTTCGGCAACATCCTCACTATCAACGCCACAGACATCACGGCCTTTGCCATATACACCGCCGTGCTTATCGCCTTTGTATCGTGGCAATGGCGACGCATCATTGTCTGCGCCTTCGACCCGGACTTTGCGCGCGTAGCCGGACTACCGGTGCGCTTCATCACCACGACTATGACCATATTAGTGGCCGTATGCATCGTGTTGACCATACGTCTTGTAGGCGTAATGCTGCTGATGTCTATGTTGTCGCTGCCAATGATGATTGCCGAGATTTTCTGTCATCGTATGGGGCCGTTGATGGCGGCCGGGGCAGTTGTATCCCTGGTGACCTGCATCGGCGGTCTTTTTGTCAGCTCGCTGATGGACATTCCCTGTTCGGCCGTCATAGTCATACTTATGGCCGTTATATTTATTATAGCTAAAGCGGTTACAACCTTAATTGCACTTATTAATAAGACACGTACATCGTCATGAAGATTTGTGACAACATTCTCGAGACCATCGGCTCGACCCCGATGGTACGCATCCACGCCCTCAACCCCAATCCTCGGGTCAACATCTTGGCCAAAGTGGAGGGCTTCAATCCCACCGGAAGCATCAAGGATCGTATAGCGCTGAATATGATTGAGCAGGCCGAAAGCGAAGGCCGGCTACATCCCGGACAGACCATCATCGAGCCCACCAGCGGCAACACCGGCATAGGTCTCGCCGTCGTAGGCATCGTTAAGGGCTACCATGTGGTCATCGTCATGAGTGCCGGTGTCAGCATAGAGCGCCGCCGCATGATACGCTCCTACGGAGCCGAGGTCATACTCACCCCGGCGCAGGACGGCACCGACGGCGCCATCCGCCTGGCTCGCAAGATGGTGGCCGAGCAACCGGAGAAATATTTTATGCCCGATCAATTCAGCAATGCAGCCAACTATCAGGCACACTACCGCGTAACGGCCAACGAGATTTGGGCTCAAACCGGCGGTCATGTCGACTATCTGGTCAGCGCCATAGGCACATCCGGCACCATAATGGGCATAGGACGCTACCTGAAAGCGCTCAATCCCAAGGTGCAAATCGTCTGCGCCCAACCCGTACGCAACCACTACATCCAAGGGCTCAAGAACCTCGAAGAAGCCATTGTTCCGGCCATCTATGACCCCACGCGCATCGACCGACAGGAGATGATCGAATCGGAGGAGGCCATAGATATGGCACGTCAAATTATTGCGCGCGAGGGTATCTTCGCCGGCATGTCCAGCGGCGCAGCCATGATTGCCGCCCGTCGTACAGCCATAGACGCCCCGGACGGCAGCAATATCGTGGTCATCTTCCCCGACCGCGCCGAGAAGTATCTGTCCACAGTGATGTTCGAACCCTTCGCAGACAAGTAAAAAAGCCTGATACGCATTATTATGAAACTGTTTCGTGCACTACTTGCCGCCGGTGCCGTATGTATCGGCGTCCTCGCGGCACATGCCGATGCCGAAATCACCTGGATAGACGGCACCGAGCACGATTTCGGCGCCTTTGCCGAAAGCTCGGAGCCTACCAAATGCGTCTTCCGATACGTCAACACCGGCAACGAGGACCTGGTCATCACCGGGGCGCGGGCTTCGTGCGGATGCACCACGCCGCGATATGATGCGCGACCTCTGGCGCCGGGCGACACGGCAATGATTACAGTGGCTTACGACTCGCAAGGGCGGCCGGGACGTTTCTCCAAAGCTGTATTTGTCAACACAAATACGGAGCCGAAGCGCTCGGTGCTCGTTGTCAAAGGTGTCGTCGTGGGAGCACCGCAGACCGTTGCGCGTCGTTTTCCCGTGGACTTTGGCCCGCTGAAAATGGCGCGTCCATCGGTAATACTGGGTCAAATAATGCGCCGACATGTCAAGAGCGTCTTTACAGACGGATACAACGGCAGCACCGACACCATATCACCGACCGTGGCCTATGCACCTAAGTGGCTGGAAGTGACGCCAACACCGCGCGCCGTACCACCGGGCGAGCGTCTCAGCCTCAGCTTCTACATCAACGGCGACCGAATACCTCTGTATGGAGCCAATCTCGATTCGGTAGTCATCATTCCCGACAGTCGTCACCCCGAAATACGGCACACGCTCGAAGTGTCGGTGGACGTACACGAAGATTTCTCGAAGTTGGAGCCGCGGGCTTTGGCGCGCGCCCCCCGGGCCGCCGTAGACTCGGAATTGATCAATATCGCCTGCGACAAAGGTCATGCCGTACTGCGCCTGTCCAACCGCGGCAAAGACGATGCGCTGATTGTGCGGCGCGTATACACACTGTCGCCGACGCTGGAAGTGACCGCCCCCAAAGGCTCAAAAGTCAAGAAAGGGCGCAGTGCCGACATCTCCATACGCTTGATACGCGAGGCTATGCCCTCGGACGGAAGGCCGCTGGACGCCCGCGTATTTGTAATCACCAACGACCCGGTGACGCCGGTCATCACCGTACGCGTTACCGCCGCATGCCCCTAAGACCTATATGAAACGCCCGAGCATACATGTATCCACCGCCGTCATAGCCGCCCTAATCGCGGCCATAGCCGTAGCGGTATGTATACGTATGTATGCACATTACCCCGCGGGCGACGAATTGCGCTATTTCTATTGCTTTGACAATGCACAAGGGCGCGATTATTTTGCCTTTGCCACTATGCGTCCCGTCGAGGGTCCGGGCGACATCGTCCGGTCGATGGGCTACCATTATGTCGGCGTCAACGGCCGCATACTCATTCACGGCTTCGAGATGGCCATGTCGACCTTGGCCGGGCCCGAATGGTTCTATCCACTGAATATGGCGGTGCTTGTACTGGCAGTCATCGGCTGCGGACGCCTATGCGGACGCCGCCTCAGGCTCAACGTGCTGTGGTGGGCCGTAGTGGTGACGCTGTGGCTGCACGCCTTCCCGGATCCGAACAGGCTGTGGCTGTCCATCAATCTCGCGCCCAATTACTTGTGGCCATCGCTGGGCGTTATGGCACTGCTGTGGTCCATATACGGGCGGCGCCGGGCGTGGCTGCAATGCACCTTGGCATTCCTTGTCGGGGCATCCAACGAGGGTTTTGCACTTCCCCTTTGCGGAGCTCTGTGGTGCGTAGCACTATGGGGCGGCGAAGACCGCCGTCCGCCGCTGGCGACAATGATAGCCTTGTCTGTCGGATGTCTTGTGCTGACTTGGGCACCGGGCAATTGGCAGCGCATGGCCGTCAACGATGCCTCCGGCTCGGGACTCCTTACGGGACTTGAAATGCTGGGACGCCTGCCGGCGCTGTGGTTCTTCGCAATTATGGCCGTGACCACGGCCGTGCGCAGCGGCTTCCGCGGACTGTGGCGCGCCCTCGGCACAATGCCCGTCATATCAATAGCTTTGGCCTTGGCTCTGCTGATGTCGATAGCCGTACACACCGGCCAACGGTCGCTCACCCCGGTAGCGTTGTTTGCGGTGATGGCCGGATTGCGATTGCTCGAACCGACAATGCCTACCCGCAACACCCGAAGCACGCGCCTGGCCGCCATCGTCTTACTGGCCGTAGTGACGGCTCATCAAGCATGGGCCACCGTCGAGCATGTACGCCGATACGAACAAATAGGCGATGTAATCGAATGTGCACGCCTCGCTCAACGCAGCAAAGCGCCCGCACCCACAAAAACCATTCGCATACATTACAATTGGGCCGAGCCGCCGCGCCTGCTTCGCCGATATGTGTACGACCAGCCGCCCACGCGCTTTGGCACCGAATACCAATGGCGTCTCCAAGGACGATATTACGCCGGAATTCAGATATATACGTATTAGGTTTTAGTGGTTAGGTATTAGGGCTTAGGTTTTAGGTATTAGGTTTTAGTGGTTAGGTCTCGGCGATAAAAAACGCCGAAATCGGCCTCGGCGAGCAAGGCGGCAGTCAGTCCGGCGCGCACTCGGCAAAACGCGGAACGCTTCGACCGTCCGAACCGGAGACACGCTCAAAGAACATTCGCAGGGGACGCACCCAGCACAATCGGTCGCCGTACAACCCCTGATAAGCCACCATGCGCTCGAGCGTCTCGCTCGAACGAACACGGCACAACATCCGATAGCGCCCTCCCTTGTAATGGATAAAAGTACGCATCGGCATACACGGATACTCCGCGAGGATGCGTCGCGCAGCCGGGACGAGGGTCTGCAACACATTGTCTCGAAGCATTGTATGCGGACCGTCGTAGTCTATGACAGTCGAGTAGTATCGCCCGAACTCGTCGCGCGTATCAGCCAATGTATCTTTCGATCCGTATAAGCCCCATACACGGTCGCGATAGAACTCATCGTAACAGTCGAATTGGCGAGCCTCCATGCGGCGAAATTCCTCAACAACAGTAGGCGTAATCTCGTAAGACACAGCCCCGTCACAACGTGCCGACTTGTAGGTATGCTCGCCGAGACACCTTGACACATATTCGGACATGTGCAGCATCGGGCTGCACAACAGCGCCGGACAGCCGAACACTTTCACCAACTGCTGACCCAGAAAAGCGCCGTAGCTGCTGCCCGCCACCAAGTCGGGCCGCACTCGGTCGCAGACGTCGAGCGCAACCGTCATAGCCGCCTCCGGACTGACAGGCAAGTCGGGAGCCACGACCTCGGCCTCACCGACCAAGCCCTCGGCCAAAGCCCGAGCCATATCACACGAGCCGCTCCAATTGAGCCCGTGCAGAAAGACAATCTTCTTCACGATACCGATATATATATACGACCGCACGGGACACGGCATACGCGCCACACCCACAGCGGCCCCAAACGATTAGTACATCAATGTTTCACAGGAATCTTGGCGATGCGGCGCTCGTGACGTCCGCCCTCAAAAGGCGTCGACAAGAACATATCCACGATAGCCAAAGCATCCGAAGGCTCGATGAAACGAGCCGGAAGCACCAATACATTAGCATCATTATGCGCACGCGCCAAACGTGCTATCTCCACCGTCCAGCACAATGCCGCACGTATACCCTGATGCTTGTTCAGCGTCATACAGATGCCGTTGCCGGTGCCACACATCGCGATGCCCGGATAGCACTCGCCCGATTCGACAGCCTCGGCGCACGGATGCGCAAAATCAGGGTAATCGCACGACTCCTCCGAATGAGTGCCGAAATCCTTGTAGGCAATACCCTTTGACTCAAGGTAGCCCTCAATGATACACTTGAGCTCGTAACCGGCATGGTCGCTGGCCATCGCCACGACCTTACCTTCTTTCAAGATACTATATTTCTGTTCCATAATCCTCTATTTATAAATAAATTACACGACCGAGCACCGTGACACGGCAAGTCACAAAAAAGCCTTTACGCTTAATCCTCCGGTCACCTATGCCCATCTCAAGTGCAAAATAATAAAAAAAATCCGAGATAATCGCTTGTCGTATCAAAAAAACTTTCTACCTTTGCACCACAAAAGCCCAGGTGGCGGAATGGTAGACGCGCTCGTTTCAGGTGCGAGTGTTGAGAGACGTGCAGGTTCGAGTCCTGTTCTGGGCACCATCCGCAGTAAGGTCGGCACGTGGTGCCGACCTTAATTTTTTACCCTCCCCGGCATGGCTGCGTCTTCCCCAAATTCACGCCCTCGCTTTTTGGCTTGCGTCGCAAAAAAAAGTCGTGAGGATAATCCCCGGAAAATGTCAGCTTTTGCCCCCGGGAGTGGCTTCCCTACGGCCTTCGATCAAACCACCCCGGGGGCAGCAAAGAACAAAACACTCCTATATGCTTGATGATTAGCACATTGCCTGTCTCCGCTGCGAGCGCAATACATTGCATTCCTAGGTTAGCCGTTTTCTATTATATTCCCGACTACCAATACCTGCACGAATCGTTATAACGCCTCTGAGTTTTACCCCCCCCGAATTAACCCGGGAGAGGATATCAAGATTTTTTGTGTAACGCTACAACTCTGCTATGACTCCGATAACTTATCAGTTGACTATTTTCTGAAAATCCATAAATATTTTGCCAATGGCATCGATAAAAGTTAAATTCAGGCCCTCCACAATCGTGGATAAAGAGGGCGCAATATACTACCAGATCATCCACAAAAGAAAAGTGCGCCACCTGCCTACAGGACATAAAGTCTTCCCGTCCGAATGGGACAACAACCGTTCAATGGTCACAACCACCCAAACAAGCGACCGCAAATCCTTTATCCTCTCCATCCGTGAGCGCATCCGCTGGGATGTAGAGCGGTTGACAAAGATTGATCGCAAGCTGGATGCCGAAGGGCTATCTTACGCAGCTGATGATGTAATCGACGAGTTCAACCGTTATGCTCGTGAATACTCATTGTTCAACTTCATGGAGGGGTTGATAGCCAAGCTCAAGCAGAACGGCAAGATAAGAACATCCGAGACGTACAAGTCCACTCTCAACAGCTTCAAGAAGTTCCGTCAGGATGAGGACATTATGCTTGATTGCATCACTTCAGACGTGATGATTTCATATGAAGCCTGGCATCAGCGCCGAGGGATAACACCTAACACAATCTCTTTCTACACTCGCATTTTGCGAGCTGTATATAACAGGGCTGTTGAACAAGATAAAATCGAAGATCGTAACCCATTCAGACGAGTATATACAGGTGTTGAGAAGACTGTCAAGCGTGCTTTACCTTTATCTGTCATCAAGAAGATTAAGGTTCTTGACCTTTCCTTCAAACATTCTCTTGACTTTGCTCGCGATATGTTTATGATGAGCTTTTATCTTCGTGGGATGAGCCTCATAGACATGGCCTTCCTCAAAAAAACAGACCTTCAAAACGGTCATATCACCTATCGACGCCGAAAAACAGGTCAGCAACTGACAATCGAGTGGACTAAGGAAATGCAGATGCTTCTAGACAAGTACCCGCAAAACAGCTCAGATTATATTCTTCCCATAATCAAGAATACAGGAGTGAACGAAAGATGTGTCTATCGAAATATGGGCTACCAAATCAACAATCGCCTCAAAAAGATAGCTAAGATGATTGGAGTCACGATTCCGCTAACCCTTTATGTTGCTCGACATAGCTGGGCATCGGCTGCCAAAGCAAAAGGAATTCCCTTAAGTGTCATAAGTGAAGGTATGGGGCACGACTCTGAGGCTACGACACAAATCTACCTCGCAAGTCTCGATACCTCTGTGGTCGATAAAGCTAATTCCATCATTCTCAAAAGCCTGTAAAACACAAAATCTCATACAGAATAGAGAGTGTGTAACCAAACTTAAAGGGCACCCATTTTGTTAGATGTATAAATAAGAATATACGACATGAAGATATCAACTATAATATATTTAACACTTTGCGCCATATCGCCAATAACGGTTCAGGCGCGAGATATGGGATTGAATAAAGACTACTCAAAATACGTCTTTGTTGATTCCTTTGCGAATGAATTGCCCTTCAGAATGCTTACGCCACCTTCATTGGAGGAGGGGAAAAATTATCCTCTTGTTCTTTTTCTTCATGGATATGGAGAAAGAGGAGATGATAATGAGAAGCAGCTAGAACTTGGAGGCTCCATCTTTTCCAATCCCGTAAATATTGGAAAATATCCGGCATTCGTTGTGTTCCCGCAATGTAGCGAAAAGAGCTGGACTGAGAAAGTAGAACAAAAAACTTTTATGCCTGGCGCATCAGTGCCTAAAGAATCGAAAATCGAACAGTCAGTGATGGCCTTAGTAAGAGATTTAGTTACTGAGCATCCAATTGATACATCAAGAATTTACATTGTTGGAATTTCAATGGGAGGAATTGCCGCATATGACTTGGTTTGTCGCTATCCGGATGTATTTGCAGCTGCTATACCTATTTGCGGTGCAGTAAATCCAGACAGGTTAACCGATGCTAAAGACGTTAAATTCATGATATTTCATGGAGGTGAGGACGAAGAAGTCCCTCCAATATGTGGTCGGGAAGCCTATAGGAAATTATGTTCTGTAGGTGCCGATGTCGATTATATCGAATTTGCAGGCATTGGACATGATTGTTGGACGGCTGCTTTTAACTACCCAGACTTCCTTCCTTGGCTTTTCGCTCAGAAGAAAGACATACCAATCGCGACTGACGGAAATTTGACCTACATCTCCGAATAAAACTCATTTTTATTCCACAATCAGCCTCGGCAATGCCGAGGCTGATTTGTTTCAAGTTTACATTGTTCTCTAAACAAGAGATACCTTAATATAACTGCAAAGTTACGCAATTTATTGGGTTTGAGAAGCTAAAAAAGACAAGAACTTTACCATTGCGACCTTCAATATTGTCCTGAAATCTTCATAGTAGCTATTTGTTTAGCAAACATGAATGACGAATAGGCTTATACTTCTGCTAATCAACATATAATCATTAAGTGCAATCTCTTGTTTAGAGAGCCTCAACAAAACCAAAGAAAATGACATACTCATCAGACCACCATAACCAGTCAATTAGGCTAAAACTCTGCAACACAGAGGCAGGAATTGCTTCTGTGTTCTTAAAAAGCACGAATCTTTTAGAAAGAGTGCCTTATACGAATGCAAAGATACGAAAAATCCCTGAATTAAGCACCTTTATGAGAGCATATTTTAGTCTTTCACTCGGGAGCAAATGGGCAATATTTATGAAATAGTCTGAAATTGTTTAGGAGAGGGCCCTCATTTTGAGCAGCAATATGTTGAATAGTAGAGATTTGAATGCTTTGAAAATCTCTTTCTAAGAGATGCCTATCAATCATTATTCAAAACTAACGCTGATGTTGAAATTTATATCCTTATTACTCCTGCTAATTTTAGGCATAACCGGAAAGGCACAGGAGATTGTTCAGGGTTCGTTCAGTTCTCTGAGCGATGCTCATGCTGTTAGTGTAAGATTTGATTTTGAGTCATCCACTGTTGATGGTCTCCCATTGAGTGATTTTATCGAAAATGAATCGTTTGAGGAAGGGGATTCTTACAAAGATGCGTTTGCCAAAGACCTACGTGAGATAGTGGGCGATTTTATTGAAGAATTCAATGATACCAACTGCCCGATGCTACTCACCGTCAGCGACTCTCCTAAGATACTGTTAACAGTCTCATGCTCGAGTATTAGCAGAAAAGGGAATGAAGTGAAGTGCTTGTATTCATTTACTAATAAGGATGATGATGCTGTCATAGCATCAATTTCAATGACATCTAAAGATGGACGCGTAGGATCTTTTACAAATCTAATGGGCGATGCTTTTGAAAAAGCGGGTAAAGATCTGGGGTGCTATATTAAAAAGATGATTAAACAAGAGCTTAAGAAACAAAGAAAGAAATGAATCTAACCACAATATACGACATACTGTTTAATGGCAAGACATTATCCCTTCCTAAAGAGGAAATGGAATGTGTATGCCAATGCCATGATTTCTTGAGGGAGTTCGTGGCAGACAAAATAATATATGGCATTAACACTGGTTTTGGTCCAATGGCTCAATGGCGTGTTGATGACAACCATTTGAGGGAACTACAATACAATATCATTCACAGTCACTCTACTGGTGCAGGAGAACCGCTTTCAGATGTTGAAGTAAAATCAGCAATGTTAGCGCGAATTGGTACATTCCTTCAGGCGAGGTCAGGCATCCATGCATCTATTATAATCCTTCTTCAAGAGTTCGTGAACAGAGGCATCTTCCCATTCATACCTCAACATGGAAGCGTCGGTGCGAGCGGGGACCTTGTACAGCTGGCTCACATGGCCCTTTGTTTGATTGGAGAAGGCAAAGTGCATTACAAGGGGAATTGGCGCCCGACTAAAGATGTAATGGATGAAGAGGGTCTAAAACCTATCGGGATATATGTAAGGGAAGGACTATCAATCTGCAATGGCACTTCTGTGATGACAGGTATTTCCGTGGTTAATCAGTATTACGCAGAGAATCTTCTTCGTTATGCCACTATTGCCGGAGCTTGGCTCAATGAAATTGCAGATTCATTCGACGACTACATGTCTGTAGAAGAAAACGAATGTCGGCGTCAGCCTGGTCAGCAAGTTATTGCACGCTGGCTTCGTGAGACAAGCAAAGGGAGCAAACATCTTCAGAAGAGAGAACATGAACTCTATAACCCCGCAAAGAACAAAAGCGAATATTTTGAGCATAAAGTTCAAGCTTACTACTCACTGCGTTGCATCCCACAGATATATGGTCCAATATATGACACATTGAAGAATGCCTCAGACGTTCTTCAAAACGAAATAAACTCGGCTTGTGACAATCCTATAGTGGATTATGAGACTCAGAATATCTACCATGGAGGCAATTTTCACGGTGATTACATATCATTGGAAGCCGACAAGGTTAAGATTGCAATGGTGCGTCTTGCTATGACTGCGGAAAGGCAACTCAATTATCTCTTCCACGACCGTATAAATGGCATTCTTCCTCCATTCCTAAATCTCGGAACGCTGGGATTGAATTATGGTATGCAAGCATGCCAGTTTACGGCAACTTCAACCACGGCTGAATGTCAGACTTTGGCAATGCCCAACTATGTTCACAGCATTCCTAACAACAATGACAATCAAGACATAGTAAGCATGGGCACAAACTCGGCTCTTCTGTGCAAACGGGTGATAGAGAACTCTTATCAGGTTATGTCTATTCTCTATATAGCTCTTGCTCAAGCCACCGATTGCCTGGAATTGAGCGACAAGTTGTCGCCTCATACACGAGATCAGTATGAGGCAATCAGAAAAATTTGCCCCAAATTCATTGAAGACACACCTTTCTACGAAGAAGTGAGTGAAACTGAAAAATATCTACGCACTAACATCATAAACTTCCGTAACGTATGAACTACGCATTAGTGACAGGCGGCTCTCGCGGTATAGGCGCAGCAATTTCCAAAGAACTCGCAAGCCGGGGGCTCGGCGTATTGATTAACTATCGATCAAATGAGGAAGCTGCGAATAAAGTTGCAGAGGAAATCACTGACAATGGAGGTGTAGCAGAATTGCTGCCCTTCGATGTGACTTCCGAGAGTGCAGTTGATGAAGCCCTTGAATGCTGGGAGGGTGCACATCCTGAAGATCGAATTACAACACTTGTCAACAATGCAGGTATTCGAGAGGACAATCTTATGATTTTCATGCAGACTGACCAATGGCATAGGGTCATCAACACTACTCTTGACGGATTCTTTTATGTAACACGTCGGCTTCTTAAGGGAATGTTGACCAATCGTTTCGGCAGAATTATCAATATCGCATCACTTTCCGGTCTTAAAGGTCTTCCCGGTCAGGCCAACTATTCAGCAGCCAAGGCCGCGCTCATCGGTGCCACCAAGGCGCTTGCACAGGAAGTAGCAGCACGAAAAGTGACGGTCAATGCAGTAGCTCCCGGTTTCATCAAATCAGATATGACCAAGGATCTCAACGAGGACGAGCTCAAGAAGATGGTCCCGCTTAATCGATTCGGTGCTCCCGAAGAAGTAGCGGTGCTAGTTGCATTTCTTGCATCAAAGGATGCCGGATACATCACCGGCGAAACTATCTCAATCAATGGAGGACTTTACTGATAAATATCATCGAACTATGAAACCAACAAATTTTATCAGAGAGATGCAAGAAAAAGCGCATGATTTTTCAGATGATATGTGGGACGAATTTGAAAGTCTCAACTAAGTGGCTGATAAAGATTAACACGATATATATGAGCAGAAGAGTAGTAATCACCGGTATGGGCATTTGGTCTTGTATCGGGAAAAATAAAGAAGAAGTAAGAGAATCTTTGTTCAATGGCCGATCCGGTGTCGGGTTAGAAATGGAGCGTCTAGAGTATGGATATCGTTCGGCTCTCACGGGCATTGTAGAGCGACCAAAACTTAAAGGCGTGATTGATCGCCGGCTTCGTGTCGGTCTTTCCGAGGAAGCGGAATATGCGTATATGGCAGCTAAAGAAGCATTCGAAGACGCCGGCGTTACTAATGAGTATCTCAAAGAGAATGAGGTGGGTATTATATTTGGCAACGATTCATCTGCTAAGCCTGTAATCGAAGCCGCCAACATCATGGCAGAAAAGCACGATTCTGCCCTTTTGGGGTCAGGTCTCATTTTCCAGTCAATGAACTCGACCGTGAATATGAACCTGAGTACCATATTCCACCTCAGAGGAGTGAACTTCACCATTAGCTCGGCTTGTGCCAGTGGCTCCCACTCCATAGGCATCGCCTATATGCTAATCAAACAAGGTCTTCAAGACATGATTCTTGCCGGAGGTGCACAGGAAACTAACTACTTCTCTATGGCAACATTTGACGCTCTCAATGCCTTCTCAATCCGTATGGATGAACCGACGAAAGCATCTCGCCCCTTCGATAAGGACCGAGACGGGCTTATCCCCAGTGGCGGAGCTGCAGCCCTTGTTTTAGAGGATTATGACCATGCGGTTGCACGTGGTGCAAATATACTTGCCGAAGTCGTTGGCTACGGCTTCTCTTCGAATGGCGGTGGTATTTCACAACCAAGTGATGACGGTTCGGTCAAGGCGATGACCAGAGCTTTGGAGGACGCCGGAGTAACAACCGATGATATCGACTATATAAATGCTCATGCAACTTCAACCCCACAAGGTGATGACTATGAGGCCATAGCTCTTGACAGAATGTTCAATGGTAAAAGGCCATCATTTCATCTACTAAGTCTATGACCGGCCATGAATGTTGGATGGCCGGCGCAAGTGAGGCGGTATATAGCGTCATCATGATGCGAAACAACTTTGTAGCTCCCAACATAAATCTTGATGAACCGAGCGAAAATGCAAAAAATCTCAACCTCGCTCGCGAGACAGTAGAGATGCCTATTGATATCGTTCTTTCCAATTCCTTTGGATTTGGAGGGACAAATAGTGCTCTTGTATTAAAGAAAGTCTAATAATAATATAAAACCAATTGCACATGAAAAAGGTAATTCTTTCCATGCTTCTCGTGGTTGTTGGATGTGTTGCGGCTATGGCCGGCAACTCCATCAAGCTTACAGAAGGCTCAATTGCGTCCCTAAAAAATGGCGGCGTAGGTTGTGTGGTCATTGATATGGCCGACACGAAATTTGACAATAAAATGCCGCTCCGCCAGGATGATCGCTTCAAAGATGTCGATAGCCAGATGGACAACTACAAATCTGAGTTTGTTCGTGAGTTTAACGACAACACCGGCAAATTCAAGATGACGAACAATGCTGATGAAGCTCAGTATGAGTTCATCGTAAAGCTTACCAATCTTGATGTTTTTGTTCGTCTCGGGTCTTTCAAAGGCGGTGTTGGCATCAAACTTTGGGGCAATATCAATATCAAGGACAAAACGTCTGGAGAAAGTGTTGCAGTCTTCACTATAGACGAAGAAGAAAACAGTAGTATGACCTATTCACTTGCCCTCGAAGAGGGATTGGAAGGAATAGCCAAATTTCTTGCTAAAAAGATTAAGAAAGGTAAATAGGACCTATTACGCACTTTTCCTATTTTCCCAAATATAAAACAGCTGATAGATTTTTTGAACAATAAGAACAGCAAATGAATCTTTTTCCGGAACTAAAAAAGAAATATACAAAGGAGCAACTTTCGGCAAGAGAGGCTCAAAGACTGGCCGAGTTTATTGCTTTTGGCCCCGCAATCTTTCAAACAGCTCGCATCATGGCCAATCGTGGGATTCTTGAACTGCTTCGTAACAGCGACAATGGATTGACAATTGAAGAAGTTGCCAAAGATACCGGGTTGTCTAATTACGCAGCGAAATGTCTCTTGGAAGCATCCCTTTGCATAGGCATAGTTCTTATCGACCCTGAAACTGACAGATTCACATTATCAAAGACCGGCTGGTTCCTCATAAATGACCCCGCCACTAAGGTCAACATCAATTTCAATCATGACGTTAACTATCGTGGATGGTTCAATCTTGAAGAATCCCTGGTTGAAGGCAAACCTGTTGGACTCAAGACTCTCGGAGACTGGCCGACAATTTACGAAGGCCTTTCCTCTCTACCTAAACATATACAGAAGAGTTGGTTCGATTTTGACCATTTCTACTCAGACAACTCTTTTGATCAGGCTCTTGAGATTGTATTCTCCAATAAGCCCAAAACGCTGCTTGATGTAGGTGGCAACACAGGACGCTGGTCCCTGCGATGCGTCGACTACGACAAAGACGTTAATGTCACCATCCTTGATCTCCCCCAGCAGATTGGGATGATGAAAGAGAACATTAAGGGCAGCCCCGGCTCTGAGCGTATCGATGGCATAGGAATCAATCTTCTTGATGAATCAGTCGAGATGCCTGCTAATAGAAAATTCGATGCTGTTTGGATGAGCCAGTTCCTCGATTGCTTCAGCGAGGAACAGATTGTCAGCATTCTGAGACGTGCGGCAAAAGTCATGGATGAAAATTCACGACTTTATATCATGGAAACTCTCTGGGATCGTCAGCGCTTTGAACCAGCGGCTCTTTGCCTTACACTCACAAGCCTATATTTCACGGCCATAGCTAACGGTAACAGTAAGATGTACCACTCCGAAGACATGGAACGTCTTGTTAACGAAGCAGGATTAGAAATAGAAACAATTCATGACTATCTTGGACAAGGTCACAGCATCCTCGTCTGCAAACTTGATACGAAATAATAAACAATAATAACCTCATTATCAATATGGAACGCAAAGAAATAGAATCAAAAGTTCGCGACTTTCTTATCGAAGATTTGGAGGTCGAAGAAGAGAAAATCTTCCCCGAAGCAAAACTCAAAGATGACGTAGGCATCGACAGCCTTGACTTCGTGGACATAGTAGTCATAGTAGAAAAGAACTTCGGCTTCAAAATCAAACCCGAAGAAATGGCGGGAGTAGTCACTCTCAGCGACTTCTACGACTATATCGAAAAGAAAGTCAACTCCAAATAAGCGTTCTCAAGGTGAGCGAACTCAAGCATGACAAGTGGGTCGGTACAACCTACGGTAATGGCTGGATGCATCGATGGCTAATCAGATTTCTGCGAGTCATTGATGTTCGGCTGTTATATGGATTTGCCTATGTGTTTGTAGTTCCTTCCACAATGGTTATCAACAGTAAGGCAAGGAAAGCGATCTATTGCTATTTCAAGGAACACTTAGGATACTCTCACCTAAAATCATTTTGGGGAACCTTTCGGAACCATTGCGCTTTCGCTCAAGTCGTCATTGATAGATTTGCAATGTATGCCGGAAAGAGATTCAAAATTGAGATTGAAGGCTACGACACCTTTGAGCGCTTGTCAAAACAGCCGTCAGGATTTGTGCAACTAAGTTCACATATCGGCAACTATGAAATAGCCGGATACTCACTGGTGACAAAAGACAAGAGATTCAACGCCATTGTTTTTGCCGGAGAGAAAGAGAGCGTGATGGCTAATAGGAATAAAATGTTCAATGGTAACAATATCAGAATGATTCCGATGAAAGACGATATGTCACACTTATTTGTGATTGATTCGGCTTTGACTAACGGAGAGATACTTAGTATGCCTGCCGACAGAGTGTTTGGGTCGCAAAAATCCTTCAAGATTGACTTTATGGGGAAGCAAGCCAAATTTCCTCAAGGGCCTTTTATTCTTGCAGCAATGAGAAATACTCCGATACTCTTTGTCGCAGTCATGAAAAAGAGGATCAAGACTTATCAAATCACAGTGAAACAACTGCATTCCCCATCAGAAGGGAATAGCAGAAAGAAAGCTGAGACCCTGGCGAGACTATATGCCGACGAGCTTGAACGGATAGTAAAAGAACATCCTACTCAATGGTATAACTATTTTGATTTCTGGGCAGAATAAAATGGAGCTTGAAAATATCGACATTCATGAACTGCTTCCACAGCAGGAACCGTTTGTTATGGTGGGACGGCTTGTCCATTTTGACATGGAGAGGACGATGACGGTCACATCCATAATTGAAAACAATTTTTTCGTAGAAAACGGCGTGTTCACGGCATCGGGAGTGGTGGAAAACATCGCTCAGACTTGTGCTGCGCGAATTGGATATGTGAACAAATGCATACTGAAAAAGAGTATTCAACTTGGATTCATCGGAGCAATTCGTAACCTGAAATTATACCGTCTTCCTAAAGTCGGAGAAGAGATTGAGACGTCGATAGATACCATAGAGGAAATATTCGGCATGACATTGGTTCATGCATCCGTCAAAGTGAACAATGAAGTTATAGCGGAATCAGAGATGAAAATTGCTTTGAGTGAAGTTGAATCTAAAACTGCCAATCAATGAAAAAGTTGACAGCATCCAAAAAGTTTGAAGTAAGGTTCAGCGAAGTTGATTCGATGAACATTGTGTGGCACGGCTCATATCCTTTATATTTTGAGGATGCCAGAGAAGAATTTGGCAAGAAATTCGGGCTCGGCTATATGACCATTTTTTCAAATGGCTTCTATGCTCCTTTGGTTGAACTGTCATTCAAGTATAAAAAGCCTCTTCTCTACGAAATGGAACCGGAGATTATTATCTCCTACATCCCAACTGAGTCTGCAAAGATTGTTTTCGACTATAAGATTGTCGACAGCAAGAATGGTACAGAACTTGCGACAGGGCGTTCTGTTCAAGTCTTCATGGATCGAAATTATCAACTTGTTTGGGAAAATCCCGACTTTTACCAAGTCTGGAAAGATAAATGGGAAGTATTATGATATTAAAGGTCGCTGACAACATCATTTCCCCGTTAGGGATGACAACTGAAGAGAATCTTCACTCGATTCTTTCCGGCAGGTCAGAGCTACGCCATTATTCCGGCTTGTTCGGACTTCCGGAAGATTTCTGTGGCTCCTTGATTGACAGGGATTATATTGAGAAGGTGTTTACCTCGCGATTCGACAATACCCGAACCTACTTTTTTTTTGAAAAACTGTGCATCCTATCAGCAGAATACTCAATAAAGGAAGGGCACATCGATCCTAAAAAAGAAGATGTAGTTTTTGTAATATCTTCGACCAAGGGGAATGTGGAATATCTGGCTGAGGATTTGAAAGATGAAGGTTGTTACATTGGCAATTCCGCACTCAGAATATCTCAATTCTTTGGCAATACAAATGCACCTATTGTTGCGTCCAATGCCTGTATTTCAGGTGTTTGCGCTCAGATTGCCGCTATCCGCCAGTTATTAACCGGTAAGTATAGGACGGCAATTGTAATCGGCGCCGACACTCTTTCCAAATTCATAATATCTGGATTTCAATCGTTTAAGGCACTAAGTCCCAACGAGTGCAAGCCATATGACAAGGATAGGATTGGTCTTAATCTCGGCGAAGCTGTAGGTTCGATGATTCTCCAAGTCACTTCGGACACAGTCAATGGAAGTTGGCAATATAAGAGTTGCTCCATCCATAATGACGCAAATCATATATCCGGGCCATCCAGAACAGGTGAAGGGTCATTCCGCGTTCTGAAGGATGTACTTCATGGAATAGATCAATCCGATTTGGCCTTCATAAGCACACATGGCACCGCCACCGCATACAATGACGAGATGGAATCCATTGCTATGCATAGAGCAGGACTGGATGAAATCCCTGTTTGTGGATTGAAGGGCTTCTATGGTCACACATTAGGAGCCGCAGGCCTTATCGAAACCATCCTGGCAATGTCTGCACTCGACAAAGACTTGGTTCTCCCCACACGAGGATATAAGACACAAGGCACAACCTATGCTCTGAATCTTTCAGATGAGGTTCGTACTACTACTAAAAGGACATTCATCAAGATATTGTCGGGATTCGGTGGCTCAAACGCGGGTATCGCTTATCAGAAAGGGGGTGACAAATGAAGATACTGAGACAAGTGAACTTTACCCCGGAAATGGTAGTCAAAGATGGGGTGAATATTGGAAGCTATACACTTGGTTCACTCTATCGAGAGAGAGTAGGAAACTATCCTAAGTTTTTTAAGATGGATGGACTGTGCAAACTTGCTTTCCTTGGAGCAGAATTGCTCCTTGACGGCTTAAGCCTTGAAGAAAAAGAGAATATAGCCATTATATTGTTCAACCGTAGCGGTTCGCTCACCACCGACCGCAATTATCAGAAGACCTTGTCCGAAGATAATTATTTCCCAAGCCCGGCTCTTTTTGTCTACACACTCGCAAACATTGCCACAGGAGAAATTGCCATTCGACATAAGATATACGGAGAGACTTCATTTTACATAATGGAATCTCCCGATGATGCTGAGATGACCTCAATTATAGAGAGTACGTTCCAGACTTCCAACCCTGAATTCATTCTTACAGGATGGATTGAGTATGATAACGAGTCGGATTTCATAGCCGACATGAAACTAATAACAAAATAAACCAAAATAATGGACGCATTAATCGCACAACTCAAAAATCAAATTATCGAGGTTCTCAACCTTGAAGACATGACCCCGGAAGACATCGATGCCAACGCGCCGCTTTTCGGAGAAGGACTGGGTCTCGACTCTATCGACGCGCTTGAACTTATTGTTCTCCTTGAAAGAGAGTACGGCATCAAGCTTTCCAATCCTGCTGAAGGCAAAGCAATATTTGCATCTGTCGCAACTATTGCCGATTATGTAAGCAAGAATCGAAAGAAATAAACGTATGTCAGAAAAAGTATTTGTGACGGGTGCCGGGATAATCTCGGCTATGGGAGTTGGCATAGAAGCCAACTACAAAACATTGCTGAAAGGCGAAAGCTGCATCGGCCCGGTTCGGTATCTCCAGACAGAACACACCGAGTTCCCGGTTGGTGAAGTCGCTCTGTCAAATGAAGAAATGTCACAAATACTTGAAGTTGGACAACCTTATTGCGAATTGAGGACTGTCATGCTGGGTGTGATTGCTGCAAAAGAGGCTATCGAATCTGCCGAGCTGTCGGATGACCTTCTCAAAAAAGCCGCTTTCATCAACGGCACGACTGTCGGGGGAATGGATAAGACCGAGAAATATTTCAATTCGGTTCTTGAATCGGATGCAAGCACTTGTGAAGTCAAAGAATTGCAATATAACGATTGTGGAAGTGCAACAAACTCGATGTGTGATCTCCTTGGAAAGTTTTCGGTAGTAACAACTACATCGACCGCGTGTTCTTCAGCTGCCAATGCCATTATCTTCGGTGCCAATCTTATTAAAGCGGGATTGGTGGACATCGCAGTTGTAGGTGGAACTGAGGGCCTTACCAAATTTCATCTGAATGGGTTTAATACTCTTATGATACTTGATACCAATCGTTGTAAACCATTTGATGCAGAACGAAAGGGAATCAATCTTGGAGAAGGAGCCGCCTATCTGGTGCTTGAATCTGAAAAATCAGCAAAAGCACGCGGCATTAAGATTTTGGCGGAACTTAAAGGCTATGCCAATACATGCGATGCATTCCATCAAACGGCTTCATCTGAAAATGGAGAGGGGGCATTTCTCGCTATGAGTAAAGCATTGGAAATGGCAGGACTTGCTCCTAAAGATATCGATTATATCAACGCACATGGAACAGGGACCCCCAATAATGATATCTGTGAGTTAGCTTCAATGGAAAGAATATGGAAAGATAAACTTCCTCGCTTCTCTTCGACCAAAGCCTTCACCGGTCATACGACAAGCGCGTCCGGCTCCATCGAAGCCATAGTATCTCTTTTGTCAATAAATAGAGGTCTCATTCCTAAAAACATAGGGTGGCAAGCCCCGATCCATGAAGGCGCCGTTCCGGTACTTGAAAATGAAATAAATCAGGAAGTCTATAATGTAATCGACAATTCATTTGGATTTGGCGGCAACGACTCTTCCTTGATTTTCTCTAAATATACAGAGCAATGAGTAGGAAGTGTTATATAAAATCGATCTCACAGATTTCATGTCAAAAGCCGCTCTCCGAAGAATGGCTGAATGCTCCCTGTTCCTATGGGGATACCTATGTCAGAGCTATTGAGCCAGACACTAAGGGGTTGATTTCATCTGCCGAGGCAAGACGTATGAGCAAAATTCTCAAGCGAACAATATGCACGTCCATCACAGCTCTCAAGGATGCTGGCCTAGAATGTCCGGACGCCATTATTACCGGAACCGGGATGGGATGCATGGAGAATTCCGAGAAATTTCTTTCCGATATGAATAAGTTCGGAGAAAATTGCTTGAAACCTACTCTGTTCATGCAGTCCACTCATAACACTATAAGTTCGTTGATTGCAATCATCCTAAAGTGCCACGGATATAACAACACATATTCACAGGGTGCAATCTCGTTTGAAAGTGCGTTACTGGATGCTTGGCTACAAATAAAAAGCGGACAAATAGATAGCGCTTTAGTAGGTTCGCACGATGAAGTCACTCCACTGATGTCTAAGATTTTGGCGAGCAATCATCCGGAATACTCAGTAATTACGGAAGCTTCTGTTGCTACAGTCCTGACATCTTCAAAAGATGCCAATTCAAGAGTCGAGGTAGCCGACGTATTTATCGGTAACAATTTGTTGCCCCAGGAAGCGGCCGATATATTAAGCTCTACTGACAGCGTTATCATGTTGGGAACCAACGAAAATATCAAGAACGACAGACCTTACAGGCAGATGCTTGAAGGCCTGGATTATAATCCGACAATACTTCAATACAAGAAGATATTTGGTGACAACTTCTCGTCTTCTGCGATAGGTTTCTATGTAGCAGCGACTCTTCTATCCGAAAACTACATCCCTGAATTTCTCATCGAATCCAAAGGGAATAACTTTGAACAGGATATCCATTCTATCACGATAATTAACAATTCGAGCGATTCGACCTGGTCAATCATTCGGTTAAAAAGAAATTGACTATGTGGGAGTTACTCGGATTATCAGTTATTCAAAGCATAATGCTCTCTTTCGGTCAGATGACTTTGAAGATTGCATTGGAAAAAATGCCTCCATTTTCATGGACAACACATTTCTGGGGCGATCTTCTTACAAACTGGTGGTTCATGCTTTGTGGCATTTTATTCGCAGGAGCATCCATCCTTTGGATGTACATCTTGAAGCATTACCCTCTCAGCATGGCTTATCCTATGGCCAGTATGAGCTACATCATCGCACTTGTACTTGCGATTGTATTTTTACATGAGACAATAGCGTGGAACCGATGGCTTGGCGTGGCTCTTATTATGGTCGGCTGTATATTCGTAGCAAAATAACATGACAATGAAAAGGACTCTTAATATTTTATTGCTGTTGCTTGTCACCTCACTTTTCAGCGTGGCAGCACCTTTGACCCCTCAACAAAAGAAGGAGGTCATAACTAAAATCAACCAAAAGGTTTCTAACCTCCAATCGATGAGTTGTTCATTCTTGCAGACCAAGCACATGTCAATGCTGAATGACAAGATGGTTTCGAAAGGAACGATGCATTACAAGCAGTCGAACAAACTGAGATGGGAGTATTCATCACCATATAAATACCTCTTTATCTTCAATGGGACAAAAGTCTATGTAGGGAATAAATCAAAGAAGGACGTGATTGACACGAATTCTAACAAAGTCTTCCGAGAGATAGCCAGAATCATGATGAACACTGTCACCGGTAAGGCACTTACCAATCCTTCAGATTTTACAACTGATGTTGCGGCAAATTCAAATAGTTGGATTGTCACTCTTGTGCCAAAGAAGAAAGACCTCAAAAAGATGTTCAAAAAAATTGAGCTTGTATTCAACAAATCTAACTATATGATTTCTCAGGTGAATATCTTTGAGCAAAATGGTGATAAGACCAACATTCAGATGTCTGATATTAAAATCAACGGAGCAATCAATGAGACTCATTTTTCTATTCCTAAGTAGCCTCCTCTTTTGCCCGGCATACTGTCAGACTGATGAGGAAGTTCTGATAGAGGAAACACAGACCGTCGAGTCTCCTCTATGTAAACGTGTCGTCAGCATTGACACGGGCAAAGCTACCATCTCAGGCATACTTGTCACAAGGGAAACCGAAAAAGTTATTATGGGCAGCATAATCAATGAGTTCGGTATCTCTGCACTTGATTTCTGCTATGATAAGAGAAAGGAAAAGATGAAGCTCACCCATGTTGTTAGTTTTCTTAATAAGTGGTATATCAAGAAAGTTCTAAGCAACGATCTCAAATTTTGCTTGCACATATTATATGGCACTTCTTATAATAAGAAACATAACTATCGCATCGAACAGACAGTGAATTCTACCACAATATACAACACCAAAAGACATATAACTTACACATTTTCTCCTCTTAAAGAACAGACGGAAGATGAAATTAGCGAATAATCTATATACGTTAGTGGCATTGGATGAAATGACTAACTCGGCCAAGATAGCTCTTTGCTCCAGCAGTGTCATCTATAAAGCTCACTTCCCAGAGCAGCCCATCACCCCTGGAGTATGTATCATCCAAATGGCGACAGAGTTATTGGAGACTCTTCTTCATATAAAATTGGAGCTGTCTGAAATTAAAAATGCCAAATTTTTGGCTGTCATTAGTCCGGATAAAATGACTGAGGTTATTTATGCATTTCCAAAAACATCTGTCAATGAAGAAGATCAAACTGTAAAGGCAACTGTTGTGGTGTCTTCCGGCGAATCAATCTGTGCAAAATTATCACTGTGCTATAACATCATATGAAATATACAGACTCAGAAAAACTGAAAGCAACCATGAGAGGTCATGGGATTTGTGTGTTGATTCCGACGTATAATAACGTCGGGACTTTGAATCATGTGGTTTCTGAGACTAAAAAGTATTGCGATGATGTGATAGTGGTAAATGACGGAAGCACTGATAAAACAATTGACATTCTCGCATCCATACCGGGCATCGATGTCGTTTCTTATGAAAAGAATCAAGGGAAGGGAACAGCATTGAAACGAGGATTCAAGCGAGCCATTGACAGAGGTTTCAAATATGCTGTAACTCTTGATTCTGATGGGCAGCACTATCCCGAGAACATAGAGGATTTTGTCAAGGCTATCGTCGAGAATCCCGGCGCTTTGATTGTCGGTCAGCGCGATTTAACCAATGTAGACATAAATGGAAAGAGTTCTTTTGCAAATAAATTTTCCAACTTTTGGTTTCATTTGCAGACAGGTAAAAGACTCAAAGATACCCAAACCGGATTCCGGGCCTATCCCTTGAATAACCTGTATGGTCTTTCTCTTCTCACAAGCCGATATGAAGCAGAACTGGAATTATTGGTGTTTGCAGCCTGGAATGGGGTTGAGATTATTTCAATTCCCATCAATGTATATTATCCACCACAGTCCGAAAGAGTGACCCATTTCAGACCCGGATTGGATTTTACACGCATCAGTATTCTGAACACGATTCTTTGTGCCGGGGCAATCGTTTACGGACTTCCCGTGGGGACTTGGAAGGCAATCGTTCAGAAAAGAATATTCAACAAGGAATGCAAGGCCTTTACAGAAAGAAAGGGAATGAGAAAGGATGCTGCAATCACCCTGGGGAGACTGTGGCGTTCAATATATGGAATCACTTTCTTTGCCTTTTGGTCAATGGTGATTTTCACTCCTCTCACATTCGTAATGTTCTCTTTTGGTAATCCAACTGAGAAGAAAAAGCTTAGATTCCATAAAATGCTTCAATGGATTTCAAGTTTTTTGACAAGGAGATTCCCGGGAGCGAAAACGATATATGAAAATCCCAATAATGAGAAATTTGAGAAGCCTGCCATCATCATATGCAACCACCAGTCTCATCTGGATCTACCTGTAATGATGGCAGTTCATCCCAAGATGATATTCTTGACAAATGACTGGGTTTGGAACAATCCATTCTATGGAAGAATCATACATAATGCAGAGTTTCTACCGGTATCGGCAGGAGTTGATACTATTATGCCTCAGTTGAAAGACCTTCGCGACAGGGGCTATTCAATAGTAATCTTCCCAGAAGGTACTCGTTCTGAGGATTGCTCAATTCTGCGCTTCCATCAGGGAGCCTTCCATCTTGCTAATGAATTGAAAATGGATATTGTCCCCATGGTCCTTCATGGAGCTGGTCATTACTTACCGAAAAAAGACTTTATGTTCAGAAAAGGCACAATAACTTTAAGGACACTTGAAAGAGTTGAGCATTCTTCTCGAGCCAAAGAGTTGACATTTCGGGCAGAAGCCTCTTCATACAGGAAATTACTAAAGAGTCAATATCAGGAAATTGCATCAAAGAAAGAAAAAAGTGATTACTTCAAATCACTAATCCTTTACAAATATGCATGGCGCGGATGGCGCACCATTTCTCGTTGCAAAAAAATTCTTAAAGCTCTCCCGTCTTTGAGATCATTCTTAGATGATGAAAATCCGGAGATTAAGAATGTCCGCATATTAAACAGTGGCATCGGCGTTTTCTCTTTGCTTTATGCTTTGGTGAATAAGAACATACAGGTTTATGCCTTTGAAGAGAATCTCAAGGATTACAAGACAGCGAGCGAAACGGCAGGTATACCATCAAACCTGCACTACATTCATTCAATTTGGCGGGGCGATGACCAGGTGGACGGCGTAGCGTTTGAAAAGACCATAATCCTTTCCCCAAATGGCGATTCTGTTATGGCAATAGAAAAATCAGGCGAGATATGAAAAGTAAATGTGTCATAATTGGAAGCGGACTAGGCGGCCTGTCCTGTGGGTCTATTCTCTCTCGCAATGGCTATGATGTGACCATTTTAGAACAAGGGACTCAGATTGGCGGGTGTCTCCAATGCTTTTCGCGCAAAGGCGTCCGTTTTGAGACCGGAATGCATTTCATCGGAAGCGCAGCTCCGGGACAGACGTTGAACAAATTGATGAAGTATCTCAATCTACAGGATGTGAGATTAAGCCGGCTGAACCCTGATGCATACGATATTGTTTCGCTACAAGGCGAACAGTTTCGGTTCGCAAATGGCAGAGAACATTTTATAGAACAAATGGCATCATACTTTCCTGCAGAAAGGGATAACATCGTTAAATATTACGATATTATTGAGACAATAGCTCAGGCTTCTTCCCTTCATTCGCTCCGCCATGCAGAAAACGATTTGGCTGTAAGCACTTACTATCAGACAGTTAGTATAAATGAAGTTCTTGACGAGTTGTTTAATGACGAGCTATTGAAAAATGTCCTTGTGGGAAATTTACCACTATATGCTGCCGAGAAAGACAAAACGCCGTTCTCTCAGCACGCTTTCATTATGGACTTCTATAATCAAAGTGCATTCAGGATTGTTGGAGGGAGTGACAAGATTGCCAAGGAAATATCGGCAGACATAGAATCAAGGGGTGGCAAGATCCTAACTTCTTCAAAGGCCACCAAGATACTTTGCAATGACACGCAAGCCATTGGTGTTGAAGTAAATGGATCCGAATTCATTCCGGCCGATATCGTCATTGCAGCCATACATCCGGCGCGAGTAATGGAAATGCTGGACACAAAACTGATACGTCCGGCGTTTAGACGACGTATATCATCATTGAAGAATACTATAGCAGGCTTCTCGGTTTACCTGAAATTCAAAGAAGGAACCGTTCCTTACCTAAACTCGAATTTCTATAGCTTTAAGTCAAAGACACCCTGGGATTGCGAGAATTACAATGAAGATAACTGGCCCAAAGGTTATCTCTATATGCATTTTTGCGACCACGAAAAACAACAATATTCCTCCAGTGGAGTTTTGTTGTCATATATGAATATGGAGGACTTAGCTCCGTGGGCCGGATCTTCCATTGGAAGAAGGGGGAATTCGTATGAAGAATTTAAGCATATCAAAGCGGAAAAACTTCTAAGTCAGGCGGAGAAAGATTTCCCCGGCCTTCGTTGTTGCGTTGCTTCATATTTCACGTCCACCCCTCTCACCTATCTTGATTATACAGGCACACAAGACGGCTCAATGTATGGTGTCGCTAAAGACATAACTCTAGGCGCTTCTTGTCGAGTTTCTCACAAAACTAAAGTACCTAACCTCTTGCTTTCTGGTCAGAACATAAATTCTCACGGTATGCTTGGGGTTCTTGTCGGGAGTATTGTGACTTGTTCAGAGTTGCTTACAGCCGAAACCATCTATCACCAAATAATCAAAGCTAACCAATGAAAAACGATGTAGTAATTATTGGAGGTGGCATCGGTGGCCTATTTGCGGGCGCGTTCCTTGCTAAAAATGGACTGACAGTTACCATTCTTGAAAAGAATAGCATTATCGGTGGAGGTCTACAATGTTTTCATCGAAAAGGGAAAATTTATGAAACCGGAATGCATGTCATGGGAGGTTTCGAAAAAGGTGGTAGTCTTACAAAAATCTGCAATTATCTGGGCATCCTTGACATCCTAAACATCCAGCATGTGCCGTGCGGATGCATGGATGAAATCATGTATGATATTCCTAAAACACAATATAACATTCCATCGGGACGAGAAGCATTTGTAAACTACTTCTCTGAACTATTTCCCGAAGATGCCAATGGCATAAAGGAGTATGTAGATGAAATTTACCGTCTTACTGAAGAAGTCCCACTTTTTTATCTCAAGGAAGCTCAGCATAGTTTAACTGTTCATTCAGAGAAATTCACATGGGCTGCCAATAGGTTGATAAACCATTATGTTAAAAATCCTAAGCTTCAAGAAGTACTTGCATACTTGAACCCGCTATACGGCGGGATTGAAAATCACACACCTGCTTATGTACATGCTTTGATTAATGTACTGTACATTGGTGGAGCTTCGCGTTTTGTTGGAGGAAGCCAGCAATTGGCTGACGCGTTGAAAAGTGTGATAGAGGCGCATGAGGGGAAGGTCTTAGCCGGCAAGGAAGTTTCTGATATTTCTGTCACCGACAAAAATATCAACTATGTTAAGACATCGGGCGGAGATTTGTATGAAGGAACTTGGTATATCTCCGCGATTCACCCTACCGAACTCATACGTCTTGTTCCGCAAGGAACATTCCTCAGAGGTTTTGTCAATCGCCTAAATGAAATCCCTAACTCTTATTCGGCATTCTCTCTCTTTATTGACTTAAAGCCCGATAAGATACCATATATCAATCATACCTGTTACTACATGTCCGACTATGGTTATATGTGGAATCAACATAAGGTGTCAGAAGATGTATGGCCCAAAGGATTCATGTATATGACACCACCGGACCCCGACCAAGGGAAATATGCAAGTCGTCTGCTTGTCCATTGTATAATGGATTATTCGGAGGTAGATAAATGGGCCAAAACCGGAGTGGGGAAAAGAGGCGCCGATTACTATAACTGGAAAGAGGAACGAGTTGAGCAGATCCTTTCCAAACTTGAAATCCCTTTACCGGGACTGAGAGAAGCAATAGACAACGTCTACGCTGCCTCTCCACTTACAATCCGTGATTATTTTCACACAAAGAACGGAGCCATATTCGGGTATCGGAAAGATTGCGAAAATCTTATATTCTCTCAGCTTCCGGTTTATACCAAGGTCAAGAATCTTCTCTTGACCGGCCAAAATATAAATCTTCATGGCATCTGTGGCGTACCATTGACAGCTATAAATACGGCAGAAGCCATACTCGGCGTAAACACATTAGTGAAGAAAATCAATGATACTTACAAGGATTACTAAATATATTCCCCTCATTGTTTGCCTTGTCATAAACCTTAGCACTTATGGCAAAGACGGCGTCAATATATGGGAGGGTACATCTTGTACATCAGATGTGCGTTTGATCCCATATCTTGCAGAAGGAGACAACAATATAGCTTGTCTGGTTTGCCCGGGCGGAAGTTATTTCTGGCTTGACACTGAGACTGAAGGTATTGGCGTCGCTAAATGGCTGCAAGCAAATGGGATATCTGCTTTCGTATTGGAGTATCGAGTTGGAGGTATCCCGGCTTTCATCACCCATTACAGATTATTTTCAAGAGGTAATCGCTATCCCGATATGCTGCAGGATGTTCAAAGAAGCATACAGCTCGTGCGAGAAAATGCATCAGAATACGACATTGATCCCAATAAAGTCGGCGTAATGGGATTCTCTGCCGGAGGACATCTTACAGCTATGTCCGGAGAATTTTTCGATACAGACGTGCTAAGCCTCGTGGGAATAAAACCTACTGTCTCTCTTCGCCCGAATTTTATAGCGCCCATCTATCCTGTGGTATCTTTTACCGATCCGTCTGTTCATAAGCGCTCACGCCGAGGAGCCTTGGGCGAAGGAAAGTCTATTAATACGGCTATGAAAGACTCGCTTTCCTTGGAAAAACATGTGAGAGTTGATATGCCTCCGACTTTTCTTATGAACTGTATGGACGACCCAATTGTAAAATATCACAACTCCGAGCTCCTGGATTCTGCCATGACAGCCAAGGGAGTTCATCACAAGTATATTCAATATAAGACCGGTGGTCATGGATTTGGGGCCACCCCCGAGAAAACAACATCAGAAGCCATCCAATGGCGCGAAGAATTTTTGGAATGGATCAAGACACTATTCAAATGAACAACAATAACGATATAGAATTCCGCTCAGCGGGTGAAATTGCCGAATATCAGAACACACGATTGCAAGAAGCATTAAGCTACCTGCAGAAGCATTCTCCTTTTTATCAGAAGATATTCGCTGATAGCGGCATAGACATAACTGAGATTCGGACCACTGACGACCTTGTAAAACTCCCTTTCACAGAGAAGAAAGATCTCCAGTTGCACAACAAGGAGTTCCTTTGCGTGACTCCCGATAAGATCGTGGACTATATCACCACATCCGGGACTCTTGGAGACCCCGTGACTTTTGGCTGTACAGACAAAGACCTTGACAGGCTTGCATATAACGAGAAAAAGTCATTCTCATGTGCCGGCGTAAAGCCTGGAAATATCGTACAATTGATGACCACGCTTGATAAGCGCTTCATGGCAGGTCTGGCCTATTTCCTTGGCATCAGAGCTCTCGGCGCAAGTATTATCCGTGTCGGCAACGGTATGCCCGAGCTTCAGTGGGACACCATCAATCGTCTGAAGCCTGACACCATTATGTGCGTACCGTCCTTTATACTTCGTCTGATAGAATACGCCGAGCAGCATAATATCGATTATAAAGGGTCTAGCGTAAAACGAATTATCGGTATCGGAGAAGGCCTGAGGGAACATGACTTCAGTTTAAACCTTCTCGGCAAACGCCTTAAAGAGAAATGGGACGTGGAACTCTATGCCACCTATTCCTCTACCGAGATGGGTGCGACATTCTCAGAATGCCCCTATGGCTGCGGTGGCCACGTTCATCCCGAACTCATCATCGTCGAGATAATCGGCGAAGACAATAAACCTGTCGCTGATGGGGAAATCGGCGAGGTAGTCATTACGACCTTAGGGGTTGAAGGCATGCCTCTTCTTCGTTTCCGTACCGGCGACATAAGCAGCAAAGTTGTGGAGAAATGTCGGTGCGGCAGAAACTCCTATCGTCTTACACCTCTTATGGGACGCAAGAACAATATGATTAAACTAAAGGGCACCACCATCTATCCACCAGCCATAAATGATGTCCTTGACAACACACCGTACATTGTCAATTATGTGGTCGTAGTCCGGAATAGCTTTGCAGGAACGGATGAAGTCGTTGTTAAGGTCGGAGTCTCCGGGCCTCAGTCGTTTGACGTCATCAAAGACTTAAAAGACCGTTTCCGTTCTCGCATCCGCGTGGCTCCAATAGTCGAAATTCTTTCTCCTGAGGATATCAACAAAATCAACAATCCCTCCAATAACCGGAAGCCAATCAAATTCATCGACAACCGTCAAAAACTCTGATCGGAATGGAAAAAGCATTTGAAGACATTCGCCCTTATTTCGACGAGGAGATACCGGCGGCGATGAGACGTATTGCCGAGAGCGAGGTGTTTCCTTTGCTCGCATCCTTCGTATTCCCCGGCGAAAACCTCGAAAAGGTGAAGGAACATATAAGTTCCATCACGTCCATAGACCAATTCCAACATGAGGTTATGGCAGTTGTTAACGAGCAGGTAATCAAGCGGAGCATGACTGACTTCAGCTACAGTGGCATCGAGCGTCTTGACCCTAACAAGCGTTATTTGTTTGTGTCGAACCACCGTGATATAATGCTGGATTCAAGCTTGCTGCAATATATCCTGCATATCAACGGCCATGAGACATCCGAGATCACTTTCGGTGCCAACCTGATGTGTCACCCCATAGTAATTGACATAGGCAGATCCAACAAGATGTTCAAGGTAATCAGAGGCGGCAACCATAAGGACTTCTATGAAGCTTCACTTCTGAATTCCAAATACATACGACATACACTCAAAACAAGGCAGCATTCTATTTGGATTGCTCAAAGAAATGGTCGTACCAAAGATGGCATCGACCATACGGAGCCCGGACTTATTCATATGCTTATGAGTAGCTCAACGGAGGATAAAGTCAAGGCCATTGAAGAGCTAAATATTGCACCCATTTCGATTTCTTATGAGTGGGAGACATGCGACATTCTCAAGACTCTGGAGTTATATGAGTCTCGTCAGGCTCCATATATCAAGAAGCCCGGCGAGGACCTCAACAGCATCCTTACCGGAATAGTCTCGAATAAGGGGAAAGTACATATCGAGATCTGCGACCCTATTGATCCGGATGAACTTCGGGCACTCGAACGCCTTACCAAACAGGACTATGTCAAGGCTGTGGCAAGAATAATAGACAACAGAATTAACACCTCTTATTATCTCCATCCAAACAACTATATCGCTTACGATATACGATACGGCACAAACCGCTATGCCGACCGTTACACTCCTAAGCAGAGGGAGACGTTTGTGGCCCGGCTCAAAACCTTGTCCAAATATGAGGGCTGCGACCTCGACGCATTGTGCGATACCTTCTTAAGCATTTATGCTAACCCGGTCACTACCAAGGCCAATGCAATCACAGTAAAATGAGCAAACTCATCATCAAAATATATGATTATTTCAGGAAGCATCCTATAGCCGGGTGGGCACTATTCATAGTCTCCACAGTGGCTATGATATGTTCTGTGCTCACGCTTAACTATAAGGAGGACATATCCGACTTCTTGCCCTTGGACGAGGATAATCATACCGCCTTGTCGGTATATCAAGACATATCGGGAGCCAACAACATCTACGCTATCATTGCAAGCAAGGATTCCGCGGATGTTGATCAGCAGATGCTTGTGGATGGAGTCGAAAGCCTTGTCAAAGATATTAAGGCTATGGACTCTTTGAATCTGGTGTCCAACATCATGACACGGGTCGATATGGATAAGATGATGGGGATAATAGATGAGATTTATCAAAACATCCCTTTGTTCCTTACCGAGGATGACTACGCCCGTATAGACAGCCTCATGGCTTCACCTAATTTTGTAGAGAACCAAATTTCCCGGGATAAGGAGATGCTGCTTTTCCCCTCGTCCAATTTGATTTCTGCCAACATCTCAAGGGACCCGCTGAACCTTTTCACCCCTGTCCTTAATAGGCTTCAGAACGCTTATATGCCCATTGAGTATGAAACTTATGACAGTTATATACTTTCTCCGGATGGTACAAAAGCGATAGCTATTATTACATCTTCTTCCGGCGCCAATGAATCGGATAATAATGCTAAATTGGTTGATTTGCTTAACTCGGCCGCCGACAAGACAAAGACGGATAATGCCGGCCTTGATATTCATATCATTGGAGGGCCGGCAATTGCAGTCTCAAATTCCAAACAAATCAAGGAAGACAGTCTCTTAGCCGTTTGCATCGCCGGTGTCCTAATTCTTGCACTGCTTATTTATGTGTTCCGAAACGCACGCAATATTCTCCTGATAATAGTTTCGGTTGGATGGGGATGGCTCTTTGCTATGGGTGGTCTTGCTCTCTGCTATAACTATGTATCGATAATAGTTATCGGAATAGCCTCGGTCATTTTAGGCATCGCCGTCAACTATCCTCTCCATTTGATAGATCACATGAAGGACAGCGAGCATCCGCGTGCAGCCTTAAAGGAGATCATCTCTCCTCTGGTAATAGGCAATATCACAACCGTTGGTGCTTTTCTGGCACTTGTGCCTCTCGATGCTCCGGCTCTTCATGACCTCGGGATCTTCAGTTCCCTTTTGCTGATTGGTACAATTCTGTTTGTGCTCATCTTCCTCCCTCATGCAGTAAGGACACGTGCAAAGGAAACAGGGAAGCTGTATGAACCTAAATTTATCACGAAAATAGCCAGAATCTCCTTGGAGAACAAGAAGGGGATCGTATGGGTCGTAGCTATTCTGACAATCTTCTTTGGTTACTTCAGCCTAAAAACCGAGTTCGACTCAGATATGAGAAACATCAACTACATGACAGACGAACAGAAGGCCGATTTTGATTATTTTGCCAAGATATTTAACAAGCCCTCGGATACCGAAACGGTTTATTTGGTAAGCTCCGGAAAGTCATGGGAAGACGCCCTTTCTCAGAACGCTCTGATAGACAACACAGTCAAGGCTCTCGTCTCCGACAGTATGGCGTCTCGCAACAATGAAGTATCTAAATTCCTGACTCCCCAAAGCAAACAAGAGAAGCGGCTGGCCCTATGGCAAAACTTTATTGCTAAATATCGGCATCGTATTGATGCTGAAATTAAAAGCGCTTCAAGCAAAGAAGGCTTCAGCGAGTCTGCTTTCGCGGATTTCAATAAGATACTGTCCTCGACATATAGCACAAAGGGACTCTCTGAAATAGGCGAAATCGCGAACTCGGTTTTCGCAGGCAATATAAGCGAAGATGCCCGGCAGGGAAGAAAATCGATAGTCCAGACCCTCCGGGTGAAAACCGCCGATATTGACCGGATCCGTCAGAAGGTTAAAGACCAAAAAGAGTTCGGGGGCTTGTTCTTTGACGTGAGAAGTATGAATAGCTCAATTGCCAATACTCTCTCCGATGACTTCAACTATATCGCCTTTGCATGCGGTTTTATCGTATTCTTTTTCCTATGGTTCTCGTTCGCGAGCCTCGAGCTTGCCATTGTCTCCTTTATCCCTATGGCCGTCAGCTGGCTGTGGATTTTGGGGTTGATGAGTATTCTCGGAATAAAATTCAATATCGTCAATGTCATCCTAGCCACCTTTATTTTCGGCCAGGGCGATGACTATACTATCTTTATGACCGAAGGCCTGTCATACGAATATGCTTACCGCAAGAAACTGCTGGCTTCATACAAAAACAGCATCGTGGTATCGGCGCTGATTATGTTTATCGGCATCGGCACTCTGATCTTTGCAAAGCATCCCGCTCTTCGTTCGTTGGGCGAAGTTACGGTAGTCGGTATGCTCTCTGTAGTCCTCATGGCCTATCTCTTCCCTCCGCTGGTTTTCAAATGGCTTATTAAGTCAAAAGATAGGGTTAGACTGAGACCTGTCACCATCAAAAAAATACTCTGCACGGCGTTCAATGCAGGAGTTTTCTTCCTCCAGCTATCTACGGCCTATATTCTTGGTTTCTTCCTATTCGTTCTTACAAAACCAACACCCGGGAAGCGTCTCTTCTTCCATCGCTATAACTGTTCAGTATTCCGTTTTGACATTAAGCGGATGGCAGGCATCCGTTACTCCTATTCGAACCCCGTTAACGAAGACTTCTCAAAGCCATCTGTAATTGTCTGCAATCATCAATCCATACTGGACTCTTTCTGCATGATGTCTATTTCACCCAAGATCCTATTGGTGGCAAACGAACATATAAGAGCCAATCCCATCATACGCAGCATCTTCAAATGGTGTGGATATGTCAGCATAGCTGATGGTGCCGATAACATCATCAAGAAAGTTAAGCCGCTTGTTGACGAGGGGTTTAGCATAGCAATATTCCCCGAGGGCCATCGCCCCGACGAATATATCTCTTCGGTCAAGCGCTTCCATAAAGGCGCGTTTCTAATCGCTGAATCGCTTAATCTGGACATTGTGCCCATATTCTTTGGAGGAATACAGCAGATAATGCCCAAGGATTCCGCGCTTTCAAATGGCGGTCCAATGTATATAGAGATAGGCCAACGCATCAGTCAAGGCGAACTTGAATCCATAGGCTCACTCGCTGATCAAGCCAAAGAGATGCGAAAGATATATCAGAAAAAGACTGGAGAAATTTACTCAACAATCTTCACACCCAAAACTCTTAAGCCCGCCGTCTTTGACAGATACAGATATAAGGGGCGGGAAATAGAAATGGTCGCCAAGAAAATGTTAAGAAGATTTGTCGCCGATGCTCCCCTGCTTCAGAACGTATCACATAATGATATAATCCTCGTGGAGGACGACTGTGGCCAGGGCGAACTTGCTCTAATACTTGCTCTGATGTATCCTAAGAAAAAAGTCATAATTGCACTTTCCTCAAGCGAAGGCAGAGAAATACTTAGAGGCTGTATAGACAACTTCATAAAGAATGTAGAAATAGTTGAAAAAGAGATTCTTACTCAATGTATCACTAAAACAGATAATATCTTCTCAATCCGCGCAAAGGGAGATATGCGAAAAGACCTCCCGAACATTACCCGTTTAATTGAATTTATTTGATCGTCAAAACGCTGAAACACCATTCGACATGAATAAGCTACTGTTATACCAATGTTTTAGTCTGTTATGCGCTCTGGCACTGCAGGCTCAATCTCCAAAATCCCTGGTAATCAACCCTGACAATTCGGTCACATTCAATGCATACTTCCCGAAGGCCGAAGAGGTGATTTTGAAGGGAACGTTTATTCCTCGAAAGAACTTCGTCAGAACCGAAGCCGGAACTCTCGGAAAGGACGGTAAGATTGAGATGACAAAGAACGGCGACTATTGGACCTACACCACTCCCTCGCTGGCATCTGAATACTACACCTATTATTATGAGGTGGACGACAAGAAGGAAATTGATACTCAGAACCCAAACAAGGTCAGGGACATTGCCGACACTCTAAACTACTTCATCATCGGCAATGGAATAGCGGACGACTATACAGTTCGCAATGTGCCTCACGGAAAGGTTAAAAAGGTTTGGTACCCATCTAAACTTCAAGGATTCGACAAGCGGAGAATGACCGTTTATCTCCCACCTTCTTATGATCCCAAAAAGCAGAAACGCTTCCCCGTACTATATCTCCTTCATGGCTCCGGCGGTGATGAGAACTCATGGGGCGACTGCGGCCGAGCCTTCCAAATTCTTGACAATCTTATTGCGGAAGGTCGATGCAAACCCATGATCGTCGTTATGCCAAACGGCAACGTCAATCTCGCTGCGGCTCCCGGAGAAGACCCCAACAATCCCAACGTAGAACCTTCCGGCAATAATACCGGCTCAATGTTGGGAAAGATTGAATCCATGTTTATTCCTGATATTGTTGATTATGTAGACAGCCATTATCGGACAATTAATGATAAAACCGGCAGGGCAATCGCCGGCTTATCACTTGGCGGACTACAAACGCTTCATATCGCATTAAATAATCCGACAGAATTTGACTATATCGGCCTCTTTTCAGCACAGACGACTAATGCTCTTAATGACAAACGCATTGGAGGTATGCAGAAGATTGGGAAGGCATGGAATGACATCAAGTCAAGCATTCCCTTTATAGGAGGCGGCAAAGTGGACAAAAAGATTCAGCGCCTCACCTCCGAGGATCTTAGCATCTATGACGATACAGATGGAAAGCTAAAGGCTCTATACAACCCCAATCCTCTTAAGCTGTTTTATATAGCCTATGGTAGTGATGACTTCGTAAAGAAGCTCAACGATGACCTCCGCAATAAACTGGATTTCGCCAATCTGCCATACGTCTACTACGGCACAGATGGCGGCCACACATGGGATAACTGGCGCAAATACCTCGTCAACTTCCTCCCCCGCCTATTTAGGTAGCATCGCAGCCGTGACGTAGTAGCAAACTTCTTCGGCGGCTCGGGCGGCTCTCCAATCTTAAAAAATTGTGATTTGTCTTCCATAATGATTGACTGGTAATGTTTGATATAGACTGATGACGTTTGATATGTGCTATCCGAGACTGAACTTCGGAGTCGATGTCTGCCGGATTGCGCTTCAAAATTAGCCTGTCCGAGATGTAACGGTGCGATAAGACGCGCTGATATAGGGTTCGAAAACAAAAAAATGAGAAGCTAAATGCGCAATAAAGGTCTTGCAGGCCGAATCCGGTCAGCGACGGCGGTGGAAAAAGTCCGTAATTACGGCGGCACATTCGTCCGCAAGGATGCCTTGCAGGACTACGGCTCGCGGGTGAAAAGGCGAGCGTGCATACATAGTAGTGTATCCGCGTTTGGGGTCGGCGGCGCCGATGACAATACGTCGTATCTGTGCCCATCCGATGGCGGCGGCACACATCGGACACGGCTCGACAGTGACGTATAGTGTGCAATCGGTCAGGTATTTGGCACCTATGGCCGAGGACGCGGCGCCTATGGCGAGCATCTCGGCATGTGCCGTGACGTCGTGCAGCGCTTCGGTACGGTTGTGTTCGGCGGCAAGGATGCTGCCGTCGGCACCGACGATGACGGCTCCTATGGGCACCTCGCCTTGGTCGGCTGCCTCATACGCCTGAAACAGCGCCATATTCATGTAGTACTCATCGGTCATACTTGCGCGTCTTGTGATTGGGGTATATCTTCGATGTCTATGGACATACCTTCCGTGGCTGCTATGGTATTCGGAAAAATCTCGCGCGCTTCGGCCAGCAGCGTGTCCTCATTGAGGTAAGACTTGGAGTAATGCCCCAGTACCAAGCACTTTGCTCCTGCATCGCGTGCCACCATTGCGGCTTGCCGGGCTGTGCTATGTCCGTGCAGTCGAGCGCGGTCTGTCTTGTCATCTGCGTATGTCGACTCATGGTACAATACATCAACGCCGCGCACGGCTTCTGCCGTGTCCCGGTGATAAGTTGTGTCCGAGCAGTATGCATACGAGTACGATGGCGATGGCGGCAGGGTCAGCCGCTCATTTTCGATTACGCGTCCGTCCGGCGTGGTCCAGTCGGCGCCGTCTTTGATGGCCGGGATGTCGCATATGGGTATATTCAGGTAAGCCGCCATATCGCCGCGCAGGTGTCGCGGCTTGGGCTTCTCGTCAAAGCGAAAACCGACACAGGGCACACGATGATGCAGCGGAAATGAAGTTACGGTCAAAGCCTTGGTGTCGAGTATGATGTGCGGTGCGTCATCGTATAGTCTGTCGTAAATGATGTCAAATGTGGGCTCGCCCGTGGTCACGCGCATGAAGTGGCGCAGCAATTCTTCGCCTTGTTTGAAGATGTGTATGTGTACATCGCCCCCTTTGTCTTGGAGCGATAAGGTGGATAACAGTCCCGGCAGGCCCAGGAAGTGGTCGCCGTGCAGGTGTGACACAAAGACGTGCCTCAGCCGTGCAAAGTGTATGCGCATACGCCGCATAGTCAGTTGGGCTCCCTCGCCGCAGTCAATCATCATCAGGCTGTTGCGGTAATCGACTATCTGGCAGGACGGCATGTGTCGCAGCGACGGGGTGGCTGAGCCGCAGCCGAGGTATTGCACGGTGAATTCGGACATAGAGTGTATTGGTGGATGTGGCTATAATGTGAGGCGTAATTTAATGTTCCGGCGGTTGTCCATCACGCGGTTATATGGGGGTGATGCGTACTTTTTGGCCTTTGAGGCGGCGGGCACGTGCGGCCTGAGATAGTGTTGTGGCGTATTCGGCGGCTACGGCCACCAGCGCGTAGTCCGGGGCTATGGTGATGTGCCCCACCTTGTCGCCCGGGATGCCGGCGTCCTTGACGGCAAAGCCCAGTATGTCGCCGCGCGAGATCTTGCGTCGTCGTCCGCCGTCAATGTACATCAGCTTGTACGGCTCGCGTATGGCGGCGTTGTTCGGCTCGGCAGGGTAGTGCGTATGGTCCGTATCGATATAGGGCGGCATATTTTCCGAAGGGCCGAGGATGACGTATGCCGTACCGTCGGCGCCGGCGCGTGCCGTGCGTCCGTTGCGGTGGGTGTAAGCTGCTTCATCTACCGGCAAATGATAATGGATGACGGCGCCCACGTCCGGGATGTCAAGACCGCGAGCGCCCAAATCGGTGGATACCATCACATTGGCTGCATGTGAGGCAAAAGCTGCCACGGCTATTTCGCGTTGACGCTGCTCCAAGCCTCCGTGGTACAGTACGGCGGTGACGCCGCGGCGTCCCAGGCCCGAGACGACGCGTTCGGCGGCATCGCGATGGTTGACAAATACCATGGCTGTCTGTCCCTCAGCCAGCAATTCGCGCACCAATACGGCCAAGGTATCCAACTTGTCGCGCTCGGGCGATACGACGTCCATTATGGTCAGTCGGGAGCGCAAAGGTGTCGCATCGTCCTCGGCTCGGATGATCTTGGGGGTGCCGCGGTCGGCGATAAATGCCGGCAGCGCCGGCGGCTCGGTGGCCGAGGTTAGCATCAGCAACTCCGAGCACGATCCTATACGACGCATGATGTCGCCCATTTGGCGCTCGAAGCCCAGTGCCAGCAGCTTGTCGTATTCGTCTATGACCACGCGGCGTATGTGGCGCGGAACTATGGTGCCGCGTGCGATATGGTCCAGCAGCCGGCCGGGAGTGGCTATGACTATATCCGGTGGAGTGGCGGAAGTCAGTGACGGCACTTCCGAATCGGCCGAGCGACCGCCGCATACCACCACGGTCTTAAATTCCGGCGTGGCCAATGGGCGTATCACATCGTAGATTTGCTGAGCCAATTCGCGCGACGGCGCCAGTACCAGTGCCGTGGGGGCCTGACCGGGCGCGGCCGGACGCATACCGCGCAGCAGTGCGATGGCGTAGGCCACGGTCTTGCCGCTGCCCGTAGGTGCCAACAGCATCAGACGCTGCACGTGTGCATCGACTTCGGCCACGGCGCATTGGATGGCGTTGAGCCGGGTGATGCCCATACGCGCCAGTTTGGCCATGATTTGCTCGGAAATCTTGCTCATAATTCGGGGGCTTATCGGTTGCACTTCACGATGGCTGTTCGAAAACTCTACAGAAGGCTTTCGATGTATTCGTCAAAGGACTCTTCTGTGGACATGAACTCGTTGAGACCGACGTATGTATTGGATGTCCCGTCGGGAAGGATGACGATAAGTGTCGGAAGCGAGGTGACGCCGAAGGCGGTCATGATGGTGGGACATGCGTCGGCATCTACGCTGACAAAGTCTGCACGGTCGCCGTATTTCTCGGCTGCGGCGTGGAATACGGGCTTGAATTTTTGGCACGGGCCGCACCAGGTGGCGTTGAAGTCGATAAGTAAGGGCTGCTCGACTGTCATTTCGGGTGTCAGAGGGTCATCGTCCTCGGCTTCTTGTACGGCTTCGGTGCTGACGTCTTCGGCTTCGGCTTTTTCGGCGGCGATGGTGTCGTTGTCGCTTTTTGCGTTGCTGTCTTGCTTATTGCCGCAGGATGCGAGGACGGCGCACATCGTCAGTGCTACAAATATTTTCTTCATAATCTCGGGTGCTTTTTTAGGAAAAAATTATTTTTTTTGAAGGGGTTAGCCCTTAGAAATTTTAAGGACCTTAAAGACCTTAAGGACTTTAAAGACTTTAGAGACTTTAGAGATCCTTAATGTCTGCGGCGTCTTATGCTCTTGGCCTTTTTTAAGAAAAACGGCGGCGACTGCCGCGCCCTGTGTACGCGGGTGCGTGGCAGTCGCCGTGAGCGTTTATGTGTGTTTTTTGGAGCGTCGTACTATCAAGCGAGAGCTTCTTTGAGGGCCTCGTTGGTGTGGTGTACGGCAGCAGCGCTCTTGGCAAAGAGGGCTTTTTCTTCGTCGTTGAGGTTGAGGTCAACGATTTTCTCAATACCGTTGCGGCCCAGCAGACAGGGCACGCCGATGCAGAGGTCTTTCTCGCCGTATTCGCCTTCGAGCAGAGCCGAGCAGGTGATGATGCGCTTCTGGTCGTGGAGGACTGCAGCGACTACGCTTGCTCCGGCTGCACCGGGAGCGTACCATGCCGAAGTTCCGAGCAGTTTGGTCAGAGTTGCACCGCCTACCATGGTGTCGGCAGCGACTTTCTCAAGTTCTTCCTTGGCCAGCAGAGTCGAGGCGGGAACGCCGCGGTATGCTGCATAGCGGGTCAGCGGGATCATTGTGGTATCGCCGTGGCCGCCGATAACCATACCTTCAACTTCGTTGGGGTTGGCGTTGAGTGCATTGGCCAAGTTGAAACGGAAGCGAGCGCTGTCGAGTGCGCCGCCCATACCGATGATGCGGTTTTTGGGCAGACCGCTGGTTTTGTGGATCAGGTAGGTCATGGTGTCCATCGGGTTGGAGATGCACAGGATGACTGCTTCGGGCGAGTGCTTGAGCACGTTGTCCATTACGGACTTTACAATCTTGGCGTTGACACCGATGAGTTCTTCGCGGGTCATACCGGGTTTGCGGGGAATACCGCTGGTGATGACTACCATGTCGGAGCCTTCGGTGGCGGTGTAGTCGTTGGTGACGCCGCGCAGACGGGTGTTGAGACCCAGGATGCTGGCTGTCTGCATGATATCCATGGCTTTGCCTTCGGCTACGCCCTCTTTGATGTCGAGGAGTACGACCTCGTCGGCTACCTGGTTGGTTACAAGTACGTTGGCACATGTGGCACCTACATTACCGGCGCCGATGACTGTTACTTTTGACATAATTGTAAGTTTTATATTGGGTAATATGTTTGTGCTTGTGTATATATGTGGTCGTCAGACCTATATGCTCGGCGCTGCCGTCTATGGCCGCTGCTGTCGCTTTTGCACGGCAAATATACAAACTTTTTCCGTGTCGGCAGTGAAAAATTAGTTAAGAATATTGCCTATCGGGCAAAAATCCATCGTGCAATGTGTCAGAATGTCATCATTGCATCGTCTGAGCCGTGCCCTTCCGGGTACATATATACAAAAAAAACGCCGTCTACCAACGTGTTCCGGCAGGCGGCGCTTATGCGTGTGTGCTTGTTGACATTATTTGCCAAAGGATTCAGCAGCGTTCTTCAGGTTCTCGGCAGCGTTCTTGACAGCCTTAACGTCCTTGGAAGCTTTCTGAACTTTTTCGGCGGCATCGTTGATGGCTTCGGAAGCCTTGTTGGAGGTTTCTTCTTCGGCAGCGGTGGTAGCTACTTCGACGTTTTCTACGGTAGTCGTTTCGGCTACTTCGGGAGCGGCTTCTACAGCAGCTGTGCTATCGGTTGCCGTGCTATCGTTAGCATTTTCGCTTTTACCATTGCCGCAAGCGGCGAGACTCATTGCTGCAAATACAGCAGCTACATAAAGCATCTTTTTCATAATCGTATGTGTTTTTTAATTGTTTTTTCTGTTTTATCTGTGTATCATTGTCTGATACGCTATATGGTAACACAAATAATGTGCCAAACGCGATAGTGACCGTCTGACACATCGGCCGGTAAAAAAAAATTTGTTTTGATCAGTTTCTTTTGGCTGCTTTATGGTGTATAAAGAAGGAATACATCGTCTGTTAGACGTACTATATATGATATATGGCGCAATTATAGGCTTGTATCGGAGGGTACGGTCTCGCGTCTGCCACATCTGACAGTGTCGGTGTCATCTATGACACGAACTCTTCCTCGAATCGTTTTGTTTGCCATAATAATCTTAAATGCAGTAGTTTAATTTTCTGTAATACCCGGAGCCGATGAGTGAATATCTCCTGATACTTGGCTTTTGCATGGCTGTACACAAGTGCGACCACTTCTGTTTTGCCAAGGCTTTCAAGGGACTGTACGACAGCATACTCGGAGAATAATAGTCTGATGTATCCTTTATTTTAGGGCAGAAAACACTATTTTTGTCCTAAAATAAAGGACAGCCATTTTTGGCCCGCCCTTAGTCTGTTAATACGCTAAAGTTTTATTTCATGTCTTCGATGATGTCTCATAAGATTAAACGTATATTCGTATACATCGGCATTGCCGTAGCGGCTGTGCTGCTGACCGTGGGCGCGTGCTGGGTGGCGGTGGACACTAATGCCTCGGGGCGAGTCTATGATGACGTCGGCCAAGTGCCGGCTATGCGCTACGGGTTGTTGCTCGGCACCTCGCCGGTGACGCCGCGCGGTACGCATAATATCAATTTTGACACCCGCATCAAGGCCGCTGCCGAGCTATATCATGCGGGAAAGGTGCAGTATATCATAGCCTCCGGCGGCGACTATCGCCGTGATGACCGGGGCAACGCCGTGCGCTACGGATGCGATGAACCGCGCCGGATGCAACGCGCCCTCATAGCCGCCGGTGTGGATTCGACACACATCATACTCGACTACGAGGGCACGCGCACATTATATTCCGTGGCCAAGGCGCGACGCGTCTACGGCCTTGACTCGGTGCTGCTTATTTCGCAGGAATACCATAACCGGCGTGCCATTTGGCAGGCCGATCATTACGGCCTGTATGCCGTGGGATATAATGCGGCACACAGCTCGGAGCGCGGCAACATCATCCGCAATACGCTGCGCGAGACGTTGGCACGTGTAAAGCTGTATATCGACCTGTGGTTCGGCAGCGAGCCGCAGTTTGTCGCGGCGGCAAATCACAAGTAGTCGCGACGTTCCATCATTTTATGCAAGTCCTCGGCGGAGGCATCGTCTACGGTGTCGCCGCTCTCGCTTTCGAGGACATATAGTGCCAGTGCATCGGTCATCAGGATGTCGTCATGGCGACCGCGCACTGCTCCGTAGCTGCCATCGTCGCGCCGCATATATGACGCCAACTCGTTCACGGCTTCGGTGTCCGGCTCGTCCAGAGTGCCGTCGCGCACGGCCGCCACAAGGGTGTCTATCAGCAGCGGCTTGGTGTTGCGGTTGGTGTGAAACCCGACGCGCCGCCCGGGTGCATCGTCTATGGTGCCGACAGCCCGACGCCGATACAACACGGGGTAGTCACGTGCCAGACGCTCGAGCACGGGGAAGCTGTCGCTGCTTTCCAGTGTATTGCTCTCGACCACCAGCAGGGCGTAATTGTAGGCCTTGGCCAGGTGCATGGCGATGGATGCCAATCGGTCATGGTCGATATGTCCGCGCCATCGGGCGCACACGCGTGCTCCAGTTTCGGTGTGTCGCAGCACGGTCACCACCGAGAAGTCGGCCCCCGGGCTGCGCCCGCCCACGTCGACGGCTGCCACGTATGTGTGTCCGGCCGCAGGCTCTTCCCATAGACGTAGGGCTCCGCGGCTGTCATCGCTCCACAGCCCGGAACGCCAATCGATGGTGCAAGTGCGCAGCGGCACACGACAGAGGCGCCGTAGACGCTCGGTCCATCTCACGTCAAAGACATTGGCGCCGGTGTTGCGAAAGGCTTCTTCGGCCGTAGTCGGATATTCGGCCTTGAGCGCTCGGGCATCTTGTATCTCGAGTGCTTTGGCGTGATACCAAGCCACTTGGTCGAGGCACAGTCGGATGCCGTCATCACCCTGTGGCGTGAGCCACAGCGCGCGCTCCTCATCGGTCAGCGACTCCCACAATTCGGCCACCTGTGCCTCGGTGTCCAAGGGCCGCCGGTCGCGGTAGATGCCGATTTCGTACCACGGCACAAAGACGGCACGTTTGTCGCCGCGGCCTCCGGCGCAGCGGTGCCATTCGTGGTAGAAGTAATTACCCGTGCCGTTGGCCGTTGATTCAACTACCACAAGCGTCAGCGGCTCGATGGGTATGGTGCCGCATACCGAGCACATCAGCGCCACGGGCGACCGCTTGGTCGTGTCGGGCCAATAGGCCATCTCGGAAAGGTGGGCCATCTTGATGTCGCTGCCGCGCATGGCATCGGGCTTCTCGGCGCTGGTGACCACCACGTAGCAGTCGCGTCCCGCTATGCGCCGGGTGTTGGCGCTGCGCTCGTAGGGCAGGAAGCGCAGGGGCTTGTCCTCGTGCCACAATTTCTCGGGGTAATGCTCGGCCAGGAGGCTGTACATTCCCAGGATGAGCTTGGAGGTGTCCTTGACGTGCGCCGCTATCAGCGAGTTCCATCCGCGGCGGAGGCATATCTGTATCCAGGCCATGTATATCTGCACCAGGGTGCTGCCGCCCCATTGACGGGCTTTGAGCAAAATCATACGCAGCGGCCGGCCGGCGCGCCGGTCGCTTTCGAGGATGGCGGCGACGCGCCGCTGAGGGCGGTTGAGTATGAAGGGCTCGAGCATCCCGGTGGTCTTGTGCCGTATGGTGACGCAGCGTGCGCACCAGAATTCGAAGTCGCAGCGGCAGCGCGCTTCGACCCACGCCTCGGCATTGGTCTTGACGGCGGAAATATCCATCTCGCAGGGGACGTATGCATGGCGGGAGCGGCTGTCTATGGCGCCGGCAGGTGCCACCACGCGTTTGCGTCTGCCGCTGCTGCCGCGACCGATCACGGGGTCGAAGTCCTCGGCCTGCTGCCGCAGTTGTCGCCGCGATAGGTCTTCGGCCAGTATTGCTTTGTAATCGGTGTTTTCCATTGTAGTGTAAGGCGTACGTATTTCATTGTTTGATGACGGTGTATGTCGGTGCGGCTATGCGTGCATCGGCGCTGACGCCGGCATCTATGCCCAGCCATAGCGAGGTAATGCGGCGTGCCGCGGTGACCACGGTCAGGGGTGTGCGCATGGCCCCGGTGTAGCTTGTGCGGCTGATACACAGATGACGAGGCGACAGGTACATACGCTCGGCCGTGAGGTCGCCGTCCACATCGGCGGCATCGATATTCCATGTCAAGGTGCGCAGGATGGAGCGCGGGCCCATGGGAGTGCGTGCGTTCCAGCGCACTGCCGTATTGCCGGTCGGCGCTACCGTATTGTCGTAGTCCAGTATGCGGCCTTCGGAGGTGGTTGCCAGGGCACAATCGGTGGCGCCGAGTGTCGCGATGACACCGGGATTGTCCACGCTGTAGCGCGCCCGGTTGTGGCGGCTGCTGTAGATATATGTGTCTTGGTCGGCGGCAAAAACGGCCAATTCGCGCCTTTGCGGCAGCCACAGCAGCTCCGAGCCGCCGAGGGGTATATCGGTGGTGATGGTCTCGACGCGGGTGCCGCGCAGGACGTCGATATGACCATGACACAGGACGTATACCGCATCATCGGCGGCGCACATACTTCGCGCACCGACGGGTATCGAATTGCTGATGAGGGTGGCGGACATGGACTTGGCCTCGACTCCGACGGTAACCATACGTATGCCGTCTCCGCTGCCGCAGTAGAAGCGACTGCGGCCATAGTCCCAAGCGCCGCCGGAGGATGGTGCCGTCGCCAGTGTGCGTATATCCGCCGGAAGGGTCAGGGTGCTGCACGGCATCAACGTCCCCGGACGTGTGGCCGCCACAAGTCCGCGTACCACGCCGACGACGACATCGCCGGCGGCCGTGGCGTCATCTCCCGGGTCGGCCTCTGCCACGGGCGTGACGGGCTGCATACTGCTGTCGACGGCAAAGGCGTAAGCGCCATCGCCGGAGGCTTCCATCGTGGCCGTGTGTCGGTAATGGGTGCCGTCGATATCGAGGTCTATTTGGATTTTGACGGCACTCGGATGCGGATATACCAGCAGCGGCGACAGCCGCACGGGCGCGTCCGCGGTGCCGCTGCCGCGCCATACCACATCGCGGTGCCCGTCGGCAAAGGATACACGCACACGACCGCTCCACGCCTTATCGGCAAGGGCGGCGGCATAAGCCACCGGGCTGTAAGCTCCGGGACGCACGGCGTGTATGCCGCCCCAAAGTGTTGCCCCGGCGGCCTTGGCGCACGTCTCGGCCACGAAGCCGCCGGGCAGGGCGGCGGCCGGTACCTGAGGCGGGGCGCATGTCGTCCCATCGCCCATATCGAAGGTGCGGCTCCAGCGCCCTTGGCTCAGAGGCCGGCTGACGGCGGCAATGGCACGTGCGCATTCGTCAAATCGGGCCAGCGCCTCGGCCACATGGCGGCGCGAGGCTGCCGGACGTGCGGCAGCCACGCCGGCGGTGCCGCAAATGCTGATGCGCACATATCCGGTGCCGGGAGTGCGCCCGAACGATGCTCGCACATCCACCCCGGAGGGGTCTATCGGCGGCATAGGCGCGGTCATCTCGAGCACCAGGCGTGCCGCACGGCGTGCCCGGAGGGCATCGGCACCGGCGCCGACGATTACGCGTGGACGGAAGCTGCGCACCGTCAAGGTCTTGGCCGCAAGTGTCTTGCTGTCGGCACAATCGTACGATATGGCGGCTGTGAAGGGGTCGGCCACGTCGGCGGCCAGAAGCACGGGCGGGGTCGTGTACAGGGTGTTGCCCTCGTCGTCGAGGAGGCGGCATCGAGCAAGGCACGGGGCTATGGACGTCCCGGCGGCGTTGGCGCTGTCGAGGGCATCGATGTAGGCGCGGCCTATGTCCGCGGCCAGGGCCTTGCGGTCGGTGGCGGCCAAGGGCATTCCGGAGGAGTACTCCCGGGACAGCACGCGCGCGGGCAGGGTCACGGAGATGTCCCCGGCGCTCTCGGCGATGATGGAGATGGCGGGCCATACGCTGCTGTCGGCACGCGCCATCATCCATGCGCCGTCGGCGTATTGTGCAACGTATGCCCCTGACGTGGACATCACCGTCAGGCTGTCGCCGCCGTCATCGAAGACGGCGCACAACGGCGTCCCGGCGGTATTGCCTATGGTGGTGACGGTGGCGGTGTCCGTGCCTGAAGTGATGCCGGCCACGGCAATTTCGGTGTCGCGACACAGCGCCAAGCGCTTGCCCGCAGACGTGTCGATGCACGCCAACGGACGCCAACCGCCCGAAAGCAGTGTGCGCGGAATACCCGTGGGGCACAGCACCTCGCCGCTCGCATCGGCCGGACACAGATTGTGGCATTCAACGACTTGAAAGGCCGAAGCCTTGTCCCGATTTATGGGATTTTCGATAAGCATTGTCATGGTAGATAAGGTGTTTGGGTTGGGTGTGTTTTTCGATATACTCGGGCGCACCGGTGTGCGCGCGTTTAATACCGCAAAGATAAACCGCGCATCTCCCGCCACTGCTGCCGATGACACACACACCGCGCCAATCACCGACATACACACCGCGCCAACCGTCGTACACACCATGCCAATCGTCGGCGTTTTCCGTCAATATACGATAGGTCGGCGGCTATGCCTCCGCCTAAGTGATCGATACAGTTCCTATTATAGCTATAGTAGCCATTATAGCCATTACAGCCATATTAACCATAACAGCCACCCCCCCCCGAGAAAAAGATAATGGGACGCAGCCGCCGTGCGGCTGCGTCCCATTATAATAGATGTCTTTGCTGTCTACTGAAAAAAAACAGATTATTTCTTGGCAGCTTCGATGGATGCTTTACGGAATTCCTTCATAGCCTTCTCGATTTCGAGCGAAGCCTTGCGAGCGCGTGCGCCGGCAGCTTTGTTTCCTTGTTCGGCCTGAAGAGCGGAATCTTTTGCAAATACTGCGTAAGCAGCTGCTACTTTTTCGATAATTTCTTTCATTGTAATGATGTTTTGAGGGTTAGGGGTTATCGTTTTTACGCTGCAAATATACAACAATTCCCACAATACCAAATAATTTTACGCCAAAAAGCGCGGTTTTTGGCCTCAAATCCCGAATTTTGTCTGTTTTTGTCCTCTTACGCAGTCTTTTGGTCTCTGTTCGGCTGCCTTTTTCCACCCGGGCGGTACACCTTTTTTTTGGGGGGGGTGCAGCGATACAGCCCGTACAAGCCTGATACACCTGCTTTTCGCAGTCTCTATTCCAAAAAAGCGGGCAAATGGCCGGTTTTTTGGAATAGAGACCCCCACCCACGCCCCGGCATAGTCTTCCCCGACAACCGCTGATGACGCAGCGTCCCTGCCGCACCGGCTCCGTAGCCCGGTCATAACTCGGCATAATCGCCCACGGCGTGCAACCTTTCCATCGTCATCCGCTCGCCCCCTCCCACTCAATACAATCCTGATACACTCTATTGTGTACCGCCGGCGCGTCAAGATGTCGACCCGGTGGTGTGTCAAAATGCCGACCCGGTAGTGGCGCCATACATAGCGTCTGTGCAGTATGATGGTAATATCCCGGAATACAGCACATTAAGCCAAATTACCTACTGCCGC
>ERZ808252.276-NODE-276-length-52268-cov-9.647693_pt1 | contig 52268 bp, 42 predicted proteins | sample MGYA00521242_ERZ808252 | MGnify/ENA primary metagenome ERZ808252 (study PRJEB31516, sample SAMN03275581) | gut metagenome | biome: mammalia-associated habitat; material: feces | host: Papio cynocephalus | place: Kenya | collected 2012-08-07 ... | reverse complement strand
ATTAATGGTAGCATTATTCATGCGAAAGAGTATACTTTGAGCAAAATAAATATCGAAAGAATCCCACTTTATGTTATTTCATAGATCATCCTTCGTTCTCTAACTTCAATCTTTACTGTAGCGTTGATGTCGAAGAGGAATCCAATGGCTTTTTACGTATGACAGAGGTGTTGTAAAGGTCGATATTTGTGAACAGAGGAAGATGATAGCGATTCACAAATTGGACATATAATATATTTATTCCACTTTGTGTTCGTTTTTCCTTATTCGCCAAATCATTAACATGAAAACGATAATAAAAGCAAATATAAAACAATATCGGGTCGAAGTTGATATATCCAACGCTTGAAGCAATAAGAGAACTATGGACTGAAATAGATTTAGCGCGAGAGATTGTATTGAGAAAATTGATGCTCGCATATTTTCCTTTTGAATTGACAAATTCAACATACTTGAAATTGCGGGGCCGGAATATCCAAATACAAATCTGAATACAGCAAATAAAATGATCAACTTAAAAAGATTAAGCTTGGCAAAAGCAACAATAAGGCATATTGAGATCATGAATATTGATACAATTGCAAGTTGCTTAAAATCATCATCGACCTTTTTTCTTATAAATGGTTGTACCAAAGAACCAATGACAGCAAATAATGTAACAAAAGCATACAAAAACCCATTTGTCATATCAGCAATGTCTAATTCATTCAATAATGGTTGAAACAATGTGAACATTGCACATAATAAAGCTTGGATGACAGATGTAAAAACGAGTAGCATACCAAGGTTTTTGTCTTTTATTAGAGTACGTGTTATGTCTTTAATTTGTTGGATTGAGTTATTAGAGTATATTTCTTCATCTGATTCATGTATTTTCACAAACAAAACAGAAATGGATGCTAATAGATATGCTGAAAAAGAGCATATTAAGATTGAGTTTAGACTTACATAACTTGCAAAAGATGCACATATGAATGATGTCAAAATACCTATCCAATTTATAGAATTGACTTTTGCATTGAACGTATGAAAGTTGGATTTATCATGTTGCATAAGATAATATCTATAAGCCAAAGCATCTCTTGAACCTGAGCAAAAAGCCTCTCCAGTTCCAACTATTATTTGTGAAATAAAAGGAGTAAGAAAATTATCCGAAAATAGCAAAATCAACAATGATACAGCTTTGAGCATTATTCCGACCGCTGAAGATTTCTTGGCACCAAGACGATCTGTTATCAAGCCGGCTGGAAGCTCTAGCAAGAAAACTGTAAAAGAAAAAAATGAGAAAAACAATATAATATTCTGTGATGAATAATTATATTTATTGGATAGAAATAATGCCCAAAAAGGCATCATTGAGTTAAATCCGCTAAAATAAACATATAAATAAAAGAACATAGTGTACCTATAAAATCGCTGGACTACCACAATAGCGGTAGCCCATGAATATTATGAATTCCATTGATAATTCATCAGAATAACCCAAAATCATGTAATTCCATAACATAGAATGTATCAACATTATAGGCATTTGTAGAAATGAATTAAAGATTAATTTTGCTCAGTAGAGGCTTCATGCATAGTTGTGGGTTAGACTTGATAAAGATATAAGTTTTGGGAGATGGCACTTAATTGAAAAAGCCATCTCTTTTCTTTTGTTGTGTGATTAGAGCTGGAGAACGAGCAGAAGAGGATACTCTTCAAGGAGCATATCGTGCTTACTCCTGATGTTCTATGGGCATAAGGAAGATAATTTATGTGAAGCTTTGAAAGTAGCCATTTCCTTTCTTTGTTGTTAAAATCAAGAGATATGAAGAAAATTGGAAAAACAGCGCTTATATTGGTGCTTGTATTGCTAACAGTTGCTCTTTCGATCTCGTGCCAGAATATATTTGGTACATCGACAGATGTAGAGCGTGTCTATGGTGATTGGCTTTATCAAAAGGACAGTGGGTTTGAAATAAAGCTTTCCCTCCGTAAAGATGGCACTTACTTCTATCAAGAAATCTCATCATATGGAAAGATCCTATATGAAAACAGTGGGAAGTTCTCTTTAAGCCCGACTCGCTTGATTTTGAAAGGACTTGATGACAATGATGGCGATAGATTCTATGTGTTCTCGATTTCAATGAAGGAGTCGAGCGATGGCGGGGATATTCTAGAGCTTGTGCCAACATTGACAAAAAAGTACACATTCAAGAGATGCATCTCTATTGATGAGCCAAGTATTTCGCTCGATATTGATGGAACCTGGTATTCGGATGAATTTGGACAAGTAGAGATAGGCGATGGCAAGATTGTAATAGATGTTAAAGATGGAACGCCTATTGCTTTTAAAATCGAGAAAGCAGTAGATAACAAGCTTTTTATTGATAGCCAGGATTACTATAGCGAAATAGACTATTTCACTGTTAATGGAACTTTGTATGTAGTCTTTCCCAAGCTTTCAGATGATGCTCATGTTTTCAATGCTATCTGAATCATGAAAATGCACTTGGATAAAAGCTAGCTATCCTTGAAGTGTATCATTTATTTCTTTAGAATCAAAAAGACTAGGAGAATAATATGTTCAAACCTGTAAACAATAAGGTCGAATTCCCAAAGATGGAAGAGGATGTCCTTAAGCTTTGGCAAGAGAAGGATATTTATGAAAAATCAATAGAGCAGCGTCCTGCTGATAATGAATATGTATTTTACGACGGGCCTCCGTTTGCAACAGGCCTACCTCATTTTGGCCATTTTGTCCCAGGAACGATAAAAGACGCAATCCCGCGCTATCAATCAATGAAGGGCAAAAGAGTCATAAGACGCTTCGGGTGGGATTGCCATGGGCTTCCTGTAGAGTCTGAGATGGAGAAGACGATAGGTGTCTCTGGGCATGCGAATATAATCAACTATGGAGTTGCAAAATTCAATGAAGAGTGCAGGTCAATCGTTCTAAGATATACAGCTGAGTGGAAGAAAGCCATCACAAGAATGGGTAGATGGGTCGATTTCGACAATGGCTACAGAACTATGGATAAAAAATACATGGAATCCGTGTGGTGGGCTTTTAAGACTTTGTATGACAAAGGCTTGATCTATGAGGGCTATAATGTTCTTCCATACTCTCCAAAGCTTGCATCGCCACTGTCTAATATGGAGGTCAATCTTGGAGGATACAAGGATGTGACAGATCCTGCTGTTACTGTAAGATTCAAGGCCGATGGCGAGGAAAATACATATTTCTTGGCATGGACAACTACTCCTTGGACTCTTCCATCAAACCTTGCACTTGCTGTGGGAGCAGACATCGATTATGTCAAAGTCCAAGATGAAGAGGGTGGTGAGTATTACTATCTTGCAGAGAAGCTTTTGAACAAATACTACAAAGATGGCAAAGGAATGAAGGTCGTAGAGAGAGTAAAAGGCAACGACCTTGTTGGTAAGAGCTATGAGCCTCTATTCCCATACTTTGCTGATTTGAAGAAAGTCGGAGCATTCCAGGTTGTTACAGCTGACTATGTTACAACTGAAGATGGCTGCGGCATTGTCCATACAGCATCTGGTTTTGGCGTAGATGACTATAACACAATGAAGACAAAACTGTCTTCTGTTCCTGTCGTTTGTCCTATCGACGAGGAGTGCAAGTTCACATCAGAGGTATCTGATTTTGCTGGCATGTTTGTAAAGGATGCCGATAAGCCAATCATCCAAATGCTCAAAGAGCAAGGGAAACTTGTAAAGAAAGAGAACTACTTGCACTCTTATCCATTTTGCTACAGGACTGGAATGCCTCTTATCTATAGAGCGATGAGTTGCTGGTTTGTCGATGTGCCAAAGATCAAAGAAGCTATGCTTAAGGCAAATGATCAAATCACTTGGGTGCCTGAGCATATAAAGTACGGTCGCTTCGGAAAGTGGCTTGAGGGCGCGCGAGAGTGGGCAATCTCGAGAAACAGGTTCTGGGGAAATCCAATTCCTGTATGGAAATGCGATGGCTCGGATTATATAGAGGTCATAGGTTCTGTTGCTGAGCTTGAAGAAAAGTGCGGACATAAAGTTGAGGATTTGCATAAGCATTTTGTTGATGAGCTTACATGGCCAAGCCCTGATGGAAAGGGGACAATGAGACGTGTTCCAGACATTCTTGATTGCTGGTTTGAGTCAGGATCTATGCCATATGCTCAGCAACATTATCCATTTGAGAACAAAGAGAAATTCGAGAAGGAGCTTTTCCCTGCTGATTTCATCAATGAAGGATTGGACCAAACTAGAGGATGGTTCTATTCTTTGACTGTTCTTTCCGCAGCTTTATTTGACAAGCCGGCTTTCGAGCATTGTATAGTTTCTGGAATAGTGCTTGCTGAAGATGGAAGGAAGATGAGTAAATCGCTTAGAAACTATACAGACCCTATGCTTGTCGTAGAAAAGTATGGCGCTGATGCACTGAGGTTTGCTCTTCTTAATTCTCCTCTTGTCAAAGCAGATGACTTGAAGTTCTCAGAAGACATCGTGAAGGATGTGATAAAGGAGTTGTTGCTTCCTCTTTGGAATGCATATTCATTCTTCATCACATATGCGAATATCGACGGGTACAATCCAGACAAGACAAACTTTAATGATTTGAAAAATCCACTTGATAGATGGATAATCTCTGATTTGGAAAAGCTTGTCAAAGACGAAACTGATGGCTATGAATCCTATGATATGCAAAAAACAGCATCTGCTCTTGTTTCTTTCCTTGATGACTTGAACAACTGGTATATAAGAAGATCAAGACGTAGATTCTGGCGCTCAGAGAATGATAGCGACAAGAAGGAAGCATATGATACTCTATATCGGGTATTGCTTACATTCGTTAAGCTTGCATGTCCTATTGTTCCTTTTATCACAGAGACAATCTACCAGAATTTGAAAACATCAGATATGCCAGAATCCGTCCATCTTTGCGACTATCCTGTGTACAACGCAAAAGAGAGAGATGAGAATCTTGAGAAAGAGATGCGCTTGATTGTCAAGACAATCGAGATGGGTAGATCATTGCGCTCTGCATCAAACCTCAAGATAAGACAGCCATTGAAGAGCTATATCATTGTCGACAGAAATAGCTTTGATAGAGCTATTCTGGAAAAGAACAAGGAAATAATTGCAGAGGAGTTGAATGTCAAGCAAGTCGATATACAAAGCGATGAATCTTCCCTTGTTTCCTATTCAGCAAAAGCAAACTTCAAGGTCTTGGGATCAAAGCTTGGCAAGAGCATGAAGGAAGTTGCATCGATTATCCAGGATTTCGATAACAACAAGATCGAAAAACTTTTGGAGGGAGAAAAAGCCAAGATCGTCTACTCGGCAGGAGAGATTGATATCGATGAGAATGACCTAGTAATCCAAAGGACAGAGAAAGAGCATGTGAAGGTTCTTAATGATGGAGAGATCACAGTTGGCTTTGATACCGAGATTACTAAAGAGCTTCTCTTGGAAGGTGTTGCTAGAGATTTGATAAGATTCGTGCAAACAGCACGAAAAGACAGTGGCTTCGATGTCTCTGATCATATTGTTCTTACAATAGATGGCTCAGATACTATCAAAGAAGCTGTCGAGATGTACTCGAGCTACATCAAGTCAGAGACTCTTGCCAATGAGCTTTCAATAAGTGAAAACAATGGAAGCGAAGGCGAGATCGGTGATGATAAGTTCAGAGTTGATGTGAAAAAAGCGAAGTAATGGATGTAAGACAATGAGAAGATGTGTTTTTTCTATTCTGTTTGTTGCTCTCATATTTTCTTCATGTGTGCATCATACGCCATTTGAAGATGAGTATTATTTCCAAGCTATGGGTGATAGCTCTGAGATAGTTGTCACAACAGATGTCAAGAAATTGAAGGGAAGTTCGCTTGGTGCAAATATTGATAGCAATGGAAATGCAAAAACACTCTTCGATCGTGCCGAAAGGCTTTCTGTTGCTTTGATGCCTAAAACGCTAGAGAAGTATCCGCTAGAGATATCTGATTATGATATCTATGGCGGTTTTGAAGGCAACTATGGATCTTTTGTTACAAATACAGCACTTTCCTGGTCCAAGGAATTCGTGAAAGAGAAGGAAGATGGAATAAAGTACTATACAAATGGCAATATCAAGGCCGCTGTACCTAAGTCTGGATTGCTTCTCTTTTCCACAGACAGCTACAAAAAAGCATATGAAAAGACATTCTCAGAGAGAGTGAAGCTCATAGAGGATGAAATTGCGAAAGAGATGGCTTCATCAACAACAGCTTTTTTCGTAAGAACACCACAAACTCTTCTAGATCTTGGCTTTGAGTTGCCTGATACTGTCTTGAAACAGATTTACACTTCTTATTTCATGATTGATGAAATAGATGGCAACTTGGTGATGAATGGAAAGCTTATGATGTATGACAAAAGCGGGGCTAAGACAATGAATACTATCTTGAGGAATCAATTGATACAAAGCATTCGGCGTTCTGGTGAGAAACTTGACGTCAAAGCAATCTCAAAATACTTTACATTTGATGACAATGTTGTCACAATCGATTCATTCAAACTCGAGGGAGAAATGCGTCAAAAAGCTCTTTCGATGATAGATAAGACATTAGAAGGTTTAATGTAATATGCCACTATATGAATACAAGTGTCCTTCCTGCGGGAAGGAGTTCGATCAATTGAGAGACTTTTCTGAATCCGATGAGCCGGCAAAATGCCCAAATTGTGGCGCCTTGGCCTACAGAGAAGTAGCAGATGTTGGTGCTGTGATCTATAAAGGATCTGGCTACTATTGCAAGGATCATCCACATGAGGGTTGTCCTTGCCACAAGGAAAAATGATTATGAAGAAGAGAATCCTTACAGGCGACAGACCTACAGGGCATTTGCATCTTGGGCACTATGTTGGGTCATTGAAATCGAGAGTTGAGCTTCAAGATGAATATGAAGAGTTTATCCTTGTTGCTGATGTGCAAGCATTGACAACGCATTTCGAGCATCCAGAGTTGATCAATGATTCCATCTACCAAGTCACGATGGATAATCTTGCTGTGGGGTTGGATCCGGAAAAAGTTACTTTCGTGCAACAGTCGCAAGTTCCTTCAATCCATGTGCTTACAATGTATTATTCGATGTTTGTGACAGTTAACCAATTAAGCCACAATCCAACAATCAAGACAGAAGCAAAAAACTACGGTTATACTGAGATGTCATATGGATTCTTGGGCTATCCTGTGTCCCAGGCTGCAGATATAACATTTTGCAATGCTGATTTGGTGCCAGTAGGGGAGGACCAGATTCCACATATCGAGTTTGCCAGAAAGATTGTAAGAAAATTCAATGCGCAATATGGTACATCCATTGTTGAGCCTGAGTACAAGCTATCAGTTGTATCTAGGCTAGGCGGATTAGATGGCAACACAAAGATGGGTAAGAGCCTTGGAAATGCAATCTACCTCTCAGATGGTCCAGATGTGCTTTGGGAAAAGATAAGAAACGCTGTTACAGATACAAATAGGATTGCCGTCAAGATTCCAGGAAACCCAGATGTGTGCACAGTATTCCAATATCACAAGGCATTCAATCCAGATGGAGTTGATGCAATTTGCGCTGATTGCAAAGGCGCAAAAATGGGATGTGTTGCTTGCAAGAAGATTCTTCTAGAGAAAATGAATGCCATACTTGAGCCAATAAGAGAAAAGAGGCATTTTTACGAAGACCATCCTGAATATGTTAGGGAGATAATCTCAGAAGGTACAAAGAAAGCCAATGAAATAGGCAACGAAAACCTGAAAAAACTTGAAGATAAGATGCATCTGATTCTTAAATAATGAGAAAAACAATCCATTGCTACAAGAAACAATGGATTTTTTTCTGGTGCATTTTATCTAAATGAGACAGGTGATGTGAATACAGCATCACCATGTTTTTCATAAGCGCGCATGTAAATTGCGCCTTGACTTTCACTATCGATCTCAACATCGATATGGGCAAGTGTCTCTGACTTTGGTACGAATCTTCCAATTTCAATTGCTGGAGATACAAAGCCGTCGATATATTCTGATGTTTGTTCTTTCTTGAGATCGGAAAGGCTGTATTTGTACTCCCGATCAAAGGTTTCATTGTTCCATGTTATTTTTGCTTTGACGATTATTTCTGTTTTATCATTGCCATCCAATTCGATTACAAATCCATTGGTGCTATCTGTCTGTGCTGTAGCATTTCCATCTGTGACTACATGCAAAGAGATATTGTTTCCATCAACGCTAAAATGGGGAAGAACACTATTGCTATCTTCTGGAACATCCAAAGGGTCAACCATGTCTATCCCTCTAAGTCTTGGTGTTGCACAGAGAACTTTCCCATTCTTGACATCGATGCTGACATCCCAGCTTGCGCTCTTGTGCTTCTTCCCCCATCCAAACATAAATGAGACAAAGCCAATGTTTTCATCTTCGTTTTTTGCTTGGAAGTTGTATTTTCCCGCAATAACATTTCCATCTTGTATAAGCTCGACTTTCTCAAGCTTGTCATAGGCTGAGACAAAAGCAATTGCATGGATCTTGCCATTGTGCTTTGGTGCTATATGGCCAGATCGTACACCATTTACATACAATACTGTCTCTATTGGGTCTCCAGAAGCAGCAGAGGTGGCTCTGTCTACTAGAGCGCTCCATACGCTATCTCTCGAGAGAGCTTTTGCATACAGCACTGTTCGACCGAAGCCGTAGCTTCCCGGCGCTGAGTTGTGGTGATCTGTAGAACCAACTACACCAAAGTGCTTTCCAAGTTGGAGGCCACCTTGGTATGTGTTCATCTCAGATCTTGGTCCCATAGTATGAAGATACTTGGGAGTTGCTTCATAGCTTTCAGAGCATCCATGCATGGATATTATCTCGATAAGAGGAGATGGCTCTTCCCTGTAGTGGCTCCAGCTTATTCCTCTCCAGCCTTCCTTGTATCCAATATGGTGAGGAGTGCAAAGGTATTTCTCTCTTTGATCTTCATTTGCATTTACAAGATTTATAAGTCGCATGTCAGCTTGTCCTTTTTCGACAGGAGCTGGGAGCTCTTCGATTGGATTCTTGCATAGTATTGTGTAGTCACCATAGATGAAGCTATGAAATTCATAAGAAGGGAACGGAATGAAGGTGCTGTCTTCAGCTTCATTCATGCACTCAAGATAATGAGGCCAGTTTTTTCTAAGCTTCTCAAATCCTTTTCGGTGGTATTCCTTTACATCCTCTGGAATGTTCTTTCCCTCTTCATCCATATCTGGCCAAGCAAAATGCCCTGTGACAGAGAAGAAATCGAGTTGCTCACGTGCAAAAGAGATTGCATCTTCAATCTTTCCATACCCATAGCTTATGCCAGAGTGGTTGTGTATATCACCAACATAGGCATTTAGAGATGAAACTTCATCATATAAACCGCTATTTTTTAGTTCTTTCTCAAAATTATTACTAATCCTATTCAACGAAATCCATCCTTTTTTCAGTCCATTTCATTAGACTGCTGTTTTTGGTTAAATATATAATATATCGATGGTTAATTGCAAATCGCCAAGATATAGTATGAGCATACATCTTGAAAGGGCTTAAAAAAATTCAACCTACCATTTTGGAAAAGCTGCTTTATACTCTAGCCAACATATAGATGGAGGCTATAATGGCTGACAGAGGAAAAAAAGAAGGAAGAATGCTCAGCGACAAAGTGAAGAATAAGCTTTGGCTTTTAATTTCGCTTTTATGTGCAATTGGTCTTTGGACTATTCTTTCCATATTACCAGCAACATCACGATCATTTCCAAATATCATCGTGACTTTCAAGCAAATAGGAGTTATGTTCAAGCGAGGAGTTCTCTTGAAGGACATACAGTCATCATTGATTTCTGTGACAGCAGGGTATGCTCTTGGCTTTTGCATTGCATTGCCACTTGCTATTTTGATGGCATGGTACAATCCATTCAGGAGAATAATACAACCTTGGATCCAGTTTATAAGGAACATCCCACCTCTTGCATATGTTCCTCTTATCGTAATTGCTGCAGGAGTAGGCAGAAAACCACAAATCATAGTTATTACGATTGCAACATGCCTTCTAATGTGCATAACAATGTACCAAGGAATAGTGAATATCGATGAGACTTTGATAAAGGCTGCAAGAGTTCTTGGGGCAAAAGACAAGGATATATTCCTACGCGTTCTTGCACCGGCATCGCTACCATTCATACTCACAGCTGTGCGCCTTGGAGCGTCATGCGCATTAACAACTCTTATTGCGGCAGAGTCGACAGGAGCGTTTGCTGGTCTTGGCATGAGGATAAGATCCCTTAACAACAATTTCGAGACAGCTCCGATGCTCCTGTATATCATTTTGATAGGAATAATCGGAGTTACAGTTGAGAAGCTGATCACATTACTTGAAAGGAAGCTAACAGGATGGCAGGAGAAAAGAGAGATATAAAAGTCAAGATCGATAATGTGAAGAAGACTTACCAAGGACGAAACGGGGAAGTTGTTGCGCTCAATGGTGTCAATCTTGACATTATGGACAATGAATTCATAACTGTAGTTGGACCGTCTGGGTGTGGCAAATCCACAATCCTGAATATAATGGCAGGCCTTTTGGAGCCAACGAGTGGGAAGATACTTTGCGATGGAAAGGAAATCCATGGGACTGGGCCCGACAGAGGTGTTGTGTTCCAGCAATATGCGCTTTTCCCTTGGCTCACTGTGAAGAAGAATGTTCTTTTCCCTCTCCAAATGAAAGGAATAAAGGGAAAAGAGGCCGATGATATAGCCATGAAGTACATAAAGATGGTTGATCTTGAGAAATTTTGCAATCACTATCCCAAGGAGCTTTCTGGAGGAATGAAGCAAAGGGTTGCAATTGCGCGAGCTTATGCTGCCAATCCTGAGGTTCTTTTGATGGATGAGCCATTTGGTGCTCTTGATGCACAGACAAGGACACAGCTTCAGCAAGAGCTATTGGAAACATGGGAAAAAGAAAGAAAGACATGTTTTTTCATCACACATGATGTCGATGAGGCTCTTATCTTGGGACAGCGTGTTGTTATCATGTCGGCACGCCCCGGAAGGATCAAGGATATAGTTACTGTTGACATTCCGTATCCTAGAGATCAAGAGACAAAAATGAGTCCCCGCTTTCTTGAGTTGAAGAACCAAATTTGGGCACAAGTATACCAGGAATATCTTGAAGTAAGAAAATAAAAAAAGGAGAAATAAAAATGAAGAAAGTAATGACTGTCATGCTTGTAATGCTTCTTGCAGCATCGGCTGTGTTTGCACAAGGTGCTTCGGATGCCAATTCTGGATCAAAGACAGAGCTTAAGACTTTGAATGTTGCTTATATGCCTAACTATTCCTCGCTTTGCTCTGTAGTTTCAGCAATAGAGCTGGGAGCATTCGAAAAGGAAGGACTAAAGATCAATTTGGTCGAATTTGCCGACGGCCCAACAATCATTGCAGCTATGGAATCAGGCTCAATCGATATTGGATATATCGGGCACGGTGCACATAAGCTTTGCATCAATGGTCGAGCATCCATCTTTGCAATATCACATCTTGGAAATGGAGATGCAATTATTGGTCTGAAGAGCCATGGCGTTTCATCTCTTGCAGACCTGAAGGGCAAGAAAGTCGGATATGCATCAGGAACATCATCCGAGAACATCTTGCAGCTTGGACTTGCAAGGGCTGGTCTTACAATGGATGATATCAAAGCATACGAGATGGATGCATCAGCAATCACATCAGCTATGACATCAGGAGCATTGGATGCATGTGCAACATGGACTCCATCTACCGAGACAATTGTCAACCAGATTGGGGATGATGCAACAGTTATTGCAAGAAACGAGACATTCTCCGATGAGACAGTCAACATTGCATCATGGATCGTTATGCCAAAGTGGGCTGAAGAGAATCACGATACTCTCGTAAAATTCACAAGAGCACTTTATGTAGGTGATGACTACAGAGCAGAGGAAGAGAACATGAAGCAGGTTGCTCAGTGGGTTGCAAAACAGGTTGCAGGCGACTTTGATGTTCAATACCAGCAGATTCATTGCGCTAAGTGGTACACTAAGGCTGAAATCATCGAGGGATGCAATAATGGATCCATAAAAGAACTGTATGAAGTTCAAAAGGTTGCTTTCGGCTCAAGTGTTGATCCAATGACTCCTGTCGATAACTATGTCCTCTTTGATATCATGCTCGAAGCTGGAAAATAAAAAACAAAAAGATAAATACGGCTCCTAGGCTTCTTGTCTAGGAGTTTTTTTTCTGTCAATGACTGACCAAGTATATTATAATTTCTTGCATGCTGAGTGTACTTGTCATAATGACTGCAATACTTTCATTTGCCCTGTTTTTGTTGCGGCATGATAGAAGAAGTCTTTTTCTGTCGCTTGCGTCAATTTCTTTTTCCATCTTCTATTTCACAATGATTATCTATATTGCAAAGAAGGGTGGGATATCGAAAGCCACTACATTCATGCTGTTCTTTTCATATCATTTTCGACAAAAGTTGCAATTTATGGTCCTGACTTTGCAAACGCTTGGCTTTACGATGGCAATATCTAAATTCATGTTTCCATATTTTTTGCTTCTCTCATCGCTTTCAATGGCACACTTCAAACAGAAGATAAAATCCTCACTTGTTTCTATTCTCTTGTCTTTGTTACCGATTGCCTTTATTGTCATATATTATCCATCGATGTTCATAAGGCTTGCTGTAAATACAAAACTGTTGCAAATGGTTGTAACAACTTCCAAACTCTGGATTGTTTTATACGTACTTGCTTCCATGTTGATTTCTATAAAGGAATATATTTCAATTTACTTTTCTTTCTATAAGAGAAGAGCCTTTGTGAAGATGTCAATGGTCCTATCGCTTGGGCTTTTGTATGTTTTTTTCATTCCACAGGATCCGGCACAGGTATATCTTTTCTACAAGAACGAGTACATGGGATCGATGGGACTTTGGTATCTCCATTGGGGATTCACATCAGGCCTATACTATTTCATGATGCTTGGAACAACTGTGCTTGCAATTGTTGGAATAATATCGTTCATGCGCTATTTTTATGTAACATTTGGAGAGATAACGGAAGTCAAGCACCTGAAGAGGATGGGGCAGGATGCAATGAGAGGTGTTAGCATGCTTGTCCATGGCACAAAGAATGACCTTCTCTCAACATCTATTCTTCTTGATTCCTTGAAAGAGAAATACCCATATGACAATGATGTGACAAAGCTTATAGAGATCAACAATGGACTAAAGACAAGGCTCGATCGCCTTAATAGAGCAAGCAAGGCAAATACAACAAAACTCAAGCCGCATCTTCTTTCGGATATTCTCGAGGATGCAAAATGCAAAGTCAGTGATCAAAACCGTGTGTTTGTCCAAATTGAGGATGATGATATGGTTGTACTTGCTGATAGGATATTCTTAGCAGAGGCAATTGCTAATATAGTGCAAAACGGGATTGAGGCAATGGATACATGTGGATGCAATTTGCCGGTAGTAGTCAAAGCATTCTATGATCGCTTATGGATTGTAATAACAATAGAGGATAGAGCAAGTGGCATCTCAAGAGAAGATGCAAAGAGGATATGGGAGCCTTTTCATACATCGAAGAATAGCTCTACGAATTGGGGAATAGGAATGTATTTTGCAAAATCAATAATAAAAAACCACCTTGGTTCTATTAATTTCGAATCGCAAATTGGAAAAGGGACTTGTTTTTCAATAGTGCTACCACGTATAGGAGGTTTCCATGTTAAAGATCTTGTTGGCAGAGGATAATGACATAATAAGAGAGCACATCAAAAGGACGTTGCAAAAGGATCCTTCATTGCAAGTTGTTGGAGAGACAGCAACAGGAATAGGTGCCCGGTTGCTGTACGAGCAAATACACCCAGATGTCGTTTTGATGGATATAGAGATGGAAGAGGCAGATTCTGGGATAAAGGCTGCAGATGCGATTATCAGGGAGCATAGTGATGCAAAAGTCATATATCTGACAAGTCACGATGGTGATGATACTATAGTGAAAGCCTTATCAAATGGTAGCCAGGATTATATTGTGAAAGGATGCTCAAATGAAGTCCTTATAAGCAAAGTTCACGATGTAATAGAAGGCAAGCCTAGCTTGGATCCGGCAATTCAAAGAGTTCTGATGGGAGAGTACAAAAGGCTTCGAAAGAGTGAAGAGAACTTGATCTTCTTTATCCAGAACCTAAGCGATTTGACCACTACAGAGAAAGAGTTGATAGCATTCTTCCTTGATGGAATGAAAGTTCGGGAGATTGCAAGCAAAAGAGGTGTCGAGATAGCTACTGTCAAAAGCCAGATCAGGACTCTCTTGCATAAGTTTGGCGTATCGAGATCCAAGGATGTAGTCAATACAATACATGAACTTGGTCTTGAGCATCTGTTTTCAAAGTAGAGTAGAGCTATTTCTTGTTAAGGTTCTCCCTAGCAACAGAAAGCATTAGTTTTATCCTGTTTTCCTGGTTTACTTTTGTAGCAGAAGGATCATAGTCTATTGGAACGATGTTAGACTCAGGGAATGCCTTCTTCAATGGTCTTACCATCCCTTTTCCAACTATATGGTTTGGAAGGCATCCAAAAGGTTGTGTGCATACAATATTCTCATAGCCTTTTTTTATCAGCTCAACCATCTCTGCTGTCAAAAGCCATCCTTCTCCCATCTTGCAACCCATGTCGATGAAATCCTCTCTGTATTTCTTTAGCTCTTCGAAAGTGGCTGCTCTGTGGTATTCTTTATGCCTTTCGATTGCTTGCATAGACCATTTTTCGATTTTCTCGAGCGATGGAATTGCTATCTTTTCCACGAACTTGGAGAACAGGATCGAGTGCCCATAGTATTTTCTGTCCATGATCGAGTTCTCGAGTCCATAAAAAACAAAACCCATCATCGGAGGGAGCATTACTTCGCAATCCTCTTTCTCAAGAAAGCCTTCAAGATTTGAATTTCCAAGCTTTGAGAACTTCATGTAGATCTCTCCGACGACTCCAACTTTTACTTTGGGAACCCTGTTTACTTTGATTGCAGCGAAATCATCAGAGATTCTGTTCATGTTTATCTTAAGGTTCTTCCAGAAATAGCCTTTGTTGTTCTTGAATTTCTCTGCAAGTATATCGACCCATTTTGCAACAAGCTTGTCTGTATCTCCCTTGTTTATTTCATATGGCCTTGTTTGATTTGCCATGAGCATAATCAAATCGCCATACACTAACGCTGCTGCACCTTGGCACATCATAATCGGTGTAATCTTGAAGCCTGGGTTCTTGTTCATACCTTTAAGATTGAGAGAGATTACAGGGATATTTCCAAGCCCAGCTCTATCCAATGCTTTTATAAGAAGAAAGTAGTAGTTGGATGCTCTGCAACCTCCACCTGTTTGGCTCATTGCGACAGCACACTTGTCTTTGTCAATCAAGCCCTTTTCGATTGCATCCAGAATCTGGCCAACTACCAACAGGCATGGATAGCACATGTCATTGTGTACATACTTGAGTCCGAGCTGGATTATATCGCTATCATAATTCTCGAGAAGAAGTACCTTGTATCCATGGTTTACGAATATTTTTTGCATGATTGAGAAATGAATAGGTGACATGTTTGGAACGACGATTGTATAACTCTTCTTCATCTCTTTTGTAAACGGAATACTCATTCTTTTTCCTCCAAGGCAGCAAAGAGGGATCTGAGCCTTATCTTTACAGCTCCTACATTTGTGATTTCATCGATCTTCAACTCGGTATATATCTTGTCCTCTCTTCTTAGGATTTCTCTTACTTCATCTGTCGTCACAGCATCAAGCCCGCATCCAAATGACACGAGCTGTACAAGCTCTATATCTTTTTGTTGCGCAATATAGGTTGCAGCATCATAGATCCTTGCATGATAAGTCCATTGGTTCAGGACATTGACTGGGTGTTTTTGTACCAGTGGTGATACAGAGTCTTCAGTGATTACGCTTGCCCCAAGCTGTACTATAAGCCTATCGATTGAGTGGTTTACTTCTGGATCCGCATGGTAAGGCCTGCCAGCAAGGACGATGATTCTTTTTCCTTCCTCTCTTGATTTTCTCAGAATCTCAGCACCTTTGTTTGCAACTTCGAGTCTGTATTTTGCAAGTTCTTGGTAACCTCTCCTTACAGCTTTCTTCACTTCTCGTTTTTCAATCGAAAGAGTCTCGGACAAACGTTTTACTATATGTCTCTCGTTATCTAGCGATAGATATGCAAGAATCAAGTTCGAATTACCTAGATCTTGGTTTCCCTTTATGACTTCTCCATAGTATGCAACCACAGGGCAATTGAAGTGGTTTGTGCCATGTTCCTCATCTATATTGTATGAAGAGCATGGGATAAAGATATTCTCAACATCTTTCTCGACTAGATATGCAATGTGTCCGTGCATCAATTTTGCAGGAAAGCAAATAGTGTCAGAAGGAATCGAGCTCTGTCCTTTTATATAGAGCTCTCTTGTTGAAAATGGCGAGACGACAACATCATAACCGAGCTCTGTGAAGACAGTGTGGTAAAATGGCAACAACTCATACATGCCAAGGGCTAATGGAAGGCCCATTGAGCCTCTTTTGCCTTTGTTCTCTCTTGGCTTTTGATACTCGCTTAAAAGTTCTTGCTTATAAGCATAGAGATTGCAACTTTGGCTTTCTTTTTGGCTTTTCCCGGTAATAGGTTTCTCGCATTTGTTTCCACTGATTAGCCTTCTGCCGGAACCAAAGCTGTTGATTGTCAATAGACAATGGTTTGTGCAACCATTGCAACGAGTCGTAGAAACCTTGTGCTCCATCTTCACAAGGTCGTCCAAGCGTATAATAGAGCTCCTATTCAGTTTGTTTTTTACTGCTTTGTCTTTTGCATACAAGGCAGCGCCATATGCACCCATAAGACCTGCAATCGTTGGCCTGATGACATTATGTCCAAGCTCTAGCTCGAAGGCACGAAGCACAGCATCGTTCAAAAACGTTCCACCTTGCACAACTATATTCTTTCCCAGCTCGCTTGCATTGGCTGTCCTTATTACTTTGTAAAGCGCATTCTTCACAACAGAGATCGCAAGGCCTGCTGATATATCGTTTATTGAGGCTCCATCTTTCTGTGCTTGCTTTACAGATGAATTCATGAATACAGTGCATCTAGAGCCCAGGTCGACAGGATTCTTTGCATATATGGCAAGTTTTGCAAATTCTTCGCTTGTTTTGCCTAATGCATTTGCAAATGTTTGCAAAAACGATCCGCATCCGGATGAGCAAGCTTCATTTAGAAATATATCATCAATGGCGCCATCTCTTATCTTGAAGCATTTTATATCTTGGCCACCGATGTCGATTATGAAATCTACATCTGGCAGGAAGAAACGAGCACCTTTGAAATGGGCTTGAGTCTCGACAAGAGAGTAGTCCAGAGAGAGTGCTGCCTTTAGTAGATCCTCTCCGTAGCCTGTGGATGCAGATGATGCGATTTCTATATCTGGATAGTCATTGTATAGTTGCTTTAGAAAGTCGACGATGACAGCAACTGGGTTGCCGTTGTTCGTTTGGTAACGCGATAGCAATAAGCGTCCGTCTTCTGTTAAAAGGCATGTCTTTATCGTAGTTGATCCAGCATCTATCCCTAGATATGCCTTTCCTTTGTAGCTCGATACGTCGGCTGTTTTGACTGTTGCTTTGCTATGGCGAGATGAAAATTCTTTGTATTCTTCTTCATCCTTGAATAGTGGGGCGAGTTTTATGAACGAGCTTTTGTTTTTGTAGTTGGAAAGCTTATTTTGGACATCCGACAATTTCATCTTTGCGCTTCCGGCAGTTAGTGCAGCTCCCATAGCAACATAGTAGAGTGAATTCTTGGGACATATGCCATGCGTGTTCAGTTCTTTGTCGAAGTAGTACCTGAGGCGGGGGATGAACGTCAAAGGACCACCCAAGTAGATTACTTTTCCCTCGATTTTCCTTCCTTGCGCAAGTCCCGCAATTGTTTGGTTTACGACAGCAACCAGGATCGATGCTGCAATATCCTCTGTTTTTGCGCCTTGGTTAATCAATGGCTGGATATCGGATTTGGCAAATACTCCACATCTGGATGCTATTGTATATAGTACAGTCGCTTTCTCGGAAAGCTTGTCTATATCGTCTCTTTCGATACCCAAGAGTGTTGCCATCTGGTCAATGAAAGCACCAGTTCCACCGGCACATGTTCCATTCATCCTGACTTCAAGGCCACCAGTTAGAAAGAGGATTTTAGCATCCTCTCCTCCGAGCTCTATTATTGCATCTGCATCCGGAATGAACTCCTTTGCTGCGTTTCTTGTCGCATAGACCTCTTGAACAAAAGGAATGCCTGTTGCTTCTGCAAGTCCCATGCCAGCAGATCCGGATAGCGATATCTCTATTTCTTGATCGCCAATTGCATCCTCCAAAGAGGAAAGCATCTCTTTGCTTTTTTCTATGATTTGAGAGAAATGACGCTGGTAGTCTGAATAAATAAGGTTATTATTTTCATCCAACGCTACGACCTTCATTGTCGTAGAGCCTACATCGATCCCAATTTTCACCATGTTATGAATGTAATAAAATAATCAAAAAGGCACAAGTGTTGATATATACTTTAGATCAAGCAGCCTCTTGTGCCTGTACATATTATGGCGTTGAATTGAAAAAGAAAACATAGCTTCGACTCTGTGTTTATTTTGATAGGATCAAGCATGAAATAGGCACAAGGAAGATAAGGAAAACAACATTCCATAGTGTAAATACAGCAAAAAAATGCATTTTTCGAGCATCTTTGCTCTTCGAATAAAGCCTGAATGCAATCAATGAGGAAAGAGATGCAACAAGAGTCCCAAGTCCACCGACATCAACTCCATATAGCAATGCTTTGAGATTGGTAGAAAACGGCTCTAGGAGTATTGCGCTTGGGACATTCGATATAACTTGCGAAAGCACAAGCGAGGAGATGAACTCATGGCCATTTACGATTTTCGAGAGATATCCATTGACGCTTTTGTTTTGGGAAAGATTTGTTGAGAAGATGAAGAAGCATAGGAATGTCAGCAAAAGCATCCAATCGACTCTCTTCAATATGCTTCTGTCGAAAAGCAAGATCATTGCCATGAAGAAGATGAATACTGTTAGCCAGTTTGCATATCCAAGGACAGCAAACAATGTGAAGATCAAAAGACAAAAATAGAACATCATCATGCCTTTGTTCTTTTCAACGTTTTCTTCATTTTCGACTTTTATCACAAGCTCATCTCTTAGGTCTTTTCTAAAGACAAATAGAAGAGAAAGCGCCAATAGAATAAGCGATGTTATATAGATTGGGAGCATTGTGAGAACAAAGTCCTTGCCACTTATTTCCATCTTGTCGAACAGGAAAAGGTTTTGGGGATTCCCGAATGGAGTAAGAAGAGAGCCGAGGTTTGCACTTATTGTCTCTAATGCAACGACATCGATTATGTATCTTTCCCTTTCTGTTTCTGTAAATAGTGCAATTGTAATTGGAACAAAAGCCAGAAGAGATACATCATTTGTTATGAATGATGATAGGAAGAATATAGCAAAAGTCAAAAATGCCGATAGAAGGAAAGGGGATCTTATCCTTTTTGATAGCGATAATATAGGGACAAGTATCTTCTCTTTCTTGAATCCTTCCAAGACAACGAAAAGCATTAACAATAGGATAAGTGTTTTCCAGTTTATGCCTTTGATTAGATCAAGTGATGGGGCTGTTGCGGCCATAGATGCTAACGCAAGGACAAGCGCGATTGTGAATAGTGCCTCATTTTTCAAGAAACAGAAAGCTTTTGAAAAAACATTGTTCTTATTCATCCTCTTTGACCTCGTTCCCCATAGAATCGAATGTGAATACTGTAGCATTTGAGATTGCTTCATCTATGATTTCCTCTATTGAAAGCGCATCATAGTGTTTTCTTGCAACTTCTTTTATCGGTCTTGTGACAGGGTGCTTAGGCGAAAAGACCACGCAACAATCCTCGTATGGCAGGATTGAAGTATCATAAGTGTCGATTTTTCTTGCTTTTTCGATTATCTCTTCCTTATCCATTGCAACAAGCGGTCTCAAAACAACCAAATCGGTCATCGAGTTCGTGAAGTTCATTGCATCCAATGTTTGGCTTGCGACTTGTGATAGCGCTTCTCCTGTGACAATCGCTTTTGCATCGTTTTGCTTTGCAATCTTTGTTGCTGTTTGCATCATTGCAGCTCTGAACATCAACGTTGCTTCATCTTCGTAGCCATTGTCTCGTATGAATTCCTGTCCTTTCGTAAAAGGGACCACATAAAGGTTTGTTCCTTGAAGATATGGAGCAATCTTCTTTGCGAGCTTTTTCACCTTCTCTAAAGCCATATCAGATGTATAGGGATAGGCGTGGAAGTAGATCGAGTCCAGCTTTACACCACGCTTTGACATCTCAACGCCAGCTACAGGGCTGTCGATTCCTCCTGAAAGCAATAGCATTCCCTTTCCAGCTGTTCCCACAGGCAACCCTCCAAGGCCCTTTTTCTCTGATGTATATAGGTAAGCATCTGATCTAATCTCGCAATGCAAAATATAGTCCGGGTTATCCAAATCAACAGTAAGGTCTGGGAATATTTCATGTACGACATCTGCAAGGACAATCGAGATCTCGTGGGATGTCAATGCAAATGACTTGTCTTCGCGCTTTGCATTGACTTTGAATGACCCAGTTTGCTTGAATGTCGAGTTTGGCAATATCCTTCGCGCTTCGTCAACGATTGCTTCCAGTTTTTTCTCAGTCGTATATGCTCTTGCATATCCTGTGATCCCAAAAGTCGTCGAAAGGACATTGTCTATATAGTCGTCAGGACACTCTGTGTCTATGTAGGCAAATATCCTACCTTTTTGCTTCTGTATCAATGAATGGTATGGGCGGAGTTTCAATTTGAGGTTGTTCCTCAATTTCTTCTCGAAAAAATCCCTGTTGCCACCTTTGAGTGATATTTCACCTTCTTTTATCAAATAGAGCTTTCTGTCCATCTTTTCCCTTATTTGTTCTTTACAATTTCTTCAAATGATTTTATCAAAAAATCGACATCTTCCTCTCTTGTGTCCATAGAGAACGATATCCTGATAGCTTTAGATGCATCATCATGGCTGATTCCCATGGCTTCAAGCTGAGCTTCGGCCTTTCCCTTTGCATTGTTTGAGCATGCAGAGCCAGACGAGACGCAAATTCCTCTATCGAAGAGCATGCGAGTAAATACTTCAGAGGGAAGCGTTGAGCGAACTGAAAGGATGTAACTGGATGTATTCTCTTCTGGTGAGAGTATTTTTATGCCTAGATTTGTCAGAGCATCCCGTATCTCTCGATTGTATTTCTTTATTCTATCTATGCTTTCATCCTTTTTCTCGTGCCACTGGCGCATCGCTTCTGTCATGGATGCTATTGCAGCAAGGTTCTCTGTCCCGCCTCTTATGCCTCTTTCCTGACCTCCTGCGGGAGCGATTGACCTAATGCTGCTTGGGTTTTTCAAATAAAGCATCCCAATTCCCCTTGGTCCATTTATTTTGTGTGCAGAAAAAGAGGCTCCATCAACATCGAAAGCGTTGAGATCCAATTCTGTCTTGCCTAATGCTTGCACAGAGTCCGAAAAGAAAAGTATCTTTCGTCTTCTTTCTTTTTCGAATTCCCTTATTGTTTTGCTTATTTGCTTTATGGGTTGTATAGTTCCTATTGCATTATTGACAGCCATAACGGCGACCACTTTTGTCTCTTCTGAGAGCTTTTGTTTGACTTCCTCTGCTGATACAAAGCCCTTTTTGGCTTTGAGATATGTGACTTTCCAGCCGTAGTGCAAAAGGATTTTGAGCCATGAAGATACAGCCTCATGTTCTATCCTGGAGATAAGGATCTCGCCCGGATCATGCCATAGTAGGGAAGAGAAGAACACGCTGATTGAATCAGTGGCGCCTGATGTGAAGATGATTTGGTTCGCATTTACATGCAAAAGCGATGCGCATTCTTCTCTTCTTCTTTCAAGTTCCTCCTTTGCCTCCCTTCCTGCTTTGTGTATGGAAGATGGATTTGCAAAGAATCTGTTTGCTGTATCTATATATGTCTTCAGCGCTTTTTCCGAGATCTTGGTTGTAGCTGCATTGTCAAAGTAAGAGTACATGGACACTATTAAACTAAAAAAAACGATAATGCTCTAGTCTTTTGTACTATTATCTTCACAGCACTTTCTTCGCTAGCTATAATACTATGCAATATGGATAAGATGCTTAGTGTAAAACTTAAAGGCGGATTTGTCTCATCTGTGTATTCTTCTACGACTCTTTCATCTGTTGAAAAGAAGATAGAAAGCTATGGCAAGAACGCGATGTATGTTTTCGATGAAAACACAAAAGACATTGTCTCATTGGACAAGGATCGATGTGTTGTCTTGCCTTCTGGAGAGAGCGCGAAAAACTATAAAAGCATTGCCAAGATCATAGATAAAGCACTTTCGTTGTCACTAGCCCGAGACAGTATCTTTGTCGCAATCGGAGGTGGAGTTGTTTGTGATATGACAGCTTTTGCATCATCTATTTACATGCGTGGCGCTCGATTGTCTCTTGTTCCGACGACTCTTCTCTCGATTGTCGATGCATCACTTGGTGGAAAGACTGGAATCGACTATTGCGGCTATAAGAACCTGATTGGTTCTTTTTATCCTGCAGAGGAGATTTTGATTTGCACAGAGAGCCTGAAGAGCTTGAGTGAGAAGGAGTACATTTGCGGGCTAGGGGAAGTCGTGAAGCATGCATTCTTGTCTCCGAGCTGGAAGCTTTATGATTTTCTTTGCAAAAATAGCAATATGATTCTCAATCGAGATCTTGCAACTCTGCTTGAGATGATAAAGCTGTCATTGGAAGTAAAGAAACACTATATCGAGATTGATCCTGAGGAGAAGAAGGGCATAAGATCGTTTTTGAACCTTGGACATACGTTTGGCCATGCCCTTGAATCGATTACAAACTATAAGATAAGCCATGGCGAGGGCGTTGCATGGGGAGTTGCTAAAGCCCTTGAAGCGGGAGAGATTGTCTCTATCACATCTGATGAGTACAAATCAAAGGCTTTTGCTCTTCTCTCGCTATATCCTTTTGATACTTCCTTGAAAGTCCCTTCAGATATGATAGAGGATTTTCTTAAAGCAATATCCAAAGATAAGAAAAAGAGCAATGGTTCTGTCAAATTCGTTCTTATGAAGGGGCAAGGAGAGCCTGTATTGATGCCTCTTGAGGAACAAATTGTCAAATCTATCGTATTATGAATTGTAAAGCCCCATTGCTTTTTCTATTCTTATAAGTGCTTTTTCTGCTTTTTCTCTTGCCTTTATTTCATTCTTTGGCAAATCATCAATTAGCGAAGAAAGAGAGTAGATAGTATCCTTTATTGCATTATCAAGAGATGGAGATGGAACAAGGGCATAGCGCCTGTTTTTTTCCTTCAGGCATAGAAATGAGAACTCGCCAGCGCCAGATACAAATGGCATCAAAGCATAGTCGATGTACTCTTCTATTGACAAGAACTCCTTTTTATCAATAGATGCGTAGCCTTTTGGCTTCTTGAAAAGTGGCTTTTTTACACTCTTTATCAAAGAAAGCTCCTTGTCTATCCGGCTAGTCTTGAATTGTACTCTGGATCGGTACTTGTCGATTTGCAAGAAGAACTTTGTATCAGATCTATTTTGAATTGCCTTCAAGCTTTTTAAAGGAATGAGGTATGCATCCTTTCCTTTGTATTTGATTTTGTATTTTTCAAGCTCATTCTTGTCATTTTTGTTTATTCTGGAAAGCGCTTTTCTGGAGAAGCCTTTTTGCGAAAGCGCCTTCAGAAGCAATGGGTCTATCCTGTTTAGCCATTCTGGCCTTAGAGGGGAGACTGTTCGAGCATACATCTTGGATGTTTGCACAATCTCTCCTGCAAGTATGTATTCTGGCATATTCCTGAACCAGCTGGAGCCGGGATGAATCATTATTCTGTCAGCTGTGAGAGATCTAAAAGAGTATTTGTCGACACGCTTGCAAACATATTGCCTTAATCCAGAAGCAAGGCAGCAAAAATAGTCGGAAACGCTTCCTCCTTCTGAAATTGGTATCCCCTCTTGTGATACAATTGCCTCCAGTTGCTCTTTTATATGCACAATTTCATCCATTGTTTGCATATCCAGAAAACGGCTTTTGCAAAAACTCTCCTTCTCTTTTTTTGCTGTGAGAGCTTTGTATTTCCTGTATAGAGTAAGCATAGAGACAAAATCGCCATAAACTTTGTCGCACATTGCATGGTGCACATCTCTTGCAACAAGTTCCTCTCCTGGAGGAAGTATATAAGGTGATTTTGTTGATAAGAACGCAACAGCTGTGATTACATTTGCAATGACAGAAGGGTAGTTTAGAATCGATTCTACAATTACTCTCGACAGTCTTGGCAAGAGAGGGAACTTGATCATCATTTCACCGATTTTAGTCAAATGATGGTTTGATTCTATAGCCCCTATTGTTATTAGTGTTTCCTCTGCAGATCTCAAGGCATCTTTTTTCGGCATCGTAATGAATGGAAATGTAGAGGTGTTGTAGATTCCAAGCTCGCTCATTCTCAAAACAACTTCAGCCAAATCTGAATGCAAGATCTCTTCTTCGGAGAAAGCGGGGCGCATATTGTAGCTTTTTTCGCTGTACATCCTGTAGCACACTCCAGGAGCTGTTCGACCAGCTCTTCCTTTTCTTTGGTCTGCAGATGCTTTCGATATTTGCATTGCAACAAGTGCTGATGTGAAATTCTGCTGATTGTAGAAGTTTATCTTTGCAAGTCCTGAGTCAATTACTGTCCTTATTCCATCGATTGTCAATGATGTCTCGGCTATATTTGTCGATACTACGACTTTTGTCTTTCCTTCTTCTGTAGGCAAGAATACTCTCTCTTGTTCCTCTTTCGATAGCCTTCCATACAATGGATATATTTGCAACGAGTTTGCTATATTTGAGCAATATAGAGAAGAAATGCAATCCTTGATCTCTCCCTCTCCTGGCAGGAATAGAAGCACATCTCCTCCGTCTTTGCTTTCATGCGCATTTTTTATAATCGAGATGATCTTGCCAAAATACTCATCTTCCTTGTCGCGTGAAAGCTCCATCGGAATATAGCTTACATCAACTGGGTATGGCTTTCCGCTTATCGAGATTATAGGAGCTGAAGAGAAGAAATCGGAGAATACTTTTGTGTTGATTGTCGCGGACGAGATTATTATCTTCAGGTCTTTTCTTTCTTCTGCTATCTCTTTAAGAAGCCCAAGGATGAAGTCTATGTTAAGACTCCTCTCATGGGCCTCGTCGACCATGATCACAGAGTATTTTGATAAAATAGGATCAGCCTTTACTTCTTGTAGAAGAATGCCATCTGTCATTATCTTGATTCTGGTATCAGGGGAGGATGTGTCTACAAAACGCATTTTGTAGGCGCAATAAGAGCCTGTATCACCAATTTGATTCTTGATAAATTCGCATACAGAGAGAGTTGCAATCCTCCTCGGTTGCGTTATTCCGATTATTCCAGCCTTGTCATATCCAGCTTCCTTTAAAATTAGAGGAATTTGCGTTGTCTTGCCAGAGCCTGTTGGGCTTTCTACGATGATCGTCTGGTTTGAATCCAAAGCCTTAAGGATATCGCTCTTATGTTGGTATACAGGTAGATTCAGAAAATCAATCAAATAGTAACTTCCTTTATTATGTTATCAATGCTCTCTGTCTCAAAACTTTCTCTCGAGCTATGACACTTCAACACATAACTTCCATCTTTGAATGTAAGCGAATATGGAATATTGTTCTTGCTAGCATAGTCGAAGATTTGCTTCATCTTCTTCTCTGGAGATAGAAATACATCTATTTTCAGGCCAGCATTCCTTAGTACAGATGCTGTTTTCATGGCCATGGCTACTTGGTCTTGCTTGTGTATTATCAAGATGTCAGCAGAAGAAGTATTTCCAAGTATTGGGCTTTTGAGTTCCTCAAGCCCAGCAAGAAGCCTGTCAAGGCCAATCGATGATCCTACTCCAGGAAGGTTTTCCTTAGTATAGAGAGATGCAAGGTTGTTGTATCGTCCTCCTGAGCATACAGAGCCAAGATTTGGCAACTTGTCAAGAAATGTCTCATATACGATTCCTGTGTAGTAGTCTAAGCCTCTTGTAATCGATGGGTCCAGCGTGAATTTGTCAGCAATTTCCATCTCTTTCAAAAGGGCATAAATCTCCCAAAGTCTTTCAGAGCCAGGGCATGCACCACACGCAAGATCTGTTAGCTTTGAAAGCGTTGTCTCGAAGTCATTGCCTTCGCCTGCCGTAATATACTCGATTATCTTGCCAGCTTTATCCTCGTCTTTTGTAATCTCACAAAGTTGTTTTAGAACTTCCTCTTTGCCGATTTTCCTTAGCTTGTCTACAGCTCGAAGAATATCGACAGAACGGTCTAAGAGATCTTGTTTCTCCAAAAATGTATTAAATAGTCCTCTATGTGACAAATGGAAAGTGTAGTCATCTATTTTCAAAAGCTTGAATGAGTTATGCATCATCGAGAGTATTTCTAGATCCGATTCTGCATTGTCTACTCCAACAATATCGAAATCACATTGTATGAATTCCCTGTACCTTCCTTTTTGAGGCTTTTCTCCACGCCATACCTTATTTATGTGGTAGCGCTTGAATGGCAAAGCAAGCTCGGATGAGTGCATCGCAAGAAAGCGAGCAAAAGGAACAGTAAGATCGAAGCGCATAGCAACTTCTCTTCCGCCGTTGTCTTCAAAATGGAAAACTTGCTTGTCTGTCTCACCTCCGCCTTTTCCAAGCAGAACCGATGTGTATTCCAGAACAGGAGTATCAATTGGTACAAAGCCATAAGATGAAAAGCCATCCTCAAGCACTCTTATTATCTTCTTCTTTGGTATCTCTTCGTTCGGCAGGCTGTCTCGAAAGCCTTTTAGGATCACTGGATCTATCATAAAATTCCTCTGTATTTAAATTCTATCACGATTCTAGTTCATTCGATGATATTAAAAAAGAGTAGTAATAAGGATTAATGGTTTCATTAACAGTAAAAATATGTTGAACTATGGCCTCCATACTGCTAAGATATTAGTAAGATATTAGTAAAAGGTTGATGATATGACTAAGCGTGAATTAGTAGAAAGAACACTAAGTGGAGAGGCTTTTGATATAACGCCATCGTGTTTTTCTCTTCATTTTCCAGAAGAGATGAAAAAGGGCGAGAATGCTGTGAAGGCGCATCTTGATTTCTTTAGCGATACAGATACAGACATCCAGAAGATTATGAATGAGAACCTGTATCCATCGAATCCAGGGCTGTTCAAGCCTTCGGATTATGAAAGAATCAAAAGCTATAAAAAGAGTGAAGGATTTATAAAGGACCAAGTTGAGCTTGTAAAAAGAGTTCTCGATAAAGCGGATCCAGATGGATATCCTATTTGCACAATCCAAGGTGTGATTGCATCCCTTGGTCACACTATGAGACCACAATACCAAGCTCTTTCGGATTTGAGACGCATGCAAGTCGATTTTTACCGAGAGGATAAAAAAAGCGTTGAGGATGCTGTAAAGAGAATAACAGAATCATTGATTAATCTGGTGGAAGCTGTGATTGACGCAGGATGCAAAGGCATCTTTTATGCTGTGTTGGGTGGTGAAAGAAGCCTTTGGACAAAAGAGGAGTTCGAGAATATACAGGCACCTTTTGACAAAGCTGTCATGAAATGTGCCAAGGATAAGGGCGCATCAGTTATTTTGCATCTATGCAAGAAGGATCTTGCGATCGATAGATTCGAGAGTTATGGAGAGTTCTCTGATGCGGTCAACTGGGGCATCTATGAAAACAATATAAGCTTGGAAGAAGGAATGAAGCATTTTCCTGGCAAAGTCGCACTTGGTGGCTTGGAGCATAGAAGCGGAATAATCATGGATGGAAGCTTGGATGATATCAAAGCCGAGGTTCACAGGCTAAGAAAGGAGATGGAGGGGAAACCTTTTATCCTGGGTGCTGATTGTACGCTTGCGACAAGTGTCGACAGAAAACGAATTAAGGCGGCAGTAGATGCTGCCAGAGATATAATCTAAAAGGAGTACATTATGAAAAGAGTTATTGCTATTTTGTTAGTGATGCTTTCGGTATTTTCTTTTGCATTCGCTAAAGGAGATGTTGAGAAGAAAGCCGATGATGATGGGTTAGTAACAATCACATTCTGGTACAATCCAGCCATTGTCGAAGCTGGATCGCCACCTGATGACTGGTTTGTCTATGACAGAATCAGAAATGAGCTTGGGATTAATTTGGTTCTATCACCACTTCCATCTAGCGCAACTGACAGGGATGTGAAGATGAATGCGGCAGGAGCAGCAGATGCGCTTCCTGACATGATGAGCCTTAGAAGACCTGTTATGGTAAATCTTGCAAAGCAAGGTCTTCTTGCGCCTGTTGATGATATGTTTGCGAAGATGCCTGAGAGAACAGCAAAGATGTACACAGCAGATTCTCTGGCATATGCAACAGTCGATGGACATGTGTATGGTTTTGCACCATCTACTGGAGACATAAAGAAAAATGAAGGAATCCTCATTAGAAAGGATTGGCTTGATAATCTTGGTCTTGATATCCCAAAGACTCTTGATGAGTATATGGATGTGATGAGAGCATTCACATATGACGATCCAGATGGAAATGGAAAGAATGATACATATGGCTATGGAACATTTATCGAGATAACAAGCTATGAAGAAGGACTCGGAAGAAGGCTTGATCCATTCTTTGGCGCTTTTGGAGTTGCTGGGACATGGGATCTGTCAAAAGACCATCCTGGCTTGAACATCTTGAAGCCTGAGTACTATGATGCTCTTTCATTTGTAATCGAGATGTCCAAAGAGGGAGTAATCGATCCTAACTGGCTTAGCCAGAAGAAGGATGACTTCAAAGCAAACTGGAAGCAAGGCAAATATGGTATGATGCGCGAGCAGCACTCATCATATGCATCGGAATCGAACTATGCTCCATTCGATAAGAACTTCCCAAATGGAGAGTGGATTGTAATAGACCCTCCAGTTGGCCCTAATGGTGACAGCGCTGTCGGTGTTTACACAAACATAAACGATGGAGTGATTGCTGTTTCAAAGAAAGCTCAAGAGGCTGGTAAGATGGATGCAATTGCAAGACTTCTTGAGTGGATGGCTGGCCCAGGATACTATGCAATCGGATGGGGAGAAGAAGGAGTTAACTTCATCTTGGATGAAAACGGAGTCCCAACAGTCAATGGCATTCCTGATCCATCAAAAGGTTTTACAAAGCCTGAGATGCAGCCGCTTCAACAGCTCAAGGGACTTGCTTTCTATTGGGGGGATGCTGAGCTTGCATCGAGATATCCATCATATGTTACAGCTGTATCAAAAAAACCTATGTCTGCACTCACGACTCTTAGAGAGATGCAATCCAAGCCTTGGATAAAGCAAGCAGGAGTTGATCTTTTGCCTCTTCCAAGTGCGGATTTAAAGAGATTCTATGAGCAATCTGTTGCTGAGTTCGCATCTGGCAATAAAGTTCTAACTCCAGAGTCTTGGGCAAAGTTCATCGAGCAGTTCAAAGCGCTCGGTGGCCAGAAATGGAACGACGATGGCGTCAAGACAGCAACTGAACTTGGAATACTTTACTAATTGAATAAAAAGGAGCTTGGGATGTTTGATATTTCGGATCTTTATCTTTGGTGGGATAATCATTTTGATCAATACAAAAAGGATTTGGCTGACTATGTTGCCATCCCAAGCATTGCTGTAAAAGAAGACGATGGCTATCCATTTGGCAAGCCTTGCTATGATATGCTTTTGTTTATAAAAAGCCTTATGAAAGAGTACGGCCTTGATGCAAATCTGATAGATAATGTTTTTGCTCAAGGAGTTCTTCAAGGGCAAGATAATTGCCATAGCGTTGCAATTGCTTGCCACGGTGATGTTGTTCCTGTAAGCGGAGAATGGGAGAGAGATCCATTTGAGCTTTTTGAGAAGGAAGGACATCTAGTAGGCAGGGGAACAACAGACAATAAAGGGGCGGGTATTGCTGTGCTTTACAGCTTAAGATACCTTATGTCAAAGGGATGGAAGCCTAATATGACAGTAAAGCTTCTTTTTGGCTCTGCAGAAGAGATAGGCATGCCAGATTGTCAAATTGCATTCAAGAATAAGAGCGTTGCGGATTTTACTCTTGTTCCAGACTCTGGTTTTCCTGTTGCATATGGCGAAAAAGCAAGCCTTAAATACACATTCTCTCTTCCTTTTGGAAATAAGATCAGAGCTGTTAGAGGTGGCAGCGGTGTTGGTGTTGCTGATTTTGCTTATGCTGAAATCCTTGCAACAAATTTAGAGGAAGCAACGGATATTTCATTTGAAGTTTTAGATGATGGATGGACTCGAGTAGAGGCAAAAGGCAAGGGGCGCCATAGCGCAACTCCAGATGGTGGAGTTGATGCTTTTCTTGTTTTATTCAAATACATTAGCAATTATATAGAAGATGAAGGAGTTAATAGCTACATCTCTTTCTTTAGCGACTTCTATGGCACAGGTCTAAAGATTAATTGTTCAGATAGTGCCTCGGGGTCTCTGACAGCTGTAGTGACTAAAGCTGACAATTCTCTCTTTACTCTGAACATGCGATTGCCATTGAAAGCAAATATGGATGAAATACAAAAGAAACTTGCGAAAATACTTCCAAATTGCAAGCTTGAAAGCAAAAGCAATGGCTACTGTGTTGAGCTTGACTATTTTCTGATGAATTTGAATAAAATAGCGTGCGATGAATATAACTTTGAAAAAAAGCCTTATGTGATGTCTGGTGGTACTTATGCACGTGTTATGCAACCCTCTGTTGCATTTGGAATGGGATCTCCTTCTGGTAACGTTGTCCCTCCCTTCCCCCCAGGGCAGGGACGCGCTCACCAGATTAACGAATCTGTTGCGATTGATAGAATGAAAAAAGGCTTTGCAATCTATGTGAAGGCTTTGTTGTTTATGGAGAAATACTTTAATGGAACTTTATGATGCTTATACAACTATACTTAAAGAGGAGCTGAAGCCAGCTCTTGGATGCACAGAGCCTGTTGCAATTGCTTTTACAGCAGCATCCAGCGTTCAGCTTCTTGGGCATGAACCTGATAGTATAAAAGTAATTTGCTCAGGAAACGTTGTAAAAAACGTAAAGGGTGTTTCTGTTCCAAATTCGGATGGAATGAAAGGTGTTGAAAGTGCTGCTATTTTGGGAGCAATTGGTGGCAATGCCGATTTGAAGCTTGAGGTTCTCTCTTCTGTCACAAAAGAAGATATAGAAAAGACAAAGAAACTCCTTGCTACAGGTTTTGCTACTGTTGTTCTTGCAGAGGATATTCCAGGCCTCTATATAAAAGTGATTGCGATATCTGGCAAAGAGAGTGCTGAAGCAACACTTCAAAACTGTCATGACCAGATAACTGAAAAAATGAAAAACGGCAAAGTAGTTCTCTCGAGTGCCGCGTCAGCAGATTCAAAGAATGAAAAAAACTATCTTGATAGTCTTAAAGAAAGACTTACGATAAAAGATATAATCGACTATTGCGATAATGTTGATATCGATTTGATAAAAGATATACTTGAGCGTCAGATTCAATTTAATACAGCTATATCAGAAGAAGGGCTGAAGAACAACTATGGCTCTTCGATTGGAAAGATGCTTTTGCGTTACTATGACAAGAATGATGTAAGAATAAGGGCTAGGGCCACTGCCGCAGCAGGCTCTGATGCGAGAATGTCGGGTTGCGCACTTCCTGTAGTGATCAATTCTGGAAGCGGGAATCAAGGGCTGACAGTGTCGATGCCTGTTATAGAGTATGCAACTTATCTCTCTGTTTCCCACGAAAAGCTATTAAGGGCACTCGCGCTTTCGAATCTTGCAGCTATCCACCAAAAATACTTCATTGGTCCTCTTTCTGCATATTGCGGTGCTGTTTCAGCTGCGGCAGGGGCCTCTGCTGCTATTGCATATCTTCATGGTGGAAGAGAGAAAGAGATATCAGAATCAATATCAAATACTCTTGCGATGGTTGCTGGAATCGTGTGCGATGGAGCAAAAGCAAGTTGCGCTGCAAAGATTGCGACAGCTCTCGATTCTGCAATACTTGGCTACGAGATGGCTATGGATGAGAGAAAATCGTTCTCTGGCGGAGATGGCCTTGTGCACGATAATGTTGAGAAAACTATCAAGGCCTTTGGCAAAGTTGGAAAGGATGGAATGAAGGAGACTGATATCGAGATTTTGCATCTCATGCTTTCAAACTAAAATGTTGTTTCAAATGCTCCTATGTCGGTGGCAAGAAGCTTTATTGCTTTTTCCTTGTCACCGTTTTTTATTGCCTCAAGCACATCTTTGTGATGGGATGATGTTCCGTGGAACTTCATTTGCCTGTATTTGTTATATTGGTATTGGACATAGGCCCTCGTCATGAAAGTCAAAGTCGATTTTAGCATCTCGGAGATGAACTTGTTACCATAGATATCCATAAGAGCAAGATGGAATTTGCTGTTCTTGTCCCAATGTTGCAATAGACCAATTTCGCCATCTAAATCATTTTCAAGTATATTTTGCAACCGCTCTATATCGTTTGATGTTATTTTCTCGAAATATGCACCAAGTGCGCCAGTTTCCAATATGACTCTTGCATTCTTTGCATCGGAGATGTCGCTTTCGGTTATTCTTTTTACCTCATAGCCGTAGCGAGGAATTGATCTGGTTATTCCTTCATTGCATAGCTCAATGAGAGCTTCTCGAATAGGGGATTTTGAGATCCCGAATTTTTCTACAAGCTCCTTTTCTGTAATAACGCTTTCAGCTGGGTACTTTCCGCTTAGGATGTCATCAAAAAGCCTGTTGTAGACCATTTCCTTCAGTGTTTGGTTTTTTTGTTGGTTTTCTTTGTCCATTTCTTTTCTATTTTACTATTGTTCGAAATAATTATCGAGAGTTGTTTTTTCAATTGGAAAATCATAAAAACAAGCCAAAGATGGGAATCGAACCCGCGACCTGCTCTTTACGAGAGAGCTGCTCTACCACTGAGCTACTTTGGCGTATTGACTATGATAGGATATTTCGTTTTCTTTGGCTACTATTGCTTTGGATTTCGATACACATTCGAATTGTTGCTTTATCTTAAAGCAGGTTTATCAATAAAGTACTTAATAAAATTTAAGCTAAACAATTCTCATTGTTTTTTAATCAATATTCTTTTATCAATAAATGTTTTCTTTGTGTGAAATGGTAAATGCTTACAATTGATGATTATAATTGAAAGAAAAAGCAATTTTTCATAAATTTATGAAAAAAAGCAATATTTTTCAGAAAAAAATTGACAATTGAACTTTTTCGCTTTCAACTAAATATATGAAAGGAGGCTTTTGATGAAAAAAGCATTTGTGATTCTTTTGGTTCTTCTGATAGGATTCTCTTCTGTTTTTGCACAAGGGGCAAAAGAGGCGACAGTGGCTCAAGCAGATAGTGGAAAGTATAAGATTGGAGTTCTTGCTCCAGCTGTAACACATGGATGGGTTGCTGGTGTTGCATATTGTGCAGAGCAGCGCTGTAAAGAACTCTCTGATACAGTCGATTACAAAGTCGCAACTTCAAATAGCGCTGAAGAAATGACAGCACAACTTGATGATTTGATTCTCTGGGGAGCAGATGCAATTATCGCATTCCCACAATGGACAGGAATGGAAGTTCCAATCCAGAATGCAATCAATCAGGGCGTGACAGTTGTAAACTTCGATATCGAAATTGCAGCCGAGGGTGTTTACAGAGTATCTGGTGACAACTACGACATGGGAGTACAAGGTGCAAAGTACATTGTCGACAAGATTGGAACAGAGGGAACTGTTGTTATCCTCGATGTACCAACATCAGGTTCTGTTGCTGCTTTGAGAAAGGGTGGATTCTTGGATACAGTCAAGGAGATTGCTCCAAACTTGAACATCCTTACTTACGCAACACAGTTTACAAGAGAAGCTGGTCTTGCTGACATGGCTGATATCCTTACAGCAAATGCAAAGATCGATGCTGTATTCTCGATGGATGATGAGACTTCTATCGGCGCAATCCAGGCAATCGAGGAAGCAGGAAGAAAAGATGTCAAGGTCATCACAGGTGGTGGTGGATGCCAAGAATATTTCAATATGATGCCAAAATATGATGATCTTTGGATTGAAAGTGCGCTTTACAGCCCAACAATGGTTGAGGATGCTGTCGATATGGCAATCGCAATTCTCAAGGGTGAGAAAGTAGATGCTGTAAAGATTATTCCAACAACAATTGTTGACAGAACAAATTACCAGGATTTCCTAGATCCTACATCACCATATTAATGGGCATGGGCTGTGGCTTATGCTGCAGCCCTTATTTTTAGGTACAATATGAAATTAGAGATGAAAGAGATTTCCAAGTCGTTTGGTTCCAATCTTGTTCTTGATAAAGTGGATTTTTCATTGCAAGGCGGAGAGATCAAAGCTTTATTGGGCGAAAACGGTGCTGGAAAAAGTACATTGATGAATATACTTGGCGGAGTGATTTTATGTGATTCTGGAAAAATAATCATCGATGGGGAAGAAGTTGTCTTTTCCTCGCCAAAGGAATCGCTTGATAAGGGTATTGCATTTATCCACCAAGAACTCAATTTGATTAATGATTTGGCTATATATGAGAATTTGTTTATAGGAAGGGAATTAAGGAAAAAGAATGGCTTTCTTGATAAAGAGAAGATGATCGATGAAACCAGGAAAGTATTCGAGCGCATGGATCTGGAGCTGAATCCAGAGACTATGGTCAGGGATCTTGACGCTTCCTATAAGCAGATTGTGGAGATATCAAGGGCTATGTTGATGAATGCTCGCCTTGTTATCATGGATGAGCCTACAACAAGCCTTACCGACCCAGAGATAGAGAGAGTGTTCTCTTTCATGAAAAGGCTGAAAAACGAATCGGTAGGAATAATCTTCATATCACATAAGCTGAATGAAGTCATGGCAATATGTGACAGCTATACAGTCCTTAGGGATGGGCATATGGTTTCAACAGGTGAAATTTGCTCTGTTTCAAGCTCGGACTTGGCAAGGATGATGGTCGGCCATGATATAAAACAAAACAAGAGATCAGACATAATGGCATGTGGAAAAGTTGTGCTTGAGGCTAAAGATCTTTGTGATGGAGAGCATTTTAAGAATATCTCATTCAAGATCCACGAAGGTGAGGTTGTAGGGTTCACAGGCCTTCTCGGAGATGGTCGAAGCGAGCTTTTCCAAAGCATCTTCGGAGCAGGAAGCCAATATACTGGAACGCTTCTTGTCAATGGAAAGAAAGCGAGGATAAAGTCCACTATGCAAGCTGTAGAGATGGGTATTGCGTATGTTCCTCGTAACAGAAAAGAAAACGGAATAGTAAAGGACTTGTCGATTCTGGAGAATGGCTCATTAGTAACAATGAGAAAATGCAAGAAAGGCATTTTGTTGGATAGATCTCGGCTGGAGAATGAATTCGAGAAGCAGAAGAATGCTTTGAGGATAAAGATGGGTTCAAACGATGATATGATCACATCTCTCTCTGGTGGAAACCAGCAAAAAGTTGTTCTTGCAAAGTGGCTTTCACTTTCGCCAAAGATCCTGATTCTTGACAATCCAACGCAAGGTGTCGACGTTGGTGCCAAGGAAGAGATTTATGACATAATACTGGACCTTGCAAAGAATGGAGTCGCTGTCATTGTCCTCTCGTCAGAGGCGCAAGAGATAATTCGAGTCTCATCGCGTTGTTATGTAATGTACCATGGGAGCATCGTTGGCGAGCTGGACCAAGAGCATATGGATGAGCACGAGATTATGAAATTAGCTACAGGAGTAAAATGAAATGGATAAGAGTGGAAAGAACAAAAGCTTTATAGCGTGGTTTAGGCATATGTGGGTGGATCATCCGCTGTTTTCCACGGCTTGTGCTCTTTTTGTTATGATTATACTTCAGACATTGGCACTTGGCTTCAGCCAAGGATCATTTGGTGCATGGTTCGCAATGTGGTCCAGAAACTGGATTAATATTCTTAGGAACAATGCGACGATAGGAATAATTGCATTGGGAATGACGTTTGTCATTATAACAGGCGGAATCGACTTGGCTGTAGGCTCGACGCTCGTTGCAATCGGTGCAATTGTTATGATTTTCATTGATGGATCGAACACAGGGCTTCTTGCAAAGGCAGGAATCACAGGCGTTCCAGCATATATTATCGGAATGTTGGTAGGTCTTTTGGTGGGTGTAGCGCTTGGCGAGTTCACTGGTGTTCTTGTGACATTTGGCAAACTTCCACCATTTATCGCCACATTGGGAATGATGAAGATTTGCAGGTCTGTGACACAGCAATTCATGCAACAGCTGAATCCATCTGTTCCTCTGGGCTTTACGAAAATCGCGAATCTTTCGATTGGAAGACAGATGTTTATGCCAATAATCTATTGGCTTTTAATAGCTTACATCATGTATGTGATTTCCAAGAAAACAGCATTCGGACGTCATATATTCGCTGTAGGTTCCAACGAAAGGGCTGCAAAGCTCTCTGGAATCGACACTCAACGAGTGAAGCGCCTTGTTTATATGATCATGGGCATTATGGTATCGATTGCGGCTATATTGCAAGTATCGCGAATCGGAGCTATGGATTACGCTAATGCTGGATCTGGCTACGAGATGGATGCAATCGCAGCTGTAATAGTCGGTGGTACAAGCATGGCTGGAGGCAAAGGTAGTATTGCAGGAACAGTTCTAGGAGTTCTTATCATAGCTGTCATGAACAACCTTTTGAACTTGATTGGTGTTCCTCCATTTTTGCGAGAAGCTTTCAAAGGTGTCATCGTAATTGGAGCTGTCCTCTTGCAAAAAAAGGAGAAAATCTGATGTATAGAATTGGTATAATTGGTTGCGGGAAGATTGCACAGGTCAGACATATCCCAGAATATATTGCGAATGGGAAAACCGAGATTGTTGCATACTATGACATAAATCATGAAAGAGCAAAATCTCTTGCAGACAAGTTTGGTGGCATGGCTTATGACAGCATAGATGCTCTTTTGTCATCGGATCTGGATGCTGTCTCTATATGCACAGCTAATTCCACACATGCCAAGATAGCTATAGATGCTTTGAAATCAGGAAAGAATGTCCTATGTGAAAAGCCAATGGCCATAACATTGGAAGAGTGCATTGAAATGGATGCTGTTGCCCAGGAAACAAAAAAGATCTTGATGATTGGTCAAAACCAGAGACTTGCTAAAGCACATGTTAAGGCGCATGAGCTGATCAAGAATGGTGAGATAGGCAGAGTCATCAGCTTTCGCACTACATTTGGCCACCAAGGTCCGGAGACATGGTCTGTGGATCCAGGGAAGAACACTTGGTTTTTTGATAAGAGCAAGGCTGGCATGGGCGCAATGGCCGATCTTGGGATACATAAGACAGATTTGATTGATTTTCTGTTGGATGACGTTCCTGTCAAAGTCACAGCAAGGCTTGTCACACTGGACAAAAAGGATGCAAATGGCAATCCAATTGCTGTTGATGACAATGCATTTTGCATATATGAAATGAAAAATGGTGCTGTAGGAACCATGGTTGCAAGCTGGACATATTACGGCCAAGAGGATAATTCGACTGTTATATACGGGAGCGATGGATGCATGAAGATTTACTTCGATCCATCGCATTCGATTGTGATTGAAAAGAGAAATGGAGAAATTATATCTTATGATATAGATAAGATCCAAACAAATGAAAGCCAAACATCCTCAGGTGTGATTGATGAATTTGTCAAATCACTGGATAGAGGCTATGCCGATATCTCATCGGAATCTGTTCTTCCTGCAATGAAGGCTGTGTTTGCAGCCATAGAGTCAAACAGCAAAGGAAAAACAGTGGAAATAGGATAATAGGAGGCTTTATATGAAAATAGGTATTATAAGCTCCATCATGGATGGCTGGAGCTATGAGGAGATGATAGATGAGATCTCCCGCCTTGGATACGATAGTGTTGAGGTCGCATGCTGGCCTCAAGGCAAGAGCGAGAGACGATATGGTGGAGTAAGCCATATCGATACAGAGAATATGACCAAAGAGTATAAAGATCATATTCTTTCATATGCTAAGGATCATAAGATAGAGATATCATCTCTTGCATACTATCCTAATACAATGGATAGCGACATCGAGAAAAGAGAGAGGAACATAAAGCATCTTTACTCTGTTATCGATGCATCACACTTCTTGGGCGTGGATCTTGTGACAACATTCATCGGGCGAGACCAATACAAGACAATCGAGGATAACCTTATTCTTGCAAAGGAGATATGGACACCAATTCTTTCTTATGCAAAAGAAAGGAATGTGCGTATTGCAATTGAAAATTGCCCTATGCTTTTTGGTCCAGATCAATGGCCAGGAGGGCAAAATATCTTCACATCTCCTGCAAATTGGCGAAAAGTCTTTGAAATTCTTCCATTTGACAATCTTGGAATAAACTTTGACCCATCCCATTTTGTTTGGCAACGAATGGATTATGTAAAGGCTATCTATGATTTTGGTGACAAGATCTTCCATGTGCACTTCAAAGATATAAAGATAAGGGAGGATTTGCTTGCTCAGTGCGGAGTGATGGCATATCCACTGGATTATATGATACCTAAAATCCCTGGGCTGGGAGATGTCAACTGGAGCAAGTTCATCTCCGCTTTGACAGATGTAGGCTACAAAGGATATACAGCCATAGAGCTTGAGGACAGAGCGTTTGAGGACTCGAGAGAAAGGATTGTAGATTCGATGGTCCTTGCCCATAGATATCTTAAGCAATTTATTAATTGAGGTGTGTCATGAAAGAGAGAAAGTTGATTGTAAACTCCAACTGCTACCATGGATATTCGATTGAGGATGCGATAGTTGGCACAAGGAAAGCAGGATTCAAGAATATCGAGCTGACAGCAACAAAAGGCTGGACTGAGCATGTTTTTCCGACAAACTCTTTCTCTCAACTTTTGAGAATAAGCCATTTGCTTGAGAGAAACAATCTTGATGTTCCATCTATTAGTGGCCATTGTAACTTGATGGATAGGGATAGGCTTGCTGATTTCAAGGATAATATTGAGCTCGGTCATTTCTTTGGTGCTGGGATAATCGTCTCATCGGTTGGGGAAGCGCATTTGAAGGACAATGCGCTATCTGGTGACGATGAGCTTATAGACAATCTCTTTATCTATATTCTTCCTGTCTTGGAAAAATGCAACATGAAGCTTGTCTTAGAGACGCATGGAGAACATGGAACGGCGTCAAGGCTCGAGAAGATCGTATCAAGGCTTCCAAGAGAAAGATTCGGAATTTGCTACGATACAGCAAATGCAATCTTCTATGGCGATGTGAAAAGCGATGAGGATTTGCTTTCTGCTATTGATTTCATCGACTATGTGCATATAAAAGACAAAGCTGGAAAAAGGAATGAGTGGGACTTCCCTGCATTAGGCGAGGGATATGTCGATTTTCCTTTGCTTCTTTCGGATCTTGATAAAGCCGACAATCCAGCTCCACTTTCATTGGAAATAGAGTTCACTCAAAAAGGTGCAAGTAATCTTAGAGAAGTTGATGAAGCTGTAGAAAAGAGCGCTATCTATCTTGAGAAGCTTGGGTACACATTATGAGACGAATCAAACTGCTTCTTGTAGGCCTTGGTGGAATGGGCAAGGTTCATCTTTGCAATATCGAGCATTTGGACAATGTGGATGTTGTTGCTGTCGTAGGCAAAGGCGAGACGGACAAAAGCGTTGCAAAATCACATAATCTTGATTTCTTCGATTCAATCAAGGATGCAATTTTGCACTATCCTGAAATCAACTATGTGGATATCACAACGCCGAGTTTTCTCCACAAGGAGAACATAATGGAGGCTCTGGAGGCAGGAAGAGATGTATTGAGCGAAAAACCTCTCGCTCTTTCAGTCTCCGATGCAAAAGAGCTCTTTGCTAAGGCAAGAGAGATGGGCGTCTCGTTGAATGTTGCACATGTGATGCGCTATACGCATGAGTTCAATGCTTTGAAAAAGCTTGTCGAGGACAAAAGATATGGGCGCGTTATGGACGCGTCATTTACTAGACTTTCAGAAAAGCCCAAATGGGTGCAAGGCTCATGGCTATTTGACCGCAAAAAGTCGGGACTTATCCCATTTGACCTTCATATACATGATCTCGATATGATCATTTCTCTGTTTGGCAAACCAAGATCAATGTCATCTTATTGCTCAAAGCCGGATGATAGCGACATAGATTTGTATTACCACATGGATTATATCTATGATGGGTTTGTAGCAAGAGCAGAGGCTGGCTGGCTTGAGTCCTCGATTCCGTTTACAGCTACTTGGAGAGTAATCTTTGAAAATGCTGTTGCCATATATGATGGAAAGGAAGTTGTTGTATATCCAAAAGATCAAGGTTCAATACATCTTGATACCCATTATGATACAGTTGTTTCAACGGGAATAAACGTTCCAGCTACAGGATGGTACTATGAAGAGTTGAAAACTATCTTTTCAAAACTTTCTGAAAAATCATGTACATTGATAGATGAAAAGGAGATAATTGAGGAACTTGAAATCCTGGAAAAACTCTAAGGAGATGAAATGAGCAAGAAATTCACATATCAAGAGCTTTCTAAAATCAGTGGAATATCCATCTCTACAATTTCCAGAGTTCTTAACAAGTCTCCACTGGTCAAGGAAGATACAAGGCGAAAGGTTCTAGATTCCTTGGCCTCCTTTGGTGTTGATGTAGCAGAGTATAACTTGGCATTGTCTCCCTCTGATAACCTTATAATATTTAATGTGCCATCGTTGAAAAATCCGTTTTATCTACCTATAGTCGAGGCTGCTCGAAACTCGGCTTATATACATGGTTACTCGCTTTTGATCAACGAGGATCCTCTTGATGATGATACGATAGAGTCTTTTTTGAGACTTTTAAAGAAAAGTAGAGCTGTCGGGCTTATTTGTTGCAATTCGATAAGCCAAAAGAATTTGAAGAAACTTGCTGATTCAATTCCTACTGTCACGTGTTGTGAAGCTGAGTATAGTTCATTGGTGCCTTTTGTTTCGATAGACGATGAGAATGCATCTTACAATGCTGTAAGATATATAGCATCTATTGGCAAAAAACGTATTGCTATGATAAATGGTCCTGAGAGCTTCAAATATGCGCGAGAAAGGTTTAAAGGCTATCTTAAGGCCTTGGAGGATGAGAATATAGCGTTTGACAGCTCGATTGTATCATCTGTTGGTGCTGATATGGACTTCGAGGCAGCAAAGGCGCTTGCTATCCATATGCTTAACAGCTCAAATCCTCCAGATGCTTTCTTTTGTATCTCAGATGTTCTTGCGGCAGCTGCAATCAAGGCCTCTTTGGAAAGAGGATACAAGATTCCATCTGATATTGCTGTTGTTGGATTTGACAATATCATTATAAGCCAGATCATGAATCCTACTATAACAACAGTCCATCAACCTACAAGCCAGATTGGATCGATTGCGTTGGAGATGCTTGTAAAGCTTATCAACAAGGATTGCGATTTTCTAAATACAATTCATCTGAATACCGAGCTTATAATCAGAGAATCGACAACAGAGAAAAGATAATTCTATTTTCCTTTTCTGCTTATTTCGTTATATTTAATTGATAACAATTATTGATAGCTAGGGGTAATATTCGTGAATAGTGGGCTTGTCTCTTTGGTTTTGGACTCTTTTTGGAAGATTTTGAAACCGGGGCTCTTGATGACGATTCCTCTTACTGCATTGTCATTTGCTTTTGCATTGGTGATTGCGACAATAACAGCGCTTGTGCAATTTGCAAAAGTGCCATTCTTGAGGAGTCTTGCGCGTTTTTATATTTGGGTTGTTAGGGGAACGCCTGTCCTTGTACAGCTTTTTGTAGTTTTCTACGGATTGCCTAATATTGGCATTCTTATAGATCCTTTTCCTGCTGCAGTTCTTGTTTTCTCGATAAATGAGGGAGCGTATTGCGCAGAGACTATAAGAGCCGCATTGGAGTCTGTTCCAGTTGGGCAAATGGAGGCAGGTGAGTGTGTGGCAATGAGCTATATGCAAATAATGCGTAGGATAATTCTTCCTCAAGCTTTGCGCACAGCATTTCCTACATTGTCAAACTCTCTTATTGCAATGGTCAAGGATACATCGCTAGCTGCAAACATAACAGTTGCTGAGATGTTTATGCAAACCCAGAGGATAGTAGCAAGGACGTATGAGCCTCTTGTGCTATACATCGAAGTTGGCTTGATTTACCTTATGTTTTGCACTGTGCTGACAAAGTTGCAATACATAGGCGAGAGGAAGTTGAATGCACGCGGAGTTCAAAGGTGATGCCTATGATATTAAAAGCGCATGATATAGAGAAATCATTTTCAGGCAATATGGTTTTGAGAGGCATAGACCTCGAGGTTGATAGAGGTGAGGTTGTTTCAATAATAGGCCCATCAGGCTCGGGAAAGACGACACTTCTAAGGTGCTTGAACTTTTTGGAGAGAGCCGATAGAGGAAGCCTTGTCTTTGAAGGAAAGGAATATAATCTGGCAACAATAAGTAGAAAAGAGATAATGGAAGTAAGAAAGCATACTGGATTTGTATTCCAGAATTACAATCTCTTTGCCAACAAGACAGCTCTTGAAAACATCACAGAAGGTCTTATAGTTGCAAGGCACATAAGCAAAAAAGAAGCTATCGATAGAGCCCGAAAAGCTCTTGATAAAGTTGGCTTATTGGATAAGGAAAACTACTATCCTGTACAGCTTTCAGGCGGACAGATGCAAAGAGTCGCTATTGCTAGATCGATTGTTACTGAGCCCGATGTCATTTATTTTGACGAGCCAACATCTGCTCTTGATCCAGAGCTAAGGGGCGAGGTTTTGTCTGTAATGAAGGATCTTGCAAAAGAAGGAAGAACTATGATTGTAGTTACGCATGAGATGGGCTTTGCGCAGAGCGTTGCAAACAAAGTCATATTCATGGAAGATGGAGCCATTGTCGAGGAGGGTGATGCGAGAACCTTCTTTGAAAATCCGAAGGAAAAGAGAACATTGGAATTCTTGCAAAAAATCGATATAAAATCATTGGACTGATTTGAGGAGTTATTCATGAAAAAGGGCATTTTATTTATCTTGTTTTTAATCATATCTATCTCTTTAGTCTTCGCATCTGGAAGCAAGGAAGGCAATTTTGATGGAGACTTGCTTTCGAAGATAAAAGAGCGAGGCGAGATTATAATTGCAATGGAAGGTACATGGGCTCCATGGACATACCACGATGAGAATGGCAATCTCGTTGGCTATGATGTTGAAGTCGGCAAGCAAATTGCAAAAAAACTAGGTGTTGAGGCTCATTTTGTCGAAGGAGAGTGGGATGGACTTTTGGCTGGCATAGATGCTGGAAGATACGACATAATGATAAATGGCGTAGATATTACAGAAGAGAGAAGCAAGAAGTATGATTTTTCTATCCCATACGCATATAATTGCACAGCTGTGATTGTTAAAAGCGACAATGATTCGATAAAAACAATGAGCGATTTGAAAGGAAAGCGTACAGCAAATACCATCTCAAGCACATATGCTGAGGTTGCAGAGGCTTATGGCGCAAATGTCACAGGCGTAGATGACCTTAACCAGACATTCGAACTTCTCTTTAGCGGGAGAATAGATGCAACGCTGAATGCTGAGGTCACATTCTACGATTACATGAAGGCCCATCCCGATGCGAAGATAAAGATTGCAACATTGCTTGATGAGCAAACAGAGGTCGCAATCCCAATGAAGAAAGGAGCCTATACGAAGACATTAAGGGAATCCATAGATAAAGCAATATCTGAATTGCGAGAAGATGGTGAATTGACAAGACTCTCAGAAAAGTACTTCGGGATCGATATATCAGAGAAGTAGAGCTCTGCTATTCAGCATTGTTCGCTGGGACAAGCCACTTGGCTTTCAATGTATATACGACCATCATAATCGCACCTAGTGCCCATGAGATAGGGTATTGAATGAAAACAGCATCCAATGTGTTGAATAGAGGGATGATGAACTGTATCCACAGAATCCTGAAGATGCATAGAGCGAACAAGATTATTATCGTAGGGGGAACAGATCTTCCTGTTCCCCTGACACTCCCCGCAAGAGGATGCATGATTCCCAATAGAAAATAAAAAGGTGCAAAGTATCTCGATACCAAAACTCCATAATCAATGACTTCCTTGTTATCAGAGAAGAGGCTTACCATATCTCTTGCAAAGAAATATATGAAAAATCCTGTCAACGCTGTGTAGATAAGTGCCATAAAGAGTGTAACCCATATGCCTTTTTTTACTCTGTCGATTCGATTAGCACCATAGTTTTGTCCTACAAATGTTGTTATGGCCATGCTCAAGCTTGAGACAGGAAGGATATTAAACCCATCAATCTTCATATAAGATGCGAATCCTGCCATTGCAAATGAGCCGAATGCATTTACACTCGACTGGATCAAAACATTCGAAAACGATATAACCATGTTTTGCACTCCGGCAGGTAGTCCAACCTTCGTTATCCTGATAGACATGTTTTTGTCGGCTCTTATCTTCCTAAATGACAGATGGTACTCGTCTTTCGATCTTGCAAGATACAAAAGAGCAAGTGTTGATGAAAGTGCTTGGCTTATATCAGTCGCAATCGCAGCTCCCTCAACTCCGAACCCAAATATCTTTATGAACACTATATCAAGCACGATATTAGTAACCGATGCAATTGCTAGATAAAATAGCGATCTCTTGGAGTTTCCAGCTGCGTTCAAAATGCCAGCTGTCATATTGTACATTATGCTGAAGACAAGTCCGAAAGAGTAGTATCTCAGGTATTTTACAGATAGATCCATTACTTCATTCGGTGTTTTCATCCATCTTAAAAGTGTGGGCGTGAGTATTACTCCAATTGCAGAAAGAAATGCACCTACAATCAAAGACAAAGCAACTGCTGTATGCACAGCTGTTTGAACGCCGTCTCTGTCTTTTGCACCTAAAAAGAGTGATACTACAACACCCGCTCCGACAGATATGCCTTGGCTGAATCCGATAAGAAGGCTAATGAGCGATGTGCTGGAGCCTACTGCAGCAAGAGCATAGCTATCTATATAATTTCCAACGACGATTGAATCGACTGTGTTATACATCTGTTGCAATAGGTTCCCGATTATAAGTGGTATTGCAAATGTAATAAGGCACTTTCCAATATTGCCTTCAATCATCAATGTCGTACTTTTTTTCTTTTCTGTTATTCTCTTCATTGTGTTTCCCAATTGTCAAAGGAAACTATAGTGCTTTTTGTTGTTTCTATGTAGAGAGGCAAGGGGTTTTGCATAAGTTTTTTTACATATTTGCAATTTGCCCAGCTCTTTTGCCAGCAATCTCTCCAACTTCGTTGTATGCTTTTTGGTAGTAATGGAAGTCATCCTTCATCAAACCTCTTTCCTTCATTTTGGAAAAGTCGTCAGAAACAAGAGCAACAAAGCTATCTTTGCTTGCAATTTCAAGTTGCATCTTTCTTATTGGCTCATAGTCATAGCCTTTTGCTCCATTATATTGTCCTATAGCTATCATAAAGCAAAGATCTACGCCGGCTTTTTTGAACTTTGAAAGCAAGTTCTCGAAACATTTGGCATATAATTGTGGAGATGTTCTTCGATCCCCATCGGTCTCGCCTTGGCACCAGACAAGATAGCAATGGCGAATATCAATTGCATTTTCCATTGCAAAATCCTTAGCATCAGAGAGGCGCTTCAAGGCATCTGTCAGATAATCATTGTTATCTTGCCATTCAAGGATGGATGAGCCACCCTTGCTGGCAGAGACAGCAATCACAGCAGTCCCAGTCTCTTTGTAATATGAGTTGATAAAGGATGTAACCAAGGACCCGGTCTTCATTCCGGGCTCGTATATTCCGCCTTCCTTGTTTTCATTGGCTCCAAATGGCTCTTCTATTTTATGGAGTGTACCAGGATCAGAGACAGCTCTGTATTCAAATCCTGAACCGTCTATTGAAATCGGAGCTTTTTCTTTCCATCTCTCGGATGTGATCCCTCTGCCTGCCATATTGGATTGTCCTGCAAACAGAAGCATGTCATATTGTTTATCCATTCTATTCCATCCTTTATCGCATCAATGAGAAGCTTTTATTTTCTCTTTAATTTTATTGGTTCTTGATTTTGTTGCTTATCTTTTTTCAGAAGAAGTACCATCATCCCAATACTTTTTCATTCTTTCTCTTAATGATAGTCTATACTCCTCCCAATCCTTTATCCTCTTGAGTGCAACTCCGTCGTCTACAGCTTGTTTTGCAACAGCTACAGCTTCCCATTCTATGACTCTTGGGTCAAATGGTTTAGGAACTATGTAGTTGCGTCCAAATGAGAAATCCTTTCCTCCGTATGCTTTCTTGACTTCTTCTGGAACTTTCTCTTTAGCAAGGTCAGCCAGAGCAAAGATTGCAGCTTTTTTCATGTTCTCGGTTATTTCGCTTGCTCTAACATCCAGTGCGCCTCTGAAGATGAATGGAAAGCCAAGGATATTGTTGATCTGGTTTGGATAGTCGCTTCGTCCAGTACCCATTATGACATCGCTTCTTGTCGCTGTAGCTTCTTCATATGTTATCTCTGGATCGGGATTAGCCAATGCAAAGACGATAGGGTCCTTAGCCATAGATAGTAGCATGTCTTTTTTCAATACACCTTTTGCCGATACTCCAATAAAGACATCAGCGCCATTTATTGCTTCTTTGAGAGTTCTTACGCTCCTTTCAGTTGCAAATTCCTCGTGCACTGGGTTCATGTTTTCTCGGCCTTTGTAAATGACTCCATCGATATCTGTCATTACTATGTTTTCTCTCTTTACACCAAGTTGGATTAGCATTCTTGCAATCGATATGCCAGCAGCTCCTGCTCCAGAGAATACGACTTGCAACTCATCAAGTTTTTTATTTGCAATTTCTGCAGCATTTATAAGAGCGCTGGAGGCAATAATCGCTGTTCCATGCTGATCATCATGGAATACTGGAATGTCGCAACGCTTCTTCAATTCGGTTTCAATGTAAAAGCATTCAGGGCCCTTTATATCTTCAAGATTGATGCCTCCAAATGTTGGTGATATTGCTTGGACAATAGAGATGAACTTATCAGGGTCCTTCTCGTTGACTTCGATATCGAAGACATCGATATCAGCAAATCTTTTGAAGAGAACACCTTTGCCTTCCATCACAGGCTTGGATGCAAGTGCGCCTCTGTCTCCCAGACCTAGGATAGCTGTTCCGTTTGATATTACAGCAACTAGGTTTCCCTTTGCTGTGTATTTGTATGCATCATCGCTGTTTTCTGCTATTTTTAGAACAACTTTGCCAACTCCTGGTGTATATGCAAGAGACAAATCATCAGCTGTCTTGCATGGCTTTGTCGGTATAACTTCGATTTTGCCTCTCTTTCCTTCGCTATGGTATTTTAGAGCTTTGTCTTCATCCATGGTTAATTTTTCCTCTCTAGTGTATGTTTTATAGTATCTTCGCCTATTGTGCAAAGTTCATCGTACAACTTATCTGTAATAGGGACACCGTCTATCCAAGATCTCTTCTCTGCTTCATGTTCCTTTTGTCCTGCATAGAATACTCTTTCACAACCTTCGGCAGGCTTAAGGCTATTTAGCTCATCCATCATTGTCGATATGTCTTTTTTGAAGTCATTTGGATCTCTGAACATATCGAGTCTGATCGCACCAAAGAAATGGCATACTCTTGCGCTTGTGGCTTTGCTATCCATAACATCTCGTCCAAACAAACCTCCCGAGAGCAGGGCTGTCAATATGTCGACAACTGTTGCCAGTCCATATCCTTTATAGCCTGCATGCTCTTCTCCTTCTCCTCCAAGAGGTAAGATTCCGCCTCCTCTTTGGTATAGCATATCCTCTAGAAGTTTGCCTGGATTGTCTGTGGAATGGCCAGTTGTATCTACAGCCCATCCAAGTGGTATTTTCTTGCCTTCTCTGTTGTATGTTTCTATTTTTCCTCTTGTAACGCAAGTTGTTGCCATATCCAAGCAGAAAATCCTCTCATCAAGAGAAGGTACTGCAAAAGCAAGCGGGTTTGTTCCAAAATATGCATCTCGAGCAAATGTCGGCACGCCAAGAGCTGCTGTATTGGTCATTGTTATTCCTATCATATCATTCCTTGCAGCCATCTCAGCATAATAGCCAGCAATGCCGAAATGGTTTGAATTTCGCACAGATGCAAAGCACATTCCATGTTCTTTTGCTCTTTGGATGACTTTATCCATTGTTTTTCTTGAAAGACTCAGGCCCATTGCACCATTGGCATCCAGAGCAAAGGAAAGAGTGCTATCTCTTAAAACTGTTGGTTCTACACCTGATAGCATCACACCTTTTTTGATGCCATTGACATATCTCTTGAGGCGACTTACTCCGTGGCTTGATATTCCTCTGGAGTCTGCAGAGACAAGAATCAGAGCACTATCTTTAGCTTCATCATCATTCAGACCAAGCGAGCGAAAGACGTCATAGCAAAAATCTGTTAATACGTTTCTGTCAACATAAACCATATATTTCCTCCCTCAAATAGAAGTTGAACACAGCTTTCAATGTGAGTCCATTATTGCTCTTTACTTTCAAATATGCAATAAAATTTTAACTCTGATATATCAGAAATGATATTTATTTAAAAAAACTTGCCATATATTAGGTAAAATGTATAATAAAGTTGATTGTTGATATATCACAAATAAATTATTAAAAGGTGAAAGAGAGTTTTATGGTAGGAAAAACAGAAGAAGCATATAACATAATAAAATCACGAATTATTACTCTGGAACTCTTTCCTGGCTGTGAAATAACAAGTAGCTTGCTAGATGATCTTCATCTGAGCAGAACTCCTGCAAGAGAGGCCTTGCAACAGCTTGAGCGTGAAGGCTTTGTTATTATAAATTCGAGAAAGAATACACTAGTTTCGCCAATCACAAGAGAGTTGATAATCGATGTCTTTGATGTGAGGTATCTTGTAGAGCCTTATATAGCAAAGACGTTTTTCTCCAATATCGATATGGCCGAACTAGGGGAAAACAGAAAGATAATCCAGTCTTTTTATGACAATAGCTTTGATAGACAATACTTCATAGATGCTGATACAAAGATACACAATATGATTCTTTCTTCATGCACAAATTCCTTTTTCAGTGACCTTATGACACGAGTCAATGGTCATAGCGCAAGGATCAGAAAGTTCTCTTCCATGAAAAACGAAGAGTACGAGAAATCTGTTTATCAACATCTAGCCATTCTGGATGCTATCGAGCTAGGGGACCCAGAAGCAATAGAAGCTACAGTAAAGTATCATGTGATATCAAGTAGGCGGGATGCTTTGAAATATGCTGAGTAAGCTTTAAAAGGAGTTGCCTCGATCTGAAGCAACTCCAGTATTAATATTCAAATAGTTTTATTCTATGGTTGGTTCCAGATTGTCAATTAAGCACTTTTTCTCAGGCTTGTTCGGATCGAATGTGCAATTTTTTATTGTAAGAGATGCTTTATCTCTATGGTCTTTGTCACCAACATTTCCCCTTATTGCATATGTATATTCTTGAGCAAGATCATCCTTGTTTATACCCCAACTCTTGAAGTCGCAATTGCTGATTGTGATAGGGCAATTGAAAGTGAAGAGTTGAACAGCAGCATTCTTTAGTCCTTCAAAAGAGCATCCTTCAATTAGAACACTAGCAAACGCCAATGCATCTCCGGGCCCTGTTCCAAGACCAATTCCCATGCCACGACCTTGATAATCTTTGTAATTATCTTTATTAGATTTATACTTTTCATATTCTTTCACTGAAGGAAATGAATCCTTTCTTGGAGTCTCTCTGTTATTATCGCCAATCAAAGTGCAATTTCGTACTTCTGCATCTATATTCTGAGTGCTATTATCGAAGCCAACGATGCTTAGGCAAAGACCATTGCCAGAGTTTCCAAAAGGGAAATTATTGTCTTTTTCATATTTTTCAATAAGCTCTTGTTGATTACACCACTTAATTATGCAATCTTCGATAATTATCTTTTTATTGAAAGTTCCTTGTCCATAAAAGCTTACACCTTTAGCAAATTCAATGTTCCTTATTGTGACATCTCCTCTGAACCAAAGATCTTGCCATTCATCAACAATATAATATGCATCTTTTCCGTCTATTGTGATAGCATCTGCTTTTTGGCTCACTTCGGGTTTAAATCCAAAATCAGCATTGTTGTTGTTGACTTCTGATAAGTTCTTAACATGCTTTATCTCAAGCCATTTTGCTTTTAATGTGATGTTCTTTGTAATAGGAGTATTGAAGTCAAAGGTCTTTCCGTCAAGTTGCCATTCTACAAATTTATATCCTTCTTTAGTAGGATTTGTTGGAGCTTTTACTTTTTCGCCTTCCAAGACATCAATTGCATTGACATTGCTTCCACCATCTGTGTCGAATGTTACTGTAAATGTTGTTTTGTAATCATTGTTATCGCAAGATATTGCAAGCGTTAAAGTGAAAATTAGCAAAATTGCTAAAATTAGAAAAATGTGACTAGAGTTTCTCTCTCTCTCTCTCATACTCTGTCCTCCTCTGACTCTGAGTAAACGATTTAACAAAAGTATAACTTGAAAGATTTGGTAAGTCGATAAAATTTTTTCAGTATGAATTGAACTTGTATTTCAACATAGTATGTTTCTAAATAATTCGCAATGAAATAAAAGGTTAGTTGAAAAAATTATTTCTTTGCTATTTTTCCGTCCAATTAGATCCTGATTTTTTTCCGCATAAAAAGAGTAATTTCAAATAAATATTGAATCTACAATTGTATTGACAACATACAGGGGGGGGGTAAACTATTACGGAATCAAGGGTATGTTTTTCGTCATGCCCGCCACAAAAGGAGGAGAGATGAAAAAGAATATATTGTTTCTCATAATTGTTGTTGTTTTATTTATCAGTTGTAGCACAGAGCCCTACAATAAAGTTGTTAGACCAGTTTCTGTATGGAGTGGAAAAGTTTATGAATATGAAACTGAGTATAATAAGAACAGAAAAAAAGGGTTTGAGATCTTTGATGATAAAGGTAACTTGGATACGAATACGTCCCTAGATAAGTACAAGACAGAAGTAATTGCAAATGCAAATGCTTTTGTTTCTTGGTTTTCAACTAATTTCCTTGATACAAAATATTTGACAATAAATGAAAAGAGAGACGTAGATAATTATGGAAATTCTAGAGCCCAAGTTGTTGTTTCAAGTGCTGATGGCCTGACAGTTCTTCATTTGGTAAAGGACTATTTCTACGCACGTTGTCTAATCGAGTGTGAAAAATACGGTAATAACGGAAGCTATTTTAACATCGGCTATTGTTATTACTACATGGCAGATGGTTTTGATGTCGTTGTCGATATTGATATCGATTTTGCAAATAAGGATTATGTTCCAATGCAAAAATCAATTAGAGCAACTATAGATTTCCAAGGCCATATTGTGAAGAACATTAGATCGGTCAGTGACAAAAGCGATATCTATCTTGGTTTATTTGCAAAGGCGAGCTCTGTTTCAAACCTCATAATAGAGAAAGCTTATATTGAAGCATCTGGAAAAGATTCATCTGCGGGAGTATTGGCTGGGTATTTCGAAAAAGGAAAGCTTGAAAATATAACAGTTAGGGACTCAATAATAAAAGGGACAAAATATACAGGAGGAATTGCTGGCCAGGCCTATTGTGATATAACCAATTGTGCAGTTGAAAACTGTACAATATTGACAACCACAAAGGAGGTTGGAGGCTTGGTAGGTATTTATAAAGATGGCAAGCTTTCTGGTTGTACTGTCTCTGGGTGCACAATAAAAGCAGATAAAGAGGAAGCTGGAGGACTGGTAGGCCGCGTATTGACAGAGTCTGAGCCTTATGTAGAAAACAATACAATAGTTTCAACAAAAGTGTATGTAGGTAA
>ERZ808252.275-NODE-275-length-52299-cov-13.047546_pt1 | contig 52299 bp, 41 predicted proteins | sample MGYA00521242_ERZ808252 | MGnify/ENA primary metagenome ERZ808252 (study PRJEB31516, sample SAMN03275581) | gut metagenome | biome: mammalia-associated habitat; material: feces | host: Papio cynocephalus | place: Kenya | collected 2012-08-07 ... | reverse complement strand
GCGGGAAAGCAGGTAGCGGCCGGCTTCTTTATTTTTCTACAGGCCTCCCGACATGTGGGAGGTCTCTTTTTTTTCAGTTTTTTATTGCTATTTTTGAAAATCTTTCAAGTGTTATTTAAGTTTGTTTATTAGTTCTTCAATTTCTTTTTCAGTCTCTTTTGATGGAAAGAGAAATGTGGCTAGTTTTGGGCGAATTGCTATTGAAAAGATAATAATTCCAATGCATTTAAAAATGTCGGCGGATAAAAAATAAATCCAGTTAAGATTTTTATGGAATAAACTTTCAAAAAAATAATAAATGACAAATCCTATAAGGCACCCAAAAAGTATTCTAAAAAATGTTTTAGGTGAAAACTTTTCTTCTATTATAGATGGAGATCCAGCGATGAGTCCAGAAATAAATGTGCTTGCGAATATTGCTGTGAAATTTCCTATTTGTTCTAAAGAAAATCCGCTGAGAATAAATTGCACAATTATAAAAATCCCTGCGCTGCCTGCACCTTGAATTCCTCCTAAAATGCATCCGGAAAGAACTGCCGCCGCAATTTGAATGTTCAGTTCTGGAAAAAATCCACAGATAAAAATAATTGAAGCAAAGAAAACTGTTGTGCATCCGCGTATAATTTTTAACCTTGTAGTGGTTTTCATTTTAATTTCCTTATGGTCTTTTTAAGAAATTTTCTTATTATTCTTCTGTTCACAAAAATGCTATCTTTTAATATGCAAAAAATTATGCACAAAAACACTGCGAAAATAAAAATGTATGCAAACCAGTCGCCCATAACTGAAAAAATTGTAATTTTTCTTTTGTAAATCGGAACGGAAATTCCCATGGAATCTTCTTTAAATAAAGGCAGTTCGTATAAAATTTTTCCTGTGGGGGCAACTGCTACGGAATATCCTGAATTTGCACAGCGAAGAAGAGTTGTCCTGTATTCGATTGCAAGATAGCTTGAAGCTATAAAGTGCTGCATTTCCGCGGAATTTGTTTTGCTCCAGGAATCGTTTGTGATGTTTATAAAAATTTCACTTCCGAGCTTGAAAAGATTTGTGCAAACTGAAGGAAATGAATCTTCAAAGCAAATTGGAGTGGAAAATTTCAAGAATGAAATTGGGTTTTCCTGATTGTTTTCTGAAAATTTTATTCTTTCCTTTTGAATTGAATTTCCGTTTTTATCAAGCTTTATTTCTGCAAATTTTTCTCTTTTGAAATCTAGCGGCGTTTCAAATTCTTGGTTTCCCTTTAGCGGAATTTTGAACAGTGCATACTGAAATCCTGGTACTAGGCTTGAATAAAATCCGACAACATCTTTCATGAAAAAATTCATGACTGGATTTTCTGCATAAGGAATCCGCTCTGCAAATGGAACGAGTTGAATTTTGCTGTAGAATCCTGAAAAAATTCCGTTTTTGTCAAAAAGAATCGCGCTGTTTGTTCTTCTTCTTTTTTTTCGGTCTAAGGAAACTCCGCCGCCGATTAAAAATGGAGTTTGCGTACTAGCTATAAATTCCTTTAGGCTTTCATCTTCCGGAAAATGCGAATAATAATTTGCAGCTTTTGGAAAATTTTTTGAAAGAACGCCTTCACTCCAAATTACAAGATCAGTTTCTTTTCCTTGCTCAGAAAGCTGTCTGATTCCTTTTTTTGTAAGTTTCTTTGAAATTTCAATTGATTTTTTGTCTCCGCCTTCCCACGGATCTATATTTTGCTGAACAATTACTGCGTTTAAAAGTTTTTCAGGCCAGCGCGGAGTTAAAATTTGAATTACTCCATAAATTCCGCAGAGCGCAAAAACTGCTGCTGTAAATTTTGCGGCTTGGACAAGCTGTTTGTTCGCATTTTTAGCTTGTGTTTTATCTAAGAAATTTTCGCATCTCATTATTACTTCCGCGGCAAGTGAAGAGAAAAGCGCGTATAAAAATGTTATTCCCCAAACACCAGTTATGTCTGCAATTTGCGTAAAGATTTTCCAGCTGTAAGCCGCCATGAAAAGTGTTCCCCATGGATAGCCGAGTGCTCCAGTTGATTTTATGTATTCATATAAAATCCAGCAGGCGCAAAACCATAAAATCCTCTTGAAAATTTGATACGGGCAAAGACCGGATTGTTCCTGAAGTTTTTTTGTTTTTGAAATTTTGCTTGGAAAAACGTGCATTATAATTCCGCAAAATCCGCCTTGAAATGCAGTTCCCAACGCGCTTGCTCCGAGCGTGAATGCTGCAAATCCATGGAAATTCGCTAGCCAATAGCTTGAAAGCAAATGCACCGTAAGTGTTTGTATAAAAAAAAGAAAGAAAGTTTGTTTGTATGATTTTGATTTATAGACTGCAATGTACAAGGGCGAAAGACAGAAAAGCGCGGTAAAAGGAGAACCAAACGGAAGAATTTCATTTGAAATAGAAATAGATTCAGTTGCTCCAGAAAAGATTGCACAAAAAACTTGTAAAAACAGCTGATTCATTGTATTATTTTAATGTCATATATAGAAAAAATCAACACGAACGGGAAGGGAATCATGGAAAAAGTCAGAGAAGCGCACCGCAAAGAATATGGAGTGGAGCCGGAAGTTGTAGCGGTTGCTCCGGGCAGATTCCATTTGGCTGGAGAACATACTTGGTTCTTCAAAGATAAAACTTTGTCTATGGCGGTAAATCTTCCTGTTTATGTTTCGGCATCTTTGAGAAACGATTCTTCATTTAAATTTTATTTTGTTCAGCTTGAAGATGAAAAGCATACGAATCTTTCTTCGCTGAAATTAAAAAAAGAAGATAAATGGGCAAATTCAATAAAATCTATTTTGTACGGATTTTCTAGCGGCGGATTTGAATTAAAGGGAATCGACTTTACTATTTATTCTGAAATTCTTCCTTCTGCCGGATTTGGAATAACAACCGCTGTAAAAGTTGCCGCTTGCTGGGCTATAAGGGAACTTTGCGGCTTAAAATGCAGCCAGGACCAGATTCTTCAGGTTATAGAAAGAGCGAATAAAAATTTTCTTGGAACGGCAAATCATTCTGCTGACAGTTTTGCTGCGATTTTTTCAAAGGAAAATAATTTGGTTCTAACCGATTACGCAAAAAAATCCTGCGAGCTAGTTCCTTTCAATTTTAAAGGAAAAACAGTTTTGCTGACTGATGCTCTTGTGCCTAGAATCGTAACTTGGAATGAAGACAGCCTTATGCAGCCGGAGAATGTTTTGCTTTTAGGCGAGCTTAAAGAAAGAAAGGCAAATGTTTTGGGCGGCTGGCAGTACGAGGAAGACAAAGCGGAAGTCAACGAAGTTCTAAGTGTTGTTTCAGAAGATACAAAACGCAGGCTTTTATGCGTAATGAATGAGCATAAATGTGTTCTTGACTGTGTTAATGCTATTCAAAAAGACGATTTTGCTTCTTTTGCGCGTTCTGTTAACCGAAGCCATCAGAATATGCGTGATTACGATATTTCTTGCCCTGAAATTGACTGGATTTTAAAAAGAGTCCATGAACTTGATGAAAATCCAGATGACTTAAGAAATCCTGTAAACTGCGGCCGAATAACAGGAAAAGGCTTTGGTCGCGGAATTTATACAATTTTAAGGGACAGCGATGTTGAAAAATACAAGGAAAAACTAGAGGAATACGAAAAAATATTCGGTTTTTCTCCAAAATGCTATTCTGTACAGCCTGCAAATGGAGTCCGCCTTATATGAATATTTTGCTTACTAATGATGATGGAATCAATGCTGAAGGAATTCGACTTCTTGCTGCGGCTTTTTCAAAAAAACACAATGTTTTTATAGTTGCTCCTAAATTCAACAAGTCTGGCGCTTCGAGTCAAATGAACGTTTCTGTTCCGCTGGAGCTTAAAAAGGTGGACAAAGAAAACTGCTGCCTTTCTTATTATTTGGAAGGCTCTCCTGTGGACTGCGTGCTTTCTGCGTTAAAAGGAGAATATATTTCAGAAAAAATCGATGTAATTGTTTCTGGCATAAATGACGGACCGAATATTGGAACTGATATTGTTTATTCTGGAACTTGTGGTGCTGCTCGTCAGGCTTGTATTTCTGGAATTCCGGGAATTGCCCTTAGCATTGATTCAGCCTCAAAAGACGAATCCGACAAAAGCGGCTCTTTGTACTTTGAAAATCTTGCTGACTTTGCCTGTAAAAATCTTGATAAGCTTATTTCTCTTTGCGGAAATCTTACAATTTTAGATTCTATGCATAAATATTATAGAAATTTTGTCAATGTGAATGCGCCTGCAATGAAAAGCTACAAGGGCGCAAAGCTTACAGTTCCTTGCATAAGACGTTACTGGGAAACATTGGAGATTTCTGAATGTGAAAATGGATGCATGACTTCTAAATGTGGAGGAGATGCCTGTGTCCATTCTTATGGTAATGATTTTGCGGATTTTAAGGCCTGTGAAAAAGGTTTTATTTCAGTCAGTGTTGTTGATACAGAGCCTAGCTATGCTGATATATCTTCTATAAAATGCGATTTTAATTTGTAAAAGGCGGAAAAATGGCAGAAGAAAACTATATGAAAGAAGGAATCTCTTTATATACAAAAGGAAATTATCCTGCTGCTTTGACATATTTTCTTTCACTTCCAGATGATTGCGGAGTGGATTCTGTGGAGCTTGCTTATTATTTAGGACTTTGCTATTCAAAGCTAAAGCGTTACGATGATGCTTTGCTTTACCTCGAGCAGGTAGTTACAGCTTCTTATGATAAAGACAGCACTTCGAATAAGGACAGAGTTTTACAGTGCCGCTATCTTTTGGCTGTTATTTATTGTCTTAGCGGAAGAAAAAAGCTTGCTGATTTTGAATTGAATAAACTTTTAGACACTGGATATAAGCCGGCTTCAGTTTATGCTTCTCTTGCTTATGTTGCGTGGGAACAGGGAAAAATTGACTTAAGCCTTAGCTATTATGAAAAAGCCCTTGAAGACGACAGCGAAAATCCTACTGCGTTAAACGGAATGGGCTATGTTCTTGCTTGCGAAGGTGAAGATTTGGCAAAAGCGCTAAGTTGCTGCAAAAAAGCACTAGACATTTTGCCGGAAAGCGCAGCTTGCCTTGATAGCCTTGGCTGGGTTTATTATAAAATGGGACTTTATTCAGAGTCTAAAAAGTTTTTAAAGCGCGCTATGAAAGCCGACAGTTCAAACCCTATAATAATGGAGCACCTTCAGGAAGTTCAGAAGGCGGAAGAATAATGAAAAAAATATTTTTTGTTTTTATAGCTTTTATATTTTCAGCCTTTGCGCAGACAAATCTGCAAGATACGGCTAGCACTGGGAACTTACGCTCTGCGAATTCTGGGTTTGCGGAAGAAGAATTCCGGCGTGGAGTTCAAAGCTATTACAGGGGCTCTTTTAATGAAAGTATTCTTGAATTTGAAAAGGCTCTTTCATATTTGCCTGGCGAGCCTTTGGTTCTTGACTGGCTTGGAAAAGCGTATTACCGTGCGGGAATAGAAGGAGCTGCGCTACAGCAATGGAATTATGCCAAGGAAGCTGGTTATGGAGGTCTTCTTCTTCAGAATAGAATTGAAATTGTAAGCGACCGGCGTGTTACAGACTATGACTATGGATTTACCCAGCGTTTTACGGAATCTGGCTCTTATCCTAATGTGAATGGAAATAATCTCATTTACAGTCAGCCAGTTTCTTCTCTTTCAAATCACGACGGAAGCATTTGGGTTGTTTCCTACGGCACGAATGAGTTGCTTCAATTTGATGTGAACGGAACTGTGGTAAAAAGAAATAGAGGACCGATAAATGGATTTGACCGTCCAATGGATGTTATCCGCTTAAAAAATGGAAATTTGGCAGTTTCAGAGAGCGCAGGAGACAGAATTTCAATTCTTTCGGAAAATGGTTCATTTATAAAATACTTTGGTTCGCGAGGAAGAGGACAAGGACAGTTTGTGGGACCTCAGTATCTTGCAGAAGACGACTTTGGGAACGTTTATGCCACGGATTTTGGAAACGCACGAGTTGTTGTTTTTGATGCAGACGGAAACGGACTTTTGCATTTCGGTGAAAAAACAGAAGGCTTTGACGGTTTCAAGTCTCCAACTGGAATTGCGGTTTGCGGCGGAAGAATTTTTGTTGCAGACAGCGTGAAAGGCGGAATCTACGAATTTGACAAGGCTGGAAATTTCCTTGGAGTTCTTGTAAATGACGGAACTTTTTCGCGTCCTGAAAGTTTAAAGCAGTGGGGCAGCGATTATCTTTTGCTTACAGATAGAAACAAAGTTTATGCTGTTGAGCTTTCTTCCGGGGCTGTTTTTGAAAATGCCATTACAGGAAAAGGAAAAAGCCTGATTACAAGTGCGGTTTCGGATCGGAACGGAAATATAATTGTAACTGACTTTAAGGCAAATGAAATTTATGTAATGTCAAAAATGACAGAACTTGTGGGCGGTTTTTTTGTTCAGTTTGAACGTGTGATTTCTGATAATTTCCCGGAAGTTATTGTTGAAGTCCGCGTGGAAAATAGAAAACGCCAGCCTGTTGTTGGATTAAAGCAGCAAAATTTCCTTATAACAGAAGGAAAAAAGCCAGTTGAAAATTTTGTGCTTTTGGGCGAGGCGAATAACAATGACTTTGCTGACATTACAATTCTCATTGACCGTTCAATTTCAATGAAAAAATACGAAGAGCAGCTTTCTGGCGCGGTCAGGGAACTTGCAGCTTCAATGGACGCAAATGGACAAGTGTCGATTGTTTCAGCAGGAAAAGTTCCTGTTACAGAATTTTCAGGGAGTCCGTCTCAGCTTTCAGATTTTTCAGCAAAGGCTTTAAAAAACTCTTACACTGAAAATCCTGCGCTGGATCTTGCTGTGAGGCTTTCTGCAAACGGACTTGTCAATGCTGAAAAAAAACGCGGCATAATTTATCTTTCTGCTGGAGATTCAAAAAATACATTTACACAGTATGCTCTTTCAGATTTAACAGCTTATCTTAACAACAATGCAATTTCTTTTAGCACAGTTCTTTTGTCCCAAGCTTCGCCGTCGGAAGAAATTTCTTACATAACAGGAAACACAAATGGAACTTCTTATTATATATATCGTCCAGAAGGCTTGGAAACAGTGATAAAAGATATTGTTGATATTCCTTCTGGTTTGTATCAGTTTAAGTATACATCTTCTTTTGCGACTGAATATGGAAGAAAATATTTGCCTGTAGAAATTGAAACTTATCTTCTTAATCGTTCAGGCCGCGACGAAACAGGCTATTTTGCTCCGCTTCAGTAGATAAAAGACGCGCTTTTCTGACTTTAAGGGAAGGATTTTTTCTTTCCATTTCAAAAAGGGCTTTTTCCAGTTTTGCTTTTTTTGAGTTCCCAAAGTCGAATAGTTCCGCTTGCGTTGGTTTTTCGCTGTTTTCTATTCCGGAAAGTCCAACGCCCAAAAGCCTGATTCCTTTTCCTTTTTCATATTTTCTGTTGAAAATTCTTAAGCAGCGTTCAAGCAAATCATCTGCATTTAAAACTGGAATTTCTGAAGATTCTTGCGCAGTTATGGTTTTAAAGTCTTCGTATCTTATTCGGATATTTACAGTTTTTGCCTTGACATTTTCGGTGTGCATTCTCCAGATTAATTGTGCAGAAAGCTCCATAAATGCAGTTTCGATTGCATATTCGTTTGCCACATCGAATTCAAAAGTCCGTTCTACACTTATTGAATGGCTCTTTGCTTCTTCGCCGAATGTGATTTCTTTTCCGCCGTGGACTGCATCATATAAAAATGTACCCATTCCGTTTCCGAATACAGTAGTCAGCAAAGTAATTGACTTTCCATGAATATCTGCCGGTGAAAATATTCCCGCATTTTTTAGCCGTTCCCTTGTTTTTTTTCCTATGCCCCATATTTTTTCTATAGGAAGTGAAAGAATGAATTTTTCTTCTTCTCCTTTTTTTATGAATGTAATTCCGTCCGGCTTTTTATATCCAGATGCGATTTTTGCAACGTACATTGTGCTTGCAATTCCGACGCTTACTGTAAGCCCTGTTTGCTCTTTTACTTTTGCCTTTATTTTTTTTGCAATTTCCAGTGGCGGACCAAAAAGCTTTTCAGTTCCTGTAAGATCAATAAAAGCTTCGTCAATGGACATCTGGATTACTGATGGCGAAAATTCCTTGAAAATGCACATTATTTTATGCGAAACTTCTGCATAACGTTTGTGGTTTCCGCGCAAAAAAATTGCGTTCGGGCAAAGTTCAACTGCTTTCGTTAAAGGAAGAGCAGAATGTACGCCGTATTTTCTAGCTTCATAAGATGCCGTTGAAACTACAGCCCTTCTGTCTCCTGGAATTCCGCCTACAATCACAGGCTTTCCCTTGTATTCAGGATGATCGTGCTGTTCAACCGAAGCGAAAAAAGCATCAAGGTCAACATGAAGAAAAACTTTTTCAAATTCCATTTTTATTTTTTCCTTCATTTTCGATTTTTTCATTAAAATGGATAATTTTTCCATTTAAGTCCATTATAAAAAGCTCAATTTGCGCTTCTAGCTGAAGTTCATTTTCTGACATAAATAAAATTTTCAGCTCATTTTCCGGGGCATCGGGAATTTCAATAGAAACTTTATTTTCTGAAATGAAATTGTAGTCAAAGTTGCATTCGTAAAACGGAAGTCCTTCTTTTGATTCAAAACTTGCAAAGCATCTTAGTATTTTGAATCCATTTTCTGGAACAATTTGAAGCTTGTTTTCAAAAATATCAAATTTTGTTCTTCTTGACCAAATGAATTTTGCCGGATGAATTTCTGCATTTTCTATGATTTGCATCTGCTTTTTTTGTGGAGCTGAAAAATTTCCCTGCACAAATTTTGCGGCTGCAAAAAATACTGCGCATATAATTCCAGCTCCTGCAATCGAAACAAAAATTCCTTGTAAAAATAAAACTTTTTTGCTTGACTTGAATTCTTTTATGTGCGAAACCAAAATCAGTTTTATCCACTGAAAAATAAAAGGCAAAATGGCAAATGAAAAAATCAGGTTTTCAAAGAAAGTTGTGTCGGTAAGGTTTGAAATTTTTCTTTGGTCAATGTCAACAAAGACTGACGCTGCAATCCAAAGCAATGGAATTGTCATCAGAAAAATGCACGGAACGCTAAAAAAAAGATGCTGCCGTTTTCTAAAAAGAAAAACAATCAGATATTCAATGATAAATATGAACATTAAAGACAAATCCAACGCTGAAAAAATAAAGACATTCAGCGCGCTCAAAATAATTCCATGGAATCTGTTTGCAGAAAGTGAAATTCTAAAGTTGAACAAAATTTGCACAAAAACCAGCAAAAACATTGCAAGCACTGTAGGAAAAATTTTCAGTCCAAAGTAAAGAACTCCGTTTTCTGCTGTGAAAAAAAACACTTTCTGGAACAAAGTTAAAAATGCTGCTGTTATAATTATATATGCTGGAATTAAAAACCAGGTTCTTGACATATCTTTTAGAATCGCTTCATTTTTTCCTGTGTATGTAAACGAGTAAAAGCATATAAAAAAAAGTACTGAAATTGTAAAAAAAAGATATATTGTAGTCAGCTGCGCTTCATTAAGCCAAAGTCCGTAAATTCCAAATGGAATAAAATTGTAATGCTTGTTCCAGGTTTGGCTTCTTGCGGAAATAAGATTGTCCTGAATATCAGAAAGTATGTTTGCGTCCTTTTGCGTGTGTCCTAGCGGAATTTCTGCGGCAGGAATATCGTTTTTTAGGAAAGCGGAAATCCGTCTGTTGTTTTTGTAGTACTGCGGTTTATATATGTACAGCATGGAAGTTTTTACTCCCATTGGCTTTTGATTTTTAAGGCAAGATTTTTTGAGCGCCTGTACAATCCATTGCGGCGAAATTGTTCCTGCTCCTTCTGTAAAAATAAAAGGCGGCGCGTTTTTTTCATTTCGGATTAAAATTGCACAGGATGATTCTGACGAAAAAATGTTTTTTGCCAATTCTTCCGTTGCTGTTTTTGCAGCTTGAACTGAAGGCAATGGAAATGATTCATTGTCAGCAGTAAATGAAATTAAACAGTTATATGGAAGTTTTTTTTTGTAAGTTGAATTTATAAAGTCTGCAATAAATTCTTTTTTTTCTAAAAAGAATTCTTGGCTAAAGACAAAAAACACATCAGAAATTCCGCTTTTGTTTGTATCATCTTCTTTGTTGCTTTTGTCAGCAGGAATTTCTATTAGAATATTTTTGGGAAAATTTCCGGCGTTTGGCGGAGCAATGTCTTGGATTTCAAATGAAATTTTGCTTTTTGTTAAAAAATCTTCTATTTCTTTTGTTGTGTAAATATTTAAGTTTGATTCAATGTTTTCTTGCGAAAAAAGATTCTGCGTAAAGATTGCTGCAAAAAAAAAGAGAAAACACATTGTTTTCAGCAGAAATTTTTTTCCCATAAACAAAGTTTACTTGAATTTTTCATTTTCTACAATATAATACATATAATATGTTTGCAAGTTAGGCGGCAATGTTGTATACTGTAAGCATTGTTAAAGTCATGTAAAGCAAAGGAGCTTTATCAAACGCATGTGTGCTGAAAAGAAAAAATTTATTTTGGATTTGCCTCTGAAAATTATTCTTACAGAAGAAGGCACATCTCATTTTTTAAGTCATAAAAAACAGCTTTTGAATCTGAAACTCGCAGATAACCGTTCGGCTCATGGCGTGAGCATGACATCTTTTTCACCTGGCTCTCTGCAGGACATGATTCTTTTGGGCTATATTTCCAAGATGGAAATTTCCATGCCGGAATTCGTTTCCCACCGCCAAGATGTTATGGATTTGTCCAAGCTGATTGTTTTTTCGATTTTGTATAAGCAGTTTGACAGTGAAATTTATGCGGCGATTATAAAATGTGAATGTATAAGACATCATAACAGGCAGAATCCTTCATCTCTTATTGATGAAAAAACTGTAATTCCGGAAAAACAGCTTAGAATGACTCTTGCAATGAAAGATTCTACGATTCAGGCTGCAAAAAAGACAATTCTTGATCCAGTTTGGAAAAGCATAATGTCCAATTCTGAATACAGTCCGGAAGAAAAAAACGTCTATCTTCTTATGACTGAAAAGTTTTTGAACAGGCTCACTTTGATGAACTGGTACATAATTGTGAAATTTTATAAAACTGACGGTTTTAATGAAATTCTTTCAATTTTGCGCCAGCAGCTCGCTTCGTACATGACAAAATCAAAAGTTGCAGAATATATTTCGGTAATGGTCATGGAACTTGCCTTGAACAGCGAAAACAACAATGTAAAAAAGGCTGCAAAATATCTTTATCAGGGAATTGATAATTCGGATACGCTTATATTTGACCCGAAAATCCGCTCGGAAATTGTAAAAGAACTTCAGCGCAAGCATGAACTTGTTTTTCTTTCCTGGACTTTGGGCGGCGGTTCTATGTCAATTGGAAAGCAGGGACTTTTGCAAATCACATTGTACAATAAAGACGATGAATTTCAGGAAGTAAAAGAAAACATCGAAAGCAAAATGTCTGCGAATCTTAACAAAAAATCGCTGATTGACTTTTACCGCCAGATGCCGGATGGCCAGGAAGGAACAGATTTGGGACTTTACTATTTGTCTTATCTGGAAGATGCCTGTAAAAAAGTCAATATTAAATTTGAATCAATTGTAAATCAGTCTTCATCCAGCGACCTTACCGTTATAAACTTGAAATTCAATTTTTAAGTTATGCGGAAAACTGCCCTGTTTGTTTTTATTTTTTCAGTTCTCTTTTTTTCGTGCTCACAAGACAGCGCGCAAGTTGCTTCTGCGGAATCTTCTGTGATTTTTGATTATAGTGAAAATCCACCTGATATGCGACTTTCTGTTTTTGTAAATTCTGAAAGCGATGTCAGGCTTGCTTCAAAAATTAAAATTGTGAATAAAGATTCAGGACTTGAATGGAACTGCGATGAGCTTGTAAAATTTGAAGATAAAAACAAAAATTCCTGGGCGGGCTGTGCGAACATAGTTGCTGCTTTTGGAATGAAAATTCCTGCTGGAAAATATGTTTTAACCTACTTTGACATGGCGGGAGATGAAGATAAAATTTCATTTTCAGTCGATTATCCTGAAAATATTTTAACTTTGACGAATAAAGATTTTCCAAACGGATTCGATAATTCAGAAAAAAAAATTGCCGTTTACACAAAAGACGGAGTTTTGCTTTATTATGGAAAGGAGAAAAAAGAATGGGAAAACAGAAATTCCATTCTTGCTGACTACAAAGATGCGGGATTTATCAGAACCTGCTATACTTTAAAAAACGATTCTGTAATTTGCCTTATGCCTCCAGAAAGTTTGGAGCAGCAATATAACAATAACAGCGAGGAAACTGATGCCTAGTAACGACGCCGATGGGAATATTCCCACTGACAATTTAGAAGACCACAGTATTTTTAGACGCCCGGTTAGAACTTATGTGATTCGCGCTGGACGCATGACCGAAAATGAAAAGCGCAGCTATGAAGAGCTTCACCACGTTTGGTGTATTCCTTTTGAGCATAGAACGCTTAATTTTACAGATATTTTTAACAACACAAATCCAGTTACAATGGAAATCGGATTTGGAATGGGACACGCTACAGTTCAGATTGCGCAGGATAATCCGAACATGAATTATATAGGAAGTGAAGTTCATGTTCCTGGAGTTGGCCGTCTTCTTGGGGAAATAAAAAAACGGCAGCTGAAAAATCTTTATTTGATTGAATATGACGCGCTTGAAATCCTTGAAACTATGATTCCTGACAATTCTCTTGCAGGCTTTCATATTTTCTTTCCAGACCCTTGGCCAAAGAAAAAACACCATAAACGCCGTTTGCTTCAACGTCCGCGCACGGATCTGCTTGTTTCAAAATTATCTCCCGGCGGATATATTTATTTTGCAACTGACTGGGAAGAATATGCTGTAAGCGCACTTGAAGAGCTTTCATGCACAGAAGGCATTCATAATAAATACGAAAAATTCGCGCCTCATCAGGAATGGAGGCCAAGAACAAAATTTGAGCAGAAAGGGCTTGATGCCGGGCGTGAAATTTTCGAGCTTGTTTTTGTAAAAGATGAGGAATAGCCCGATGGAGCTTTTTGATGTTGAGGAATGTAAAAAGGCAAATGATGAAGCCTTAAAAAAATCCTCTGTAAAAAGAATTTCTGAACTTGAAAAACTTATAGAAAAGTACCAGGCTTCGTATTATAACGGCGAGGCTGAAATTTCTGATGCGGAATTTGACAAGCTTTGGGACGAATTAAAATTGCTGGACAGCGCAAACCCTATTCTTCATAAAGTTGGCGCAGATTCCGGGAATTTTCAAAAAGCTCCTCACGTAATGCCAATGGGCAGCCAGGAAAAAGCCGCATCTCCAGAGGAATTTCTTGACTGGGCAAAAAAGCACGACTATTCAGAATATCTTGTTGAATACAAGCTTGACGGCGCCTCCCTTGAGCTTCAGTATGCGGACGGAATTTTTTTGCGTGCCGTTACAAGAGGCGATGGTGCTGTAGGAGATGTGATTACAGCGAATGCAAAAAAAATGCAGGGCGTTGTTCAGACGTTAAAGGAAAAGTTTACAGGCGGAATCCGAGGGGAAGTCATAATGACTCATCAGGTTCACGAAAGATTTTTTTCTGACAAAGCTAACTGCCGCAATGCCGCAAACGGACTTATGAAACGCAAAGACGGCGAAGGCAGCGAAAATCTTACATTGATAACTTACGATGTCTGGGCTTCCGAAGGAAAGCAGCCGTTTACTGATGAAGAAGGAAAACTTGATTTTTTGCAAAGAAACGGATTTAATGTTGTTCCTCTTAAAATTTGCAAAAATGCGCAGGAAGTTATAGATTACCGTTCTTCTGTAATGGAGCTTAGAAAAAAACTTGACTATGACATTGACGGACTTGTTGTAAAAGAGCGGGCTGTGAATCACGAAGATGCCTTGCGCGACAGGCCTGATCGCCAGATTGCTTTTAAATTTAGCCTTGAAGAAGCAGTTTCCATTATAAGGAACATTGAATGGAATGAAACTGGCGCAACTTATACTCCAGTCGCAGTTTTTGATCCTGTTGACTTGAACGGAACGACTGTAAAAAGAGCTAGCCTTGTAAATCCGAACCTTATACGCGCATTGAATGTAAAAATCGGAAGCCATGTTGTTGTTGTAAAGCGCGGAGAAATAATTCCAAAAATAGTTAGCGTGCTTCCAGAGCAAGAAAATCTTCCTCCTGTAAAGATTCCTGAAAAATGCGCTTGCTGCGGAACTGCTCTAATTGATGAAGGCACAAGGCTTTTTTGTCCAAATAAAAACTGTGAAAAACGGATTCTCCATCAGCTTTTAAAATGGATAAATGTCATTGACATTCGCGACTTAGGCGAAACTTTAATCACCAGTCTTTTTAAAACAAAAAAGGTCCGCTCAATTTCGGATTTATATTCTTTGACTGCCAGTGATTTAGTTCCGTACTTTTTGAATTCGGAAAGCATGGAAAAAGAAAAAAGGTCTCTTGGCGCGGAAAAAGTTTTTGCTTCGATTCAGTCAAGAAGAAAAATTTCACTTGCAAAATTTATTGCGGGCTTTGACATTGAAGGAATAGGCGAAACTGTTGTTGAAACTTTGATTGCAGGCGGCTTCAATACTTTGCAGAAAATTTTCGATGCGAAAGAAGAAGAAATTGCCGACGTCTATCGTTTTGCAGAAACTTTGGCGCATACTCTTGTTGAAGGAATTCAAGAAAACCATGAAGAAATGCAAAGCCTTGTTTCAAGCGGAACTATTTCTGTTGTTGAAGGAACTGCGCAGGGAAAACTTGCAGGCAAGTCGTTCTGCTTTACAGGCGAGCTTTTTTCCATGAAGAGGCAAGATGCGCAGAATCTTGTAAAACAAAATGGCGGAGCAGTGAAGTCTTCTGTTGTAAAGGGCTTGAGCTTTCTTGTTACAAACGACACTTCTTCCGGCTCTTCAAAAAATAAAAAGGCAATGGAGCTTGGAATTCCTGTCATAGATGAAAAGGAATTCCTTGCCCTGATTAAAAATTAGTTTTTCCCGGAAAATGCAAAGTCTCCAGTAAAGAAGTCAGGATTAACAGCTTCCATATTCAGCCGCATTTCCCAGTGAAGATGAGGACCTGTCGCAAGCCCTGTTGAGCCGCTAAATCCTATTACTTGCCCGGCCTTTACTGTGTCGCCTTCTTTTACTTTTAACTGGCTCATGTGATAGTAAAGGCTATAAAGTCCAGGCAAATGTTCTATCACAACGCTCAAGCCTGTTGTAACGCGGTTTTCTGCAAGAACAACTTTTCCTTCTGCGCAAGCTGAAACTTCCGAGCCTTCTGGAATTCCAAAGTCGATTCCGTAGTGAAGTCCTGTCGTTGATTTTCCGTTTGTGTATTTGTATTCCCTGCGGTCTGCAAAAAAAGATGTCCGTCTTGTTGAATTTGTCGGAAGCAAAAACGGTGTTGTCTGGTAAACTGCGGAAGGATTTGCAGTTTCAAGAATTCCATTGAGTTTTCTTATTTGCTCCATTCTTTTTAAGCTTGTGTCTGTTTTTATATTTGAATTCGTTTCATCAAGATCAATCGCTTCTGAAATAAATTCTTTTTTCTCCAGAGTAAAAGGAAGCTCGAATTCCATTTTTTTTGCGCCGTCACTGCTATAGATAATTTTCAAAAAGCATTTTGTATCTTCCGTCCACCAAGTTGAAAGCGGAATGCCTGCAAGAAACGTCCTAGTGGTTTTTGTATTTTTTGAAACTGTGAAAAAAGCACTTTCCCTGCTTAGCTTTCCTTCCGCAAAAAGCTGCAAGAACGCATTTGCATTTGAAAATTCAACCTTTGAAGACTTTCCCTTTTTTGCCGACTGTGAAAAAGTCATTTTCACAAAAACCGCATCGCCTGGAAATGCCTTATCATTGTATTCCGCAGAAATGCAATAATCATCTCCTGTATAAAAAGCTTCCCTCGCAAAAAGAAAAGCCGACATAAAAATCAACGCCGAAATTAAAATTTTCTTTTTCATTTTTTACTCCCAAAATATTTTTAATTTTTTTACTGAACTGATTTTTCTATTCCTAAAAGCATAAGCTGAAGAGTTTCTGCTCCGTTAAAAACATTCCGCTCTATGTTGAAAATTATATCAACCTTGTCTCCCACATTAAAATCCTTGTGAAGCCGCTCGCCTTCGTTCCAAAAGATGCAAGGCCATTTGTTTTTTCCGCAGTCAACGGTAATTTTTAAGTGCTGCTTTTCTGCCTTTCCCATTACAAGCCCGGAAACAATAGGAAGATTTTTTGCTAAGAAAACAAGCTTGGGATTTTCGTTTCCAGTCGGCTCGAATCTGTCTATGATTTTTTTCAAATCTGGTGTCATGTAGGCTGGCGGAAGCTCTGCGTCAATTTGAATCTCGTCAGTTTTTTCAGAAAGATTTATTGTGCCTGAAAGTTCTTTTGTGCGTTTTTTGAATTCCTCGAACTTTTCTTTTTCAAAGCTGAATCCGGCCGCAAAGTTGTGCCCGCCGTAACTTACAAACAAATCCTTCAGCTGGTCAAGAAAATCAGTTACGTCATATCCACGGCAGCTTCTCATTGAGCCTACAACAAGATTTCCCACGTAAGTCATCGCCATTGCAGGAACGCCAAGAGAAGAAACCAATCTTCCTGCAAGAATTCCTGAAACGCCTTTGTTTATCTTTTCGTCAATTACAAAGCTTAGTTTTCCGTTGAAGTCGTTCACAGAATTTTTTGCCTTAAGACCAGCAATCGCTTCCGCTTCTTGAGTAAGGGATTTTCTTTTTGTGTTAAGCTCAATTATTTTTTTTGCAAGCTGTTCACGGTACGAATCGTCTTTTGCTGTAAAAAGCTCAATTGCGATTCTAGCCTGACCGAGCCTGCCAGCCGCATTCAAATTTGGAATCAGCGTCCAGCAAATGTCAGTTGAAGTAATGCGCTTTCCCAAAAGCCCTATATTTGACATAAGTTCCTTTAGACCAGGACGGACTTTATTTTCATTTATTGAATTAATTCCGCTACGCACAAAAAGCCTGTTTTCATTTTTCATCGGCATTATATCTGCTAGGGCCGCCAAAGCCACAAGCTGCAAGTCATGCTTTTCTTTTTCTGAATCAGATGGAAAATTTTTCTTTAAATCCTGCTGAACATAAGTTACAAATATATTGTAGAATCCGCCGATTTCCGTGGGAGCGTGGTCGCCGTATTTTGCGATTTTTGACATTTCCTTTATTTTGGAAAGCGGAAGATTTTTTAGGGAAGGGTAAAGCTTTGCGACTTCTGTCCTTATATCTGCAATGTTAAACTGCGCGCTGTTTCCGAATGTTAGGTTTAGAAGCCGTTCAACATTGGCTTTGTCCCAGCAAAGAATTATCTGCCCAGACAAGTACTGCGGAATCTTTGTGTCGTAAATTGATTTTTCTCCCGGAAAAATATGTTCAACAAGCCTTGAAACTGGAACTAAATTTCTAAGCTTTATGCATTCAATTGCAATCTGCCCGTTTTCTTCTTCACGCGCATTGAGCAAAGCCGCATCTGCCTTGTACCATTTGCTCTTGCTGAATCTTAACGCTGAAACAACTTTATACACGACTGCGCAGCCTGAAATTTCCTCAAACGGATAGCCGGAATCTGAAAGTTTTGCATTTAAAATAATCGCAGGATACGGAATGTTTTCCTTTGGATTGTGATGATCCAAAACAATCACATCTATTCCAAGTTCCGCCGCGTATTCGATTTCCGCATTGTTTGAAATTCCGCAGTCAACCGTGATAATAAGCGAGCCGTTCTGCTTTGCAAAATCATCTACAGCCTGAATCGAAAGTCCGTATGCGTCGTCTCCTTCTGGAACTCTGTACTGAACATCAATTCCCAATGAGCAAAGCTCGTCGTAAAGAACGGTTGTCGCCGTTACTCCGTCAACATCCTTGTCGCCGAAAATTAAAGCCTTTTCATGCTCTTCCTTTGGACTGTCTTTTTCTGGAACTGCTGCAAGAATTCTGTCAACGGCATCTTCCATTGAATTGAACATAAAAGGATTATGCTGAAACCTTAAGTCATCTTCCATAAAATAGAGAATGTCTTTTCCGCTTGTGATTCCGCGCCGTGCAAAAATGCTTGCTGTAAGGCTGTCAAGTGAAAACTTATTTTTTAGTCTTTCAACTTCTTCCTTTGAAATTGTTTTTTTTACCCACTTTGATGATGACACTATTTTATTTCCTTTAAAATCAATTTCTTTTCTTCTGGCTTTTCTTCGCAAAAATCCAATGCCGCTTCAAGCTGCTGCTTTCCGCTTTCAAGGGCATCCGGGCTTTTTCCGTAGACTTCAAGAAGCTTTTCGCCTTTCTTTACAAAGTCGCCCTGCCGTCTGCAAAAAATTATTCCAGAGTCCGCATCCACTTTGTCTGACGACTTGTTTCTGCCCACTCCAAGGTTTATGCACGCAATTCCTGTTTTGTATGCGTCAACAGTTAAAAATCCGTCTTGTCTTGCGAATATCTCCGACTTAAAATTCGAGCGGCGTTTTCCCTGTTCGCTTAGAAGCTTGTCTGGATTTCCGCCTTGAGCCTTTACGTTTTCAAGGAACTTTTTTAGTGCCTCTCCGCTTTTTACAGCTTCCTTGCACTTGGACTTTCCTTCTTTTGTGTCCTTTGCTTTTCCGCCGAAGACCGCCATTCTTGAGGCAAGCTCATAAGTCAGCTCCATTACATCCTCAGGACCTTTTCCTTGCAGGCACTCAAGAGTTTCTTCTATTTCAAGATAGTTTCCCACTTTAAAGCCAAGAGGGGAGTCCATTCTGGTTAAAAGCGCGCAGGAGTTTTTCCCCATTGCCTGGGCTGTCTTTACTAGGAACGACGCAAGCTGTTCTGCATCCGCCTCGCTTTTCATAAACGCGCCTTTTCCGCACTTTACGTCAAAAACAAGTGCATCGCTTCCTTCTGCGACCTTTTTTGAAAGAATGCTTGCCGTAATAAGCGGAACACTTTCAACAGTTCCTGTAACGTCGCGCAGGGCGTACATTTTCTTGTCTGCCGGAACAATTTTTTCTGTCTGTCCCATCATGGCAAAGCCTGTTTTTTCTATAATCGAAGCGAACTGCTCCTCGTTAAGATTTACATTGTAACCTTCTATTGATTCAAGCTTGTCCAAAGTTCCGCCTGTATGCCCAAGTCCCCTGCCGCTCATCATGGGAATTTTTACGCCAAGGGATGCCACAATAGGCGCAAGCGGAAGGCTGATTTTGTCTCCTACGCCGCCTGTGGAATGCTTGTCCACAAAAGGCCCTTTTAGCCCCTTGAGTTTTTCAAGGTCGATTGTGTCGCCGGATCTAAGCATGCATTCTGTTAAAATTCCTGTTTCCTCGAATGTCATTCCACTGAAATAAACGGCCATAAGAAAAGCCGACATCTGGTAGTCAGGAATCGAGCCGTCAACATAGCCGTTTACAAGAAATTCTATTTCATCTCGCGAAAGTTCCTGTCCTTTTTGATTTCCTATTCCACGCTTTTTAATGATTATGTCCGCCGCACGCATTCTGACCTCCGCTGTTAAGTGTCGTTTTTAATGCCGTTGATATATCTAAACCTTTTTGTCATTGGCATGTCTGCATCTTTTAGTCATTGCCGCGCTTGACATGGCAATCTTTTGCTTATAGGGATTCCCCAATCAAGTTGGGGGAATGACATTGAAAACAAGCACGGCAATGACAAAATATTCGAACTAAGAACACATATATTATTATATCCCAAAAAGAAAAAAAAGTCATTTGCTGCCTATTTTCTTTATAGTTTGCATCCCCCTTTACCGCAGTAGCTGAACATTCTTACAAGAGGCTTGCGGTATTCTGCACAACTACTTGAGCTTCTATGAAATTAAGTTAAAAATAAAGTGAAATCAAGTTAAAAACAAAATAAAATTAACTTAAAAATAAAGTGAAATCAAGTTAATTTTAAAACAGAATTAAGTTAAAAACAAAATGAAATTAAGTTAAAAATAAAACGAAATAAAGTTAATTTTAAACTTATTTTAACTTGATTATAGATTTTTTTTAACTTAATATTATATTATAATCAATTTAATTTCATAGACATACAAGAAGTGGAGCATGACAGTGCAAGCAGTATGTAATAATGTGGAGGCACTATGATCAGCATAAAGACAGTAGCTAATAACACTGGACACGGTAAAACTGGATTCTGCTTTTTAAGCACTTCGGACACTGACGCCGGGCTTGAAGAAATCATCAAGGAAATGGTCAGGTACAATTCCACTCTTACCGAGGCGGACACGCGGGCGGCTCTTTCTGTTTTGGACTGTGTTGTGGAGCGGCTTCTTCATGAAGGATGTAAGGTCAGGCTTCCCTGGGTGGACTTACAGCTTGCGGCTCACGGAACAGCCGAATCCATTTCAGCGAAGTTTCAGAACAATAGAGGCGACAACAGGTTTGTGCTCAAGGCTTTGGTCAACAAGAAATTCGAGGCGAAGGCGGCGGAGAAAGTGTTCTACAAGACAAAGTCGTCCGTGGCGGAAATGGATCCTGTGATTTTTCAGGTCTTTTCAATCACTAAAGATGCATCTTATTCAAGTGAGCGCGTTGTAAAGGCTGGAATGTGCTTTAGAATCTACGGAAAGAACCTTGGCTTTGATTTTGAGGATGAAAAACAGGGCGTGTTCCTTGCATTGAAAGGAGACAGGAAAAAGTCTGTCAGAATTACAAGCTTTATAAGGCGCACTCAAAGGACAATCGATGCAATTCTTCCGCAGGAAATGGAAAAAGGCGTCTACACGGTTTCGTTTGTAAAGAAAAACGGCGAAGACTCGTATCCAATTGCAAACACAACTTGTAATCTGGAAATACTTTGAGTAGACTGAATGACTTGTTGCTTTGCTATTGGTATGTCTGCATTTTTTTTGTCGTTGCCGCGCTTGACACTGCGATGTTTGCACAGCAAACTCGGTTGGCAATCTCTATGTATATGGATTCCCCGATCAAAACAGGGAATGACGGCGAAGCTAAAGTATTCCTATTCCGCTTTTTAGGGTTTCCAGCTGTATTCCGCAGGCCTTTTCTATCATGCTGTACAAAAGCCGCTTCATGTTGTAAACGGATTCCGAGGGAACAAGCAGTTTTCTTACTTGCCCGGGCGGAAGCTCGTTTATTGCAGTAAGGTAGGTGAGCGAGTCAAGGTCGATTCTAAAGTTTCCTTGCGCTCTGTTTTCCGGGGCGAAAGAAATGCAGTCGGCGCAGACAAATCCGTTTTGCCTTTCTATGTAAGAGGCGTTATGCTCATGGCTTAAAAGTGAAGAGCCGCAGCCGCAGCAGGTTCTTGTTTCAGGCTGAAGTCCTAAAAGTCCAAGGTATCTCCAGACAAAGCGCAGAATTCCAAGCCGGGCTTCGTTTTCGTCCACGCTGTCTATTCCGTCAAGAAAGGCGCACAGAAGCACAAAGGCTTTTTCCGTTTCTCCAGCGCATTTTGTCTTTAGCACAAGCTCGCAGGCAAATGATGCTGCCCAGGACTTTAAAAGGCTTGTCCTGAATGAAAGGTGGCAGTTTTGCGCGTCAAAGTCGGTTATTTTTATTGAATTGCGGGATTCGTCGCTGTATATATAGAGAATTCCTGAATAAAAAGGCTGGACTAGGGATTTTAGGCGGCTTTTGGGACCTCCGTAGAGCATTGCGTTGAAAATTCCGTTTTCCGCAGAAATTACTTTTACAAGCCTGTTGTTTTCCCCGGATTCTTTTAGTGAAAGGATTATAGATTTCATTCTCTTGTTCCGCTCTGCCATGAGCCTATAATATCAATGGGGAAAATGCTTTGCAATATCACTTGGATTGTGTTTACTTTCAATTTCGAGTTTTGTAAATTTACTGTCATTACCGGGCTTGACCCTGCGACGTTTCTGAAAGAAACTCGGTTGATAATCCGTTGGAAAGATTGCTAACCGAGTTTGCTAAGCAAACATCGCGATGTCAAGCACGGCAATGACAGTCTTGTTGACATTGAACTAATTATTGCCTTCTTATTTTCATAAAAACCATACATTTATACTATAAACTTTTTTTCTGGAATGCCGATGAACAGAGTATGAACAGTTTTTCAAATTCTGTAGATTTGCTTCATCGTGCTCTTGATGTTGAAAGCCTCCGCTATCAGGTTACTGCAAACAATATTGCAAACAGCGAAGTTGCGAATTTCAAGAGACAGTCCGTAAATTTTGAAAGCGAACTGAAAAAAGCCTTTATTAGTCGCGACAACGAGCACAGCTCTTTCCGCATGGCGACAAATGACGCGCGCCATATTCAGAGCGAAGTTCCGCGTGACTGGCGTGATGTTGAGCCTAGACGTGTTTCCGACTATACAACTGCTTCAAAAGCCAACGGAAACAATGTTGATGCAGAGCAGGAAGCAATGAATGTTGTTCAGATTCAGATGCAGTACCGCCTTTTGACCCAGCTTATGAATTTTGAGTTTTCACAGGTCAAGACGGCTATGAAGTCAATATAGTTTATTTTTAGTATTGAGTTTTGGAGAAAAGTATGGGATTATTTACAAGCATAAACATAGCGGCAACAGGAATGAGCGTGGAGCGTCTGCGCACTGATGTCATTTCAAACAATATTGCGAATGCGACAACAACTCGTACTCAGGAAGGCGGAGCTTACCGCAAGCAGAGCGTGATTGTTGAGCCTATAGCTTCTTCAAATCCTCAGTGGAGATTTCCTTTTGTGGATTCAGAACTGGACAACGGACCTGGAAAAGGCGTTCGTGTTCGTGAAATCGTAAAAGACAGCGAGCAGGGCAGAATGGTTTACGATCCGAGCCACCCGGATGCGATTCAGTCTGGACCGAACAAAGGCTACGTTGAATATCCTAACGTGAATATTGTAAATGAAATGGTGAACATGATAAGCGCGAACCGTGCTTATGAGGCCAACAGTTCTGTTATTCAGGGCAGCAAGGAAATGTTTGCCTCTGCTTTGGAGATTGCAAGCCGCTAGCCGCAGTTAATCAGTAAACGGGAGGAACTATGAATCTTTCTTTTGGCTCAATGGAGCTTAACAGGTCAAATGTGTCTCATCTTGGGACTTCGGCTATTGGAAATGTCAGCAAGGCTTTAAAGGGAAACGAAAACGCTTCTGTTGACGGAGCTGAAAAGAAAGAGTCTTTTAGAACTTACCTTCTTGAAGCTGTAAACGAAATGAACAGCCAGCAGTTTAATGTTTCTGCCCTTCAGGAAAAAGTCATAACAGATCCTGACAGTGTGGACATCCATGATGTTACAACTGCCATGGCAAAAGCCCAGATGTCGCTGGATCTTGCGCAGAATGTAATCGATCGTCTTGTAAAAGGATGGAATGAACTTTCTCAGAATAGATAATGAGCTAGTTTGCTGAAAAGTTTTGTTGTCAAATTTAAGAATTTGTGTTATACTGTCCTATCTTTTTATGCAGGTGGGACAGCATAAAATAGAAATAAAATGAGTTCGTTCATGGGAGGGGAATATGAACGAATGGTTCAAGAAAAATTTAGAAACCATTAAAGAAAAATGGGCGAAGTGGACAACTCTCCAAAAAGCTATTGTAATTGCCATTGTTGTGGTTGCTATAGCGGTGATTGTTCTTATGGCTTCTATGTCGTCTCGTCCTTCCACAGTACGCCTTTTTAACGGTCCGGTAAACGATGAAAAGGAACGGGAGCTTATTCTTTCCCGCCTTGATCAGGACAATGTAAAGGCCTATGTTTCATCTGACAATTATATTTCTGTAGAAAACAGCGATATTGCAAAAAAATACAGAAGCCGCCTCATTGCAGAAGGCTATGCTCCGTCTAGCCTTGATGCCTATAGCCTTTTTGATGTTACGCGGTGGTCAAGAACAGACTTTGATGACAAGGTAAACTGGCAGCGTGCGACAGAGACAGCCTTAAAGCAGCAGCTTGAGTCTTTGGACGGAATCCAGCGCGCGGAAGTAAATCTTGTGCTTCCTGATGAAGCTTTGTACACGGATAACCAGAATCCTACATCTGCAGGCATTGTTTTGTACGCCAAAGGAAACAGCGATGTTCTTACAGACAAGCGAAAAATCCGCGGAATTCAAAACCTTATAAAAGCCTGTGTAGAAGGTTTGCGCGATGAAAATATTGTAATTAACGACGGCTCTTCAAATACGCAGATAAATGACTTTGAAGGCATGGCAGAAAGCGACCGCATTTCAAATATAGAAAAACAGAGAAAGCTTATTCTTAAGCAGGAAACTATATATACAGGTTCAGTTCTTAAAGCATTGAAGGGAACTTTCTCTGACGACCGTGTAAGAGTTGCTAACATTAAGATTGACATGAATATGTCTGAGCGCACAACTACTTCAAGGGAATACAGCGGAATTACAATCCGTCCTGACAACCCGAACACGCCTTATGACGACTCTGAAATTGTAAACAGCCTTACATTGTCGGAAGAAACTGTAAACAAGTCGTTTACAGGAACCGGCTACAATCCTGAAGGTCCGGCTGGAGTTGAAGGTCAGAATCCTCCAGTTTACAGCGATATGTCAAATGTTGTGGGAAAATCCACAGAAGAAGGCGTAAAACGAAATTATGCGCTGAACGAAAAAAACATTTCTGAAATTACAAGCCCTCAGATTGACCGCATTACAGTTTCTGTAAACATCGACGGCCAGTGGCGCAAAGTTTATGATGAAAACAACCGTCCTATTCTTGAAAATGGACATTTAAAGCGCGAGTACATTCCTCTTACTAAAGAGCAGCTTGCTGATGCAGTAAGACTTGTTCAGGATGCTGTGGGTTATAATAAAGCTAGAGGAGACAGCGTTACAATTACAAATATTCAATTTGACAGAACAGAAGAACAGGAAAAAGAAGATCTGGCTTATATTGCACAGCTTAACAGAAATCGCACAATTATGTTCAGTCTGATTGGAATTGCTATAATTCTTATTGCGTTCATTGCGTTCCGTATTATCAGTAGAGAAATTGAACGCCGCCGCCGTCTTGCAGAGGAAGCTAGAATTCGTCAGCAGGAAGAAGAAAGGCAGAGAGCGCTTCTTGAAGCCCAGCAGCAGGGAATGGAAGTTACAATGTCTGTTGAAGAGCGCAAGCGGGCAGAACTTCAGGAAAATGCGATTGCAATGGCAAAAGAGCACCCAGAAGACGTTGCAATGCTTATCCGCACTTGGCTTATGGAGGAATAGTTTATGGCAGAAGAACTTGTTGACGGCAAAAAAAGCAAGAAAAAGGGCGGAATCAAAGATTATAAGAATCTTACCGGCCGCCAAAAAGCCGCTATTTTCCTTGTTGCAATCGGAAGCGATGTAGCCTCTGATGTAATGAAGCACTTGCGCGAAGATGAAGTTGAAACTCTTACTTTTGAAATTGCGCGCCTTGATACAATTGACGCAGACTTTAAAGACCAGGTTCTTGAAGAATTTCAGGAGCTTATGCAGGCTCAGAATTTTATTACAACTGGTGGTATTGATTTTGCCCGCGAGCTTCTTGAAAAATCATTGGGAAGCCAAAAAGCAATTGATATTATCAACAGGCTCACAAGCTCTTTGCAAGTCCGCCCGTTTGATTTTATCCGCCGCACAGATCCAGCTCATCTTTTGAACTTTGTTCAGCAGGAATATCCGCAGACAATTTCTCTTATTCTTGCGTATCTTGAGCCTCAGAAAGCCGCTACAATTCTTCAGAATCTTCCTGCGGAAATTCAGCCGGAAGTTTCAAAGCGTCTTGCAACAATGGACCGCACAAGCCCGGAAGTTCTGCGCGAAGTTGAGCGTGTTCTTGAAAAGAAACTTTCAACTCTTTCTAGCGAAGACTATACAGCTGCCGGTGGTGTTGACTCGATTGTTGAAATTCTTAACCTTGTTGACCGTTCTTCTGAAAAGGCGATTATCGAAACTCTTGAAGAAGACGATCCTGAGCTTGCGGAAGAAATCAAGAAAAGAATGTTTGTTTTCGAAGATATTGTTATGCTTGATGACCGTGCGATTCAGAAAGTTTTGCGCGAAGTTGATACACAGGAACTTGCAAAGGCTTTGAAATCAGTTGATACAGAAGTTCAGGATAAGATTTTCCGCAATATGTCAAAGAGAGCCGCTTCAATGTTAAAAGAAGACATGGAATATATGGGACCTGTCCGCTTGAAAGATGTTGAAGAAAGCCAGCAGAAGATTGTTAGCGTAATCCGCCGTCTTGAAGATTCTGGTGAAATTGTTATTGCTCGTTCTAGCGATGATGAAATGGTAGTCTGATTTGACTGGAGGCATTTAGCATGGCACAAACTGTATTCAGACCAGCAGAAGTTAATAATACAAAGGGCGAAGTTGTTCTTCAGTTTACAAAAAATTTTGCGCCTCCTGTAGAAGAAAAAGTTGAGAAAGTTCCAGAATATACAGGACCTACAGCTGATGACTTGCGCAAGGAAGCGGAGGCTTTTAAGCTTCAGTGGGAAGATGAAAAGGCCAAGATGCTTGCAAAGGCACAGGCAGATGCCGACCAGATTGTAAAGAACGCGGAGGATGCTGCGTTTGCACAAGTAAAGCACCAAAGTGATCAGGCAGCTGTAATAAAATCTCAGGCGCAAAAAGAAGCTCAGGATATTGTTGAAAAGGCGAAGGCTGAAGCGCAGGATATTATTTCCAATGCAAAAATAGAAGAAAAATCCATTTTTGAAAAGTCAAAGAGTGATGGATTTAAAGCCGGCCATGAAGAAGGCTATAAGGCTGGAAATGAAGAAGCCCAGCGTCTTGTTGAGCGCATTCACAAAATGATTGAAGCTGTACAGGCAAAAAGGCAGGAAATTCTTGATAACACAGAGCAGCAGATTGTGAACCTTGTAATTTTGATAGTACGCAAAGTTGTAAAAATTATGAGTGAAAATCAAAAAAGTGTTATAATGTCGAATGTGCTTCAGGCTTTGAAAAAAGTAAAAGGCTCTGGAGATGTAACGTTGCGTGTAAATCTTGCAGATGTGAAGCTTACAACCGAGCATATTAAAGACTTTATCCGGCAGGTTGAAAATATCAAGAATATTTCTGTTGTTGAAGACAGTTCTGTTGAAAAAGGCGGCTGTATTGTTGAAACGGACTTCGGCGCAATTGACGCTCGCATTTCAAGCCAGCTGAATGAACTTGAAACTCAGATTTTGAATATTTCTCCTATAAAAACTGTGGGCAAGTCAGAAGTTATAAATCCCGACAGTTGATTCGTGCTTTTTTTTATTTGCAGTTGCCGGACTTTGTTTTTGGCATTCTATTTTTTGCGCTTGCACTCGCTATGGGATAGTTTAAAATGGAAAACTTTTTTGATAAATACATTCATAGCATAGAACGGATTGAACCTATAAAATATACCGGCTCTGTCATAGGTGTAAAAGGGCTTATGATAGAAAGCAAAGGACCGCGTTCTGTAATTGGTGAAATCTGTACAATTCATATTCCAAGCATTCAAAGTTCTGTTCTTGCAGAAGTTGTAGGACTTGAAGGCTCTTCTGTGCGCCTTATGGCTTATGGAGAAACAAAAGGAATTGAAGTTGGCTGTGAAGTTGTTGCTTCTGGGCACGTTTTGGAAGTCCCTGTTGGACCGTCGCTTTTGGGGCGCGTAATAGACGCAACAGGAAAGCCTTATGACGGCAAAGGTGAAATTTTCCCAGAGGCTTATTATCCTGCTCTTGCATCTCCTCCAAATCCAATGGAACGCAAACCGATTGACAAGCGCATTGTAACTGGTGTTCGTGCCATTGATGGAATTCTTACAGTTGGAAAAGGGCAGCGTCTTGGAATTTTTGCAGGCTCAGGAGTTGGAAAATCAACGCTTCTTTCAATGATTGCGCGGAATACAAATGCTGATATAAACGTAATAGGTCTTATTGGCGAGCGTGGACGCGAAGTTATGGACTTTATAAAGCGCGACTTAGGAGAAGAAGGCCTTAAGCGTTCTGTGCTTGTTGTTGCAACCAGCGATCAGCCTTCTATTTCTAGGTTAAGAGCTGCTTATGTTGCAACTGCCATTGCTGAATATTTCCGCGACCAAGGAAAAGACGTTATGCTGATGTTTGACAGCGTAACTCGTTTTGCCCATGCGCAAAGGGAAATTGGACTTGCAACAGGCGAGCCGCCAGCGCAGAGAGGTTATCCTCCGAGCGTTTTTGACATGCTGCCTAAACTTCTTGAACGTACAGGAACAAATGACAAAGGAAGTATTACCGCCTTTTATACAGTTCTTGTTGACGGCGATGACATGGATGAACCAATTGCTGATAAAGTGCGCGGAACTTTGGATGGACATATTGTTTTGCAGCGTTCCCTCGCATCTCGTCAGCATTATCCTGCAATCGATATGCTTACAAGCATCAGTCGTCTTTCAAAACGCGTTTCTGGAACTTGCACAAAAAAGGCAGTGCAGCGTGTGCGCCGTTGGATTTCTGTTTATTCAGAGCAGGAAGAAATGATAAACGCCGGTGTTTACCAAAAAGGTTCTTCCCCGGAAATTGACGAAGCCATTGACCATCATCAGGCTGTTGAAGAATTTTTGTGTCAGGAAGAAAACTGCCATCTTACAATTAAAGACACATTGAAGTCTCTTTCTGAACTAAGCGGAATTGAAATTCCTGAAGATGAATATTCTGAATCTCCTGCCTGATTTTTATCTTTATGAAAAAATTTTCTTTTTCAATGCAGAAAATTCTTGACCTCAGAATCTTTGAGCAGCGCCAGGCAGAAATAGAGCTTGGCAAGGCAAATGCGGAAGTTGCAAGAATTCAGGGCGAGCTTGACTCCATTGCAAAAAGAAAAGTTTCCACAATAAAAAATTTTGATACAAATACAGATTTTCTTATTCAGGCAGAAATCCAGTCTTTTTTTTTCATGCTTGAGCAGAAGAAAGAAAAGTTTTTGGAAGAACTTGCCACGGCGCAGATTGCCGCAGATGAAAAGCGCGAAGTTGTCCGCAATGCAATGCAAAAGGTCAAAGTTCTTGAAAGGCTAAAGGAAAATAAATTCCGTCAATGGAAAAAAGACAGTTTAAAAGCTGAAGAACTGGCAGCCGACGATATTGTGACTGCCAGAAAAAAATGGATTTAGTATTTAAATGCGCTTCCGCCTATAAATTCCCTGATTATAGACTGCGTTGGAACTGAAGTTGCAGGAATTGTAGAAAAGCAGTTTAAAAATTGAAGAAGTCTGTTTGCCTCTGCGTATTCTTTTTGAAGCGGACTTACACATCTTAAAAGCGGTTCTGCATAGACTTTTAAAACAGGAAGCTCATAGTCCAAAGCAGTGTTCAGCATTGCATCAGCATTGTTCTGAAACGGGAATATGTGAAGCTGTTCGCCTTTTTGCACGCTTTCCCACATTGCGATTGTGTCTGCCGCGCTTTTTCCTCTGTAGCGGGAATCTCTTACAATTCTTCTTATAAGCCTGTTGTCGCTTGTTGAAATTCTATTGTGGTCGTCAAGGTTCAGCTGGGTTAATGCGGAAATGTAGATTTTAAACTTTTTATCTGCTGGAACTAAAGGTGTAAGCTTGTCATTAAGTCCGTGAATTCCTTCCATTATTAAAATATCGCTTTCTTCTAAAGTCATTGTGTCGCCTTTAAAATAGCTTACTCCGGCATGGAAGTCATAAGACGGCAGCTTGATTTGTTTTCCTGCAAACAGGTCAACAAGGTTTTGATTTAAAAGCTCGATGTTCAAGGCTTCTAGGCACTCGTAGTCGTAGTTTCCGTTTTCGTCTTTTGGAGTTTGCGCGCGGCCAAGATAATAACTGTCAAGGCTTATTACTTTTGGTTTGTATCCAATTGCTTCAAGCTGCAATGCAAGCTTTTTGCTGGTTGTTGTTTTTCCGGAAGAAGACGGCCCTGCTATAAGGACGATTCTTGCTGATTTCTTCTTGAGAATTTCATCTGCTATATTGGAAATTCTTTTTGTCTGAAGAGTTTCTGTTATGTCTATAAATTCAGATTCTTTTCGGTCGTGAATCAGCTGGTTCAAGCTTGCCGCAGAAGTTACATTCAGTCTTTTTCCCCAAAGCTTGTATGACTTGTAAATTTCAAAAAGCTTAGGCTGATCAACAAATTCCGTGAGCTTTTCAGGCTGTCCTTTTTTGGGGAATCGCAAAAGAAATCCGTCGCTATATGGAAGCAGGTCAAAAACATTTAAAATGCCTGTTGTTCCAACTAGCGGTCCAAAATACAAATCTGAAAAACCTTCAAGCCTGTTAATCTGGACTCGGGAAGGGCATCTGTAGTTCAGTTGCTTTCGGGTTTCTGTAAGTCCGAGTTCTTCAAAAAGCGAGCAGGCTTCTGAATATGAAATGAAATCTGTTTCAATTATTTTGTCATCTTTTATGATTTGCTCCATTTCATTTTTTAGCTTCAAAATGTTTTCTCTTGTAAGAGGTTCTCCAAGTTCGAGCGTGTAATAGTAGCCGTAGCCCAAACTGTGTCCGACTAGAAGCCTTTTTCCCGGGAAAATTTTGTGCGCCGCCGATGCTAGAACAAAGCAAAGGGATCTTCTGTAGATTGCGCTTCCGTCCTTTGAGTCTGAAAAAACTGGCTCTATGTTTGAAGTTATGCTTACCGGGCTGTCCAAAGAGCAGATTTCATTGTTTACTTTTACTGCGACAATTTTTTTATTTTTCGCATTGAATTTCTCAAGGAAAAGAATCGGGCGGACTTCATTTTCTGCCTCTATAAATGAATTGTCTGGAAACGTGATTTTGATTTTTTTCATGTTGTGTGCCTCCGAAAATGATTTGCTGAATTTTTAAACATGATATTTTTTATCATTTAATTATAAGGCACAAAATGATGAAATGCAAAGAGAAATTGTTGTAAGATTTTAAAATTATTTTTTTTCAAAAAGTGATTTTATAAACTCTGCGATTTTTATAAAGATATTGGCGATGAATTTTAGAAAACGCATAATCAGCGGAGGATTTTTTAGTTTTTCAAGGCGCTTGTATCCTTCCATGAGTTCTTCATCTGTAAATTCCTTGCGCTGATTGTTTTCTTCAAGCTCCATTTCAAGCTGGCGGATATTGTCAACATTCGCGTCAAGGACATTTGCGTTGATTCTTTCCCAGCCTAAAGATTTTGCAGCTTCAAGCCTGCGCTCTCCTGCCACAAGCTCATAGTTGGAATTCAGCGTAATCGGATTCATAAGACCATAACGGTGCATGCTTTCTTTTAATGCGGTTAAATCTCCCAAATCACGGCGAACTCGTTTTTTTACTTTTATGTCTTCAATTTTTACAAGCATTTAATTAAAAAATAGGCAATCTTTGTTTTTTAGTCAAGAAGCCAGTTTGAAAAATCATCGGAATTTCTCTGCGGCTGCAAGAGTTCATATTCGGATTCTTCCTGCCTTATTTCAGAAGAAAGTTTTCCGCTCTTAAGGAAACTCAAGTCAACCATAAGCGGACTGTCGTCAATTCCTTCGTCAAAATAGTATCCAGCTCTGATTCTTGCTTTTTGAAGTCTTGCGGCTCCTAAATTTCTGCCAGAATCATCAGTGTGTTTTTTGCAAGGTTCTGTCGGCTCTGTTCCTGGATAATAATACGCAGTAATTCTGTTGCTTCCGCATTCAGGAGTTAAGATTCCGCCGCTTCTTGTGCAGACTTCAAGTTGAATTAAATCTTTTGGCTTTTCAACATAGAACGGCTTGTACGGCTTTCCTTGGTTTGCTGCATTCATGTAGTCGCCCCAGGCAACACCTGCTAAAGTTGAGCCTGTAATCGAAAGTCCAAGAGATTGTCCCGGCTTGTCGAATCCAAACCAGAAAACAGAAGTGTAATATGGCGTGAATCCAGCTGCCCAGGCGTCTGCCCAGTTCTGAGTTGTTCCGGTTTTTCCTGCTACAGGCATTTGGAATGTTTTTCCGTTTGAATTTACAAAGTTGAATTTGTTTCCGCGTCCTTTTCTTTTTCCTGTAACCCAATATGTTGAATCCCAGTCAGAGCCATATCTTAAAGTTCCGCTTACTACAGTATTCTTCATAATTTCCTGCATTATAAATGCAGTTTCTTCTGTAAGAATCTGCTTTGCTCCGTTTCTGGATTTTTGCGCGTCTGCCTGTTCTTTTCCAGGATTGAAAATTATGTTTCCGTTTTTGTCTTCAACTGAAAGAATTGCAATTGGCTTTACTTCTTTTCCGTGGTTTGCAATTGTGGCATAAGCTTTTGCAACTTCAATAGGACGCACAGAGCAAACTCCAAGTCCAAACGGATAAACCGGCTCAAAGTGCCTTGCTTCAAATTCGTTTGACGGAATTCCTAAAAGGGCGGAAGTTCTTTTTATTGCTGAGTCGAATCCGATTGTGTCTAAAACTTTTATTGATGGCACGTTCATGGAGTGGGCTAGAGCATACCAGAATTCAACATCGCCTTCCCACTGGCCTTTAAAGTCCTGCGGAATATAAGGAGTTCCATCTTCTTTGTGGAAAACCTGCGGCGTGTCGCTTATAATTGTTGTCATTGTGAATTTCTGGCTTTCAATTGCTTCAGAATAGTAAAGCGGCTTGAATGTTGAGCCAGGCTGAAGCTTTGCCTGTACCGCGCGGATAAACTGGTTTGCCTTGTCATATTTTGAGCCGCCAACAAGCGCGTCTATGTAGCCAGTTGAATTTTCAATGGCAATCATTGTGCCTTCGATTGTTGTTTTTTCCGCTTTCTGCTGAATCAAGGAATTTCCTTTGTTGACAATTTCAGTCTTTAAAGATTCAATTCCGCAGACCATGGACATTACGTCGATTATAGGATTTATTTCATCGCGGTACTGATTCATTGCTGTTGCCTGGTTTCTTTGCTGGCCAAGCTTTAAGTCCGGCAAGTCGAATACAAGGCTGAAAAGTTCTGTGAGCGGAATATATTTGCTGAATGTTGCGCGTTCATGGGAATTCATTGTGCGCTGGTAAATCCTGTTCGCCGCGTGGATATAATCCTGCATTACTTCTTCTGCGGCTTTTTGATGTGAAAGATTCAATGTTGTGTTTACGGTGAATCCGCTTGTGTAAATGTCTTCTGTGCCGTAAATCATTCCGCTTAAATTTCTTCTTACATACTCGCTGAACCAAGGAGCTTCGTCATTTTGCATTGCGTGTGCGGAAGCGTTTGTTCTTGTGTAGTCAAAATTTGCCCAGTATGCGTCAAAACTGTCGTCCGCCTGCTGCTGGGAAATGTAGCCTGAATTTACCATCGCTTCAAGAACATCTTTTTGCCTTGCCATTGCTCTGTTTGGATGTTCAAATGGATTGTAAAAAGAAGGATTTGAAAGCTGGATTACGAGGATTGCAGATTCCGCCGGAGTTATTTCTGTGGCGTCGTGTCCAAAGTAATATTTGCTTGCCGCATTGACTCCGTAAGTTCCTCCGCCAAAATAAATTTTATTCAGATAAAGCTCTAAGATTTCATCCTTTGAGTATCTGCGCTCCATTTGGATTGCCCACCAAAGTTCCTTGAGTTTTCGCTTGACTGAATATTCCTGACGGTCGCAATACAAAGTTCCTGCGATTTGCTGAGTAAGTGTTGAACCTCCTCCAAGCGAGCTTCTTGTAAGAACGCCGACAACTGCCCTGAACAAAGCTTTTACGCTGAATCCGTGGTGGCTGTAAAAAATGCGGTCTTCTCTTGTAAGAAGTGCATCAATCATGTGCTGCGGAAGATTTTTCAGCGCGATTATTTCACGTCGCTCGTCGCTTGCAAATTCAGTTATAAGTTCTCCGTTTATATCCAAAAGTCTTGTAGGAAGTGAAGTTTCAAAGTCCGTGAAATTTTCAGTGTTTATTGTATTCCGTGTAGCTGCAAGTCCCGCTCCAAGAAGAGAGCCGAAAACAAGTGCAAAAAAAAGCAATGCTCCGCTAAGAATGAGTGGCATAGTCCCGCATTTTTTCATAACAACATATAATAGATAAAAATTTTTCTATTGTCAAACGAGCATAATAGCTTTATATTGACAATGTTTTTAGTTTGATATAAAACTTTCTTGTATGGCTGATTTTGAAGAAGAGAAAAACACTGTTTTTGTTCCTCAGAAGATTTTTATGCAGCGTGCAATTGAGCTTGCAAAAAAAGGCGGCGGAAAAGTTCATCCGAATCCTCTTGTTGGTGCTGTAATTGAAAAAGACGGAAAAATCATTGCGGAAGGTTTTCATCACGAATATGGAAATCTTCATGCGGAGCGGGACGCTTTAAAGAATGCGGTGGAAAAAAATGCAGAAGTCCGCGCAGCGAATCTTTACGTTACATTGGAGCCTTGCTGCCACACAGGAAAACAGCCTCCATGCACTCAGGCAATCATAGAAGCCGGCATAAAAAATGTCGTGATTGGAAGCCGCGATCCAAATTCTCTTGTAAACGGGAATGGCGTTGTTCAGCTTGAAAATGCGGGTGTAAAAGTTTTCCGGGATTTTATGAAAGCTGAATGCGATTCTCTGAATGAAATTTTCTTCCATTATATAACAACTAAACGTCCTTTTGTGATTGTAAAATATGCACAAAGCGCAGACGGAAAAACTTCTCTTTCTTCAGGCGAAAGCAAATGGATTACAAACGAAAGTTCCCGTGAGTATGTTCATTATTTGCGCGGAACAACTGCGGCTGTTATGTGCGGAATTCAAACTGTTCTAAAAGATGATCCGCTTTTAACTTGCAGAATTCAAGGCGAAGGATTGAAGCAGCCTATTCGTATTGTTCTTGACACTGAATTGAAAATTCCGCTTGAAAGCAATCTTTTAAAGACTGCAAATGAAATTCCGCTTATAATTTTTACTTGCTTGGATTCTGAAAAAAAATCCACTCTTGAAGAAAAAGGCGCAAAGGTAATTCATGTTGAAAAAAAAGATTCGCATATTGATATTTTGCAAGTGCTAAAAAAACTCGGCGAACTTTCAATTGACAGCATTCTTGTTGAGTCCGGCGGCTCTATTAATTCAAGTTTGTTTTTTTATGGCAAAGAAAAAAAATGCCTTGTAAACAAAGTGCTTTGCTTTGTCGCTCCTAAAATTTTGGGCGGAATAAACGGAGCTGTGCATTCGCCGGTACAGGGAACAGAGTGCTCAAGCCTTTTGTCTTGTGTGAATCTTTCGCTGAAAAATATAAAAACTTTTTCTGGCGATTTGCTTTTGGAATATAATTTTTAAGAGCCGTGTTTGGAGGAATAATTTTGTTCACGGGAATTATAGAAAGCCTTGGTACTGTAAAAAATATTGTGCGTTCCGGCCATTCTTTTTCGATAGAGATTCAGTCGGATTTTAATGAAAGACTTGTGCTTGGCGAAAGCATTGCCGTGAATGGAGTTTGCCTTACTGTCGCTGAATTTTCTGGCTCTATTTTTAAAGCCGATGTTACGCCTGAAACTTTTAGCCGCACTTCATTAAAAATCCTTCGCCCCGGAAGTTTTGTGAATCTTGAACGTGCAATGAAAGCTTGTGAAAGATTCGGCGGGCATATTGTTTCTGGACATATCGATGGAACTGGAAGAATTCTTGCTTTTTCAAAAGATGAAAATGCCGTGAACATTCAGTTTTCAATGGAAAAAAAACTTGGTGAGTTTATGATTGAAAAAGGTTCTGTTGCAATTGATGGAATCAGCTTGACTATTGCTTCTGTAAAATGGAGCGGCTCTACTTGTATTATTTTTGCAGCGGTTATTCCGCATACTTGGAGCAATACCGTTTTAAGCAAAAAAAAGACAGGCGATTTGGTAAACATTGAATGCGACATAGTTGGAAAATATATAAGGCATTTTACTTTGGAGGAAAAAAATGAAGGCTGAAAAACTTGCGCTTATAGAAAAAGCTTTGCAGGATTTGCGCAGCGGAAAACTTATAATGGTTACCGATGACGAATCCCGCGAGAATGAAGGCGATTTGATTTGCGCCGCAAGATTCGCTACAGGCGAAAATATAAATTTCATGGCGCGGAATGCGTGCGGACTTATCTGTATGCCAGTAAGCTCTGAAATTGCAAAAAAATTTAATTTTTATCCGATGACATTTCAGAATCAGGACAACCACGAAACAGCCTTTACAGTTTCCGTGGACCATGTTTCAACGACAACAGGAATAAGCGCATTTGAAAGAAGTGCTACAGCTGTTGCGCTTGTAAATCCAGAGACGAAGCCAGAAGACTTCCGCCGACCGGGACATATGTTTCCTTTGGTTGCAAAAGACAAGGGAATTTTTGAACGTCAGGGACATACAGAAGCGACTGTTGATTTGTGCCGCCTTGCAGGACTTGAGCCAGCAGGACTTTGCTGCGAGATTATGAGCGAGGATGGACACATGGCGCGCCGTCCGGAACTTGAAGAAAAAGCAAAAGAATGGAATTTGACTCTTATAACAATTGATGATTTGATTGAATACAGAAAGTCAACTGAAAAATTTATTGAGCGTGTTGCAGAAGCGAATCTTCCCACAAAGTACGGCGACTTTAAACTTTACGGATTTTTAGACACAATTACAGGCGAGCATCACGAAGCTTTGGTCATGGGAAATGTTTCCGATGGAAAAAGCGTTTTGTGCCGTGTTCACAGCGAATGTCTTACAGGCGACACTTTTGGTTCAAGAAAATGCGATTGCGGCGAGCAGTTTGATCTTGCGATGAAAAAAATTTCTCAGGAAGGAAGGGGAGTTCTTGTTTATCTTTCTCAGGAAGGAAGAGGAATTGGAATCCTTAATAAGATAAAGGCTTACAGTCTTCAGGACAAGGGAATGGACACTGTGGACGCTAACCTTGCGCTTGGTCTTCCAGAAGATGCCCGGGATTATTCGTGCGGAATTCAAATTCTTAAAAACCTCGGAGTTTCAAAGCTTCGCCTTATGACAAACAATCCGCAGAAAATTGACGCCATGAATTGCAAGGAAAACGGAATTGAAATTGAAGAGCGCATTCCGCTTGAAATTCCAGTTCAAAAATATGATGAATTTTATTTGAAAACAAAGGCAAAACGGATGGGGCATTTGCTTTCTAACGTTTAGCGTTTTCTAAAAAATGTTTTGGAGGAAAAAAAATGAAAGTTATTGAAGGAAAAGTTGTTGCCGGAAACACAGGCAAAATCAAAGTTGGAATTGTCGCCGCAAGGTTCAATGAGTTTATTGTTTCAAAACTTGTCGCAGGCGCAAAAGACGGACTTGTCCGCCACGATGTTGAAGATGACGACATAACTCTTTGCTGGGTTCCTGGCGCTTTTGAGATTCCTGTTGCTGCAAAAAAAATGGCAGAAAGCAAGAAATATGATGCTGTTATTTGTCTTGGAGCTGTAATACGCGGAGCTACAAGCCATTATGATTATGTTTGCGCTGAAGTTTCAAAAGGAATTGCTCAGGTTAGCTTGCAGACTGGAATTCCTGTTATGTTTGGTGTTCTTACAACTGACACAATTGATCAGGCGATTGAACGTGCAGGGACAAAAGCCGGAAACAAAGGCTATGACTGCGCCCTTGGAGCAATTGAAATGGTAAACTTGCTCAAGCAGATGTAAAATAAAATGCCATTCCCGTGCTGCGACACGGGAATCTATTGAAACTTAACCTTTAATCTTTTTTGCGGCCTCTTCAATTGAAATGGCTTCAAAGATTTCCCTTGTCTTTAGGTTTTTGAGCGTTATTGTATTCGCGTTTTCTTTGTTGCTTGAAAGCATAACTCCCCAGGGAATTTGTTTTTTGTCTGTTACAGAATACTGCTTGTTGATTTTTACAGTGTCTGGGAATACTTCCACGGAAATTCCTTCTTTGCGAAGTTTTGCCGCTACTTCTTGATACTGAACATTCAGACTTTCATCAGTGTTAAATATTTCCACATCAAGGTAGCTTCCTTTTGCATTTGTAAGCCCAAGTTCAGAAAGACCTGCAATCAGCCTGTCCAAACCAATGCTTGAGCCTACGCCCGGCAGTTTTTCTTTCATATAAAGACCTGCGAGGTTGTCATATCTTCCGCCTGAGCAAACAGAACCTATTGACGGCAGTTTTTCAAGGAAAGTTTCGTAAACAATGCCTGTATAGTAGTCAAGTCCGCGTGTGATTGCAGGATCAAGCATATAAGTGTCTTCAATTCCCGCTGCTTTCATCATGCTGAAAATTGTTTTCATGCGCTTTGAGTCTTCATCTTCCCCGCCGGCAAGCCCTTCTATGTGTGAAAGTGTCTCTTCAAACGAAGAAAGAGGCTTTATGTAGTCAATAATTTTTGCGCTTGAATCTGCGCTTCCTGTAATTTCTTCAAGTTCTGCAGAAACTTTTTCTTCGCCTACTTTAGCAATTTTGTCTACAGCTCTTAATATATCTTCAGACTTTTCTGAAAGACCAAGTTTCTTTAAAAAGCGGTTGAAAATGCCTCTGTGGTTCACGTGAATCTTTATTTCGTCAACGCCAATTGCAGAGAGAGCTGCTTTCATAAGGCTTAGTGTTTCAAAGTCCGATACCGCGCTGTCGCTTCCTACCGTATCAAAGTCGCACTGGACAAATTCTCTGTATCTTCCTGCCTGGGGTTTTTCTCCACGCCATACTTTTGAAATATGGTATCTTTTAAATGGAAAGTAAAGTTCTTCTTTGTGCTGAGCCGTGAACCTTGCGAAAGGAACTGTCAAGTCAAATCTCATTGCGACATCTCTTCCGCCGTTGTCTTCAAAGCGGAACATCTGTTTTTCTGTTTCGCCGTTGCTTTTTCTAAGCAAAATTTCTGTATATTCAAGAACTGGAGTATCTATAGGAACGAATCCATAAGAGCGGAATGTCTTTGTGAGTTTTTCAATTAAATCAGAACGTAAAATTTCATCTTGAGGAAGAAAGTCTCTGAATCCTTTTAAGATTTTTGGTTGAATAAATGTTTCCATAATGAAATATACTATAATATAAATAGAATTTGCTCAATCAGTGTAAATCTTTGTTAATCGTTAGCTTTGTTCATGTTTTTGTTTCGCTTGAAAAAAAAGAGCAAATGCAATATTTTGAATTAAACGAATGTAACTTGCTGGAGGCTGAAATTGCTTTTTGCCGTGGATATTGGAAACACAAATATTGTCGCAGCTATCTTTGATGGCGATAAAATTGCTGTTCAGTGGCGCATTGCAACTGATTCAAGGCGCACAGGAGATGAATACACTTCTATCTTGCTTACACTTTGCAGAGAAGCGGGAATCCAGACAAAGTTTCTTGATAAAAGCATTATAAGTTCTGTTGTTCCTGCCTTGATTGGACCATTTGTTATTGTATGCCAGCATTTATGCGGAAAAAGTCCGTTTATTTTATCTTCTGATCTTGCCTATAGCGGTCGCCTTCCTGTTAGATTAGATTCGTCTTCACCTCATACAAACATTGGAACAGATTTGCTTTGCAATGCGGTAAGCGCATGGAATTTATTTGAAGGTAAAGGTCCTGTTATTGCAGTTGATTTTGGAACTGCTTTGACTTTAACTGTTGCTGATTCAAGTGGAATAATCCGCGGAGTTACTATTTCTCCTGGCTTAGGAACTGCTATAAAGGCTTTGGCGACTAATGCAGCCCAGCTTCCGTTTGTTTCTTTGGAAGCTCCGTCTTCAAGTCTTGGAATGAATACAGAAACTGCAATCCAAGCAGGCGTTGTCCTTGGGTACAAAGGTCTTGTTGAGTATCTTGTTCGTCAAGTTAAGGCTGACCTTGAAAAACTTACTGGAGATAAGGCTGAAACTGTAAAAGTTGTTGCAACAGGCGGACTCAACAAAGTTTTAAAGCCAATTACGGATGTGTTTACTGTTGTTGACAAAGACTTGACAATCCGCGGACTGAAGATTATTTCTGATTTGGTGTTGTAGAAGTTGTTTTTTTATCTTTGAATAAAATCTTCCCATTTAACTCCATCTCCTGAGCATACGTCTTTTTCCAATATGGAGTTTTCTATTATGGAAAAGTATTCAGGGCTTATTCCTGGAGAAAGAATTTTCTCTGTTCGCAACACGGAAATGTCGTCTGGCTTTATTCTGCTTCCTTTTTTTAGTGAGCGCATATAGTGAAGGGAGCGGTTTGTTCTTCCGTAGTTTTCTTCTTCTGCAGTGGCAAGTTTTTTTATTCCCGTTCCCAATGCCGCTGAAATTTTTTCACTTGGAAATTCATATTCAAGCTGTTTAAGAATTTCTTTTTCAGCTGCATTTTCTAAATTTTCTTTTACGGCTTTTCCTTCTTTTTTGTAACGTTCTTGTATTGAAAGTGCCTGCCTGACAGAATGAACCATTACAGCAAATTGTTCAGGTTCAAGAGCCACTTGGTCATCTAGCCCGCTGTCTTTTTTGCTTAAAGTAATGTGCTTTTCAATTACACTTCCTCCCATAAGAACTGTAAGAACAGGAACTAAAACTGGATCAAGGCTATGGTCGCTTATTCCTGTTGGAATTCCAAAAATTTGGCGCAGTGTTTTTACGCATTTTACGTTGTATTGTTCTTCCGGCGCTGGATAAAAAGTTATGCAATGAAGCAATGTTAAGTCTGGAAAGCATTTTTCATTTGCACAAGATTCTTTTTTATTTTGTATCGCTTGAATTGCTTTTTCTATATCGCCTAGTTTTGAAACTCCGCTTGAAATAATAATTGGAATTTTCTGATAGTATTCTGCGCATTTTCGTAAAAGCGGAAAATGATTCAGTTCTGGACTTGCAATTTTTATTGCATCAGGATTAATTTTTGCAAGCTCATCAAAAGATTTTGTTCCGAAAGGCGAGCAGGTGAATAAAAGACCTTTTTTGTGAGAATATTCAAGGCATTTTTTGTAGAAATCGCAAGAGCATTCAAGTTGCTTAAACGTGTCATAAAGCCGGGTTTTTCCTCCAGGCAAATTTACAAATCCTGTATCCGGGTGCAAAATCTCATCGGCATAAACCCATTGGAATTTTACGCAGTCTGCGCCTGCAAATGCGGCCGCGTCAATAAGTTCATGTGCTTTTTCTAAAGAACCGGCGTGAGCAGTTCCGATTTCAGCGATTATCTTCATGTTTTTGATTATAATTGTTCAGCATTTGAAATTCAACAGAATGAAAAAAGCTTATTTTAAAACAAAAAAAGGGATGTCCAAAAAGTATCTTTTTTGTTATTTTAGGGCTTGACCCGAAAATCTAAATGCATATATTGCAATCATTTAGAACTTATTAGACATCCCCGGCAGTGGAGCTGTTGTCTGGACAGCTTAAAAAGGATTTTCCTCCGTTTAGATTTCCACTGTAAAAAGTTTACAATTGGAATTTCAATTTCGACATATAGAAATTAACATGAATTAAAAATATATTTGTGTTTTTGGTTAAAGTTATCAGTGTGCCTGAATTTTAGTTTATGTCATTGAAATTTTACAACAGATTTCCATGTCAGGGCATGGGAATGTCAATTGAATTTTTCTTGTTTATAGATTATTTTGATTTAATTTGATATAATGAAACTAGTTTTAAAATTCGTCTGATTTTTGAAACTTTTTCATATTTTCTTTTTAGTTCTGTTGTGTTTTGCATTCAGACTAAAGAATTTTGTGCTAAAATTTATTTATAATTTTATAAAAGGACGGAATGCGATGTACAATCCTGTAGATTCAAAAGCTGATTTTCCGAAGCAGGAAGAAAAAATCTTAAAATTCTGGGAAGAAAACGAAACTTTTAAAAAGTCTGTTTCACAAAGAGAAGGCGCAGAGGAATATGTTTTTTATGACGGACCTCCTTTTGCTACTGGACTTCCTCATTTTGGTCATTTTATTCCGTCTACAATAAAAGATATAATTCCGCGCTATCAGACAATGAAGGGAAAGAAAGTTGAGCGCAGGTTTGGCTGGGACTGCCATGGTCTTCCTGTTGAAAATTTGATAGAAAAAGAGCTTGGAATCAACTCTAAGCACGAGATTGAAGCTTACGGTGTTGCAAATTTCAATGACAAATGCCGCGCTTCAGTTTTAAAGTACACTTCAGAATGGCGCAAGACAATCACTCGAATGGGACGCTGGGTTGATTTTGACAACGACTACAAGACAATGAATCCTGACTTTATGGAATCAATCTGGTGGGTTGCAAAATCTCTTTGGGACAAAGGCATGATTTATGAGGGAAAATACATTCTTCCCTATTGTCCAAGATGCGCGACAGTTCTTTCTACGCATGAACTTGCCCAAGGCTACAAAGAAAAACAGGATCCTGCTATTACAATTCGTTTTAAAGTAACAAAAGCTCCAGCTGCATTTAAAGATCCTGAAATGGAGAACGGAAGCACTTATTTTCTTGCCTGGACAACAACTCCTTGGACGCTTCCTTCTAATGAAGGTCTTTGCATGGGACCGGACATCGAGTATGTAAAAATAAAAGACAAGGAAAGCGGAGATTTTTATATTTTGGCAGAAAGCCGCCTTTCAACTTATTACAAGAACGAAACTGATTATGAAGTTGTTTATAAGAAAAGCGGAAAAGATTTTATTGGCGCAAAGTATGAGCCTCTCTTTCCTTATTTCAAGGACTTGGCTGTAAAGGAAGATGGAAGCGATGGCGCTTTTAGAATGTTCAATGCTGACTATGTTTCAACAGAAGATGGAACGGGAATTGTTCATATTGCTCCTGCATTTGGAGAAGAGGACTCTAAGGTTTTCAAGGGAACAGGAATTCCTTCTGTTGAGCCGATGGACGCTGAATGTAAATTTACAAAAGAAGTTACAGATTATGCAGGACGCTTTGTAAAAGACTGCGACAAAGACATAATGGACCGTTTGAAGAAAGAAGGCAAGCTTGTAAAGCGTGATCAGATTCTTCACCAGTATCCGCATTGCTGGAGATGTGGTTCTCCTTTGATTTACAGAGGAATCGGCTCTTGGTTTGTAAAGGTTGCTGATGAGCATGAACGTCTTTTAAAGGCAAATTCACAGATAAAATGGCAGCCATCTCATATAAAAGAAGGCCGTTTTGGAAAATGGCTTGCTGGAGCTAGAGACTGGGCAATCAGCCGAAACCGCTACTGGGGAAATCCTATTCCAATTTGGAAATGTCCTGACTGTAACGACACTTTGTGTGTAGGCTCAAGAAAAGAACTGGAAGAACTTAGCGGAGTTTATCCTGAAGATTTGCATAAACAGTTTGTTGATAAAATAACTATTCCTTGCAAAAAATGCGGCGGAACAATGAAGCGCATACCAGAAGTTTTTGACTGCTGGTTTGAGTCTGGCTCAATGCCTTATGCACAGCAGCATTATCCTTTTGAAAACAAGGAATATTTTGAAAGCCATTTCCCGGCTGATTTTATAAGTGAAGGACTTGATCAGACACGCGGATGGTTCTATACACTTACTGTTCTTGCTTCAAACCTTTTTGACAAGCCTGCGTTTAAAAACTGCATTGTAAACGGAATCGTTCTTGCAAGCGACGGACGAAAAATGTCCAAGAGTTTGCGTAACTATACAGATCCTAACGAAGCTATTAATAAGCTGAGCGCAGATGCAATCCGTCTTTTCCTTATGCATTCGGCAGTTGTAAAAGCTGATGAAATTCGCTATTCGGATGAAGGCGTGCGTGATGTAATAAAAAGCATAATTCTTCCGCTTTGGAATTCTTATTCATTCTTTGTTCAATATGCGAACATTGACGGAGTTACTTGCACTGGACATGAGTTTGATTCTAAGCTTCCTGAAAATCCTCTTGACCGTTGGATTCTTTCCGTTGCGCAGAAAATGGTAAAGGACGTTTCTTCTGCTTTGGATGATTATGACCTTAGCGCGGCAATTGATCCTATGCTTTCTTTTATTGACCAGATTAACAACTGGTATATCCGCAGAAACAGAAGGCGTTTCTGGAAGTCTGGAAGCGATGCGGACAAACTTGAAGCTTACGGAGCTCTTTATTCTGCTTTGAAAACATTTGCGCTTGTTGCCGCTCCTTTTATTCCGTTCCTTTCTGAAGAACTGTGGCAGAACTTAAAAACTTCTGAAGACAAGGAATCTGTTCATTTAATGGATTATCCTGTTTATAATGAAAAATTCCGCGATGAAGATCTTGAGTTCAAAATGGCTAGTGTTCAAAAAGCTGTTTCAATGGGAAGAAGCCTTCGCAATCAGTTTAACTTGAAGAACCGCCAGCCACTTGCAAGTGTGGCTCTTGTTACACGCAACTCTGAAGAGAAAAAAGTTCTTTCAGATATGCAGAACACAATCGCCGAAGAATTGAATGTTAAAAATGTAATTTTCCATGAGCGCGAAGATGAACTTGTTGAATACAAGGCAAAGGCGAATTTCAGAGTTCTTGGAAAACAACTGGGCGGAAAAATGAAGGCTGCCGCTGCTGAAATTGCAAAGCTTTCAACAGAGCAGATTGAACAGATTCTTGACGGAAAAACTGTTGCAATAAAAGTTGATGGCGAAGACGTTTCTTTGAATCAGGAAAATGTTCTTGTTGAGCGTTTTGAAAAGGAAGATTTAAAGGTTATAAATGATGGAACTTTGACAGTTGGACTTGATACAAAAATTACTGATGAGCTAAAGAAAGAAGGATACGTGCGTGATTTGGTTCGTGGAATTCAGAATCTTAGAAAAGAAAGCGGTTTTGAAGTTACAGACCGAATTGAACTTTCTGTTGGCGGCTCTGAAGTTTTAAAATCCGCATTTGAAATGTTCAAGGATTTTATATCAGGAGAAACTCTTGCGTCTTCTGCCGTTTGGAACGAAAATATTTCTGGAACTGAAATTGACTGCGAAGATGCAAAATGGACTGTTTCTGTAAAGAAAATTTAAATTCTTTCTTGTTGAAATTCTGGAGGCTGATTTGAAAAAGAAACTTGTTCCTGTTTTTATTGCTGTGTTGATTTTCTTTGGATGCAAATCTTCTAAAGTGGAGATTGAAGTTCAAAATGTTGATCCGCTTTCTCTACTTGAAGAAAATTCAAGCATTTATATGAGTGTTCCTGCAAGCAAAAACCAGGAGCTTGTTTCAAAAATTCTTTGCTCTAGAATTTCGGGGCTTGCTGAAAAAGATGCAAAAGCTATTGCTTCAAGAACAGAAATTTTGTATGCAGGTCTTGGAACTATAGAAGACCGCTCTCGTCTTCAAATTGTATCAGAAACTTCTATTCCCCGCATTGTGGTTCAGTCGTCGCTTTCAAAGAAAAATGGCTGGGAAAAATCTTTTGTCTCTTACAATGAAAAAGTTTTTGAAAAGTTTACTCATGCATCGGATGGATTTCAGGCTTCATTTCCTTCTTCAAATTTAGTATGCGCAGCACAAAATGTTGATTTTCTTCTAAAAAAATTTGCGGAAAATAATCCAGCTCCAGAAACCGCTTGGAAAGATTGGATTGCACAAGATTTGTCTCAAGGTGAAATTCTTTTTTACATAACTAAACCCGGCCAGTATTTGAGAAGCCTCATAGGGCAGAGCATAAATGTTGGAACAGACGCTATCTTTGGTTCTCTTTGCTATTTTCCTGATAAAAAAGATTCCGCCAAATATTCTGGAAAATACGAGCTTTCTTTCAGCATTCATTTATTGGATAAAAGAAGTGTAGTTGCGTTGCGCTCTTTGCTGGGACTTTCTTTTGCAATGACGGGCGGCGCGGTTGAACAGACTGATGATTTTACTTTGAAAATTTCTGGAATTGAGATTTCAGAAAATAAAATTGAAGAATTATTTTTGCGTGATCCGATTACCGGAAAACATTATAAAGTTGTAGATGACAAAGTTATTGAAGAATCTGTAAAAAAATGAAAATCCAGACTTTTCTTTTTTTTCTGTTGCCATTTGCTTTTTGTGGATGCGCAACTTCCATTCCTTGTGAAAAAAAAGTTGTAGAAAGAAATCTTTTTGAAGAATATTTTTCAATAGCGGAAAATTATAAAAGCTTGGAAAATTACAGCAAAGCTATTGAATATTATAAAAAAACTTTAACATCAGATTCTTTGCATGACTATGCTTTTTATGAAATTGCGCTTTGCAATGTTTATTTAAAAAACTGGAATGAAGCACAGAATTCTTTTGAACAGCTTTTGCAGAATGATTTAGAAAATACAACCTTAAAAACTTCATTGGCCTATATAGAAGCTATGCGCGGCAATTTAGAAGAAGCTGAAAATTTATATTCTTCTATTTATGAAAATAATCCAGACAATTCTTCAGTTCTAAAAAATCTTATTGCTGTTCTTGTCTCTGAAAAAAAATATGAAGAGGCGAATGAAAAATTTAAAATATTTGAAGAAAAATTTCCAGATGAAGAGTCGATTCCTGCAATAAAGAAAAAACTAGAAGAATTTTTGCCAGCGCAAAATGCTAATGCGCAGAAATCGAATATTGAGGAAGAAAAGTCGGAATAATTATTCTTCCTACTTATCCTCTGCGATTTTGTTTTCTTTTTGTCCTAAAGAAGTTGTTTCTTCTTGAAATGATTCTGATGCTAGAAAATCTTTGTACCGTTCAGGGTTCACTCTAAATGCAATTATTGGTGAGTCTGCATCGGCTCTGTTCAAGGCTTCTTCGCTTTCGTTTGCAAGACGTGTTGCAGAAATTAAGCGCAATGTCCGTGATGAAATTCCTATTCCTACAAAATGCTGCTCATTGTATTTTGAAAGAACGGAAGTTATTTCTGTATGCAAGTCGCCTGCAATTACAAGAGATTTATCTGTATTTTGATTTTGGAAAATTGCGCTTGCTCCGTCTTCTTTATAATTGAAAACAAGATCGTTGAATTTAACTTTCTCAAGAATTGTTTTGCTGATTTCTTTTCCGCAGTCGGAATTCCAGTCTATGTCTTTTATTTTTATTGTGAATAATGACAGGTCCTGGTCGCTTGAAGCAGACCTTATAAGCTCGCTGTCAAGGCGTGTGAGCATATATTGTTCCCAGCCAAATCCTGTGTTAGGGCAGAAAAGTCCTGATGGCTCTTCTTCCGTGGAATCTTCATTTTTATCTTCTGAAAGTGAAAGTTCTGTCTGATTGTTTGTTTCTTTTTCTGGTTCAGAATTTAAAAACGCCAAAACATCTTCTTCTTGCTCTTGAGGCTTTTCTTCCTGTTCTATGCTATTTTCTGATGTTTCCTCGTTTTCTTCTATATTCTCTTCATCATTTTGTTCTTCTTTTTCTTCTGAAAAATCATCGTAGGATTCTATTTCAGGGTATTCAGTCTGTTCAAGTTCATCATTTTCTGATTCTTTTGGGAAAGTCCCATTTTTTATGAAGAAGGCAAGATATGCCGCTGTTGCTATTGTTGCAATTATTACAACTATAAAAGCGATTCGGCCTTTGTAAAAAATTGAAACAGGCTTGAGCAAATATACAGAAGATGTGAGCGAAAGCGGAATTCCATTTTCTGTGAAAACTGTTGTTGAATAAATTTTTACAAGTGAAGAATTTATTTTTTCAAATTCTGACATTTTTCCAGGATAAGAAAAAATCAGTTCTTCTCCGTACTTAATTTGAAGCCCTGCTATGTCTGAAATATTTCCGAGCGAAGCTAGAAATTCATCATAAAACTTTTTGCTTTGCGGTGCATAGTTTTTGCTGATTCTGCTTAAATCCCTTGTAATTGAATTGAATCTGTTCTGGGAATTAAATGCTCCTTGTTTATATTCTGCAGCAAGTGAAATAATAAAAACTAGCAATGACAAAATGTATACAGCGCAGATTGTTGTTATAAAAATCGAATTTCTTTTTGCTCTCATAATCTTCAATTATATCGTAGAGCCTGATTGTATGCAAGTTTTAAACTGTCAAAAAGTGTGTTGTTTTTAAAAAAAGCAAGAATCGGCAAAATTGAAAGCCCCCAGTTGCTTTGTAAAATTATTTCCGGATCCGGATTTTTTAAAAGTTCTTTTATTCCGTTTGTAAACTGGATGTGAAATTCTGAATAATTGAAATTGTTTTTTGTGCTGAAATTTTCTGTTTTTATTTTTTTATCTGAAATATAAATTCCATTTTTCAGTTTGAAGAAGTTTTTTTCAGTCCATTCATCAAGTGATTTTTTATATCGATTTAAAACTTCTGTTGTGAATGAATTTTCTTCTCCTAGAATTTTTTCTAGTTCAGTCCTGAACATTAAGGCGGCGTATTTTTCTTCTGCGGAAATTATTCTATTTGATTTTGAGAAAAATTGCTTTTCAAGATACGTTCCTTTTGCATATGGCTTTCCAAAACTGTATGCAAAATCAGCTCCGAAGAATTTTATTTTTTGAAATCCGCAGCTTTTTGCCCAGTCTGCTGCTGCAATTGTTACCGTTCCTGCTCCCGATTCAATTTTTTTTATATCCATGTGTTTTGCGGCAAGAAGAGAAAGTGGATGCTGATTTGTGCAAAATTGAATTTTGTTTTTTTTATTATAAACAAGATTTACAGATTCAGGATTTGAACATAAGTCAAAAATGAATGTTGTTTTTGTTTCGTTGTTTGCGCAGAAAAAATGCTCGGAAGAAATGTGCTGCGCGTCAATGTTTATAACAGCATCTGGAATTATTGAGTTTTGAAGAAGTGTGCCAAAAGCGGTGTCAGTTGAAATTACAAAAAAGTCCCCATGCTTTATTTCTTCTATTGAAAAATCCAGAGTTGGACCTGCGGCCACTATTGCTGCTGTTTTTTTTATTTTGTCTTGCTCAATATTTACTGAAAAAAAATTTTCATTGTTATGCTCTGAAATAAATTTTAGGTTTAACAAAATATTTCTTTGCCATAATTTTCCAAAATGCGCCTGAACAGAATAGTCCGCTGAAACTTTTTCAAGAAAGTTTTTTACAGTAGAAGAAATTTCTTGTGCTATTTGAGGATTTTCATTTTTCCATGCTCTGTTAAAAACTAGCGTTAGGTTTTTGTAAAGCACAGGAAAGTATTTTGTGTAAAGAATTTCTTCAAGGTTTGATTTGTCGCATAGTATTGCTTTTTGGCATTCTTCTATTTTTTTTGTGGATGAAAACTGTTTGCAAAATTCAAGACTTTCTGAATCTGCTTCAACTGCAATTATGAGAGAAATATTTTTTTCACTAAGAAGTTTTTCTATATGAAATCCACCAGCAATTCCTGCAACAATAATGCAGCCTTGCGGCAAATCTTCAAATAAAATTTGCTCTGCATCAGGATTGTACTTTGAATTTGCAGGTTTGCCATTTTTAAATAATGGAATTCTGCTTCCGTTTTTTGCTTCGGCTATTTCTTTTGAATAAATCATATTGCGACATTTCTTCCTAGAGCTTTCATTATATCACAAAAAAAGATTTTCATTCCTTCTTGAATTCTTTTTTCAATTTTTTCTTTTTCGCACAAGTCTTTGCATCTTTCCAAAGATATGGCTTCGGCGGGAAGTGCGTTTTTTATCCATTCTGGATTTGAAATGTTTTTTATTACAGTGTCACGCAAAAAATTTATTCTTTGTTCTTTGCTAAAAATATTTTGTGTTTCAATTATCTGAGGCTTTGTTTTGTTTTTAAAATCAAAAGTTTGTTTTTCAAAGAAAATCCAGTCAACATCTTTTATTTTTCCAAGTTTCGAATCATAGTTAAAATTATCGCTTAGCCTAAAAATTCGTCCGAAAAAATCATTTGAAGAAAACCATGTTTTGTAAATATTAATTGAAGCTGTGTTTGTTTCTGAAGAAAAATTTCGAGTTTCGCTTGTGCGTATTCTGTTGTCAAAAACTGAATTCCGCTTTTCAAGTTCATTTGGCTGTGTGTGCGAAAATCCTTTTGAAAATGAAAGATCAAGTCCGCAGTAGAAAATTTTTCCGCTTGTGATTGACAGTGCCAAATAAGATGCAGTTCCGCTTACGCTGCCATTTCTAAATGCCGAATGCCCGCTGTAGCCTGAAGCTTTTAAAATTTCTTCTGAACATCCGTCTCCATAGAAAAGTGGAATTATGTTAGTGCTTTCCAGTATTGATGCAAAGCATGAGGCTTCTCCTGGCAATGCGAGCGGAATTTTTTTTGAATTGCATAATTGCACAAGATGAAGTTTTGCCCAGTATCCGCCGTCAGTTGAAATGCACAAATCCGGTGTGATTCCATTGAAAATGAGCGGAGAAAGAGATGAGGAAACTGCTATTAAAAAAAATCTTTCCCGGTATTTTTTTAAAAATGGAATATCTGATTTTAAACTTGGTCCGCTTGCGCACACAACAATGTCTGATGTTCCATTTTTTATCAGCGCAGTATTTTTACAGAACATTGAAAATCTAAGCGCATTTTTTGCCCATCTTTTGCTGAAAAAAGTTCTTGTCGCAAGCACACTTCTGCTTTTTAAAACAGCTTTTTTTATTTCCTCCCATGAAAATTCGTAAAGCTCTTTAAATGGATTTTCACTTGGTTTCCATGAAAGAAAAAGACACGCTGAAATTCCTTCGTCTCCCATAAAGTTGAAAATTTCTTCTTCAAGAAGTGGATTTGTTTTTTGTGATTTTCCGTAGGCGTAAAAAATTTTATCCCAGCTTGAATTTGTACTTTCAAATTCTTTTGAAAATCTTATGCAGCATAATATTGCATTGTTGAATTTTTTTTTAAGAAATGGAACGCAGTATGAAAGGGCAGGCTCTGTTACGAGCACATAACGCGGATAAAAAGAACACTCTGCTGTGTTGCAAAAACGTTCGGCTTCTTTTGATGGATTGTAGGAAGAGTGCAGGCGGAATCCATTTTCAGTGCAAGTTGTTTCGCCGTTTGTTGCTGTTGAAAATTCCATCAATTTTTTTCTCCGAGTTTTATAAAAACAAAGCCACATTTCCAAATGGAAACATGGCTCTTTTCAATCATATTCTTGAATCCTTCTTATTATGAAAGTCCAAGTTCTGCAAAAAGCTTTTTGTATGTTTCAAACTGCTCTGACTGCGCAAATTCAGCAATCTTGTCTTCCGGAAGATTTTCCAAGAGCTGATCCATGTATGCAAGCACAGATTTTATTTCAGCTTTCATATCAGCTGGAATTTCATTTGAGCGGTCTTTGATTTCTGCTTGAGCTTCAGATGAGCTTTCTTTAGCATTCTGACTTTCTGTTTCGGGTTCTGGAGCGGCTTCCCAATTTGAGAATACGTTTTCTACTGGATGCTCGCTGATTCCTGTTTCAAGATTTTCATCTTCCGCTTCATTTTCTTCTTCACGAAGTTCTTCTGGTACTTCACTTGTAAGGTATTCAATGTTGTCTTCTGTGAGCGGCTCGTTTTCTATTTCTGTATTTTGAATATTCAGCGATTCCAAAGTAGGTGAAGGAATATCTTCGTCTGTTATAGTTGCTTTTTCTTCTTCCTGCTGAAGCGGTTCTTCTGTCTCTGGTTTTGAATTTTCTTTCTGAATGTCTAGTTCTGGTTCTGCGATTTCTTCTGGCTCTGAAATTTCAGGTTCTTTAAAATCTTCTGTTGCGGCAGGAACTGTTATTTCTTCTTCCTGCTGAGGTTCTGAATTCTCTGTTACATCTGATTCAACAGGCTCTTCAATTTCTTCAGCTGGTTCATTTTCTTCTTCTGTTGCAGTGTCGATTGTTTCTGCGTCATGCGAAGTGAATTCTGCTGAATTAAGAATATTGCTAAGCTCGTCGCCGCTCAACGCAATTGTGTCGTCTTCATCTGTGTCATTGAAGAAACCTGTGTCTTCTTTTTCTGCTACGACAGGTTCTTCTGGTTCTGGCATTTCTTCTGCAGGCTGTTCTTCCGCTGGAATTTCTGTTTCTTCTATATTTTGAATTTCAGCCGCTTTTTCAGAAGCAACTCCGTTTTTCTTGAGTTCTTCAAATTCATCTTTTAATCCGTTTATTTCAGATTTTAAAGAGGCAAGCTCTTCCGCAATTTTATTTAAGATTGCAGAATTGTCAATTTTTTCTTCATTCTGAAAATCTTCTGTCTGCATATTTTCCTCCAGTGGCTGCTCATTTTCATTTTGCTGAATTTCTGAAACTTCATGGGAAGTTTCTTCTATTGTACTTGTATTTGAATTGTCTTTGCAAGTGAAGACGCTGTATGTCTGTTTTTCTTCTTCGTTTTCAAGATTTTCTGTTGAAACTTCATCTGAAAGGGAAGCGGCTTCTTCTTCGAATGTGTCAGGAACTTCCGGTTCGGCTGGAACTTCAGAAATATTTTCCAAGTCCTCTGGCGTTACCGTTACACCTGTCATGTCATAGACAGGAGCTTCATCCAAATAAGAACTTACATCCAAATCATCTTTTTCTGCTTCTTGCTGCGGAATTTCTTCATCTGAATCTGCAATTTCTGGAGCTTCAAAAATATCTGGCTCTGGAAAATCTTCAAATGAAGTTTCATCTGCAATTTCCGGCTCTTCCGCGACTTCAGGTTCTTCTACAGTTTCAGGTTCTTCTACAGTTTCAGGTTCTTCTACAGTTTCAGGTTCTTCTACAGTT